>ERZ772968.229-NODE-229-length-28096-cov-6.382511_pt1 | contig 28096 bp, 19 predicted proteins | sample MGYA00580674_ERZ772968 | MGnify/ENA primary metagenome ERZ772968 (study PRJEB29015, sample SAMEA2737940) | human oral metagenome | biome: human oral; feature: human-associated habitat; material: dental | place: China | collected 2138 ...
CGGTGGACTTCTTGCCGTCCAGCAGAACGCGGTTGACGAGCTGGGTGACGACCGGCGAGCCGTAGACGGGGTCGACGGCGAGCGGGCGCCGGGAGGCGGGGCCCTTACGAGGCATTACTTCTTCTCCTTCTTGGCGCCGTACTTCGAGCGTGCCTGCTGGCGGCCCTTGACGCCCTGGGTGTCAAGGGAGCCGCGCACGATGTGGTAGCGGACACCGGGAAGGTCCTTCACACGGCCGCCGCGCACCAGCACGATGGAGTGCTCCTGAAGGTTGTGCCCCTCGCCGGGGATGTATGCCGTGACCTCGATGCCGGTCGACAGGCGCACGCGGGCGACCTTGCGGAGGGCTGAGTTCGGCTTCTTGGGGGTGGTGGTGTATACGCGGGTGCACACGCCACGGCGCTGCGGGCTGGACTTGAGCGCGGGCGTCTTGGACGCCGAGCGCTTGGTCGAGCGGCCCTTGCGGACCAGCTGCTGAATGGTAGGCACTACTCGATCTCCATAGTGAAGTGCATCTGGACATTTCGCTGCCCACCCACCGGCCCCGCTCCCCCGCCGGGCGCGCACGCCTCCACGGAGCCGGGCCGGCCCGCCGCCGTCGGCCTGCCGACGCGCTGCGTCCGGAGCCCCCGTGGAGGGGCCCGTCGGTTCCCGCCGCGGCAGACCCGCGTGGCACCGTCGTCGGGACCTGCCCGCCTAGGTGCTGGGAACGGAATGGAGAACGGCGACCCGCGTGCGGGCACCGCGGGCCAGGATACGTGCTCGACGACGGCGCCCACCATCCCCGAGCGGCCCGCGGTTTCGTGGTTCTCACCACTGGAGGGCCGGTGACGCACCTATGCGTGTCCCCGCAGCGCCCCGCACGCCCCGGGGCGCCACCGCGCGCTGCGGCCGGGCGGAGCACGAGGCGCCGCCCGACCGCAGCCGGCGAGGATGTCTCGGCGGGGACCGGAGTCGCCCAGCCGTCAGGAGGACCTGAACCGATCGGCGACCGGCTAGAACTCGTCCGTCCCGAGGTAGTGCTGCTCGAGCTCGTCCGCCATGGCGCAAATGCGATGGATCGGTTCGAGGATCTCATTCTCGTCGATGTCCGCCAGCGGCGCGCTGTGCGTGAGGTACACGCGGTTATCAACGAGGACCACTCCCCCGAGAACCTTCTTCCCCACGTCGCGCGCAACCTCCACGATGTTGACCTGAGGAATATCGCCCACCGGCGACAGGACCTGGATGTAGTCGGCCTGGTCGTTGTACGCGTGCTCGACGAAAACGAGCTGCGACCTCCCGCCCCCGACGTCGAACAGCATCTTGAGGGCGTCTCCGTCACTGATCTCGGTGACATTGAACTTCATCGAGATGAAGCCCTTCACGGCCTCCCATGTCGCCATATTGAACTCCTTTACTTCAGAAATTATCCGCCCGGGCCGCCGGTTCAGGCCACGGCCCGCATGAGCTTCTTCACCTCGTGCCGGTAGTGAAGTACCTGAAAACCGTTGGTCTGGAGAAACGCGTAAGAACTCAGCCATATGTGGACCTCGGAGCCGCCCATCCCATCCGGCTCCGCGCTCACCGACAAGATGCCGTCCCGGAACGGCAACGAGAGGTCCCCGGCGGCATCACGAAAGCTCTGCCCTCCCCCGTAGGCCCGCGCAGCCGCCATGAGCGCGTCCTCGGGATCGAGACGGCTGTGAGTGGCGTACTGCTTCCGAATCTGAACCTGAATAATAATAAGACCGACGACGATCAGCACAGCAATGAAGAGAAGAGTAGGACCGACCGAGCCCGAGCTGCGGATGATGAGAGCAGGGGCGACCAAGCCTGGACCGTGCATGAGCGACACCTTTCTGGTGAATCGAACCAACATTCGACCGCGACCCTATGCGCGCCCTCAAGTCGTCGTCAATATTTAAGTTCTTATATTCAATTCATTGCAGCCGCCGAGACGATCCGGCGGGCGCCGGCGGCGGCGGTGCACGAACGCGGCAGCGCTTGCGCGGATGACCGCGCCGCCGAGGACACGGTCATCCGCGCGCCCGCCGGACGGCGGCGCCGGTCAGCCCTGCTTGTAGTTGCAGTGAGGGCACCTGTAGCCTTGGGCGTTGTAGCTGACGTAGAAGACGCCGCGGCAGTTTCCGCAGACTCGACGGACGTTGGCGTTCCCCCTGGGGGACGGCTCGGCGACATAGGTGGACATGAGATCTCCTTACTGGGAATGGAACTCATTTATCGCGAAAGAGGCGGGATCGCGACTCGGAGCTCCCGGCAATCGCTGACCGGTTCACGGTATTCGCGCCCGCCCAGCCAAACAAGACTCAAAACTTATACACGCGAAAAACTTATACGCGCGAATCGCTTGACATCCCACCTGCTTCGTCGAGACTTTCGTCTTCCGAAGGCGCGCGAGCCGATCAGAGACACCGTCGGAAGCGGCGCGGACAATCCCCGCCCCTGGCGAACCGCCGTTCGCTCCAGGCGTCGTCCAGGGAGCCGTCGTCGTCTTGCTCAATATCGTCGCGCAGGCCGGGGTGCAGGGCGATGGCTTCCCGGAACGCCGTCTGGGCCTCGTCGTAGAGCCCCAGCTCCGCCAGTGCGCAGCCGACGCGGTACAGGCAGGTGCCCTGCTGGCACTCGGTGCCGGCAGCGCTGCGATAAAGACCGAGGGCGTCCCGCAATGCGGCCAGCGCCTCCTCGTGCCGCCCCGTCCTGTACAGGACGACGCCGGTGTCGTACAGGCAGTCGGCCCGGTCCGGCTCGGCGTCGGGAAGATCCCGGTAGATCTCCCGGGCGTCCCGCAATGCGGTCAGCGCGTCCTCGTAGCGCCCCGTCTCGGCCAGAGCCGCACCCATGTCATGTCGGCAGGCGGCCTGCTGACGCTCGGTTCCGGGCAGGTCGGAGTAGAGGTCCAGAGCCTTCCTGTAGGCCGCCGGCGCCTCCTCGCACCGCCCCGCGTCCTGCTGGGTGAGGCCGATGTTGTACAGGCAGCCGGCCTGCCCCTCCTCGCACCCCTCCACCTGGCGGTAGAGGTCCACGGCCCGCTGAAGCCTGGCCAGGGCCTCCTCGTAGCGTCCGGCCTCCGCCAAGGCACTACCGGCGCCAAGCAGGCAGTCTGCCTGCTGACGCTCGGTTCCGGGCAGGCGCCCGTAGAGGGCCAGGGCGTTCTGGAAGGCTGCCAAAGCCTCCTCATGCCGGGCCTCGGCGCAAAGCGCATCGCCGATCCTGCGCAGGCAGCCGGCCTGCCGGTGCTCGGTTCCGGGCAGGCGGCGGTAATGCTCCAGCGCCTGCTGGTAGGCGGGCAGAGCCTGTCGCCATGCGGTCCGGGCCTCCTCGCAGCGTCCCACACTGCGCAGCACGTCACCGGTCCTGTACAGGCAGCTGGCCTGCTCCTCCTCGGTACCGGACAAGCCGTCATAGAGGCCCAGGGCCTGCTGACAGGCGGCCCGAGCCTCCTCATACCGGCCAGCGGCGCGCATGGTGATGCCGGTGCTGCGCAGACAGTCGGCCCGGCGGCGCCTCCCGTCGGGCCCGGAGCCCGCCTGCGGGCACCCCGCAGGCGGCGGGGAGGCGCGAAGCGCCTGAGCCTCCTGGGAGGCGGCCCGAGCCTCCTCACCACGCCCCATCGCGCGCAGAACAGCACTAATGCCGTCCAGACACCCAGCCCGTCCCTCCTCATCCCCCTCCACCTGCCGAAAAAGACCCACAGCCCGCCGATAGGCGGACAGCGCCTCCTCATACCGGCCCGCCCCGTGCAGGATAAAACCGGTGTTGAACAGGCAGACGGCCCGCTCCCTCTCACTACCGGGCACATCACGATACAGATCCAGGGCCTGACGAAACGCGGCCCGAGCCTCCTCATACCGGCCCTCGACCCTGAGAGAGATGGCCTCATCATATTTTCGTTCTGCGGGCCCGCCCCTCTCCTCGCCCTGTCCTGTCATCCCCACATCTCTCTTACCGTGAACAGCTACATCGCAAAGAGTCTTCAGGTCTTCCGCATGTCCGCACAGATATTATAGCCGCGCCTCACAGCCGCATTTGGAAACGTCGTGAGCAGTCCTCGTCCTCCACGAAGCACTGGGCGCTCCAGGCGGTGTGCGCGTCGTCGTCCTCATCCTGCCCGGTCTCGCGCAGGTCCGGGTAGAGGTCCACGGCGTCCTGGAAGGCAGTCAGCGCCTCCTCGAAACGGCCCGCCTCCGCCAGGGCGCCGCCCGCGCGATGCAGGCACATGGCCTGCTGGCGCTGGGTATCGGGCAGGCTGCTGTAGAGGGCGGCGGCGTCCTCGTACGCGCTCAGCGCCTCCTCGGGGCGGCCCGCCCGGCCCAGGACGACGCCGGTGTCGTACAGGCAGTCCGCCTGCTCCCGCCCGGGATCCGGCAGACGGCGGTAGATGTCCTGGGCCTCCCGAAGCCTGGTCAGTGCCTCCTCGCACCGCCCCAGCTCCGCCAGGGCGCCGCCCGCGCAGTACAAGCAGGCGGCCCGCTCCTCATCGGCGTCGTCAAGATGGCTGTACAGGTCCACGGCCTGCTGGCAGGCCCTCACGGCATCCTCGTAGCGCCCCGTCACGTGCAGGGTCATCCCGTTCCCGCACAGGCAGGCGGCCTGCTCCCGCTGGGTGTCGGGCAGGCTGCGGTACAGGCTCAGGGCCTGCCGGTAGGCCTTCGCTGCCTGCTCATAGCGCCCGGCCATACCCAGGGTGCCGGCGATGCCGCGCAGGCAGTCGGCCTGCTCCCGCTGGGTGTCGGGCAGGCTGCGGTAAAGGCCCAGAACGTCCTCGAAAGCGGTCAGGGCCTCCTCGTGACGCCCCATGAGGCTAAGGGCGACACCGGCGCCGTTCAGGCAGTCGGCCTGGTCGCTCTCGGTGCCCTCCACCTGGCGGTACAGGTCCAGGGCCTGCCGGTAGGCGGTCAGCGCCTCCTCATACCGGCCCGACTGCCGCAGAGCGCCGCCGATGCCCTCCAGGCAGAGGGCCTGCTGACGCTGGGTGCCACCCGACTGGCGGTAAAGGGCCAGCGCCTCCTGAAAGGCGGCCTGAGACTCCTCGTACCGCCCCGTCCAGTCCAGGCTGTGTCCGATGCACATCAGGCAGTCCGCCTGGTCGCCGTCGGTGCCCTCCACCTGGCGGTACAGGTCCAGGGCCTGCCCGAACCTGGTCAGGGCCTCCTGGTAACGACCTTTCCGGTGCAGGACGTGACCGATGTTCTCCAGGCAGACGCCCTGCAGCCGCTGGGTGCCACTGACCCGGCGGTACAGGTCCAGGGCCTGGAGGTAGGCGTCCATGGCAGCATGCAACCGCCCCAGGACGTCCAGGACCAGGCCGATGCTGTTAAGACAGTCTGCCTGGCCCGTCCTGGTGCCCTCCTGACGGTAGGCGTCCAGGGCCTGCCCGTAGACGGCCAGGGCCTCCTGGTACCGTCCCGCCCTGCGCAGGGCCAGGGCCTCGTCACGCAGGGAGTCGGCCTGCTGCTGCGCGGCGCCGGACGATGTGGAGCCCCCTGACGGTACGCCGGACGGCGGGGCGGGGGCGGGTGCGGTGCCCCCAGCCCCCTCGTCCCGGCCCAGTGCACGCAGGGCCAGATCGATTCCCTCCTGGCAGTCGGCCTGCTCCTTCTCGGTGCCCTCCACCTGACGGTAGATCTCCAGGGCCTGTCGGTAGGCCTCCACGGCCTCCTCGTACCTCCCCAGCTCACGTAGAACCGCGCCAATATCCTTCAGGCAGCTGGACTGTCCGAACGCGTCATCCAGGCTGCGATATATACTGAGAGCCTCCTTATACGCGGCAAGCGCCTCAGCATACTTACTTTCGAGCCTTAGCTCAAAGCCCTCATCATACTTTTTCTTTGCGCGATTGCGCTCTTTCCCGTCCTGGCTTGACACCGTTATCTCCCCGTCTACCTCAGACAAACCTGACGGCCTGGCACGATCACAGGCCCCTTCTGAGACGTCGCAGGCAGCTCGGGCTGTCCGCGAAGCACCGGGCGCTCCACCCGACAGTACGTCCGCCGCAGCACCCGGGTCCCGCGGGCCGCACAGGCTCCCGCCGACCGCGCCGCAGGCCATCGGCCCGGGCGGCCGGCTGCCCGTGCACTCGGATCCCTTGGTGCCGTGCCCCTCCCGGCCCCTAGAACAGGTACCCCGCCTGGGCCATGCCCCACAGGATCGGGTCCAGAACCCTGAAGGGGGAAACGCCCCGGAGCGTCAGCTGCTGGTTGTGCACCGGGGTCTCGCCCAGGGCGGAGACCGCGAAGTGCCGCAGCTTGCCGATCTTGTGGCTCTGCAGCGCCTGTTCGGCCAGAAGCACCACATTGTTCTGGCCGAGATCCTGGTACAGGGTGCGCAGCTCAGCATCGAGGAGCTCGGAGTCGCGGTCCAGCATCTTGACGGCGTCGCGCGCCGGCTTGGCAGAGCGCGCCATGGTGTCATCGCGGTTGAACTGGGCACCGGGATTGGCCATGGGCATTGCAAGAGGATTATCGGCCTGCGGAAGCTGCTGCAGGGAGTCGAACTTGGAGATTGTCAGCGCCAGGGGCACGTCACTTCGCTCCACCTGGTTAAGGACATTGGCGAGGACCTTGTCCGCGGGAACACCTAGACGCTTCTGATCCACGTCCGGGATAACGCCCGAGAGGACCTGACGGATGCTGTTCAGGCGCAGCGGGTCGAACAGGAAGACGACGAGATCCGCCCGCCCGAAGAAGGAGTAGGCCCTGGACTGCCCCACGATCGCCTCCAGGTCCTCCCCGGCCGCGTCGCGGATGACGAGGAAGAGCCTCCCCAGGGATCCGCCCGACATGTCCCAGATCAGCGGGTCGCGCTGGTAGGCGCCACCGGCACTGACCGGAGGCGTGCCCCTCATGGTGATGTTCTCGTCGAACAGGGGCTGGTAGTACTCGCGGTTGTAGACGTCCAGGGTGCCCTGCGTGTAGGCGCTCACGGTGCACGCACGCGCCTGGGCGTAACGGATCAGTGACTGCATGGCGACCGCGATGTACACCGATTTCCCCGTGCCGCGCGCACCGGCGACCGCCATGGTGAAGACACGGGCATTCCGCCAGCCCTCGGGTATGTCGTAGTGGCAGGTGGGGCAGATCTCCTGGGTGCACCGGCTCTGGCAGCGCCGGCAGACGATGAAGGAGGGCAGGGTCTTGACCTCGTTCGTAATGGCAGCCCGGTACGCGGGGGTCCGCCCCGTCGGCGCTCCGGCGTACTCGGAGGCTACCTGGTCCTGAATGGGACTGCAGGAGCCCGTGCAGCGGAAGACGATCTCTTTGGTGGGAAGAGGCGTGAAGCACGAGGGGCAGGCGGCGTTCATTTGGATTCTCCATTCGTGTCTGCGGGAAGGCTGACCCACTCCAGGAGCGGAGTGAGAACGCGAAGCGTGTTCTGCGTGAATGCCGTGTCGTCGCGGTGCAGCTCGTCCCAGGCCTCCTTGGCCGGCACGAGCGTCCTCCCGGTCGGCAGAACCTCCGCGAGCTCTGGGGGACCGATGATCAGGCTCTCGCCGTCGTCCTCCAGCAGCGGCATATCGGTCACGACGACGGTGCGCCCCTCTTCCCGAGAACGGGGGCCGCCCACGTAGCCCACCCCATGGGCCCGCGCCCCGCCAACCTCCTGCTCGACCACCTGCGGCGCCTCCACGCCGAGGGCGGCGTAGACGTCGTCGAGCCACTGGGTGAGAGCGGCGACGTCCTGGGAGTGCCGGCGCATGGAGGAGGACGTGTCGAGCACCATGGTGCTCACGGTGGGACTGAGCGCCTGGCCGTTCTCCTCGCAGCGCTTGACGCACCACCCTCCCAGGCTGAGGGCGGCCTGCCCCTCGGCGCCCGGCACCAGGACGAGTCCCTGCTCGGTGCGGCGCAGCTGGACCAGGGGCGCCTCCACCTGCCCGGTCACCGGCAGGCCGCGCAAGAGGTATCCCGATCCGCTGCCGGCGTCCACCGACAGGTCGACGACGCAGTCGCCGGGGAAGGGCTCCTGGTTCCCGGTGACCGCCCGGACCGTGACCGGCTGCTCCGCGACGACGGCGCTGGTGGGGAAAGCCAGGGCGTTACGGGCCGCGCCGAGGTACTTCGGCGTCGTCGCCGTACCCGTGGCCGTCAGGGTAGCCGGTACGCGACTGACAAGAGTCAGGGTGAGCGCGGCCTGCCCCGTAACAGAGAGCTCGTCCCACTCGCCGTAGGAATGGATGCTGGACATAAATGATCTCCTTCAGTACCGGGCCTCAGCGGCCGCCGAAGAGCCTGCCGCCGAGCTTCTTAAGACCCGAGGCGGGGAGGATGTTCTTCCTGGCCCACCTCTCCACCTCCGGATCGTTGGGAAGCCTGGACATCACAGCCTCGAGGAACATCTCGTAGTAGGACTCATCGAAAATCCGCACCCATGCGCGGGAAATCGCCTGCACCAGCTCGTCCTGGCGGCGCAGGATGGAATGAGAGACGTTCTCGGCCCGGCTGAGCCGATCCTGCTCCTCCTGCTGGTTCCAGTACTTGGACGCGCAGTCCGCACTCAGCACATAGAACCGGCACACAGCGCCCAGCACCAGGCCGCTGTCAGGCCGATCCGCACCCGCCGCCAGGAATCCCGGGTCCTCCTCAAGGCGTTCCGCGAGCAGCTTCATGCGTTGCCGCACCAGCGCGATCATCTCCGGGCGCAGGCTTGACAGAGGCGCCTCCCGGCCGTTCCACAGCGTCAGCAGGAGGATCGCGATCGCACGATCGCAGGAGCTTTGCAGGAAGGGCGTCATCTCGACCTGCTCCCCGTTCACGGGTCTCGCAGACCCGCCTGCCGATCCTCTGAAGGGACGCCAGGTTCGCTCCGGGGCGGGCGATGGCGCCTCGGCGGCCGGCGCGGGCCTCTGATCCCACGCGCCCTGAACGATCAGCAGAACCTGGATCGCCACCAGCATATTGTTCGCGAGGCACTGCGCGGCGTTCACGCCGAGACTGACGATGGAAACCTCTTTGCACAGCACCAGCAGCGCGACAGCGGTCTCGAAGCTCATGGCCGTCAGCGGGGTACGGCTCAGCTCCTCAAGCGAGTGCCTCTTGACCGTCATGCACCACTGCGCGGCATCGCCGGCCCCGACGCCTTCCGGGTCGCGGGCCAGCGCCCGGCTCACCAGCATGAACCTCTCGGCGCAGTTCGGCGTCAGGCTCAGCGCCTGGCCGGGTGTGCACAAGGCGGTCAGGGACTCCACTGCAGCGGGCGCGAGGTGGAATCCGTGTCCAAGGGCGTTCAGCGCTGACAGAGCCGGCTGGGCGTCGACGGCGGTGGCCAGGGAGGCCAGCGCCGCCTCCGCGGCCAGGCCGGGCCCGATCGACCCGGCGCCGTCCGCGATGAGCCAGGCAGTGACATCTCCGCTCAGTCGCGGCAGCACCGGAGCGGCCCCTGTCGTGTCGGCCAGAACATAGCTCTCCACGAAGGCGCGGACGGCGTCCATGAGGGCCGGCCCGAGTGAGAGGCCGATGACCTGCTCCTGCAGAAGCGGGTTGTCAGAGCCTCCCAGGCTCTGCGCGGAAGCGGCGATCATACGTATCGTGTCCGCCTCTCCCAGGACGATGCCGTCCCGGGTCAGCCGGTCCGCAAGGAGAAGAAGGGATACCGGGTCCTCGCCGCCGATGGTGCGCTGAGCCGTCATGACCAGGGAGCTCAGCATCTTGTCCCGGCCCGGCTCGGGATCCGTGGTCCATCCACTCAGCCAGTGCGCGGCGGCGGGAGAGACCTGCCGGCCCCTGTCCAGCAGCCAGCCGCGGTTCTTGACCGCGCTGTCCAGATACTTGTGCACCAGTCCGGACACCACCCCTCCCGGGGGCGCCCCGGGCGGCACGGCGCACAGCTTCTCGTACCATGCAGCGGGATCGGTGTCCGTGGAGCCGAGAAGCCGATCGGTGAGGATGCTGGTCAGGTAGGGGTTCTGGGCCAGGGCGTCCGGCTGGCAGACCACCAGCTCCCTGTCAACGCCCGCAGCGACGTCCCCATGGCTCGACAACAGCCCCGGCTCGCACGCCTCGGCCATGGCCAGCGGCCAGGCCGGGCTGAGCACTCGGTGGTCGCTGATGAGGCTCAGGACCGTGTCGAGGCCGTCCTGTCCCGCCACCCACGCGCCAACGCTCGAGGTCATGGCGGCCACGAGCCTGCCCCATGTTCCCCGAGGAGCGCCCGTGGCGAGGCTCTCCGGGTCAATGGTGACCAGGCCCGCGCGTCCCGCTCCCACCGTGCGCAGCTCCTCCAGGGGAACGCAGGCCAGATCCGTCGTGGAGGACATGATCCCGTCCACATCCGTCGTCGTCCCGGCCGCCTCCAGGGTGGAGTACCCCAGATAGCGCGCCGTCAGCGGAGCGCAGCAGCGCTGCAGGGCCGCGATCCACAGGGCCGACTCATCGGTGGAGCGCACACCCAGCAGGACGGTCACGGCTTTCGCGCCGCCGGAGGACTCCGCGGGGGCCGCCCCCGACGCGCCTGCGCGTGCGCGGGAGGCCAGCACCGGCTCCAGCGCGTCTGCGAGCGCGGCCAGGACGGCGCCGTGCCCGTCCTGGAGGATGAAGTCGGTCACGGCGTCCAGCGTGATGGCATCACCGGGGACGAAGTCCCCGGCAGGAGGAAGAACAGCGTCTCGCACGGCCTGGGCGCCGAAGGGTGCAACCCATCCCGGGCTGCGCCACAGATCCGAGGTCCGCAGGGTCGGCGCGGCCTGCCCCGGCTGGAGGACGAGCACATGCGTCATGGAGTTGGTGCGCCCGGTCGAGTCCGTGCCCGCCGGGGCGGTGTGGATGAGAACGGTGCCGGCCGATGAGGGGACCTGGCGGAGCCGGCGGTCCGCCGCCGCGACCTGCTCGGGGGTCGGGTACCCAGGCAGCGGCCGCATCCCCGTAATGCTGGGGTCGATGAGGCCCCGAAGCCAGTCGGCCGTCCTCTCACTCATCCCGGCGCTGGTGGCCATGGTCTGCCAGCCGCTGAGCTCCTGGCCGTCCACCACGCGGTCCACGTTGGTGTAGAGCATCTGCTCCACTGCCGACAGCGCCTCATTTCCCATACTCACCGGGCTCACCGCTTCCGCAGACGGTCAAGGGAGGGGTCTGCGAGCGCGTAGGACTCCAGGGCGCGGCCGGGCATGTCGGTCTCTCCGGCCACGGTCGGGCTGGCGTTGACCAGGAGGCGCAGGTAGCCGGGCTGGATGTCCTTGGCGTTGAACCACAGCAGCTGGGGCATCTCGTCGGGTGGGAGCAGGATCGACGTGCAGGTCTCCTGTCCCCCGTCCTTGGTGGGCCGCTCGAGGTAGAGGGAGACCGGCACGCCGTCCCCGGCGTGGAGGGGGAAGTGGTCCGGGTTGTGGATGAGGCTGACGGCGGCAGCGTCCTCCTGCCTCTTGACGCCGGCCTGGGGCACGATCTCGACCTCCACCAGGGCGCCGAACAGGTTGCCGATGCCCAGCATCTTGTTCATGAGCGGCCATCTCAGCGTGTACTTATACCTCCACAGCGGCGGCGCCTCCAGGCTGACGGGAGACGACGAGATCTGCTTCCCCCCGTGGTAGGTCAAGGAGTTGAGGTAGACGGTGGCCCCCTCGGAGGGCAGTCCGCCCGGGACCACGCACCCGCCCTCGGTGCGGTACCGTTCCTGGCTGACGCTCACGAGCGGCGGAATACTGGGATCGAAGGGCTGCTCGGCCGGGAATGTCCGCAGCTCCACGGATGTCGCCTCACCGGGCCAGGTGAAGGTCACCAGGTCCCATGAGCCGCGGCGCAGCAGGGTCGCGTTCTGGATGCCCCCGGCGCGCTTGAGCTGCGCAGGCGTGCCAATGGTGGAGGTGCCGTCCCCGTGACGGGTCACGGGGGTCAGGTGGATGGTGTCCCACTGGTCGCCCTCGGGCCAGATGACCTTCTCCAGGGTCCGGAGCTGGCGGTTCGGGTCATCGGTCTGGCTCAGGCCGGCGGCGCTGGTGATCGCGTCGGACTCCTCCAGGCCCGCACTGGCCAGCTGGCTCGTCGCCAGGTCCCCCTGCGCCAGCGCCGCGGCGTCCACCGGGGAGGTGGTGCGGTAGACGACGACGTCGGACAGCGGGTTCTGGGTCCAGGTGACGGTGAGGACGGTGCCCTGGACGCCCGCAATGGTCTCCACCTGCTGCTCCACGTGCAGGTCCGCCACGGCCTCGCGGATGACCTCGGGGGTGATGTGCGCGATCTGCGGCGTGGACGTGTAGGTGGAACCGGCCACCGTGACCTCGACGGCGGCCACATAGGTGTGCTTCTTCCCCCCGATGAGGCCGTCGCTGTCCTGGAAGCCGGCGCCGTTGTTGGGGATCGTGTAGGAGAGCCAGGCCATGCTGCGGATGAGGCGCCCGACGTTCTCGTTCACGGGCAGGCGCGCGGTGAGCACCTTCACCTCACCGCCGGTGGGCGCCGACGGCGGCGTCCACTTGCCCTCGACCGCCCGGGACATGGTGTTGAAGGACAGGGACCACTCGTCCAGGGGGTGGATGACGACGGTGCTCGCCACCCGCCGCCCCTGCCCCAGGAGGCTGGTTCCGTTGGTCGGCCGCGTGTATCCCCACACGGTCACGAACCGGACGGCGGTGGTGGGAGGCTGGGTGTCCTGCGCCTCCAGGTCCTCGGTAACCGCCACCTCGTCGAAGTCGTCGGGGTTGTAGGGCTCCTCGGTGTCCGAGACCACCACCCGGTAGACCTCATTCTCCCCGGGGTCGTCCCACCTGTAGAAGAGGGCGCCGTCGGTCCGCTGCACGTTCACCGCGTAGTGCGTCCCGCCCTCGACGCCGACCTCGTCGCGGTCCTCCCGCGAGTAGTCGAAGTCGGGGAACACCCATGACGGAGCGGCGGCCGGCGGCTCCGCCGGCCCGGGCGCCGGCGGGGGTGCGAGCGTCAATCCGGATGCGGGAGCGGGCGGCGGCGCCGGCGTGGGCGGCGGGGGAGGCCCCGACGTCGGGGAAAACACCTGCGCAGGCTCCGACGCCGGGGCGGGCGGCGCCGGCGGCCCCTGCTGCTCGTGGGCGGAAGGCTCCTCGACGCCGTCGTCCTGCCCGCCGAAATGCTGGTTGAGCGTGCGGGCCAGCGGGACGGCCAGGCTCGCCCGAAGGTCGTCCCGCCCGTCCAGCGCGACCTTCGCAATAGCCTCGGGAGAGAAGACCAGGTGATCCCCGCTCTTGTCGGCCGTGTTGTAGATGGTCTTCCAGCTGGAAGGGCGCAGTCGCTCACGAGCCTCGTCGGGGGCGGTGGCGAGCCACTCGGTGACCACCATCGTGAAGTCGAAGAAGGAGATAGTCATTGCGGTGTCCTCGTATGAAGGGAGAGTCAGAAGGCGATGTCGCGCTGCCAGGACTGCATTCCGTCACCGTCGTCCGGCTCCGGGGAGGCCGACGCCGCGGAGCCCGACGTGAACCGGGAGCTGCCGGGGCCCTCCTGCTGCCAGTCGTGAATGACGCGCTCGTCGTGGGGCGCGGGGTAGATGAAGTCCTTCGGATGGATCGGCTGCGTCGCCGCCATGAGCACCATGGTCTCGGACAGACCGTCCCCCTGCTCGCGGTACCAGGAGTACTGGGGCTGGGTGAGCATCGCCGTACCCGTACGGGCCCTGGCGCGCAGGACGTCCTGGACCACGCTCTTGTGGGCCGCCCGGGACAGATCCTGGCGGTAGTCGCTCAGCATGCGGGTGCCGCCGTCGGGCAGGGTGATGACGAGGTTGAGGTCCGGCCCGGTCTCGGTCTCCAGGACCTGCAGGCACGTCTCCCAGCGCCGGGCGCCGGCCGAGGAGGTGACGCCGCCCCGCTCCAGCCCCTGCGCCCAGTTGCTCAGGGCGGTGCCCTCGTCGCCGTGCTCCGCGGTGATCGTGAGCTGGCGGGTGATGAGGAGCTGGCGCTGGTCCGGGCTGAGGTAGGCGCCCATCTGCTCGTTGAGGGCCTGCCAGGCCTCGGTGAGCCAGCCGACCTGGAAGACGTCGGTGCGCAGGGCGGCCGCCACATTGGCCAGGTGCTCGGCATCGGCGGAGGCGGTGACCCGCTGGACGCCGGCGGGCAGGACGGTCTCGTGCTCGCGGGCGGTGCGCTCGGTGTCCTTCTCTCCCAGCGGGTCGGTGAGGAATGACGTCAGAATGCTGGCCCACCGGTAGAACTGCGAATAGGCCTCCCCCTGCGCAACCAGGTCCTCGATGGCCATGCGCATGTTCGCCAGCAGGGCGGGCGACTGGATGCTGGTCTTCTTCATCTGATAGCGCAGGCGGAAGAACTCGCGCTGTCCCTTGACGAAGATCACCAGGGAGACGATCAGCCACACCAGCACCAGGACAGCGGAGATAGCGCCGACGAGGGCCCATCCGATCTTCCCCAGCACGCCGAACGCGGTCAGGGCGGCAAGCCCGCCCAGCAGAAGGAAGGTCAGCACGGCGAGGATCCGTCCCAGACGACGCTGCCGCTCCTCCAGGTCGCCGAGCCCCTTCTCGTCGTCCAGGGCTCTGATCTGGCTCGCGAGCCGGTCGATGTCCGCACAGGTGGTCTCGAAGACCTCTGCCAGGGTCCGCCCCACCTGCGGCAGGAGACGGTACTGGTTGCGGCCCTGCCACTGGGTCAGCTTCAGGTGGTACTCGGCGGCGCGCTGCGAACGCGGGTCCTGGGACTGGGCCAGGGACTGGAGGCGGCCCGAGACCCACTCGATCCCGAGCTGGTCCCAGCACCGCAACCGTGTATTGGCCACGATGTCGCCCATCGACTCCTTGATCTCGAAGGTGCCGTCGGCGCTGAGGGCCGGGGCGATGAGGGACTGGTCGGGCACGGTGCCCTCGTAGGCGCTCAGGTCGAGGTTGGCGCAGCCCGAACCGTCCACAAGCGCCATGCTGCCGGAGGTCAGGTCCTTCCACAGGGCGCCGAAGTCGCGCTTGACCGGCTGCTGAGAGCGCTCAATGCTCTCAGGCATGGCGGCGCTCACGCTCCCGGCCGCCGCCGCCAGGTCGCGCCATCCCGCGGAGCGCCCCGTCCCGTCCACGCCGCCGACAATGACGTCCACGGCGCTGTCCTTGCCGAAGATCACCGACGTCGCCGTGGCCGCGACCCCGGCCTTGGCCCGGTGAATGGCGGCCCTGGCCCAGGCGCCCGGCGCCCCGATGATGGCGCGGCCCAGGAAGGAGAAGAACAGCTTGATCGCCTTGAAGAAGCCCATCGTCTCGGCTGGGACGGCGGGCACCCGCACGGGAGGGCGCCGCAGGGACTCGGTGTGCCGGGCCGCCCAGGCGCGGGTCAGGTCCGCGACCCGGGCCTCGGGGTCGGCGTAGGGCGCCACCTGCACCCCCACCGAGGCCTGGTTGGGGCGTGGGAACGTCCCGGACAGGTGCAGGACCTGACGGCGCAGCTCGTCCTCGACGGCGTGGGCGTCGGTGACCCGGATGAAGGAGCGGGCGACCTGGACGTCCAGCGAGTTGTCCGGGCCGGCCTCGTCGTAGGGGGCCCGGCCGACCGCGCCGGCGATACCCGCCTGCACGCTCAGGGACACGGCAATGGCCCCGGGAATGGTGTCCGGGCTGTGCCACCAGGGCACCTGGTTGAAACCGGGATCGGCCGTGGACTCCGGGGAGATCATGACGTCCTCCCAGCCGACGCGGCCCAGCTCGGCGGGTGCGGTGTCCGTGCTCCAGGGCGCCATGACGCGCACGCTGTGGCGCACGGCGCCTGTGGGCAGCCCCAGCAGCTGGTAGAACTGCTCGGCCGTGGCCGGCAGCGCGTCGCCGGCGGGGTGGCCCACCGGGACCAGCACGAGGAGGCGCAGGCATTCCAGGTCGTGGTGGTTGACCAGGCGCGAGTACGTCGAGGCGCTCAGTGCGCCATCGCTGACCTCAATGGTCCTGGGGTCGAGTCGGTCCGGCGCGCCCTCGGGGTCCTTGGGCGCCTCGATCCAGGAGAAGGGGGCCAGGAGCCCGGCGGCCGACAGGTCGGCCAGGGCCGCCAGGACCGGGCGCTGACTGGGCGGGGCGACGATGAGGACGGCGGAGCGAGTTGCCTCCTGCTTCTGGGCGACCATGTCAGAACACCATCCCGCCGTCGGTGAAGGGGGATGTGCTGGTGGTGGTGCCGGCGGGCGTGAGGGTCTTGAGGGTGTTGCGCACCTGTGCGAGCTCCTCGCTCATCTCCTGGGCGAGGTCGACGGTCAGGGGCGTCCACTCCACCAGGTCGCGCTTGCGGTAGTTGGTGAACCAGCCGGGCTCGTCCTTCTTGCCCCGGCCGGGCAGGTAGTGCTCGTCCAGGTAGGCCAGGACCGAGTCGCAGTAGGCGAGCAGCACCTCGCGGCGCTCCTCGGGCGTGGCGGCCTTCTCCAGGCCCTGCACCGCCGGGGCCAGGTCGTCGACCGTGCCCGTGGCCAGCAGGTCGCCCAGGTTGTCCTCCACCGGGGTCGAGATGCCGAAGGTCCTCTCGGGGTCGTTCTCCCCCGCCTCGGCCCACCGGCGCATGACCGTCCAGGGCCGGAAGGCCTCCAGCCCCTTCTGGGAGACCTCCAGGTAGGCCAGGAGCACCGACTCCAGCACCGCGGGCAGCAGGGCGTTGGCCACGATCATCTTGGAGGGGGGCGTGAGCAGCGGGGTGGGGAAGTCCAGCCAGCGCCGCTCCTTCCTGTCCCAGATGCGTACCGGCGTGTGATCGGCGTCATCGTCGCCCCAGGCGGGGCGCTCCAGGCCACCGCACAGCGAGGCCACCCACCAGCCGCGGACCTGCATCCGCCGGTCCGCGTCCCCCACCGGCACGCCCCCTGCCAGGGGGCGGGCGCGCCGGAAGGCCCACATCTGCTTCCTGGCACCGGGAGATCCCTTGGCATGCTCCCAGACCGCCTTGACGGAGTCCAGGATCCCGGAGTAGGCAGCCGGGAGGGTCCGGGAGAAGGAACCGAAGACGTCAATGCGTGAGACGGCCGCGTCGGTCTGAGCGGCATGTTGGATACGGCGGGACAGCTCGTCCTCGTCCACGTCCGGCAGGGTGGTGACGTAATCGCACAGCTGCTTGGTCACCACGTCCCCCACGGGGATGGGGGTGAAGCGGTACTCGCGCTGGAACTTCTCGGCGTCGCTCCCCTTGTGGAGCCGCTCGTAGAGGCCCTTGTTGACCTCCGTCAGGGGGCGGGCCATCTCCATGGTCCTCTTCAGGCCCTCGAGCACGGCCCGGGAGCGCTGGTCCCGCTCGTAGTCGCCAGCGCCCTCGTCGCCGAGGTAGTCGCGGATGGACTGGGAGCAGAACTGCTCGAAGGACTCCCCGCGCCGGGCCACGAAGGCGCGCGAACGCTCCAGCAGGTCCACCGGCCGCAGGCGCAGCTCGTAGCGGGCCGGGGTGGGCAGCACCCCGCCGGTGGCCCCCGGCAGGCCGCTGGGCACCCAGGCGGTGGCCACCGTCAGCAAGTCGGCCGGAGGCTTGACCCCAGCGCCCTGCTCCCACACCCCGGTAACGACCTCGCGGACCGCCTCGGCGTAGGCCTGGTGCAGGTCCGCGCTGAACGGGGCCTGAACGGATCCCTGCACGTGCTCGTTGAAGCACCCGGGGTAGTCCGAGACCGCCATGAGGACCACCTCGTTGTGGGCGGTGGCGAAGCGCACCGGCACCGCCGCGGCCTCCGCCTGCCCCGCCTCGGGCTCGGCGGGCCAGGCGGTGTAGAACGACGTCGCGACATTGGCGACGCCGCGCTCGGTGGTCTCGGTGTGGCGCGCGTCCTGCAGAACCTTGCTCGCGTCCTCCAGGACGTCCTGCAGGGGCTTGACCGCTGAGCGGGACAGGTCCTCCAGGGCAGCGGCCAGGAGCACCGAGGTCCGGGCCGCCAGCCACTGGTACACCTTCTCCTGGAGGGCGGCCTGGACCGCCTCCGCCAGCCGCTCCGCCCCGGCACCACCCAGAACCGCCTTGACCATGGCACGCATCTTGGTCACAAGATCATTGGGCATCTCCAGCGCGCCCGCGGGCCTGAGCGCGTCCAGAGCCCGCAGCCGCGGCACCAGGGAGTCGATGACGCCTCCGGGCTCACGCACCCGGGCCAGGACCGTGGCGGCGTAGGGCAGGCCCAGCCGGGCGATGGCGGAGCGGACGGTGACGACCACCTTCTGCGCGATCTCCTGGGAGCGCTGCAGGGCCAGGGCCGCCGCCACCTTCTCCAGCTCCTCAAGAACCCTGGGCTGGTGGTAGCCCAGGAACTGGGCCATATTCGTCCCCCACTCCGGAACGGGCATGCCATCGGCCTGAGGACGCTGCGCCATGACGTTGGACACGGCCTCCTCGGCCCGCTGGTTGAGGACCGCGCGGTTGACGCTCTGGCTGGCCTCCTCGGACAGCACCCAGTCGATCACCGCCTGATCGGTGGCCGTACCGGCGGCGCTGAGCACATTGGCCCCCGCCCCCTCGGGCAGCCCGAGGGCACGCAGCTCCTGGCCCTGGTAGTGCTGCCACAGGTTCGCCAGGCGCTGGGTGTCGCTGGTGGTGTCCCCCGGGATCCGGAACCCGTCCAGGACGTGGTCCACGGCCCTGCGGGCCAGGCGCTGGGAGGCGTACTCCGCGTAGCGGTCCCGCCCCATACTCAGCGAGGCGTAGCCGAAGGAGCTCCAGGCCGTGTTGTCCGGGTTCACGCCCCAGCTCACCAGGTCACGGTTAGGCACGTCAACATAATTCGCGACATCAAAGCTCACGTAGTCATGGAAGGCGTCGCCGGAGATGTAGCGGGCGAGCCCGCGCCCCATGCCCCGGAAGACCCCCTCGGAGCTGCCGTCCCCGAACACCGCGCCGGAGCCCCCGGCCTTGAGCCCAATAGGGGTCACCCGCTTAAAGGCCTTATTCTTCGTAATAGAGACCCCCAACTTGGCGTACAGGTCCCGGTCGGCCTTCTCGGCCGCGCCCTCTGCACCCGACTGGGCAGCTACGATCTCACCGAGCATGGCCAGGGTGTTGCCCGGCATCCCCTGCCGCGCGTTGGCCGGCACCGTCTTCTGGAAGACCTCCGCCGTGTACAGGAAGACGCTAATATTGTCCGGGTTGATCTGCGGAACCAGATTCGTCCCTGCCACCAGGCGGCACACGTCCAGGGTCATGGAGGCCCCCGAGCCTCCCGCCATGGAGGAGACCACCAGCACCATGGGCGCCATATCAATGGCCGGGGCCGTACCGACGCCGGGCACCCGCCGGGCCACCTCCTCGGCCGCCCGCAGGGAGTCGGGATGGCCCATGACCTCGACCGCCTGGCGCACCGCGTCCTGGATCTCCTTCAGCCTGGTGAGAATGACCAGCCGGCCGATCCCCCGGTACTGGCCGGCCCCGATGTTCAGCGGCACCGTGACGTCCTCCGGCCTGCGCGGCAGCCAGGTCGCCATATCCCGCAACCCGGTCGAGGACTGCGCCTGGACGTCCCCCACCAGGGCCTCGTCCACAACCCGGTAGGCGCCGCTGGAGACGCCGCAGGACACGTAGTGCCCGCCCTGCTTGGACACCGGGGCGATCGACTTGGGGGCCTCCTCCTGAAGGGGCGTGTCCACATTGAGGAACTGCCAGCACCCCGGAATCTCCTCGATCCCGTAGACCCGGAGATCGGCCCGCAGCTGGTCCATCATGTAACCGAGGGTCTTGGCCCCCGAGCCACCGCAACCAATGACAAGTACGCGATACATCGTGCTGTTCGTCCTTTCCGCCGAGCAACCGGCGCCCAGCCCTGGAGCCGCCAGGGCAGCAGTGAGTGAAGAGAGGGTGCCCCCGTACGGGGCGCAGAAGGTCAGAAGGTGGCGGGCGGCGTCGTGCCCGAGTCCGACGACGATGCCGAGGCGCCCGACCCGGATGAGCCGTCCGCTCCCCAGCCGGAGCCCGACGTCGTCCCCGACCCCCAGCCCGAACCGGACGCGGTGCCGGATCCCCAGCCCGAGCCAGACGCGGTGCCGGATCCCCAGCCCGAGCCCGTCCCGAAGGAGGCGCCGCCGGAGGAGTCCGACGACCCGCTGCCGAAACCGGCGCCTTGAGAGTCGTCGGCGTCGTCGGCGGCCTCATCCGTCTTGGGGGCCACCTCAGCCACCCGGCTCGCCAGGTGCCGTCCGGCATCCTCCAGGACCTTCTGGAGCGCCTGGTTGCCCGCACTGACGGCCGCAAGCGCCACCACCGTCACGCGCCGGGGCGAGTCGGACTGATCCAAGATCGCCACCCAGTTGCCGCGCACGCCCAGCGGCAGGACCGCGCGGTTCTTGCGCGACCCGGGGTCGGCGCCGGAGACCGAGGGCGCATCGGTGCCGACCAGCTCGACTGCCGGCATCGAGGTCGGAGAGAGACCGATACGGACCTTGAACTCGTAGGAGTCCACGTTGAAACCGCGTGCTCGCGAGGGCACAGAGATCTGCCTGATCTCATTGCCCGGCGGGAGCGGGATCGTGATCGTGCCGCCCCCTTCGGGCACCTCCACGACCTTCGTCGCGGTCTCCACCGTGCCCCCCGGTATGCGTCCGGTCACCAGCTTGAGGAGGTAGAGCAGCGCAAGCGGGATGAGGATGCCGGCCAGCAGCACCAGGACAAAGGTGGTCCACGCCGTCGTCACGTTGAGCGGGCGACGCATCTCGGCGTTGAAGGGGACCTGGACGGTCTGGGCGCGATCAGGGTTGTCGGCCGGCGCGAGAGTCACCTCGAAGGTGCCGGAGAGCGCCCCGTTGGCGTGACCCTGTGCGGACAGCGTGACCGGGAGGGTCGCGGTGTCGCCGTCGGCCACCTCGATGCAGGTGTCCGCGGAGGATGCCGACGAGGACACGGTCACCGCTCCGGCGTCGGCAGGAGAGCCGGTCAGGCTCGGCTCACCGGAGCTCAGCCAGACGCAGCCGGGCCCGGTCACCTGGAGGTCCGCCGTCGTGCTCAGGTCCTTCTCCAGCGCGGAGAACGTGGCCTCACCGCCCACGGTCGGGAAGTTCACGGGAGCCAGGATGTCAACGTCCTGGGCGGCCTCGGTCGGGGCCAGAACGGTGCCTTCAGCGGTGCTCCCATCGGCCAGGGTGGTGGAGGCGGTGGTGACCGCCACCGAGGTCGTCAGCGTTCCGCTCCCGATCGCGACGTCCTGGGGGAGCTCAATGGTGACGGGATTCTTCAGGGCCGCGATGTCCTTGCCCGTCCACAGCTCGTGCTCGGTGCCCGCGGAGTCCTTGAGGACTACCGACATTGTCACCGCGCCCTTGACGCGGGAGGCCTCAACGGCCTTTCCACCCGCGTGGTCCAGGAGTGACAGCTTGACGTTCTCAGCGCTCTCGCCCTGTCGGAGCTCTGCCTTGTCCAGGTCCGTCCAGCTCAGGGTCAGCGGCGAGGACAGGTGGACGTTGACGTGAATCTGCTGACTCTGCGACGCGGAGGAGGGGTCCACGAAGGCCAGGCGCCACTGGCCGTCCCAGGCGGAGACCTTCGATGCGTCCAGATCGGCCTGGAAGGTCCGCGACGTCAGCCACTGGGCGTTCACGCCCGCGCTCCCCTGAGTCCCGGACTGGTTGCCCTTGATCACCAGAGGCTTCGTGGCGCCCGGAGCGTAGAGGTAGGCGTCGAGCCCGGGCGCGTCCGACGAGGCCATGACGTGGACGGAGTCCAGCGTCCCGTCCAGGACGAAGCTGTACTGACCCGCATTGCACGCCGTGCCCTGGCAGATGCTCACGGACTGGCTCTGCACCGTGTCCCCCGGCGTCGAGATGGAGTCGAAGGCCATGAGGAGCGAGTCGAGGTCGGACACCGGGTAGAAGGCTCCCGGGGGGCTCGAGACGTCGCCGCACTGCTCCACCTTGGCGGTAGCGGCATTGGTCCCGCCCCCTTCGCTGAGCCGGCGCATGAGGGTGAAGTCCGGCTGCGCGCCGCCGCCCCCGCTCAGGCCGATCCCGATCAGCGTGATCCCGGCGGAACGGACCTGATCGGCCAGGCCTGTCGACCGGCACAGGTCGGACTGGCCCGCCTTCTCAGCCTGCTGAACACCGGACTCCTTGGACAGGTCAGCGCCGGTCGCGTAGCTCTTGGCGTTGCCGAAATCGTGCTTGGCGCTGTCCGAGTCGCGCACATCCAGATCGAACTCCCCGTCCGAGAGCCAGGCGACGGCCCGGCAGCCCGACGTGTCGTGGTCCGCCAGGTCCTGGCGGGCTCCGTTGAGGGCGTTCCAGTAGTCCGTGTCGTAGTCCTTGAGGTCGTCGCCCACGGCCTGCACCGAGGAGGTGATGCTGTCCTTGGTGGAACTGGTGAGGCCGGTCCACTCGCCCACCGCATGGTAGTCGGCCGCGAAGCCCGCCACTCGCACGTCAAGGGTGACGCCGGTGCGGTCCGTGAAAGCGGCCAGACGGTCGATGAGGTAGTTCGCCGCCTCGACCCGCCCCTGGTCCGGGTCGGTCTGGCGCATCGAGCCCGACTGGTCGATGAGGAGCGCCACCGAGCCCTGCCCGTGCCCGGACAGGCAGGCGCCGAACTCCCCGAGCCCCGACGTGCCGTCAGCGGATGGGGTGGAGGGCGCCGCGAGGGACGGCGCCGGGAGCGTGAGCCCCAGAAGGCCGGCAGCGAGGCACAGCGTCACTGCCGCCACGTGCCGATACGTTTTAGAACGCGATACGCGACGCATGCGGCTCACATCCTTCCCACAATGAAAGCAATACGAACAGCCGCGACCACGATCACCAGGAGCGCCAGGGCGATGCTGGCGCGGTACAGAAGCAGGTCGAGCGGCCCTCGCGCGTAGATGGAGTGCGTCTGCGCCTGACGGTTCGCGTCCTTGAGCAGGAAGAAACCAGTCAGTCCCAGACCCACCAGGGCAGACAGTGACCATGCCAGCGCGCCCAGGACCAAGTTCGCGGCCAGCGCCGCCAGGACGAGGCCCACCAGGCTGGCGGCCAGGGATCCGTAAAGGATCGCAACCGGAGCGTGGACAACGGTGATCTCGGCCGACGATGACGCCATTCCGGGCGGCCCGCCCGGAGCGGTGAATACCGAAGTCTTGGCTACGGGCTTCTTCTGCACCTTTTCATCATCGTGGTCTCGCGACGCGGGGGCAGAGCTCTTGGCGGGCGATGACCCCGTCCACGCGCCAAGTGCAGGTTGTTGGGAGGAATTTGTCATTGTCTGCGTCTGCCTTCACGTCTAGGAGGGAGATGAGGGAGTGTAAAGACCGGTCAGTTGTCCGGGATGACCGCATCGGCCGCACTGAGGATCTTGTTAACCTCCTCACGGCCCGGCGCATCGATGCCATACTTGTCAAGTTGAGCGTAAACACCGTCGACCGTCTCCGGATCGATTTTCCCCACGTACGCATGTGCATTGCTGATGGTGCGATCCTTAAGCGCCGACCCACCCAGGTATAGCGATCCGATCGCCACAGGCAGGGGGAGCACTAGCGCTGCCACAAAGACTATTACAGGGAGCCATCTGGGGCGGCTGACGACCATTCCTCGAATACTTAAAACAAAGGCGGTAAAAACGAGCAAGGCCGATAGAGTCGCAATCAGGACGTCAGTCATATTGACCAGCGAAGCACCGGAGAGAAGAACTCCAAAAATGTCGATCGAGGCCAAGAAGTCATAAGACCCCCAGACAATACCCGCCAGTCCCAGCACACAGAGCGCAATAGCGGGATACGTGGTGCGAGAGACTCGGGTCGGACCATTCTCACGAGCGCCGACCGCGGAGGCCCGCCGCGATCCTCCTACGGCCTTGCGCCCTGGCGCGGTCTGCGGAGAGGAGAACCCTCCCGAAGCACCGGCAGCCGAGCCCCCCGACCCGAAGCCGGACGAGGCCGCGCCGGCCTCAGCGGCGGGCACGGCACCCCCTTTCCCGGAGCCGAAGGTGGGCGCCGCGGAATCAGGCCGGTACGAGCCCGCCCCTCCCTTGGCGCCCGCCGGCTCGCGACCAGAGCCGAAGGCATTGGGAACCCCGTCGAAGCGGAAGCCGGAATCAGTCATCACACATCCCTTGCTACAATGAGCGGCCAGAGCAGGCAACTCCCCCTCTGGTCACTACTCCAGCTATTTGTCCTGTCATTGACAAAAACGCAATAATTGTCCGACCGGACGCCCCGGAATTATATCTCAGCCACGAACGATCCACAAAATAGAAGATCCGATCGCCGGACCCCAACAACAAAGACGTGCCGATAACCGGAGCGGGAACGACCCGCCTCGGAAGTGCGCCCGCAGAACCGCCGCACGGGCGACGCGCACGCCAAAACTCAGCTCCTCGACACAGGATCACCCGGACGCATCGGCACGGAGGCGAGGCGGGCAACCCTCCGCCGGTGCCGGTTGAGCAGCGCAGACGAACAACGGAACCCCCTCACCAGAACGAAACTCATTGTTGCGAAATAACGGGAACAGAAACCTCACCGGACGCTGAGCAGCATGCTATCGTCGCCGCCTCAAGCAGACAATGCTAAAGAACTTGTACAAGCGTTCCTCTTGACATTCACGCCGCCATCGTCTAGACAACGAAGCCCTCCACCGCCAGCTTGCCGACACCGTGCACGGCCCTTCGCGCAGCCGTCAGTACACGCCCGTCGGGCCGAAATGTCGCGGTCACGCGGGTCGTGCCGTCGTCGCCATCAGCATCGGGCTTCTCGACGTCGATCGCCGTCATCCGATCGGTGGTCGCGCCGGAAGCCGCCGAAGGAGCGGGCGGCGGCGGAACCGGTCCGAGGGCCGCCGTCGCGTCGCCGGCGGACGACTCAGACTCCCGATCCTCGGACGCACCGCGATCGGACGAGACTGGAGTCCTGCCGCTCATGCTGAGACCTTCCTGAGAGAGTATGAGTGCATTGTGACCCACCACCCACCGGATGACCAGATGCGTCCACATCTCAAGCAGTGCACGCACGCAACGGCATCCGGTGCGGCTGGGCGCCTAGAAAGTGGAGTAACCTGCGCGCGCGATCTTGAAGCCGTGACCGTTCTGCTGGTTCCAGCACCTGACGCCGTCGTCGGCAGAGGTGCAGGCGAAGGCCCCGCTCTTGACGCTCTCGCCGTAGTCCAGGGTCATCGCCGTGCCGTCGGTCGCGAACTCCGAGCCGCAGGCCAGGGACGTGCTGCCCTGGACGGTCATGGAGAAGTACACCTCATCGCAGTCCTCCAGCCCGGCGTCCCCGTAGTCTCGCGCGTAGATCGAGCAGGCGGCCCGGTTGTCGTCGATCTCGCAGGAGATGTTCTGCGAGGGCGACTGGAATCGGCTCGCCGAGACGGCGTTCGACGGAGCGGGCGAGACACTCGCCGTGGGCGTGGGCGACGTACGCGTATGTGAGCTGGTGGAATTCTCAAGCGACTGTCCGCAAGTGCGTATGACCACCGCGATACCGATGACCGCGATACCGATGACCAGCCAGCGGCCCAGCTGAGCCTGTGGCTTACTCGACGAGGCGCTCGAGGACTGACGCTGCAGGGTCGTCTGGCTGCTCGTGGTCTGCCGCTGGGCCTCAGCCCGCTGCTGCGCCTCAGCCTGCTGGCGGGCGCGCTCAGCGGCCAGATGATCCTCCCACTTCTCGTTTGCCTTCGGCGTGACCGATCGCATCCACTCCCGCAGGTCCTCCGGACAGGACGGATTCAGCACGAGAACCGGGTGGAGCTCCGGGTAGAGGTCCGCGATGTTGCCGAGCCGCTCCGGGGAGGTCGATGGATCGGCGGCCTCAGTCGCCTCTGGAATGTCCCGGGCCTTCATCGGCGGACCTCTTCCAGACCGCGGCGCCTCGGCGCATCAGAATCGAGACGTCGCCCCGCGCGTGCCGCACGCGCGGTGGAACCACCCACGACCGCTGAGAACGCACTGTGATGGGAGACCGGAACCATGAGGGAACTCCTGGGGATGGTGGAGCAAAACCGAGCAATATGATCGCACCATCACGCGTCCTCAACAAGACGGTGCCCAGTACAAGTTCTTATACATTCTCCAGGGACACCCGTCCCAGCCCCGGGGAGAGGCGCTGCGGGCGGCCGGCATGTGCCGACCGCCCGCAGCGCTCCGCGAATCATCCGTTGCCGTCGCCGTTTCCGGCGTCGTCGCCACCGCCGTTGTCGTTCCCGGCGTCGCCACCGCCGCCGTCGCCGTCGCCGGCGCCGTTCTCGTCGCCGGCGCCGTCGCCACCGCCGTCGTAGCCGCCGTTGCCGGCGCCGCCATCGTTGTTGCCGTCGTTGCCCTGGCCATCGCTGTCACCGGTGGTGCCGGCGCCGTCACCGTTCTGACCGGTGCCGCCCTGGCCGTTCTGACCACTCTGGCCGGCGCCGCTGGCGTCGGCGCCCTCAAGAATGCGAAGCAGGTCGTCGCGCCAGGGCACGTTGACGCCCGTGCTCTTGAGCTGGTCGAGAATGCCCGTGACCTGGCTGATGTCGACCTTGCCCTTCATCTGCTGGGCCTCGGCCAGGGTCTGGTCCTTCAGCTGGTTGCCGCCGTAGTAGGCCGCGGCGGCGGTGGAGGCCAGGGGCAGCACGAGGCTGCCGAGCAGCAGCATAATGGCCGCCGTCTTGGGCCGCGCCCGGGCGCAGGCGACGAGCGAGGCGACGAATGCGAAGAACGCCAGCAGCGCCCCGGCCCCGACGGCGATCGCCGCCGGCATGTTGACGATGTCGGACTTGCCGAGGACGATGTCGAAGACGCGCAGCGAGGTCAGGAATGTGTAGACGCCCCAGCCCAGCAGAGCCACCGAGGCCACGAGCAGGATGGTCCCGATCGGCAGGGCCGCCGTGCGCCGCCTGAGCGACCGGTTCGGCGGCAGCACCTCGGACTCCGGCTCGGACCGCCGCGAACGCCTTTCGGAACGGGGCTGCGGCTGGGGCTGCGGCGCCGGCTCCGCCGCGGGCTCGTTCCACTGCGCGGGAGCCCCAGGGGTCTGAACCGACGGCGCCGGGGCGTAGGCGGGTGCGACCGTGGTGGGCTGGCTGTCTGCCCACTCATCCGCTCCGGTCGGCATGACGGAGGTGGCGGGCTGCCCGTCGGACCAGCCGCCCGCTCCGGTCGGCATGACAGAGGTCGTGGGCTGCCCGTCCGCCCAGTCGGTCGGAAGGGCCTGGGTGGGCATCGAGTCGGCCGGATCCGGCGACGCCGGCTCCTCGGGCAGGCCATCGGTGCGCCGCAGGATGCTGGTGCGCTCCGCGGGGCGCGGTGCGTCGCGCCTGGGGTCGTGAGAACGAGGTTCGGGCGGTGTGGAGACAGACAAGGTGAGCACTCCTGTAACGGGTAGGCATGCTGTCGGCATGAGGCTACGCCCTCGGCCTGCGGACGTCACCAACCCGCGCCCCGCCAGCCCTCCCCATGCACCGCTATCCTGAGGGCTCCACCCCTCGAAAGGCGGAGACGATGAACCAGCGCCCCTTCTCCGAGCCCTCCTCGCCTTACGCGAACAACGGCGGGCGCCCCCGCCAGTACGACATCCAGCCCTGGCGCAGGTGGGCCTACTACGGAGGCGCTGTTCTTCAGGGCGCCGGCATCCTCGTGTTCCTCGGCTTCTTCTCCTCCTCCTACGGCGTCTTCAACCGGGTGCACGCGGGCGATGAGACCGCATTCACAGCCGTGCCCCACATGTTCAGCACGTTCCCGCTCGCGGTCCTCGGCCTGCTCATCTACGGGGCCGGCCAGATGCTGCGCAGCGTCGGCCGCAAGGGGCTGGCGGGCTCGGGCCTCCTCCTGTCCCCCACCCGCGAGGCCAGGGACGCCGAGCCGTGGAGCCGGTCCAAGGGTGCACGGAGGAACTTCGAGGTCGAGGAGATGACCGCTCTCAGGGACATCACCGGTGCCTCCGGGGCGGCCCCGCGCCAGGAGGTGCGGATCCGCTGCCGGTCCTGCGGCTACCTGGAGACCGAGGACGCGACCTTCTGCTCCGCCTGCGGCCAGAGGGTCTGACCGGGGCGAGCGCCGGGACCCGCGCGCCGACACCGGCTCCGGGAGGAGCGTCCCGAGCCGCGGGCACGAGGCTGGATGCGCACTGCATGAGTACGTCGAGCGCGGGCCTTCCTCGACCGTGAGCTGCAGACGCCGGATGATCGGTTCCGAATAGGTGACGGGCCGGTCGAGTGGGCCGCGCGTCCAACGTCAACGGAAGTTCGTCACGTGAACGTACCTTTCTCGCATCCTTCTGGGGATAGACCTCAGAAGGATGGGAGAAAGGTACGTTGACGTTGGGAAGGTACGTTCACG
>ERZ772968.230-NODE-230-length-28081-cov-24.726326_pt1 | contig 28081 bp, 20 predicted proteins | sample MGYA00580674_ERZ772968 | MGnify/ENA primary metagenome ERZ772968 (study PRJEB29015, sample SAMEA2737940) | human oral metagenome | biome: human oral; feature: human-associated habitat; material: dental | place: China | collected 2138 ...
CGTCGTGCTCTTCGGGCAGGAGGATCCGGTCGAATCCGATCTCGCAGACGGCCTTAACCCATTCGACGGGGTATTCTGATTTCTCGTCGCATTCGTGGAAGTACTTCTCCCACGGGCGCGAGCGCATGACCTCGGAGAACCCCTCGACCATAAGGGCTTGATCTTCGTTGAATGAAAAGTCCATTGAAATTGGTTCCTCAATCCTTAATCGTTTGTTAGCGTGGTGGCGATCACTCGGCTAGGGCGTGCGATCGATGGAATTCCGCGGAATGCGCGAGGGCGTCCCGTGCGGAATCGAGCAGTCGGCTGTGGTGGAGGAAGCCGTGGATCACCCCTGGGAACTCCTCGTAGCGCACGTCGACGCCGGCCAGCTTGAGCATGGTGGCCAGGGTACGCGAGTCGTCCCTGAGCGGGTCCAGTTCGGCCGCCGCGACGTAGCAGGCGGGCGCGCCGAGCGAGAAGTCGCCCGCGAGGAGGTCGAAGTAGGGGCTGAACTGGTCGGCTTCGGTCTTGAAGTAGAGCTCCCTGTACCAAGCGTAGTCCTCCTCGGTCAGGCCGTCCCACGGCCCTCCCAGCAGGCGCATGGACGTAGAGTCCCTCATGCCGTAGGCGCCGTAGAAGAGCAGCAGACAGGCGATGCCGTCGGCGGCCCTTTCCTCGTCGCGCAGATGCAGGAACGCGCCCAGGGCCAGGTTGGCTCCCCCGGAGTCGCCCGCTATCGACACTCCTGCGGGGTCGATCCCCCACTCGTCGCAGGCTTCGCGCAGGGCCCGGATCGCGTCGACGCATTCCTCGAGCGCCTGCGGGAAACGGGCTTCCGGGGAGAGCGTGTAGTCGACGGCCAGGACGGCGGCCCCCGTCTCGGCGGCCAGGGTGCGGGTGATCCGGTCGTGGGTGTCGAGGTTGCCGAGCACCCACCCGCCGCCGTGGATGTAGACGATCACCGGCAGCCTGGGGGCGTCGCTCGGGCGGTGCATCCGCACGGGCACCCGCCCGTGGCGCGTGGGCAGCGTCCCGTTCCGGGTGGAGGCGGGAGCCGGCCCCCCTTCGTTCCAGAAGACCCGCTCGCGGTTGTACGCCTCACGCATCTGCGCGAAGCTCTGGTCGGTCGAGTAGGCGTCGGCCGCGAGCTCGCGCTGTTTGGCCACGGCCGCTCCCATCTGCTCCGACCAGAGGGCCGGCACGTCGAGTTTGCGGCCCATCACTTCTCCGATTCCGAGAATGGAGAGGAGGCGACGGCGGCCGTCTCGAGCTCTTCGACTTCGGTTTCAGCCGGGTTCGGGGCCCGGTCCGGCCCGTCCTCGGCCCGGGAGGGCTGGCGGCGCACGTACCACAGCAGGAGTATGGCGAAGGCGGCCGCGAGGATCGCCGAGACCGCGAGGATGATGAAGATCATCTTGTAGGCGCTGGTCCCCAGCTTGTCGCCTCCCCGCTTGGCGTCGTCGATCATGGCGCCGAACCAGGTGGAGGAGAAGGTGTCGGGGAGGAATCCGACGACTGAGAGGATCCCCGTCGCCGTTCCGAAGATGGTCAGGGGCACCTTGCCTTCCGTCAGCTGGGAGGAGACCACGCCGAATACGCCGTTGGCGATGAATCCGAGCAGGACGATGATCGCCGCGGCGACGTAGACCATGAAGGCCTTCGTCGGCAGGACGGTGAACACGAGGAGGCCCCCGGCGGCGACGACCGAGCCGTAGAGGATGACCCGGGACGGCGAGCCGACCGTCTTGGCCAGGAATCCGAAGGCTGGCCCGGACAGGAGCGTGATGCCGTAGGTGCGGACGATGGAGATGAAGGTGACGACGCCGAGCGCCGCGCCCATGACGTCGCTGAGGTACGGAGTCGTGTAGGCGACGCCCGTGTAGTAGAAGTAGACGCAGAACATGCAGGCGGCCGACATCCACACGACGGGGTTCTTCAGGGCCTCGATGAGCTCGGCGGGGCTGAAGGAGCTCTTGTCCTTGTCGATCTCCCCCTCGAACTTCGGGATGAACAAGAAGGACAGGATGGCGAGGGCCAGGATGAAGGTTCCCAGGAAGATGAGAAGCGCGCGCACGCCTCCCTCGATCGAATCGGCGAAGAGCTTGATGATCCACAGGTTGATGAATCCGACCACGAGCCCCGCGGCTCCGTAGATCCCGTAGGAGACGCCGATGTTGCGCGGGTAGGACTCCTCATCGGAGACGAGTCTGACCAGCTTGTAGCGGATGCCCCACCATATGAGGATGGTGGTTATCCCCATCCCGACGAAGACGAACATGAGGGTGTTGAAGGACGGCAGCAGCGCGTAGACGTAGGTGAGGACGGCGGTCAGTCCGAAGCCAACCCACGAGAGGGTGCGCACCCTGATCTTGTCGGCCACGATCCCCGATGGAAGGTAGCAGATCGTGGCCGTCAGGGCGTAGGCGCCCAGCAGCTTTCCCAGCCCGGCGTTGTCCGTTCCGATGGCCTTCATCAGCGGATCGTAGAAAACGTTCTTCAGGTAGGCGGGCGTGTAGATGATCGACGAGCCCATGGAGACGAGCACCAGGAGGAACGACCGCTGGAATCCCGTCAAGTCGCTCGTGCGGCGTTCGCCGCGGGTTATAGAAGGCATGGACGTCCCTTTCGTCATTGAAGGAATACGCGGCCGCGCCCATTGCGTCCGCGAGTGAAAAATTGGACGGGCAGTGTCCAAAAATGAGGTTCTGAGCGGCTGGGATCCGCCCCCGGAGGCGGTGAGCGGCCGTCCGGCGCACCTCTCGTCGTTGAATGCGCCAAGCGGCCTGCGCTTCGCGCCAGACCATAGCTGAAAGGTAGCAGCGCGGCACGCCCTTCCTGCGACCAAAGGTCCCGAGGGCCGCCTTCCTACACCAGTGTGCGCTCGCCTGCGGACTCGGCGCACGAATTCTCAGTTCCCATAGCTCACCCGGCGGCTCTCAATTCCCACAGCTCACTCGGCGGCGTCGGCGCGGCCGTCGATCGGCGGGGACATGCATTCGACGCCGTCCTCGGGGTCTGCGATCTCGGCCTCCCCCACTTCGGGCGGCCGGAGCACGAGCCATGCGGCGAAGGCTGCGGCGAAGGCGATCATGCCGACGCCGGTCCACAGGTCGAGGTTGGCCCCGCCGGCCTTGGCGAGGTCTTCGTCCGTGACGAAGCACAGGCCGTAGCAGGAGAGCATGAGCCCGAAGACGAGGAACATGGCGGCGACCCAGGCACGGAGGTCCATGAGCGCGACGCGGGAGAACCGCGGATACCGCCCGGCCCGGTTCCGTCCGGGGTCCGGGAGCGGCTTCGCCGCGTTCCGCCCGCCACCGTCCGGGGCGGTGCCGGCGCCGGCCTCCACCGCTTCGCGCGGGGCGGTCTCGGCGGGTTTGCGGGTGTCGTCGGGCATCGGATTCCTCCTCCGTCAGCCTACCGTGAGATTGAGAATGACGAGAACGGCCATGACGGCGATCCCGAGAGGCCACGGGTTCTCCCACCACGTCAGCGGGCGCCCTTCGGCGACCCGCTCCCGCTCGGCTTGGATCGCCGCACGGTGCAGATCGGGCGCGGGGTAGCTGCCTTTGACCGCCATCTTCGTACGGCCCCACACGAGCCCGTCGAGTTCTTCGACGGGCTTGGGCGCCGTCCTCAGGGTCACGAGGACGGATACGGCGAGGTCGAAGACGAAGGCCATACCGCTGCCGGTGAACGAGGCCGCCTGCTGGGAGTTGAACTCCCACAGCCCGTTCGAGTAGGCGATCTGGACGCCGGCCGCGCCCGCCGCGCCGGCGACCAGGCCCCACAGGCCGGCCGGGCCGCTCATGCGCTTCCAGAACATGCCGAGCACGAACGTGGCGAAGAGCGGCGCATTGAAGATCGACTGGAGGAGCTGGATGTAGTCCTGGATGTTCCGGAATTCGGCGGCGATGAAGGCCGCGCCGACGGCCACGAGCACTCCCCCGACGGTGAGCTTGCGCCCGATCCGCAGATAGTACGCGTCGCTGCGGCCCTTCTTGACGTAGGTCTGCCACAGGTCGTAGGTGACCACCGTGTTGAAGGAGGAGACGTTGGCGGCCATGCCCGCCATGAAGGCCGCGATGAGAGCTGCCAGGGCCAGCCCCACGAGGCCGGCGGGCATGACGCGCCCGATCAGGGCGGGCAGGGCCTCGTTGTACTCGAGCTCGCCCTCGGCGAGCTCCGGGACGAGGACGGCGGCCACGAGCCCCGGCATGATGATGATGGCCGGCAGGAGCATCTTCGGGATCGCGGCGATGATGGGCGTGCGCCGTGCCGCGGACATGTCTTTGGCCGACAGGGCGCGCTGGACCTCGGTGAAGTTGGTGGTCCAGTATCCGAAGGAGTTGACGAAGCCCATGCCCAGCAGCAGGGCGATCCAGTTGCCGTAGGGATTGGTGGTGTTCCCCAGCCCGGTCCCGCCCCACACCGACAGGCCGTTCTCCCCCAGAACGGCGTTGGTCCGCAGGGCCTCCAGCAGTCCGTCGATCCCGCCGACGCGGATGAGCCCGCCGACCGTGAGCGGGACGAGGAAGGCGACGATGATGAAGAACTGCAGCACCTCGTTGTACATGGTGGCGGTCAGGCCGCCCATCGTCGTGTAGAGGAGCACGACCCCGGCGGCCGCGATGATGGAGGCCCACAGGGGCCAGCCGATGAGCACGTTGATGAGGAGGGCGAGGGCGAACAGGTTGATCCCGGCCACGAGGATCGTCGCGACGGCGAAGACGACCGACTGGTACATGTGCGTGGGCCGGTTGAACCTCAGGCGGAGGTATTCGGGCACCGACCGGACCTTCGAGCCGTAATAGAAGGGCATCATGATCAGGCCGAGGAAGACCATCGCGGGCACGGCGCCGATCCAGTAGTAGTGGACCGTCGCCAGTCCGTACTGGGATCCGTTGGCCGCCATGCCGATCAGCTCGGTGGCGCCGATGTTGGCTGAGAGGAAGGCCAAGGCGCAGATCCAGGCGGGCAGGGAGCGCCCGGAGAGGAAGTAGTCCTCGCTCGTGAGCACCTTCCGCTTCGTCACGACTCCGATCGCGATGACGAAAAACAGGTAGACGACGACGAACGAGTAGTCGAACACCGTCGCGTCGAGCCGTAGATCCATCGGTAGATTCCCTTTCGGTGCGTGCCGTCGTGGAACGCACGCGCTACAGGCTACCAGCGCCGAGCGGCGCCGAGCCACCAAAGCGCAGGCTCGCAGGCCGAAGGCTAGGAGACGCGGACAGGCCGGCCCTCGCGCAAGGACGTCCCGCAGGCGATGGCGATGCGCAGGGATGCGAGGGCGTCGTCGATCGTGGCCGGAACCGGGGCCCGCCCGGAGACGACGCCGAGGAAGGCGTCGAGTTCCCGCTCGTAGCAGTCGGCGAAGCGGGCGATGAAGTCCGCCCACGGCTCTTCCCGGGGGTAGGCGACGCCCGGCTCGAGCGAGCGCACCGGCAGCCGTTCGTCCATTCCGACCACGTCGGTCCCCTTCGTGCCGTGCAGCTCCATCCGCACGTCGTATCCGGCGCCGTTGAAGCGGGACGAGTGCGCGGTGGCGAGCACGCCGCCGGTGAGCCTGAGGAGGACGACGGCCTCCGCCGCGTCCGCGAAGTCCGCGAAATCGGGCAGTCCGAGATCGGTGCCGTAGACGACGACCTCTTCGACTTCCAGGCCGGTCACCCAGCGCAGGGCGTCGAAGTCGTGGATGAGGCAGTCCTTGAAGATCCCACCGCTGGCGGCGAGGAACTCGCGGGCGGCGGGCGCCTGGTCGAGCGTGCCCATGTGGACGCGGCGCAAGTCGCCGATCTCCCCTTCGGCCAGCCGCTCGCGCGCCGCGGAGTAGGCGGCGTCGAAACGACGCTGGAAGCCGACGTGGACGGGGATGTTCGCTTCCTTCGCGGCGGCGTTCGCGCGCCGGGTGGATTCGACGTCGAGGGCCACGGGCTTCTCGCAGAAGATCGGCACTCCCAGCCGAGCGGCTTCGCAGAGGAGGCCGGCGTGCGTGTCGGTCGGAGTGGCGAGGACGAGTCCGTCCAGATCCTCGGAGGCGAGCATGCCCTCAGGGGAGCGCACTTCGGCACCGTGCAGCTCCGCGACTCGCCGGGCGCGCCAGGAGGCCGGGTCGGCCACCACCAACTTGCCCGCCTTCTTCGCGAGGATGCCCGCGTGCATGGCCCCGATGCGTCCCGCCCCGAGGAGGCCTATCGTCTTCCCTGACATGGTGTGCTCCTTTCCCAGAGGAAGCATGCACCGGAATCGAGCCGTGCGGCAACCGGTAGGGGCCCTCTCCACTGCTCGCATTCGTCGCATCGGCGCGGCTTTTCCCGATTCATCGCACCGGCATGCGTTTTCCCAGAATTTCGACGAAAGACAAAAGGGCTACGCTCCCCAGCCAACCGTTCGCCGACGCCGCCCCGCTCCCGTTAACCTTTGAAAGACCATTCCAGCGATTCACAGAAGGGGGACTTCATGGCAAGCGAAGTGCGTTTCGACCGCGACGCGGTCGGCATCAAGGCCCAAGCGGCCTGGACGGACAACCAGATGTTCATCAACATCGCCGATGGAATCGGCGAACTCTCCTTGGCTGCGGTAAGCGGCGTCACAACGCTGCCGATCGACACGGTCGACGGTGTAGGGCGTACCGACAACGACGGCATCGCAAAACTCAGCGAAAGGGCCGGACTCCTCGTCGACACCATGAGATCGGTGACTCTCGAGTTTTCCGACGCATGCTCGACTCTGGGCTCGGGGGCGGAAACCGCCATCGGAAACATGGACGCCGCGGAATCGCAGGTCACACAGGATTTCGCGTTCATGATGTCCTCGAAGCCTCAGTAGAATCACTATTAATGCTTAAATGCAATTAAACGAAATGGATTGGAAAATATAATGGTTTATGATGTATCCGGTTCCAGCGCCTTACCACAGCCCGTTAAAGATGCAACAATCGATCAGGTCGCAAACGCGTTGCGCAACGCTGGTAGTGCAATGAGTGACACTCAGGTTGTATCACAAACAGCAGTGGTTGAAGGATGGGTCGGCGAAAGCGCAAATCAATACGTCAGTGACGTAAACGAAATAAAAACAGCAGTCGAAACTGCGCAAACTTCAATTGAAAGCTCAGCGCAGGCATTAACTACTTATCAAACAGAATTCAATAATTTAAAAACAAAAATAACTAACCATCAAATAAAATGGGATGAAGACTTAAAATGGTACAAAGAAGAGGTAAAAAAACAGGAAAGTGATAGAAAAAACGCTCGAGAAGAAGCGGAATCGATGGGAGAAAAATTCGACTCCTCTTCTTGGGACAATGAAATCTCTAAGCTTAAAACAGAAATAGAAAGAAGACAAAAAGAAACAACAAAAGCATACAATAACGATGTAGAAGCAGTAGACAGTACCGCTTATACCGTTTCTAATTCGATCAACGACGCACTTGAAGTCTATATTCCAGGAATTTCTTCGGGAGCTTCCTGGCGATATCGATATGCGCCGGACCGAACGGATTTGGGGGTAAGGATCTTCGGAGATGGCACTGGACTACTCGCTGCACAGACGAAATGGGAAGATGCCATGGCGGACGCGCCTAAAGCAGCAAAATTACTTAATCAAACTGATCCCGATACAGGACTCCCCACAGAAGCTGCTCTCAAAAAGTTCAACGAAAAATACGGTGGCCGCTTAGCCAGTGATCCGTATTTCGCTTCGGCTTTTCTGAACCAGGTCGGTGCGGAAAAACTCTATTCGATTGCTGGAAAGTCGACTGACGAAAGTATCCCCGCATCTCATATTTCCGCCTTGAAATCTTTCACGGAAAGCGTCGGAGCAGGAATCATCCTCGCCACTGGAGGAAACTCAACTCATGATGCCGGAACAATATCGAACTTCAATTCTGTGGATAAAGCTTTGAGTATCGACGGAGAAACTAGCGTTGAAAGTTGGCGATCCAAGTTCCAAGGTGATCTCATTTCAAATGGTCAAAAAAGATATGATCATGACGGAGAGGTCATCACAGAAAATCGTACGCAAATGTCATATCTTGGATATGAGTTATTGGGTCAGTACATTGGACATGGCGCAAAAGCACACCCCGAGCTTTCCCTAGGCGACGACTTCCTCAACGGAGTCGACGGGAAGAACGCGGTGGGCAAGGCCATGGTGAAATGGGACGCTGAACACCCGAGAAACTTTGATCTTATCAATGCAAGCGCTGGTCCCGGCCCTTCCGGAACAGCAAAAGTCACATGCGGAAAAAATGGAATATTCAGAGATGGTCTTTCATGGGATTATCTACAAAACATGTACGAAGCCATGGATAATAATCCCGATGATACACCGGCACAGAAATTTATGAATTCCACTTTAAAATGGGATGATGATCATAATGGTGATACCCCTGATAAAGAAATGAATATGACCCGTTATCTTGTAGGTAATCGAAGCCAAGATGGTAAAGTGGGTGATGCTACAATTTACTGGGCTGACGATAAGGGAGAGGCTCTTGGAAGGCTCATTAACGAAATATCTGGTGATACATCAAACAAAAATTCCGTCAATATAGCCTATAATTTTCTTGAAGGATATAATGACGGTCTATATAGGGACTACGACCATGACAATTGGAGATTTGGCAATCAAGATGAGGTTGACGGGCAGGATATATTCGGAAATAAGAACTCAGCCTTGCGTTCCCACATCGATGATATACTCTCTGAATATTCAGGAGATCTTGCGCATGAACTAGATGACTACAGCGGAGTGAAAGGCGGGCCTTCATCGAGCTGGGATCCGCGTGATGGAAGATACCATATGGTTCTCAATAAAGATCTTTACGAGCGACTTGATGCTGATGACAGCAAGTTTTTCAAAGATCTTGGTGCAGACAAAGAAGCTTTAACAAATTTCGGATCTGAAGCGATCAATCAAATGTCTAATGAATACTATAACTCTTTAGTGGCAACGGGAGATACTGGTCATTTATCTGAACTTCGTAACGATATAGTCGGCGATTATGAAGGACTGCTCCAAAATATGGACGCGGGCGAAAGCAATGCAGATAAGGCTGCAGGAATTAACAAGGATAAACAGGTGTCAACTGTGACCGGCATTCTCAAATTCGCCAATAACCATATTGTAGGCAATATTCCGGGTGCCGGCCCCTACATAAAAGACGGAGTAGGATATGCACTTGACTTAAATCCTTCCAAAGAGGAAGCCCATGCTCTTGCCGAACACCTTTCTGACGGATCGAAACGCGATGCTAGAATTCAAGAATCATTGAATGACATCAGACAACATATACCTCAAGGCAAGGTAGATAACCCTATAGAAGTTCATCGGGCACCAACGAGTCCGAATGATAGCAACTATCTTCCTTTGATGAGGGAATATAATGCTAAACTGCCCGAAAATGAACAATTTTTGGATAAAGACGGGAACATTCCTCTTGGTTCGAATGGACTCCCTGATTTTGACGACCCTGCAAAAGAACAAGCTTTTAGACGCTATACTTTAGACTTGTGGTCTGGTCAGGGACTATCGAAAGACACAGATAACCATTAATCGGCCGACGGACTATTTCCAGTGATTTCGCGGGCGAACCCGATGGACAACGCCCGACGCACGGCCAAGCTCATACGGGAATGCGACCTGGAAGGCGTCGCCCTGGCCGCATTCCCCGAGCCCGGCCGTGCGCTGAAGCGGCCGGGAATGCGGGCGGACACCCGCTTTATCGTCCATCCGCTTCCTCTGGCAGACTGGTTTCCATGGATGAGTTCTATTCGATCTACTCCCACGGGCTCGTGCGGGTCGCGGCCTGCACGCTGCCCGTGGCCCCGGCGAACCCGATGGACAACGCCCGGCACACGGCCGAGCTCATACGGGAATGCGACCTGGAAGGCGTCGCCCTGGCCGCATTCCCCGAGCTCGGCCTAACCGGCTACTCCATCGACGACCTCCTGCTCCAAGACACCCTCCTGGACGCCGCCCTCCAGGCCATCGAGCACGTTCGCCAGGCCACCGTGGAACTCCAGCCCATCGTCGTCGTCGGAGCGCCGCTGGCGCACGCGAACCGCCTCTACAACTGCGCCGTGGTCATCCACGCCGGGCGGATCCTGGGGGTCGTCCCCAAGTCCTATCTGCCCGACTACCGCGAATTCTACGAAAAACGCCACTTCGCCCCCGGGGACGGGCTCGCCGGCGCGGCCATCCGCCTGCCCGGGGTCGCACTGCGCCCCGAGGCGCCCAGCACGCGTCGAGCCTCCCACCGGGTCGACGCCTTCGCCAACTACGGGGTCGCCCCCGACACCGTGCCCTTCGGCCCGGATCTCCTCTTCGACGCCAAAGACGTGCCCGGATTCACCTTCCACGTCGAAGTGTGCGAGGACATGTGGGTGCCGATCCCCCCGTCGGCGCGCGCAGCGCTCGCCGGGGCGACCGTGCTCGTCAACCTCTCCAGTTCGCCCATCACGGTCGGGCGCGCGGCCGATCGGGCGCTCATGGTCCAGTCGGCTTCGGCCCGCTGCAACGCGGCTTACGTCTACACCGCGTCGGGAGAGGGCGAATCCTCCACCGACCTGTCCTGGGACGGCCAGTCGATGGTCTACGAACTGGGGGTCAAACTCGCCGAATCCGAGCGCTTCGCCAGCGGGCGGCACGCCACCATCGCCGACGTGGACGTCGACGCCCTGCGCCAGGAGCGCCTGCGCCAAGGGTCCTTCGACGACAACCGCACCGCCTTCGGCGTCACCGCCTCACCCGCCGGTGCGCCCCCCGCATCGGTCGGGGGAGGCGCCGACGTCTTCCGCACCGTCACCCTCACGCTCAATCCCGACGCGGGAGGGGCCGTGGGCCTGCGCCGTCCGCTGGACCGCTTCCCCTTCGTCCCCGACGACGAGGCCCAGCTCAACCAGGACTGCTATGAGGCCTACAACATCCAGGTGTACGCAATCGCACAGCGGCTCAAGGCGATCGGCGACCCGAAAATCGTCATCGGCGTCTCGGGCGGGCTCGACTCCACCCACGCGCTCATCGTCGCCGCCAAGGCCATGGATCGGCTGGGGCGCCCGCGCACCGACGTGCTCGCCTACACGATGCCCGGCTTCGCCACCTCCGAGCGCACGAAGAAAAACGCCGAGGAGCTCTGCGAGAGGCTCGGCGTGACCTTCAGAGAGATCGACATCCAGCCCGCGGCCAGGCAGATCCTCGAAGACATCGACCACCCCTTCGCCCGGGGCGAGGAGACCTACGACGTGACCTTCGAGAACGTCCAGGCCGGCCTGCGCACCGACTTCCTGTTCCGCCTGGCGAACGCGAACGGGGGGATCGTGCTGGGAACCGGCGACCTCTCCGAACTCGCGCTCGGCTGGTGCACCTTTGGGGTGGGCGACCAGATGAGCCACTACAACGTCAATCCCGGCGTCCCCAAAACGCTCATGCAGCACCTCATCCGCTGGGTGATCTCCTCCGGGCAGTTCGACGAGCAGGTGAACCAGACACTCCGCTCGATCCTGGACACGGAGATCTCCCCCGAGCTCATCCCGGCCGCGAACGGGGAGGACATGCAGTCGACCCAGGAGAAGGTGGGGCCGTACGAACTGCAGGACTTCACGCTGTACTACCTGCTGCGCCGCGGACTGCGCCCTTCGAAGATCGCCTTCTACACCTGGCACGCCTGGAGCGACCGCGAGTCGGGGACGTGGCCGGCGGGTTTCCCCGAGGCCGAGCGCAACCAGTACACGATCGGCGAGATCCGCTCGTGGATGGAGCTCTTCTACAAGCGCTTCTTCGCCAATCAGTTCAAGCGCTCCACGCTGCCCAACGGGCCGAAGGTACTCGCGGGCGGGACGCTCTCGCCGCGCGGAGACTGGCGGATGCCCTCCGACGTCCCTGCTTCGGCGTGGCTCGACGAAATGTCTCGGATTCCTCGCGAATAGGGTGTACAGTCAGATGCGACGTGGCTCCATTCCGGAGCTGATCTGACCCCCCGAAAGGATCAAAGTGTCCGTTGAGATAGTGCGCGAATCCGGTGACGATCTTCTCGAAGCGATCAATGCGCTCGTCCCTCAACTGTCCTCCTCGACGCCTCCCCTGGCCGCCGAGGATCTCAACGGCCTCCTATCCCAGCAGGGCACGGTCCTGTTCGTCTATCGCGACGAAGGAAGCGGCGCCGTCCTGGGCATGCTCACCCTCGCGACATTCGACATCCCCACGGGAAAGCGCGCCTGGATCGAAGACGTCGTGGTGGACGGTGCGGCACGAGGGCAGGGCGCCGGGTACAAGCTCGTCGAGGCGGCAGTCCAGCACGCACTTGCCCTCGGCTGCAAGACGGTCGACCTGACGTCGCGGCCATCGCGCGAGACCGCCAACAGACTGTACCGGCGGGCCGGGTTCCAGCTTCGCGAAACAAACGTTTACCGCTACGTCGGATGACACCCCCGACGAAAGGACAATTGTGTGTTTCCGTCAATCGGTCATTGCGGGCCTCACCTGTCTGACGATGGTGGGATGCTCGGCATCGTCATCGGAGGCATCGGGCTCCGTGACGAAAACCCCGGCCATCGCCGCGGCAGAGGTCAAATGGCCCGAGCTGCCCGGCGCCTCGAGCGTCCAAGGCCTTCTCGTCGACAAGGGAAAAGCGGCCGGCAGCGCCAACACCTCGGTCATCAGCGTGAAGAACCCCCCGACGCTCGCCGAGGCCGTCAAGCCCTGGGTCGACAGGCAGAGCCAGGCCTTCGCCGCCGCAGTCAAGAAAACCCCCAACTCCGGCCAGCAGTCCCTGGCGATGGAATCGTCCGTATGCGGAGCCTCGGGCACGGTCCTGTGCTTCCTCGTCAACTCGACCTCGGCGGTGGGAAGCCAATCGAGGGAGACCAGCCAGTCGTGGTTCGTCGACTCGTCGGACAACTCGGTGACCCGCGGCGAGGAACTCTTCACCAAGGAGGGCGCGGCCCGGGTGCACAGCCTGGTCTCCTCCACGGTGAGGAAGGCCGAAGGCGGGTCTCCGTCGAGCCAGGCGAGCGCGACCAAGAGGAACTCGGCCAAGGCCGCGACCGGGACGCAGCGCGAATCGAGCGGCAAGGACTCACCGAGCGGGGGCGCCCAAGGCAAGAAGACGAAGAACGCGAAGAGCGCCAAGCCAACCGTCCCCGATAACGACTACCTCCACGGAGCCTACTTCGATACGGACGGTTCCCTCATACTCCTCGTGACGGACCCGTATTCGTCGGGGAACGCGAGCCTGTCCGCCTACCGGGTCAAGGGGAAGAAACTGGACGGCTTCCTGACCGATCGGGCGCGCAAGCTCCGCTCGACGATCATGGCGGGAACCGCGCCCAGCCCCCTGCCGACGCCGAGTCCCTCGGTCCAGGCCAACCCCAGCGGTTCGGGCGTGGACTGCTCGAAGGCGTCCTGCGTGGCGCTCACCTTCGACGACGGACCCGGACCGCAGACCCCCCAGCTCCTCGACACGCTCAAGGCCAAGGGCGTTCGAGCGACCTTCTTCACCATCGGCCCGCACGTACGGTCCTATCCGCACGTCGTGGCGCGCGCCGTGCAGGAAGGGCACGTCGTGGGCAACCACACGTGGAACCATCCGGTGCTCTCGAAGCTGGCCCCCCAGCAGGTCGCCAACGAGTTGACGAGCACGAACAACGAAATCGTCGCGGCGGGAGCCCCCTCCCCCATTCTCGTACGCCCTCCGTACGGCGCGAAGAACCCGAGCGTCATGTCCGTCATCGGACAGCACGGCATGGTCGCGGTCATATGGGACGTGGACACCGAAGACTGGAAGAACCGCAATTCCTCCATCTCCACGCAGCGGGCGCTGGCCGGAGTCAAGCGGGGGTCCATCATCCTCATGCACGACATCCATCCGTCGACCATCGCCGCCGCGGGCGGCCTGATCGACCAGCTCAAGGCCCGCGGCTACACGCTCGTGACCGTCCCCGAGCTGCTCGGCAACAACCCGTCCGGGTACGTCGGACGCGAAGTGTATACGCAGACGACCATCAGATAGACGCGTTGCGGTTGGCATGAGGTGCCCCCGGCGGATCGCCGGGGGCACCTCATCGTTCGGAGAGTCAGCGGAGCCGTCGCGCCCGCGGAAGGGCGCTCGCCCCGGGCTTACGCAGGGCACGGCAGCGCCTGGGATCATCGAGCACTGGCAGGCATGCGCCGTGTCCTTCTCGACAGACTGGGCGGAGACGGGGAAACCGACCGGGTCCGAGCATGCGTCGGGAGGATGGGAACGCGCTTCAGGCAGCTCGCGTTGCGCGAGCGGGAGTCAATCCGCGATGACCAGTTCGGCCCGTTGGAACTCCTTGATGTCCGTGTAGCCGTTGGCGGCCATGGCGTGGCGGAGGGCCCCCATGAAGTTCACGCGGCCCGCGGCCTCGCGTGAGGGGCCGTGAAGGATCTCTTCGAGCGTTCCGGCCGTCTCCACCCGCACCCGCTCGCCTCGCGGAAGGCTCGCGTGATGGGCCTCCTGCCCCCAGTGCCATCCGCTTCCGGGTGCCTCGGCGGCTCTGGCCAGGGCCGTTCCGAGCATGACGGCGTCCGCGCCGCACGCGATCGCCTTGACGAGGTCGCCCGTCGTGGACACCGAACCGTCGGCTATGACGTGCACGTACCGGCCACCCGACTCGTCGAGGTAGTCGCGGCGGGCGGCGGCGATGTCGGCGATCGTCGTCGCCATGGGCGCGGCGATGCCGACGGTGCGCCGAGTCGCCGAGGCGGCGCCGCCCCCGTAGCCCGCCAGAACCCCGGCGGCGCCGGTGCGCATGAGGTGGAGCGCGCCCGTGTAGGTCACGGCGCCCCCGACGATGACGGGCACGTCGAGTTCGTAGATGAAGCGTTTGAGGTTGAGCGGCTCCCGCGAACCCGAGACGTGTTCGGCGGACACCGTCGTGCCGCGGATGACGAAGAGGTCGACGCCCGCGTCGACGACCGTCTTCCACAGATCTTGGGTCCGCCCGGGCGACAGCGCTCCGGCCACCGGCACGCCCGCGGCGCGGATCCACTCCAGCCGCGCCGTGATGAGTTCGGGGATGATCGGGGCCGCGTAGATCTCCTGGAGGCGACGAGTCGCCCCCCTGCCTTCCAGTTCGGCTATCTCGCCGAACTGCGGCGAGGGATCCTCGTATCTGGTCCACAGCCCTTCCAAGTCCAGGACCCCGACGCCGCCCAGCCGGCCGATGGCGACGGCCGTCTGAGGAGAGCTCACGGAGTCCATCGGCGCGGAGAGCACCGGGATGTCGAGGTGGTAGGCGTCGAACTGCCACGAGGTCGAGACTTCGTCGGCATCCCGGGTTCGCCGGCGCGGCACCACCGCGATGTCGTCCAGTGTGTAGGCGCGCCGCGCCCTCTTGCCCCGTCCGATCTCGACTTCGCTCACGCCTCAAGCCTACCGTGCGGGCCCTCGCGTCCGACCGTGGGCGGTCAGGCGTGCCACGGCTCCCCGACGGCGGGACGGCAGGCAAAGTCACGGGACGGCGCGGGCGCGAGTCGAGCCGGCAGGGGTGTGGGACGGACGCGCGGCCCGTCGAACGCCGGAGCCACCGGATAGGGTGGAGACGTCCGGGATCCGGGCGGCCGGACCGCGTTCGGCCAGGCCCAGCGAACGCCGCCCGGCGAACCCATCGAAACCGCCGTTCAGCGAGGAGCCCCATGTGGAGTGAAGAGAGCATCATCGGATTCGATACGGAGACCACCGGGATCCGCCCCAAGAAGGACAGGCTCGTGACGTGCTCGATCGTCCTGGTCAGCCCGGAGGGCGTGGACAAGCACTACTGGCTCGCCGATCCGGGCGTGGAGATCCCCGAGCGCGCGTCGGCGATCCACGGGATCACCACCGCCCAGGCGCGCTCCCAGGGGCGGCCCATCGGCGAGGTACTGGAGGAGATCGCGACGACGCTGGCGGAGCACATGGCCGCCGGGCGGCCCGCCGTCGCCTTCAACGCGACCTACGACTTCACCCTGCTGGAGGCGGAGCTGGGACGCCACGGGCTCCAACCGCTGGTCGAACGGCTGGGCGGCGAGGTGTTCCCCGTCGTCGACCCGTACCTGCTCGACCGCTCGGTGGACCGCTATCGCAAAGGCAAGCGGCGCTTGGAAGACCTCTGCCGGCATTACGGCGTCCTGGCCGCAGACGACTTCCACAACGCCGAGGCGGACGTTCTGGCCACGCTGCGTGTCCTGGCGGCGATTCTGCGCGCCCACCCCGAACTCGCCGAGGCGGACCTGGAGGAGGTCCAGATGCGCGAATGCGACACCCACGCCGAGTCGATGCGGTGGTTCAAGAAGAAGGCCGAGGAAAGGGGACGGGCCTTCACCGACTCCTTCGAGTGGCCGATCGCCGACTGACCGGACGCGATCCGATCCGGACAGGCCGGGCGGACGGCTCGCCGAGGCCGCCCTCGCGGGCCGGGCGGCCGCTTCGCCCCATTCGGCTTATCCGCTGCCGACTGTCCGCGCTGCCGACCGGGGCCGTCTACGGGCCCGCCCGAGACGTCCGGCCGCCGTCCTCTCAGCGACCGGAGTAGTTCGGCGCCTCGACCGTCATCTGCACGTCGTGCGGATGGGACTCCCGCAGGCCCGCGGAGGTCATGCGCACGAACCGCCCGCGTTCCTTCAGCTCGGCGATCGTCCTGGCCCCCGTGTAGAACATGGTCTGGTGCAGACCGCCGACCAGTTCGTACAGGACCGAGGAGAGGAGACCGCGGAAGGGCACCTGGCCTTCGATCCCCTCGGGGACGATCTTATCGTCGGAGGAGACGTCGCTCTGGAAGTAGCGATCCTTCGAATAGGAGCGCCTCCCCCGCGAGGACATGGCGCTGAGCGACCCCATGCCGCGGTAGTGCTTGAACTGCTTGCCGTTGACGAAGACCAAGTCCCCCGGCGTCTCCTCGCAGCCGGCCAGGAGCGAACCGAGCATCACGGTGTCGGCCCCCGCGACGAGCGCCTTGCCGATGTCGCCGGAGTACTGCAGGCCGCCGTCGGCGACGAGCGGGATTCCGGCCGCCTGGCAGGCCTTGGAGGCTTCGTAGATCGCCGTTATCTGGGGGACCCCGACGCCGGCGACGACGCGCGTCGTGCATATCGAGCCGGGCCCCACGCCGACTTTGACGGCGTCGGCCCCTGCCTCGGCGAGGGCCTTCGCCCCCGCTTCGGTGGCGACGTTCCCGCCGATGATCTGCACGCCGTCGAAACCGGAGTCGGAGCGCAGCCGGGAGACCATGTCGAGGGCGAGCCTGGCCTGGCCGTTCGCCGAGTCGATGACGATCACGTCCACCCCCGCCTCGGCGAGGGCGCACGCGCGCTCCCACGAGTCCGAGAGGTAGCCGACGCCCGCTCCGACGATCAGACGGCCCTCGGCGTCCTTGGAGGCCTGCGGGTACTGCTGGGTCTTGACGAAGTCCTTGACGGTGATGAGGCCGGTGAGGCGACCCTCACCGTCGATGAGGGGAAGCTTCTCGACCTTGTGACTGGCCAGCAGCCTGGCGGCCTCCTCGCGCGAGACCCCCTGCCCCGCGGTGACGAGCGGCATGGGCGTCATCGTCTCGCGCACGGTGCGGGAGGCGAACTGCTCCTCCGGGATGAAGCGGAGGTCTCGATTGGTGATGATGCCGAGGAGCTTGTTCCCCCCGTCGACGACGGGTAGCCCCGACACCCGGTATTTGGCGCAGAGATCGTCGAGTTCGGCGATCGTGGCGTCGGGGCCCACCGTGACCGGGTCCTGGAGCATTCCCGATTCGGATCGTTTGACCATATGCACCTGCTGGGCCTGCTCCTCGACGGACAGGTTGCGGTGGATGATGCCGATGCCGCCCTGCCGCGCCATGGCGATGGCCATCCTCGCCTCCGTGACGGTGTCCATCGCCGCGGACAGCAGCGGGGTCTTCAACGTGATGGCGTTCGTCAGCCGACTGCTCGTGTCGACTTCCGAGGGGATGACATCCGTCGCCTGCGGCACGAGCAGGACGTCGTCGTATGTCAAACCGAGGTAGTCAAAGGGATCGCGAGTGCTCATCCTTCAACTTTACTCAGGGTGTCAACGCGGCGCGCCGACGTCGGCCGGACTGCGACGCGGCGTGGCGATCCGCACCTGGGTGGCTTTGACCGAGCACCATGCCGCGTCGCCCACGCCCAGGCGCAGCGCCGCCCAGCCGGCCGCGGTGACGCGGACGTCGATCGCCGCTCCTCCGTCGAGCCGGGCGCGGACCGTGACGAGCCCCGCGTCCGCGTCCGCGGCCTCGACCGTGCACTGGACCACTCCGCGAGGGGAGCCCGACGGCGGATCGGCGTGCAGTGCGACGGCCTCGGGCGGGAACATGAGCGTGACGGGGTCTCCGCTCCGCATCCCCTCCCCCGGTGCGGCGGATGCGAGCCGTCCCCTCTCCCCCACCGCGATCCCCGGCAGGCCGTCGGGGCCGAACGAGGCCGGCCCGGTCAGGACGTTCAGGCCCGCCAGGCTCGCGGCGAACAGGCTCGTCGGGGCGGCGAGGACGCCGGCGGGCTCTCCCTGCTCGACTACGCGGCCGCCTTCCAGGATGACCAGGCGCGCGGCGAGCTCGACCGCTTCGGCCACGTCGTGTGTGACGAGGACCGTGGTGGTCCGGTCGTGTTTGAGCCGGGAAGAGAGGATCCGGCTGACGTGGGCGGTCGCCTCGACGTCCAAGGCGGCGGTGGGCTCGTCCAGGATGAGGAGGCGCGGGTGGAAGACGAGCGCCCGCGCCAAGGCCACGCGCGCCGCCTGCCCCCCGGAGAGTTCGTCGCCCCGGCGCGAGGCGAGGCGCTCGCAGCCGACGGCGCGCAGCTGCCGGCGAGCCGCCGCCTTCGCCCGGGAGCGCGGCCATCTCCGGCATCGCAGGGGGAAGGCGACGTTGGCTAAGACGCTCATGTGCCCGAAGATCCTCGGATCCTGGCTGACGACTGCGACCCGCCTGGCGCGCGAGGGGACGAACGCGTCCGGACCGTCCACGACGACGTCTCCGAAGCGGACCTCTCCCGAATCGAGGGCGAGCCGGCCGGCCAAGAGCTCGGCCAAGGTGGACTTGCCAGCTCCGTTGTGCCCCATGACCGCCACGACCTCTCCCGGTTCGACGTCGAGGCCGACGTCCCATCCGCGCGCCTCGATCCGGCCGGAGACGGAGATCCGGGCGGACTCGGCTTCGTCGGCGGAGAAGGCCCCTTCGCCGTCTTCTCCGGCCTCCTGGACGGCGGGAGACGGGTGGGCGGAACGGTCGCCGTACCGGTCGGCGTCGTCGTACCGGCGCGCGCGACGCGCCGGCCATTCCGTCAAGGCGACCACGCACGCCGAGGCGAGGACGAGCACGACGCCGACGGCTAGGGCGCTGTCGGAGTCGCTGACGCGGACGAGGTAGATGCGCAGAGGCATCGTCTCGGTGATCCCCTGGGCCGAGCCTGCGAAGGTGATGGTGGCGCCGAACTCGCCCAGGCAGCGCGCCAGGGCCAGAGCCGTCCCCCTCGCGAGGCCGGGCACGGCCATGGGAAGGGTCACGCACCATAGGACGCGCGAGGGGCCGGCGCCCAGGGCCGCCGCGGTCTCCTCCAATCCACGGGAGCGCGTGCGCAGAGCGGCCTCGAGTGTGATGACGAGGAAGGGGAGGGAGACGAAGACTTGGGCCATGACGACGGCCGCGGTCGAGAAGGCGACGGAGATCCCCATGGCCTCCATGTGGGCGCCGAGCACGCCTTTGCGCCCGAAGGCCGTCAGGAGCGCCAGGCCGGCCACGACCGGCGGCAGCGAGAGGGGCAGCGCGACGAGGATCCGCGCCGCCCGCACGCCTCGCCACTCGCGGGACAGCAGGATCGCCAGGGGGACCCCCACCAGAACGTCGACGACGACGGCCGCCAGGCACGTCCTCAGGCTGAGCTCCATCGCGGCGACGGTGGACTCGTTCGAGACGATCCCGGGCAGATCGGACCAGGGGACGCGCATCCCCATGAAGACGAGGGGGAGGACGAGGTAGAGGACGCCCGCGCAGGCGACGGCGGGAAGCCACCACGGAACGGGCGACGCCCCGCGCCTGCCGCGCGAACGCCGCGCGCGCCCGACGGCCCGGGGTCGGGACGCCGTCGCGAATCGGGACGCCGTCGCGTCCGCAGGCCTCTTCCCCTCGTCCATGCGCCAGACGTCCTCCCCGTGCCGCACCGCCGACCGCCGGGCGCCGCGAGACTCACACCCGATTCGCGGCCGCGGCCAGCCCGTCACTTGACCGAGCCGAAACCGTACTTCTTCAACGACTTCTGCCCCTCAGCCGACATGACGTAGTCGACGAACTCCTTCGCCTCCGCCGCGTGCTCAGACGCCTTGACGGGAGCGATCGGATAGGTGTTGACGATCTGGTCGGCGCCCGGGATCTCGATGGTGTCGACCTTCTTGCCGGAGGCGACGGCGTCGGTGCGGTAGACGATGCCCGCATCGGCCTCGCCCGCCTCCACCTTTCCGCGCACATCGGTGACCTTCTGCTCCTCGGACACCGGCTTGAGGGTCACGCCGAGCTTCTGGGCGAGCTTGTGGGTGGCGGTTCCGCAGGGGACTTTCTCCTTCTTCGCACAGATGACGAGCTTCGCCCCGCCGAGGGAGGAGTCCAGGCCCTTCACTCCGGCGGGGTTGCCCTTGGGCGTGATGAGGACCAGGGTGTTGGAGGCGAACTTCCTCTGTTCGCCCGCGAGGCCCTCCTTCGCGGCCTTCTCCATCGTCGGCTCGTCCGCGGTGGCCAGGACGTCTCCGGAGGCCCCGTTGGACAGCTGGTCGACGAGGTCCTGGGAGCCCGCGAAGGTGTAGACGACCTTGACGTTGGGGTGAGCGGCCTCGTAGGACTTCTTGATCTCACCGAACGATTCGGTCAGGGAGGCGGCGGCGTAGACCTTCAGGGTGACCTTCGCGGCCCCGCCCGAAGAGGCGCCGCCCTTGGATCCGGACGATCCCCCGCACGACGAGAGGGACGCGGCCACGGCCAGAGCGCTGAGCACCGCAGCGAGTCGGCGTAAGCGTGACATGCTGTCTCCTTTACGAGTCGAGCAATTCCACGGGGTGGATTCGAGTAAAATCCTCAGGGCCGGGAAGGCTCTGCGCATCACTGCGATTGTGCCACATTCCGGCGGGTTTCCCGAATCCGGGGAACGGCATGCCATAATTTAAACGGACGAGTTAGAGTTTAATGGGTGTCCGACCCGGGAGGTTTGGAGAATGACCGTCATGTCGAGCATCGTCGTCGTCAGCGACCGCATCCTCGCCGGAGAGCGTCCCAACGCGGCGGCCCGCCAGTGCGCCGAGAGGATGGCCGCCGAGGGGCTGGCCGAACCGGCCGTCCGAGTCGTGCGCGAGGCCCGCGAGGCCGTCGAGGAGGCCATCCGCCAGGCGTTGGACGCCGGGCATCGCCTGGTCCTCGTCCTGGGCGGATCGGGCTTCCGGGCCGGCAACGACGCCCCCGAGGCGGCCAGGGCCTTCATCGACGTCGAACTGCCGGGAGTCGCGGAGAGCATCCGCGCCCACGGCCTATCGCACACCCTCACCGCGTCCCTCTCCCGGGCAGTCGCGGGGCTCACTGCGCGCGATCACACCGGCGCCCTCATCGTGACGTCTCCGGGGTCCAAGGGCGGGGCGAGCGATACGCTCGACGTCCTCCTCCCTCTGGTCGACAGGATCTTCGCCCAGCTCGACGAGGTCTAGGACGCCGGGCCGCCGAGCCGAGGCCCAAGGCATGCGGGGCCGGGAACGCAGACGGGATCCGCGGAAGGCGTGCGGCAATCCCGGGTACGCGGGGTCCGCTGCGCCCCGACGCGGCGGACGGCCGTCGGCTCAGCCCGGCGGATGGCCTCAGCCGTCGGGCGCGGCGTCTGCGTCCGCTGAGGCCGCGAACCGCCCGCGCCAGAATTCGAGGTCGCCGGGAGTGTCGAGGTCACGGCAGAGGCCGGCGCGCACCGGAACCTCGACGAGCCGCATGCCGCGCAACGTGCGCCCGACCGCCCGGCCGCGGAGTGCGCCCGCACCCTCGAGCGCGGAACGCAGAGCGTCGCACCGGTAGACGGCCTGGAGATACTGCCGGAACGGCCGAGGCTCGCCGCCCAGGATGAAGGCTCCGTCGGCGCGCCGCCCCTGTGCGGGCGCGCTCTGCGGACCGGGGCCGGACCCCGCATGGAACGCCCGACCGCGAGGCGGGGTTCCGTCCCAGCCGGGGGCGGGCTCCTCCCTTCGGGCCTCCGCCCGGTCCATGGCCGCCACTAGGAGACGGGCGAGCCGCGCGACTCCTGGAGTGTCGACGGAGACGACGAGGACCCGCTCGTCAGCCGCCGACGCGGAGCCCGCGACGGCGCCCAACGCGTCCATGCCCGCGCCGATTCCGGCCAACGGCCCCCCGTGCGGTGGATCCTCGAGGGTGCGGAGGACCCCGCGGGGGACGCGGACGCTCGGCGGAGCGACGACGACGCGCAAGCCGTCGACGACCCCGTCCAGGCCCGTCAGCACCCGCTCCAACAGGCGGCGCCCGGCGATGTCGAGGTCCGCTTTCGACGCCCCTCCCAGACGCCGACCGCCGCCGCCGGCCAAGACGATCGCGTGAAGGCGATGGGCACCCATGGCGACATCCTCGCCGATGCAGCCCGCCGGGACAAGCCGCATCGCGGATGCGTCCGCCGCCCCGGCGATATTCGCAAGACTTTACTCACGTAATTATTCGGATTCGGCCCCTGTAAAGTTCCGTCCCCGCCGTCGCCCCCGAGAATGGGGAGAGTCCGTATCCGATCGACGGCAGCGCCGCCCGGAGGCCGCCGATTCGCGAACGCGGCAGCGATTATCTTTGGTAGCATCCCTTCTAAAGAGTCAGCAACGGATTGCCACACGACAGTCGGCGCGATCCCCCAGCCTTCGAGGAGTGCCATGAGCGCATCCCCACGAGTCCTGACCGATTGGAATCCCGAGAACCGCGAGACCTGGAGGCCGGCGATCGCCTGGGGAACGCTTGCCATCACCACCTACTCGATGATCATGGCCTTCTGCGTGTGGTTCCTCGTCAGCGCGATCGCCCCCAAGCTCAACGACATCGGCTTCCACCTGTCGAAAGGCCAGCAGTACTGGCTGGTGGCCATGCCCGGGCTGTCCTGCGGCCTCATCCGCCTCGTCTACATGTTCCTGCCGCCCATCGTCGGGACGCGCAGGCTCATCGGGTACAGCTCGCTGCTCTACGCCCTTCCGATGATCGGATGGTTCTTCGCCGTCCAGAGCACCCAGACCAGCTATGCGGTTCTCCTCGGACTGGCCTTCGCCTGCGGAATCGGCGGCGGCTCCTTCTCCGGCTACATGCCCTCGACCGGCTATTTCTTCCCCAGGCGCCTCCAGGGAACGGCCCTCGGCATCCAGGCGGGCATCGGCAACCTGGGCATGTCGATCATCCAACTCGTCGGCCCTCTGCTCATGGGCTTCGGCCTATTCGGGATGACGTGGGCGGCCCCGCAGAGGCAGGCGTCGGGACCGATCTGGGTCCACAACGCGGCCGTCTTCTTCGTCCCCTGGACCCTCCTCGCCGCCCTCCTGGCCTTCACCCTCCTCAAAGACGTGCCGGTCAAGGCGAACGTCCGCCAGCAGCTCGACATCTTCTCGAATCCGGACACCTGGATCATGACGCTCATGTACGTCATGACCTTCGGGGTCTTCTCCGGGTTCTCCGCCCAGTTCGCCCTGATCATCAACACCTCCTACGGCAAGGACAGCGCCTTCAAGGGCATGGAGGGCCTGCCCGCGGGCGCCGGATACGCCTTCCTGGGCCCGCTCATCGGCTCGCTCGTCCGCTTCGCCTGGGGGCCTCTGTGCGACAGGTTCGGGGGCGCCCTGTGGACCTTGGTCTCGGGCGTCGGCATGGCCGTCACGCTGGGCTGGGCGGCGCTCTTCCTCGACCCGACCCACCCCGACCAGTTCCCGGTCTTCCTGACGGCGATGCTCCTCATGTTCTTCTTCACGGGCGTCGGCAACGCCGGGACCTTCAAGCAGATGCCGATGATCATGCCCAGACGCCAGGCCGGAGGGGCCATCGGATTCACCGCGGCGGTGGCCAGCCTCGGCCCGTTCATCGTCGGCGTCGCCCTGTCGAGCATGGACGCCAGCCTGTGGTTCTGGCTGTGCGCGGCCTACTGCCTGGCGTGCGCGGCGATCTGCTGGTTCCGCTACGCGCGCCCGGGAGCGCCCTTCCCCGGTTGACCGCCCCTCAGACAGAAGGAATCGATGACACGCCAAGCCTCCAGACACACCTCCAGCGACGCCTCCGGATCCCCGCTCTTCCGGATGGGGTCGTGGCTCCGTCGCGGCAAGGCCGGCGACGACGCCCGCCAGATCTTCCTGGAAGGGGGGCGCGAAGCCGACGTCTTCTATCGGCAGCGCTACAGCTACGACAAGGTCGTCCGGTCGACCCACGGGGTCAACTGCACCGGCTCCTGCTCGTGGAAGGTGTACGTCAAGGACGGGATCATCACCTGGGAGTCCCAGCAGACCGACTACCCCACCACCGGGCCGGACATGCCCGAATACGAGCCGCGGGGCTGCCCCCGCGGCGCCGCCTTCAGCTGGTACGAGTACTCCCCCACCCGGATCAAGCACCCCTACGTCCGCTCGGCCCTCGTCGACCTCTACCGCGAGGCCCGCGCACGCCTGGGCGACCCGGTGCTGGCCTGGGGGGAGATCGTCTCCGATCCCGAGAAGTCGCGCGCCTACAAAGCCCAGCGGGGACGCGGCGGCATGATCCGCGTGAGCTGGGAGGAGGCCACCGAGATCATCGCGGCCGCCTACGTTCACACGCTGAAGGCCTTCGGCCCCGACCGATGCGCGGGATTCTCCGTCATCCCCGCGATGTCGATGATCTCCTACGGCGCGGGATCGCGCTTCCACGCCCTGATCGGGGCGCCGCTGCTCTCCTTCTACGACTGGTACGCCGACCTCCCCCCGGCCAGTCCGCAGGTCTTCGGCGACCAGACCGACGTTCCCGAATCCGGCGACTGGTTCAACTCCCAGTACCTGATCATGTGGGGCTCCAACGTCCCCCTCACCCGGACCCCCGACGCGCATTTCATGGCCGAGGCGCGCTACCACGGCCAGAAAGTCGTGGTGGTCTCCCCCGACTTCGCCGACAACACGAAGTTCGCCGACGACTGGCTGCGGGTCCACCCCGGCACGGACGGAGCGCTCGCCCAGGCCATGGGGCACGTGATCCTCAAGGAGTTCCACGTCGGCAGGCGCGAACCCTCCTTCCTCGACTACATGCGGCGCTATTCCGACTCGCCCTTCCTCGTCCGGCTCGACGCCCTCGGCCAGGACGACCTCGCGGGCGCGCCCGGCGGCCAGGCAGAGGCCGGCCAGGCGGCGCCGGTGTTCGCCCCGGGCAAGTTCCTCACGGCCGACCTCATGCCCGAGGGCACCACGCAGCGCACCGAGCACAATGACTTCCGCCCCCTCGTCATGGAGGCCGATGGAACCGTCAAGGACCCCGGGGGGACTCTGGCCGACCACTACGGCCAGGAGGGCATGGGGCACTGGAACCTCGCCCTGAAGGGCGTGGACCCGGTGATGAGCGTCATGGACACCGACGAATGGCACGGCGCCCTGGTGGCCCTGCCGCGCTTCGACCTGCCCGCCGAGGCCGGGCAGGAGAGCGTGGGGGCCGGCGTCGTCCTGCGCGGGGTGCCGGCCCGCCGGGTCGACGGCCACCTCGTCACCACGGTCTACGACCTGCTGCTGGCCCAATACGCGGTGGGCCGCGACGGACTGCCCGGCCAGTGGCCCACCGGATACGACGACCCGTCGACGCCCGGCACCCCGGCCTGGCAGGAGGAGATCACGGGCGTCGGCGCGGGGGCCGCCGTCAGGATCGGACGCGAATTCGCCCTCAACGCCCTGGAATCCGGCGGACGCTCCATGATCCTCATGGGAGCCGGAACCAACCACTACTACCATTCCGACCAGATCTACCGGACGTTCCTCGCCCTGACCACCATGTGCGCCACCCAAGGGGTCAACGGCGGCGGCTGGGCGCACTACGTCGGCCAGGAGAAGGTCCGCCCGATCACGGGCTGGGCGAACTACGCCTTCGCCCTGGACTGGCAGCGGCCGGCGCGTCAGATGATCGCCACGGGCTGGTACTACCTGACCACCGACCAGTGGCGCTACGACGGCGCCCGCGCGGAGGCCATGGCCAACCCCCTGGGGCCGGGAAGGCTTCGGGGCAAGACGATCGCGGACTGCCTAGTCGAATCCGCCCAGCGCGGATGGACGCCGAGCTATCCGACCTTCGACCGCAACCCCCTGGAACTGGGGCGCGCGGCCCGGGAGGCGGGCGTGCCGCCGGCCGAGTACGTCGCCGGAGAGCTGGCCGCCGGACGCCTCCGCTTCGCCGCCGAGGACCCCGACGCCGAGGAGAACCGGCCGCGCATCCTGGCCAACTGGCGCACCAACCTGCTCGGCTCCTCCGCCAAGGGCACCGAATACTTCATGCGTCACATGCTGGGCACGCTCAACGACGTCAACGCCGAAGAGCTGCCGGAGGGCAGCCGCCCGGCGACCATGGCGTGGAGGGAGGAAGCCGCCTCCGGCAAGCTCGACCTCATGTGGACGGCGGACTTCCGGAACACATCGACCACCCTGCACTCCGACGTCGTGCTGCCCGCCGCCACCTGGTACGAGAAACACGACCTGTCGTCGACGGACATGCACCCCTTCATGCACTCCTTCAACGCGGCCGTCGACCCGCCGTGGGAGGCCCGGACCGACTTCGAGACCTACCGGGCGCTCGCCCACCTCGTCTCCGAGATGGCCCACGGGCATCTCGACGCCCAGCTCGACGTCCTGGCGGCCCCGCTCTCCCACGACTCCCCCGACGAATACGCCACTCCCTCCGGCCGCGTGGGCGAACGGACCGGGTGGAGGCCGGGCGTGGACATGCCCAAGATCGTCGGAGTCGAACGCGACTACAGGCTCGTCGGGCACGAATTCGACACGCTCGGCCCCCTCGTCGACACGGCGGGAATGGCCACCAAGGGGGTGCTCATGATGCCCGACCGGGAAGTGGCCCACCTCGCACGCCTCAACGGAACCGCAGCGGTCGGCTCGGGGCCGGGAGAGGGCCGCCCCCTGCTCGACACCGACGTCAAAGCCGCCGACATGGTCCTGCTCTTCTCGGGCACGACCAACGGACGCCTGGCCTTCGAGGGGTTCCGGACGCTGGAGAGGCGCACCGGCACGCGCATGGCGGACATGGCCGAAGGGGACGAGGAGAAGCGGATCAGCTTCGAGGACACCCGCATCCAGCCGCGTTCGGTCATCACCTCCCCCGAATGGTCGGGCTCCGAACACGGCGGCAGGCGGTATTCGGCCTTCGTCCAGAACGTCGAGCGGAACAAACCGTGGCATACCCTGACCGGACGGCCACAGTTCTACATCGACCACGACTGGATGCAGGACATGGGCGAGGCGCTGCCCGTCTTCCGCCCGCCCCTGGACCTCGCGCACATGTACGGCGAGGTCCCCGTCGGCCACGTGGGGCGGTCCCCGGAGGGGACGGCCGAGGTGGCCGTGCGCTACCTCACGCCTCACAACAAGTGGGCGATCCATTCCCAGTACTTCGACAATCCCCATATGCTCACGCTGGGCCGCGGCGGGCAGACGATCTGGATGAGCCCCCGGGACGCGGAGAAGATCGGGGTCCGCGACAACGAGTGGGTCGAAGCCTACAACCGCAACGGCATCGTGACCGCCCGCGCCGTCGTCTCCCACCGCATGCCCGAAGGCACGGTGTACATGCACCACGCACAGGAACGCGTGGCCGGGACTCCGCTCACGGAGCGCTCCGGCAAGCGCGGCGGCATCCACAATTCCCTGACGCGCATCGCCATCAAACCGACCCATTTAGTCGGCGGATACGCACAGCTGTCCTACGCGTTCAACTACTACGGCCCGACCGGCAATCAGCGCGACGAAGTCACGATGATCCGCCGTCGCGGCCAGGAGGTGCAGTTCTGATGAAGGTCATGGCGCAGATCGCGATGGTGATGAACCTCGACAAGTGCATCGGGTGCCACACGTGCTCGGTGACCTGCAAGCAGG
>ERZ772968.233-NODE-233-length-27886-cov-8.103913_pt1 | contig 27886 bp, 17 predicted proteins | sample MGYA00580674_ERZ772968 | MGnify/ENA primary metagenome ERZ772968 (study PRJEB29015, sample SAMEA2737940) | human oral metagenome | biome: human oral; feature: human-associated habitat; material: dental | place: China | collected 2138 ...
CGAGGGTCTTGCCGGTGCCGGTCTTGGCCTGGCCGATGATGTCGTGGCGGTCCAGGGCGGGGCCAAGCGTGAGCGCCTGGATGGGGAAGGGGTGGGTGATGCCCTGGTCCTCCAGGGCGTCGACGATGGGGTCGGTGACCCCGAAGTCGGCGAAGGACTTGCGCGAGAAGTCCTCGTCGCCTCGTTCGGAGATGTCGGGGGTGGCCTCGGGGACCTCGGGCGCGGCGGGGACGATGTTCCCCAGGCGCACGACGCCCGCTGAGTAGTGGTCCGAGGCGGGGGCCGGGTTGGCGGGCGCCGTCGCTTCGTCGGTGCCCTGGGTGTTCGTGGAAGTCACGATCTGCCTTGTCTCCCGGCAGTGCCGGGGTAGGGGTGGCAGCCGATCGCGCATTGTCAATGCCGGGCGGGCAGTGCCGCGGCGCGCGTTCTCGTTCGTTTCATGCGACCGGTCAGCCATGGTCGTCATCGATTTTACCGGGTACGCATAGGATCGGGCTGGAGGCGCTGGTCACAGGCGGTGCGCGTGGGCGGCGCCACTGCTCGCGCTGCTCGGGCGCGCAGCGGCGCGAACCCGCTGGTCCGCGCCCTACTGGAGGCCCGGGCGGCGGGCGCGAGAGGGTGGGGGGTGAGGAGTCGGGCGCTCCGCGCGAGTGGGCGCCGGAGGGCGCGCGGACTATCCTGGGGGGATGGCACACGAATACGAACCCGTGTCGGAACCCGACGCAGACGTCATCGGCCTTCTGGCCTTCTCCGCGCTGGCGATCATGACCAGGCTCGCTAAGGACGGCGACCAGGCTCCCAGTATCGAGGCGCACATCACGCACGCGCGCATGAGCGCGAGGGCCTTCGGGCTCTTCGAGCAGCTGGAGGTGTGGAGCGCCCACCGCGGCGTCGACCTGGAGGCGGCGGCGGGCCAGTACTCGGGGCTCTACGACGACCTCGACGCGCGCACCCGCCCGTCCACCTGGTCGGAGCGCTCGGTGAAGACCTTCGTGACGGTGGGCATCATCGGGGACATGCTGCTGCGGATCTCGCAGCTCCACGGGCTCTTCCAGGACCGCGAGGAGATGTGGCCCTTCGAGCAGGAGCAGTGGGTGCGCGAGCACCTGGCGCCCCAGATCGAAGAGGACCCGCAGCTGGCGGCCCGCTTGTCGCTGTGGTCCAGGCGCGTCGCCGGCGAAGTGCTGGGCCTGGTGCGCGCGACGCTGTTCACCCACCCGGACTTGTCGGGCAGCCCCGAGGCGTCGGACGAGATCGCCGCGTACATCACGAAACGGCACGGGGAGCGCCTGGCGGGCATCCACCTGAAGGCGTAGCGGGCGCGGGCCGGTCCCGCCGCGCCGACGGGGGCGCCGCCGCCCGGGTCAGCTCACCGCGAAGCCCACGCGCCGGTCGGACTTGCGCGCGATCTGCACGTAGGCGATGGCCGCCGCGGGCACCAGGACGCGGTCCCCCTTCACGTCGGTGAGGGAGACGACACCGCCCGAGGCGATCGCGTGCTCGATGGTGCGCACCAGGGCCGCCTCGTCGATGTCGATCTCGAGGGGCAGTTCGCGGGCGGAGTCTCTCACGCCGATCACAATGTTCATCAGGGGCCTCCTGGTCGCGTTTCGCTATCGGCCCCATCGTATGCGCCGCAGACGCGCATGGCGTCTGCCAGTATTCAGTCATGAGCGAAATCGATGTCAGGCTGCGCCCGCGCCCCCGGGGATGGGCGCGGATGCCCGTCCTCGACCGCGCGCAGGCCGCCGTCGTGGAGGCGGCGCGCCACCGCGACGTCATCGCGCGGGGCGCCCCCTCCTCGGGGCGCACCACCGTCGCGCTCGCGGTCCTGGCCGAGGCCGTGTCCGGGGGCCGCAGCGCCGTCCTGCTGGTGCCCGACCGGGCCCGCGCCGACCACCTGGCCCCGCGCGCGCAGGTCCTGGCGCCCAACGCGGTCCGCCCGGTGCGCACCCCCGCCTCCTTCGCCTACCAGGTCGTCTCCACGTGGCGCACCCAGAGGCGCTCCCCGCTGGGCCCCGTGGAACTGGTGACGGGCTCGGCCCAGGACCAGGCGATCGCGCGCCTCATCGAGTCGGTGCCCGCCCCCTGGCCCGACCAGATCCCCGCCCAGATGCGGGCGATGCCCGCCTTCCGCGCGGAGCTGCGCAACCTGTTCGCCCGGGCCGGGGAGGCGGGGATGGACGGGGACGCCCTCATCGCAGCGGGCGAGCGCTTCGGGCAGGGGCAGTGGGTGGCCGCCGGGCACCTGCTGCGCGAGCTGCTCGACGCCTCCGTCACCGGCCCCGAGTGCCCCGGCGCCCTGCGCGTCGACCTCTCCCGCATCCAGGCCCTCGCCGCCGACCTGGTGGGCTCGTGGGAGCGCGACGGGGCGGCTGCGGGCGTGAGCGCGCCCCCGCCCGTGCCCGACGTGGTCGTCGTCGACGACCTGCAGGACTGCACGCCCTCCACGATCACCCTGCTGGGCGCCTGCAGCGCGGCGGGCGCCAGGGTCGTCGCCCTGTCCGACTCCGATGTCGCGGTCGCCGGGTACCGGGGCGGGGAGCCGCACCTGGATCTGCGCCTCGCCTCGTTGCTGGGCGCGGGCATCGACGAGCTCGACCGGGTCCACGGTCCCTCGCCCCGGATCAGGGCCCTGGTGGCCGAGGCCGCCTCGCGCGTCACCCAGTCGGGGCCCTCCGCGCGCCGGCGGGCAGGGGCCGACGGCGACGACGCGGAGCGCCCCCTGCGCACGCACCTGGCGGCCACGCCCGCGCAGATGGGCGCCCTCATCGCCCGGGAACTGCGCGCCCACCGCCTCCACGACGCCGTGGCGTGGTCGGACCAGGTCGTCATCGTGCGCTCGGCGTCGATGGTGGACGAGATGCGCCGCCACCTGTCGCGCGGGGGCGTTCCCGTGGCGGGCGGGGGCCGCGCCTTCGACTTCGCCTCCCAACCGGTGACCCGCCTCATGCTCGACCTGCTGGTGGCGCCCCGGGGCGGGTCCACCGCGGAGGCGGCGGCGCGCGCGGGGCTGGCCAAGCGCCTCCTCGCCTCGGCCCTGGTGGGGGCCGACATGCTGGCCGTGCACCGACTGCTGCGCGGACTCGCGGAGCAGCGGCCCGATGGGGCCGGGGCGGGGGGCCGTGCGCCGGGCGCGACGGAGGGCGCTGCGGCGGATGCCGGTCCGGGGGACAGCGCGGCATGCAACGGGCGGCGGGGAGCCGCTGCGGAGGCCGGGGCGGGGGAGCCCGCTCCGCCGCGCCCCTGCGTGCCCCCGGACACCGCCGACCTGGTCGCCGACCCGGCCCTTTGGGGGCCCCCGCTGCGGGAGGAGGCGGACCGGAAGGGCAGGCGCGCGGCAGCGGCAGCGGAACTCGCGGGCGCGCTCGGCAGGGCGGGCGACGTGTGGGAGGCCGCGGCCACTGGAGCCGAGCGGCGCCCCCAGGAGGCGCTGTGGGCGATGTGGAGCGCCGCGGGCGTCGCCGACCAGTGGCGCTCGCGGGCGATGGCCGACGACGCGGAGTCCGGGTGGTACGACGACCAGTTGGACGCCGTCGTCGCCCTCATGCGCGTCGCGGACGTGTGGGAGCAGCGCAACCCCGGGGGCGCGGCGGGCCGTTTCGCCGAGGAGCTGCTGGGCGGCTCGGTCCCCATCGACACGATCTCCCGCGTGGGGCAACGGCCCGAGGGCGTCGAGGTGCTCACCCCCGCGCAGGCGGTGGGGCGGCACTGGGAAGTGGTCGCCGTCGTCGGCCTGCAGGACGGGGCGTGGCCGAACATGCGGCTGCGCGACAGGATCCTGCGCGCGGACCTGCTGGCCGACGTGGGGGCGGGGCGCACCACCACCGACCCGGAGGGGAACGAGGCGCTCATCGACTCCACCAGGGCGGCCCGCAAATCCGTCCTGGACGAGGAGTACCGCCTGCTGGTCGCGGCCCTGTCGCGCGCCACCCGTTTCATCCACGCGGGCGCCGTGAGGAACGAGCACCAGGCGCCCTCCGCGTTCTTCGACCTGGTGGCCACGCACGCGGGCACACCAAGGACCGGCGGCGTCGTCCCCTTGGACGAGGTGCCCGCGCCCCTGTCGCTGAGCGGCCACATCGCGGCCCTGCGCCAGGACGCCGCCCGCGCGGACGGGTCGGAGCGGGCCGCCTCGGCGGTGCGGCTGCTGGCCCTGCTGGCCCGCGAGGGGGTGCGGGCCGCCCACCCGGACCGGTGGATGGGGGCGGGCGGGACGCCCACCACGGGCGCCGCCCTCACCGGCGAGGTGGTGCTCTCCCCCTCGCAGTTCGAGAGCGCCCTCCAGTGCCCCCTGCGGTGGTTCCTCACGACCATCGGCGCAGACGGGCCGGGCACGGCCGCCCAGTCCCTGGGCACCCTGGTCCACGACATCGCCGAGCGCCACCCCAACGGCACGCGCGAGCAGCTGCGGGCCGCGTTGGACGAGCGCATCGGGGAGCTCGGCTACGACCTGGGCACCTGGGCGGGCAGGCGCGACCACGCGCACGCCTACGCCGTCATCGACAACCTGGCCTCCTACATGGAAGGAGTCCCCGGCGCAGTCGACGTCGAGGGGACCGTGGCCGCCAACGTGGAGGGCGTGATGATCCGCGGCCGGATGGACCGCGTCGAGCACGTCGACGGGGGCGTGCGCGTCACGGACATCAAGACCGGGCGCTACGGGTACACGGCGAAGAGCGTGCCCGACAACCCGCAGCTGGCGGCCTACCAGATGGCGCTGCTGGCGTTGGGGGAGCCGGTGGTCGGCGGGCGCATCGCCCTGGTCGGCGGCGACAAGGAACGGGTGTTCGACCAGCCCGCCCTGCGCGGCGAGGCGCTTGACGAGTGGCGCGCGGCGGTGCGCCGGGTCGGGGAGGCGGCGCGCGGCCCCTCCTTCCGGGCGACCCCCTCCGAGGCGGCGTGCCGTTTCTGCTCCTTCGACAGGCTGTGCCCGGCTCGCGACCGCGGCAGGAAGACGGTGGATTGACATGAGCAGCGCGAATAGGCGCCAGGACCTGTCGGCACTGGGAGTCCAGGACCTGTCGGCACTGGGCATCCAGGCCCTCGTCGACCCGGGGAAGACCCCCACCGATGAGCAGGTGCGGGTCATCGAGGCGCCCCGGCGCCCCCTCCTGGTGGTGGCGGGCGCGGGCTCGGGCAAAACCGAGACGATGTCGATGCGGGTCCTGTGGCTGGTGGCCAACCACGAGGACATCGCCCCCTCGTCTGTGCTGGGCCTGACCTTCACGCGCAAGGCCGCGGGCGAGCTGGGCGACAGGCTGCGCCAGAGGCTCGCCCTGCTGGCCGGGCGGGTCCCCTCACTGCGCGAGCGCCTCGACGAGGACCCCGTGTCCCTCACCTACAACTCCTTCGCCGAGCGCATCGTCGCCGAGCACGGCATGAGGATCGGCATCGACCCGGACTTCACGATGCTCACCGAGGCGGGCGCCGTGGACCTCATGACGCAGATCGTCGAGGGGTGGCCCACGGACCTCGACGAGGACCTGTCGCCGTCGGCGGCGGTGGGGCACTGCCTGCACCTGGCGGGGGAGGTCGGCGAGCACGGCTACACTGTGGAGGAGGCGCGGGACGCCCTGGAGGGGTTCGGGCGGGACCTGGAGCAGATCGGCGCCACGAACGACACCGCGCGCAAGACCCTGCGGGCGAACGCGCGGCGCCTCGCCTACCTGGGGCCCGTCGAGGAGTTCCAGCGCCGCAAGCGCGAGGGGGGCCTGCTGGACTTCTCCGACCAGCTGGTGCTCGCCACCCGCATCGTCCGCGGGGCCCCGGCCGTGCGCGCCCAGGTGCGCGACGAGTTCCAGGCGGTGCTCCTCGACGAGTTCCAGGACACCTCCGTCATCCAGATGGAGTTGCTGTCCCTGCTCTTCCACGACCACGCCGTCACGGCGGTGGGCGACCCGAACCAGGCGATCTACGGGTGGAGGGGCGCGTCGGCCTCGTCCCTGGAGCGCTTCCTCGACCGCTTCCAGGACGGCCCCGCCCAGCCGGGCCAGACCCTCACCCTGTCGACCGCGTGGCGCAACGACCGGAACATCCTGCGGGCCGCGAACCGCGTGGCCGCGCCCCTGCGCGAGCACTCCCGGGCCGCCAAGTCCCCGGTGCTGCGCGCCAGGCCGGGGGCGGGGGAGGGGAGGGTGGACGTCGCCTACACGCAGGACTACCGCTCGGCCCTGGGCGCGGTCGTGGACTTCGTGTCCGCCCACAGGGCGCGGGGCACTCGGGAGGGCAAACGGCCCACCACCGCTGTCCTGTGCCGCAGGCGCTCCGACTTCCCCTACGTGGACATGGCTCTGCGGGAGGCGGGCGTGCCCACGCAGATCGTCGGCCTGGGGGGCCTGCTGGACCAGCCGTCCGTGCAGGACGCGCGCGCGGCCCTGGTGCTGGCCGACGACGTGGAGGCCTCGCCGTGGCTGGCGAGGCTGCTGGCGGGCATCGACCTGGGCGCCGCCGACCTGGTGGCGCTGGGCGACTGGGCGCGCCATTTGGCCCGCGAGGAGGGGCACGACCCCCACCGGGCGGTGCTGCTGGACGCCGTGGACAACCCGCCGGAGCCGGGGTGGAGCGCGAGCGGCGGGGCGCGGGGGCGCCCTGCGATCAGCGGGGAGGCGGTGCGCCGCGTGCGGACCCTGGGGTCTCGGCTGCGCGCGGTGCGCGCGGGCGCGGGGCGCTCGGTCGTGGAGCAGGTGGAGCGCGCGGTCTCCATCATGGGGATCCTCGACGACGTGGTCTCCGACCCGCTGGCGGCGGGCGGGAGGGCGGCCCTGGACGCTTTCGTGGACGTGGCGGCCTCCTACGAGGCGGAGGTGCCGGGCGCCTCCCTGTCCTCGTTCCTCGCGTACTTGGACATGGCGGACGAGCGGGAGAACGGATTGGAGGCCCCCGTGTCGGAGCCGGACCCGCAGGCCGTGCAGATCATGACGGTCCACGCCTCCAAGGGCTTGGAATGGGACGGGGTCGTCGTCTTCGCGATGGACGACGGCGTGTTCCCCTCGCATTCGAAGAGGAGGACCGTGGACTGGCGGGACGGTCCGCCCACGGACTCGGGGTGGGTGCGCGACGCGAGCGCCCTGCCCTACCCGCTGCGCGGCGACTGCATGGACCTGCCGGACTTCGACCTGGACGTGGAGGGCGAGGCGAAGCCGTCCGCCGCTTTCAAGAAGTGGCTGGAGGGCGACTACGAGGCGCGCCTGGGCGAGCACGCGGAGCGCGAGGAGCGGCGCCTGGCGTATGTGGCGATGACGCGGGCTCGCAGCGCGCAACTGCTGGTGGGCTCGTGGATGTACCGCACGGGCGCTTCGCCGCGCCACCCGTCGCGCTACCTCATGGAGGCCCACGCGGAGCTCTTCGCCGGGGCCGGGGCGGGCGGCGGTGCCGTGTCCGGCGAGGACGGTAGTGCGTCCGGGAATGATGGTGTGCCCAGGGCGGCTAGGACTGGGCTCGGCGAGGACAGTGGTGCGTTCGGCCCGGGTGACGGCGCGCCCGGGGAGGGCGGGGCTGTGCCCGGTCCGGGTGGTGGTGCGCCTGTGACTGGCGGCAGTGCCGCGCCGGGGGCGGGCGGGCCCCTGGTGGTCCCCGGGGTGGGGTCGGCCCTGGTGGTGCCCCGCCCGGACGAGGAGGAGCTGGGGCGCCTGGCGCTCACTGAGGCCGAGGCCGCCTTCCCCGAGGGGCCGGGGCCCTCGCGCGCCGCGGTGGCGCGCGCCGCAGCCCAGGTCCGCAGCGAGATCGCGTCGATGCGCGCGGACGCGGACGTGTTCGACCTGCTGGCGCAGATGGAGGGGGAGCCGGGGGTGGCGGACACGGTGGCCCTGCTGGAGGAGCACCGCGTGTCCTTGGAGGCCCCGGTGGTCGAGATCTGGCAGGACCGTGTGCCCGCGACCTCCGTGTCGGAGCTGCTGGACGACCCGCAGGCCTTCGCGGCGCGGGTGCGGCGCCCCATGCCGGCCGAGCCGTCGGAGTCGTCGGCCCTGGGCACGGTGTTCCACGCGTGGGCGGAGCGGCAGTTGCACCTGGCGTCGCCCGAACCCGCGGGGGGCGATCCCACCGCTCCGGGGGACGGGCCGTTGGGCTCCCTGCTCCCGGCGGACGAGGCGGGGGCCGGCGGGGGCGTGGACGCGTCGCTGGGCGGCGGCGCCCAGGTGGTCGAGGAGGCGGCGTTGGACGAGCGGTCCCAGGCGAAACTGGAGGTGCTGCGGGAGAATTTCACGGAGTTCGTCGCCACGGAGCTGGCGGGCTGCTCCCCGGTCGGCATCGAGGAGCCCTTCAGCGTGGAGGTGGGGGGCGTGTCCGTGCAGGGCCGCATCGACGCCGTCTTCGAGCGCACCAGTGGCGGCGGGCCGCGTTTCGTCGTCATCGACTGGAAGTCAGGCAGGGCCGTGGACCGGCGGACGGAGCCCGCGAAGCTGCGCTACTTCATCACCCAGCTGCGCCTGTACCGGCGGGCCTGGTCCCAGCGCGCGGGCGTGCCCGAATCGGCCGTCGAGGCGCGCGTCGCCTTCCTGGCGGGCCCGGCCTCTTTCACGGTGGAGCAGTTGGAGGCCCGCTGCGGCGCGGACCCCGGCGCGTCCTTGGACGACCTGGTGAGGGACGCGCTCGGATCGAGGGAATAGGGTTGTACGGTAAATAAAGTGGTGATGTGTGTAACTTTTTCGTGAGTGCTGGCGCAGACTTTCCGTTGAAAGGCGGTTGGAATCCGGCAGACCTGGAGCCGATTCGGGCGTCGGTGGCGACCCTTGTGCTCGCAAAGAAAAGTCCCCTAAACTAGGGCCGTGCCCACCGGTCGGAGGACTCCCTGTTCGGCCACTGGCGATCCGGCGTGGCGTTTGTGCAGGTCAGCTGCCATTCGACACGCCGAGGGTCAGGGAGCACCCAGCACCATCAGGTGCATTGAGACCATGACGTTCGGGATCATGCGGATCTCGGTGTCCATCATGGTCAGGGAGCACCCAGCACCATCAGGTGCATTGAGACCACGCCCCTGGAGGTCGGGCAGGGTGAACTGCCTGTGTCAGGGAGCACCCAGCACCATCAGGTGCATTGAGACAGGACCATCATTTAGGATCCAACAATGTTTGAACCAAGGTCAGGGAGCACCCAGCACTATCAGGTGCATTGAGACTCGCGGAGGTGCGTGTCGTGGTTCCCCTCGATGAGGGTCAGGGAGCACCCAGCACCATTAGGTGCATTGAGACACGAGCACCAGCGCTCCTGTGCCGGGGTCGATCGTCGTCAGGGAGCACCCAGCACCATCCGGTGCATTGAGACCCTACTAGTAGACGCCACGATTACCCGCTCCTACGTTCGTCAAGGAGCACCCAGCACCATCAGGTGCATTGAGACATATTCTGAGACATCATCCAGAAGAGCGCGAAACTCGGTCAGGGAGCACCCAGCACCATCAGGTGCATTAAGACGAATAAAGATTGTCACCCGTGTGCTGCACGTCGACCTGAACGTCAGGGAGCACCCAGCACCATCAGGTGCATTAAGACTGGGTGCGCGACCTGCCCACGGACATGGAGCCACTGGTCAGGGAGCACCCAGCACCATCAGGTGCATTGAGACTGCTCGTGTAAGTCTCCACGCTCACGCCTCCTTTCCGGGTCGGGGAGCACCCAGCACCATCAGGTGCATTGAGACGTGCCCGACATGCCGTAGAGCAGCATCTTGATCTTGGGGTCAGGGAGCACCCAGCACCATCAGGTGCATTGAGACGAGGATGGCGACAGACGTACTGTCGGTCTCCCCAAGGTCAGGGAGCACCCAGCACCATCAGGTGCATTGAGACCCAGAACTGGTGTTTGACGACCCGCCACACGAACCGCAGTCAGGGAGCACCCAGCACCATCAGGTGCATTGAGACCGTCCCCGAGACTCCAACGCAGCGGCGCACCGTTCAGCGTCAGGGAGCACCCAGCACCATCAGGTGCATTGAGACCCGGGAACCAAAGACTGGGTGAAATTCTTGAAGCTCGTCAGGGAGCACCCAGCACCATCAGGTGCATTGAGACCACGCCGCGACCGGTGAGGTCGGTGAGGATCTGCTCGGTCAGGGAGCACCCAGCACCATCAGGTGCATTGAGACGGCGCGGATCTCATCCGATGAAGGTATATTCATAGTCGGGGAGCACCCAGCACCATCAGGTGCATTAAGACAGGCCGTTGTGCCTCACCAGGATCCCCCCGATCCTCTCCGTCGGGGAGCACCCAGCACCATCAGGTGCATTGAGACGCCCACAAAGGCGAGCTCATCGCGCGCCCCCTCCCCGTCAGGGAGCACCCAGCACCATCAGGTGTATAGAGACCCGAAAATGATGATGTCGTCAACATTCGCCCAAGAATGATCAGGGAGCACCCAGCGCCATCAGGTGCATTGAGGCGCGGTCGTGTTGCCCGAGAGCATCTTGGGCATGGTGCCAGGGGGGCGGAGTCCGGCCGGTGCTGCGGTGGCGCCTCGTGCGCACGCGTCGTCAGCGCTCCTGGTGCCCTTTTGCCCTGAGGTGCGCACACGCACACAAGGGCCCCGAATTAGGCAACGTCGTTCGCACACAAGGGCGGAATCAAGCCGTTGTGTGCGGTGTTGTGTTGCGTAATCCGTCCCTTGTGTGTGTAACCGGGTACTGTGCGCATAGGGAGTATCCAGCACCATCAGGTGCTTTGAGGCTAGCGGACCATGAGCGCCCGTGTGGTGGCGCCCGCCATCAGGGGGCACCTAGCACCATCAGGTGCATTGAGACCACGCCGCGACCGGTGAGGTTGGTGAGGATCTGCTCGGTCAGGGAGCACCCAGCACCATCAGGTGCATTGAGACTCAAATAAGCCACGTGAAGCTTCGGAAATGACTAATGTCAGGGAGCACCCGGCACCATCAGGTGCATTGAGATATGCCCGCATGCTTCGCGTTGATCGCTGCGGCGTCCCCCGTCAGGGGGCATCCAGCACCATCAGGTGCATTTGTGCCCTTGCTCCAGAAGAGCAGGTCGTGGTCCTCTGCCCAAGTGCCAGGGGGGCAGAGGCCGACCGACACCGTGATGGTGCCGCGTGCGGGTACGCCGTCAGCGCCCCTGGTGTCTCCTTTTGCCGTGAGGTGCGCACACAAGGGCGGAATCAAGCCGTTGTGTGCGGTGTTGTGTTGCGTTATTCCGTCCCTTGTGTGCGTAACCGGGAACTGCGCGCTAAGGGGGCACTCAGCGCCATCGGGTGCATTGAGGCGGGGCCATAACCAGTGTCTATGGCCCCGCTGGGGGAACATCAAGGGGGTCCCTCGCGCCGCCAGGTGCTCCGGCTGCCGACGGCCGCTGCCGGGCATCCCCAGAAAATCCGGCGTTCTTCACAATGAGAACCCTGCATTTTTCACATTTGAAACCCTGCGTTCTTCGCATTGGGCGTCGTCTGGCGCATGGCGGAACCGCGGGATTCCAACGCAGAATCGTTGATGATGAGCTCGACGAGCTCTTCCCCGAGATCGCTGCGATCTCACTCGATGGCCCGAAGGCCGCCGGGAAGACGACGACAGCCGGGCAACGGGCGCGCGCGGTCGTCCGCCTCGACGAGTGGGAGCGCCAGGCGCTCGTCCGCGCCTCGCCATCGATGATTCTGGACCACCCGCGCCTATGCCGCCGCCGAATCGACCACCGCCTCGTACACGCGGATCCTCGATGCTGCGACTCCTGGGCAGACGGACAAACCCTCGCGCGGGGCGGCGGACGCGTACCGCGACGCGCTCACCGCGCTGTGGCTCCTGGACCCGTTGCCGACGTGGGTCCCGGTCGGCAGCACCCTCAACCGCCTCACTGCCCAGCCGAAACACCACTTGGCGGACCCGGCGCTGTCGGCCCGCCTGCTCGGGCTGGACTCCCGGGCGCTGCTCACAGGAGCCGGACGGGTGATGAACCCCGGTGCGGGAGCCGCCCTCGGCGCCTTGTTCGAAGCGCTGGCGACGCTGAGTGTCCGCGTTTTCGCCCAGGCCGACGAGGCGGGGGCGCGGGCGGATAATCCCACGGGCGGATAAGCGTGAGCGGCGCCGGGCGCGGCCTCACAGCACCAGCGGCACGGCCGCGATGACGGTGGTCGCGATGACCAGGGGCTCGAAGACGCGCAGAGGCAGGCGGGCGGCGAGGCGGCGTCCGGCCAGGGCCGCCAGGACGACAACGGGCGCCAGCGCCAGGTCCAGGGCCAGGTGCTCGGGGCGGATCAGGCCCATGGAAACCGTGAAGGGCAGCTTCACCAGGTTCACCGCGAAGAAGAACCAGGCCGTCGTCCCCAGGAAGGCGGCCACAGAGAAACGGCACGCCAGGAAGTACATGCTGGTCACAGGGCCCCCGGCGTTGGCGACCATCGTCGTGAAACCGGCCAGCGCCCCGTAGGCGGTGCGGACCGGGGCCGGGGCCCGGCCCCGCCTGCCCCGCTGGCGCTGGAACACGGTGAGGGCCACCAGGACCAGCAGGACCACGCCGATGCCGCGCCTGGTCTGGTCCTGCGTGCTCCACCGCAGGAACGCGGCGCCCGCCAGGACCCCCAGCACCACCGAGGGCACCAGGCGGGCCAGCAGCGCACGGTCCGCGTCGCGCCGGTACGCCCACACGGCCAGCACGTCGCCCACCAGCAGCAGCACCAGCATGACGCCCGTGGACTCCTTCGCGGGCAGCACCAGGGCGCACAGGGCGACCGCGATCGAGGCGAGCCCCGGCACCGCCGTCTTCGCCAGCCCGGTGAGGACGGCGGCGGCCAGGACGGCCAGCCAGTCGGTGGGGCTCAGGCCCAGCAAGGACCGCACCCCGGTGTGCGCGGGCCCTTCGCCGCCCGGGCGCGCCGGGTCCTCACCGCTCCAGGCCCTCGGCCGCCGCCAGCAGGTTCGAGGCGGAGATCCTCAGGCCCTCGACGTTGCCGTACTCGGCGTCCTCGTGCTCGATGTTGACGTTCATGTCCGGGTCGATCCGGGCGATCTCGGCCAGGAAGCGCGTCCAGTACCCGGTGCCGTGCCCCAGGCCGAAGGCCACGAAGCGCCACGCGGGGTCGGTGGGCCACGAGTTGCACCAGTAGCCGATGGCGACGGGGACCTTGCCCTCCGCCTCGGCGGGCACGCGCCCGAAGTCCGTGTCGAGCACACCCCGGTAGGCGGCGCCGGGGAGGATCTTCGTGTCCTTGGCGTGGACGTGGCCCACCAGGGCACCCAGGCGCTTCGTCGCCTCGATGGGCTCCATCTGCTGCCAGAACAGGTGGGAGGGGTCCATATTGACCCGCAGGTTCGTGGATCCGGTCCGCTCGACGAGGCGCTCGAAGGAGGGGACGGTGAACACGAGGTTGCGCGGGTGCAGCTCCAGGCAGACCCTCACGCCCCGGTCGCGGGCGAACTCGTCGACCCGCTTGAAGAAGGGCGCCACCACCGACCACTGGTAGTCGAGGATCTCCATGTCGATGCCGTTCCACGGGTTGACGACCCACGTCGGGTACTTGGCGCCCGGGTCGGTGCCGGGCGTGCCCGACATGGTGACGATCTCGTCGACGCCCAGCAGGGACGCCAACTCGATCACCTTGAACACGTCCTCGGCGTGCTTGAGGCCCTCGCCCGGCAGGGGCGAGGTGGGGTTCCCGGAGGCGTTGAGGCCGGTGAGCGCCACCCCGGCCTCGTCGAACACGCCCAGGTAGTCGTCGCGCGCGGCCTTGGAGGCCAGCAGCGCGTCGACGGGGCAGTGGGGGGAGGGGATGAAGCCGCCAGCGTTGACCTCCGCGCCGGACAGCCCGGCGTCTTTGAGGACTGCGAGCGCGTCGGCCAGTGGGCGGTCGTGCAGGCACGCGGTGTACGCGCCGTAGGTGAGGGCCATGGTGTTCTCCTTCGGGTTCGTCGGTGGTGGTTCGGTCGGGGCGGGCAATGGCGGAGGCGGGCCAGGGGCGGGGGCCGCGTTCGCGGGACGGCGGACGGGGGGCGGGCCCCGCCGTCGAGCGTGCGGGAGGGGCCCCGCCGTCGAGTCCGCGGGAAGGGCCGCGTTCGCGGGACGGGCGCCGCCCCTCAGAACGACAGGTCGACGCGCGCGCCTCCCGCCTCGGCGGAACGGGCGATCGCGTCCATGATGAGCATTTCCCGGTAGCCGTCGGCGAAGGTCGCGCACGGGGGCAGGCCCTCGACCCCGGCGACCTGCTGGAGGAACGCGTGGGCCTGGTAGGTGAACTGCTCGATCTGCGTGAGGCCCACGCCGCCGAACGCCATGGACGACCCGCGCGCGAAGTACGGGAACCCGGGGTTGGCGAGCACCCGGCGCGGTCCTCCCAGGCCAGCGGGCGAAGTGGTGTCGTCGACCGTGATCTCCCCGCAGCGGGCCAGGTCCCACGCGGCCCGGCCCTTCGTGCCCAGCACGTCCACCATGAACGAGTTCGGCAGGCCCCAGGCGACGCGGGAGCATGAGAAGGTGCCGACGGCCCCGGAGGCGAAGCGCCCCGTGAAGGTGGCGACGTCGTCGTTCTCCACGTCCTCCATGGCCGCGCCCTCCCCGGCGGATGCGGTGCCCCTGGTGACGTAGCCCGTGGCGGCCGGGCGCTGCTTGATGGCCGTCGTCATGGCGGCGCCGGACACGGACACCAGGGGGCCGCAGATCAGTTCGGCGGCGTCGATCAGGTGGGATCCCAGGTCGCCCAGGGCGCCGGATCCCATCGGGCCCTTGTAGCGCCACGCGATGGGGGTGGTGGGGTCGGTGCCGTAGTCGCACCAGTAGCGGCCGTCGAAGTGGACGACTTCGCCCAGGTTCCCGGTGGTCGCCAGTTCCGCGATCTTCGCCAGGGACGCGTTGCGCCGGTACGTGAACCCCACTGCGGTGACGACCTCGGGGTGGGCGGCCTCGAGGCGGGCCATCTCGCGGCCGGCTTCGAGGGTGTCGGCCAGGGGCTTCTCGCACAGCACGTGCTTTCCGGCCTTGATCATGGCGGCGGCGATCTCGAGGTGGAGGGCGTTTCCGACCACGATGGAGACGATGTCGATGGTGGGGTCCGCGGCGATGGAGCGCCAGGACGTGGTGGCGGAGGCGTAGCCGTAGCGGGCGGCGGCGTCCTCGGCGGCGCTCTGGTAGGTGTCGGCGATGGTCGCCAGGCGGATGGGCGGCAGTCCGAGGTCGTAGACGGTTCCGACTTGCCTCCACGCGTTGGCGTGGGTGGTGCCGGCCATGCCGGCCCCGATGACTGCGACGGATAGGGGTGTGGGCATGGGGTGCCTCCTGGTCGTCGGTGATCGGTTTTGGGGTGGGTGGGTCGTGCTCGGCAGGGTGTGCGGCGCGGTGCTCCGGGGGAGCCGCTGACGTCCGGGGGCGCTGCTGCGTCAGGCGGAGTTCCCGATTCCGGGGGATGCCGACGGGCCAGTTTCCGGGGGGTGCCAACGGTCCGGTTTCCGGGGGCGCCGACGGGCCGGTTTCCGGGGGGGGCGCTGCTGCCCCGGTGTGCCGACGGGCCAGCCCCCGCCTCGTCGGGGCGGGCGTGTCGACGAGGCGGGGGCCGGGGCCGCTCGCCACCGCGGCGGGCGGGCTCAGCGGGGGAGCAGGGTGGACTCGATGTAGGCGCGGGCGGTCTTCGCGTACTCCAACGGGGGCGCGATCTTCGGGTCCTGCTCGGCCTCGACCAGGATCCACTGGTCGTAGCCGTGGGAGACCAGGAAGTCGTAGGGCTCGGTGAAGTCGATGGCGCCGTCGCCGGGCACGGTGAACATCCCGGCCAGGAAGGAGTCCAGGAAGGATCGCTTCGCCTGGCGGGACTCGGCCATCTTGTCGGGGCGCACGTCCTTGAAGTGGACGTGCTTGATGCGGTCGATGGCGCCGCGCAGCAGCCCCATGACATCGCCGTCGCCCACGTAGGCGTGGCCCGTGTCGAAGAGCAGGGACACGACGGCGGGGTCGGTGAGCTCCAGCATTTTCAGGGTCTCGTCCTTGGTCTGCACGACCGTGCCGAGGTGGTGGTGGTAGACCAGCTCCAGGCCGTACTCGTGGGCGATGGCGCCCAGGCGGTTGAGGCCCTCGGCCAGGACGGGCCATTGCTCGTCGGTGAGGACGGGCTTGTTGTCGAAGATGCAGATGTCGCGCGCCCCCTGCACGGACCCGGTCTGCTCGGACACGACGATGCGCGTGGCGCCCAAGTACTGCAGGTACTCGCAGTTGTCCCTGAACGGGGGGACGACGGCGTCGATGCCGTCGCGCACGATGAAGCTGGAGAACCACTGGGCGACGATGGCCAGGCCGTGGGCGTCGGCCTTCTCCTTGACCTCCTCCTTGGGCGGGTACCAGCCGGCGACCTCGGTCCCCGCGTACCCGGTGGCGGCCAGGTCGTCGAACATGACGTCGATGGTGTTCCACTCGCCCACTTCGGGGATGTCGTCGTTGCGCCAAGCGATGGGGTGCATACCCCAGGTGATGCCGTGGGGGTCGTGGATGGGGGTCGTGGTCATTGCAGCTCTCCTATGAGTCGCGGATTCCGGTGCCCCGCGCGCCTTCCGCGGCGCCCGGCGGTGCCTCTATTCTACCGAAGACAGGTTGATTGTCCAGACATTCGGCTGAAGTTGTTCGAGGCGGAAGCGCGGTGGAGTGCACCGCCCGCTGCGGGCCCGGGTCCGGGCGGGCGCGGGGCGGGGCCGCGTTTCGTGCGGGCCCGGGTCCAGCCGGGCTGGGGTTTGTGTTCCCCGCGTGGGGCCATAGACTCTGTCTATACCCTCGCGGGTGGAGTACGCCGTCCGTCGTGGAGGCGTGCGGTGGAGCACACCGCCCGCTGCGGGCCCGGGTCCGGCCGAGTGTGCGAAGAGCGCGGAGGGCGCGACCTCCCTCGTCAGAGCGCACCGCCCGCTGCGGGCCCGGGTCCGGTGCTGCCGACGGCGTGTCAAAGGCGCGTGCGCAGCGATGACGAGCGCACCACCAGGGAGGGCGTCACCACGCGCGTGCGCGGGCTCTGAACCGGGGGAGTGAGGACCTGCTGCACCGTGAGGGATGCGAGGCGCGCCGGGTTCTGGTCGATGGAGGTCAGCGCGAACTCCGGGCGAGCGGCCATCGCCGTGTTGTCATAGCCCACCACCCCCAGGTCCGGCCCCATCGACCATCCGAGCTGGTAGATGGCTGCGGCGGCCTCGAGGGCGACCAGGTCGTTGAACGCGACCACCGCCGCCTCGCCGCGCCCGCACGAGTCGGTGACCGCGCTGATCGCACCGGCCGCGCCGGGGTCGGCGAGCACCTCGAAGGGAATGCCCGAGGCGGCGGCCGCAGCCCGGCAGTGCCCCAGGCGCTCATCGACGATCGCCTCGTGCGCGTCGGGCTCCGGGCCCAGGAAGAACAACCGCTGGTAGCCCTGCTCCGCCAAGTGGTCCATGACGAGGCGGGCCGCCCGCGCCTCGTCCATGCGGGTCGCCCACACGCTGCCCTCGGCGAGCTCGCGGTCCAGGGTGCACACGGTGACGCGCTCGGCCAGGCCGGCCAGCGCCTCGCTGGGCAGGGAGGTCCCCGCGAAGATCAGTCCCGCGGGGCGCATCGCCACGGCCTCGTCAATGGTCTGCGACTCGATGTCCTCGGCGGAGCCCAGCTCGGAGACGAGGACCACCAGCGAGTACCCGCGGGCGCGGGCGGCCCTGCGCAGCTGTCGGGCCAGGGCGTCGAAGAACGGGTTGATCAGGTAGGGCAGGATGAGGACCAGGCGGTTCGACCGGCCCCCCGCCAATTCGGCGGCCGCGGCGTGGGGGTGGTAGTCGAGGGCGCGGGCCACCTCGAGGATGTGCGCGCGGGTGTCCTCCTTCATCCTCCCCGAACCGGACAGGGCCATGGAGACGAGGCCGCGCGACACCCCTGCGGCGCGCGCGATATCGGCCTGGGTCGTCGGTCGCGTGCGCACTGCCATCGCGTGGCTTCCCTTCTGCGCGGCGCGGCGCCGTGGCCGCGCCCGAACGAATGAGGCGGGCCGGTGTGGCGGAGCGGGCCCGCCCCACCGGGGTTCCGCCGACGGCTCCGCGGGGCTGCCGGGCTCCGCCCACGGGGGCTCCACCAGCGGTTCCGCGGGGCTGCCGGGCTCCGCCCACCGGGGTTCCGACGGCGGTTCCGCGGGGCTGCCGGGCTCCGCCCGCCGGGGCTCCGCCGACGGTTCTACCGGGGCCTGGGTCAGAGCGTGACGGCCCGGCCGGTGCGCGCCGACTCGGTGGCCGCCTCGGCCAGGCGCAGCGCTTCGATGGCGTCCGCGATCGAGGTGGGGGGCGTCCTGCCCTCGGCGACGGCGTCGATGAAGGCGGTGAGCTCGAGGCGGTAGGCGTCGGCGTAGCGCTGCAGGAAGAAGTCCAGGTAGGGCTCCGCGGCGTCGGTGGCCTCGCCGTTCGACAGGCGCACGGTGGTGGCGCGCACGTTGTCGGCGTTGAGGGTCCCCGTGGACCCCTGCGCCTCGAGGCGCTGGTCGTAGCCGGCGGAGCACTTGCGGTTGTTGATGATCGTCGCCACGGCGCCGTCGGCGTTCCGCAGCGTGACCACGGCCGCGTCGAAGTCCCCGGCCTCGGCGATCCCGGGGTCGAAGTTCTGCCCGAAGGCGTGGACCTCGACGATGTCGCCCAGGAAGAAGCGCGCCATGTCGAAGTCGTGGATCGTCATGTCGCGGAAGATGCCGCCGGAGACCTTCACGTACTCGACGGGAGGGGCGGCCGGGTCGCGGCTGATGATGAGCAGGTTCTCCAGGTCGCCGACGCGCCCGTCGGCCACGGCGGCCCGCAGCGCGGCGAATGACGGGTCGAAACGCCGGTTGAAGCCGAACATGACGGGGGTGGTCACCGCGTCCAGCTCCTCGCGCGCCGCCTCGACGTCCGCCATGTCCAGGGCGATGGGCTTCTCGCACAGGACGGCCTTGCCCGCTTTCGCGGCGGCGAGCAGGTGGGGGATGTGCAGGGGAGTGGGGGACCCGATGATGACGGCGTCGATCGAGTCGTCGGTGAAGACGGAGTCGATGTCGGTGGTGTGGCGCGCTCCGTGGACGGCGGCGAGCTTCTCGGCGGCGTCGCCGAAGGGGTCGGCGATGAGGGCGAGGACGGCGCCGGGGTGGGAGGCGATGGTTCGGGCGTGGACCTGGCCGATGCGGCCGGCGCCGATGACGGCGATATTGAGCATCGTTGCTTCTCCTTCGTTTCGGGGCCCGGGGCGGCCGGTCGGGCGCACCCGGGGCGGGCGGGGCGCTGCGGCCCCGCCCGGGGGCGGGGTCACGGCGCGGGGATCACCACGTCGCGGACCAGGGCGTCCAGGTCGGCGTCGGCCTGCAGGAATCCGCGCAGCGTCTTGGCCGTGGCGCCGAAGGTGTCGAACTCCAGCGGGGTCATGCCGTCGGGCTCGTAGGCGCGGACGAACTCGGGGATGGACAGCAGGGTCGCCATGATGTCGTCGCGCACGGGGATGTCCATGCGCTGCTGCATCTTGTAGCCCGAGTCGTTGATGAGCTTGGCCCACTTGAAGGGCGGCGAGACGACGACGTCGCCGCCGACGAACTCGGACCAGTGCATGACGTTGCGGAAGGCCGCGGAGAGCATGCGGGCGCGCAGGCCCCGCTTGTTGAACTCCTGGTAGGCGCGCTTGAAGGCGGCGATGCCCGCCCACTCCAGGTGGCCCGGGTCCAGGAAGAGCCCGTCGCGCTTGGCCACGTCCTTGATCCAGTCGTCGAGGCGGCCCACCATGAGGGTGACGACGGGGCCCATCGTGGACACGTCCTTGCCCTCGGCCTCGCGGCGCTTGAGGCCGCGCTCGATGGCCTCGCCGGTGACGATGGCCTGGGGGACCGAGAAGGAGACGGTGACGTTGACGGAGACGCCGCGGTAGGTGGCCTCCTCGATGGCCTCGACGCCGACGGAGGTGGCGGGGATCTTCACGATGATGTTGGGGGCCAGGTTGGAGAACTCCTCGGCCTGGTCGGCCAGGGCCTTGGCGCTGCGGGCCAGGCGCGGGTCCGTCTGCATGGACAGGCGCCCGTTGCGCCCGTTCTCGCGCTCGAAGATGGGCTCGAGGAGCTTGGCGGCCTCCAGGGAGAGCTCGCGGACGGCCTGCCATCCGATCTCGGACTCGCTGGCCTCGGGCATCTCCTTGGCGAGCTCGGCGATGCGGGGCAGCCAGACCTCGCGGCGCTGGTTGATGCAGGTGAAGGCGATGGTGGGGTTGCAGGTGGCGCCCACACCGCCGAAGGAGATCGACTGCGCCAGCTCGTTGGGGTCGGAGGAGTCGTTCCACAGCGCGGTCGGGGTGTTGCGGGCCGCGTCCAGCAGGGGGCCGGGGGTGTATTCGATGGGCATTGTGGGAGCACTCCTTCGTGTTTGTCCGTCGACGGGTTCGCGTCGTGGTGCCAACTCTAGAGCACGTTCAACATCCTGTCAATCATTTGTCATAACAAAGACTGGATGCGGGGCGGGCGCCGCAGCCGACGGTGCGCGCGCCGGTGCCGACGGGGCGGGCGCCGTCCGCTGCGGGGCCGTCCGGCCCTCCCCGCCCCGGAGCGCTGCCCGCCGCCCGCTCGTGGCGGTCCCCCGGGTCGGGGCCCTTCCCCCTGGGTGCGCACACAAGGACCTCTGTTTACGAAACACGGGTCGCACACAACGGCTTGATTCCGCCGTTCAGTGCGGCCGCGTGTTGCGTGATTCCGGCCCTTGTGTGCGGCACCGGGGGAGGTGCGGTGCCGGGGGAAGTGCGCCCCCCGGCGCCGGGGGGCGTGTCCCCGTCCCCGGCGCGCGGTCAGTTCGAGAAGAGCGTCGTCTCGAAGGAGTAGCGGGAGGCGCGGTAGATGTGGTCCCCGTGCTCGACGACGCGCCCCGAGGGGTCGTAGGTGGTGCGGCGCGCGGTGAGCACGGCGGCCCCCCTGCTCTCGTTCAGCAGGCGCGCCTCCTTCGACGAGGCCGTGCGCGCGCCGATGACCTGGTGGGCGGAGGTGAGGACGACGTCGCGGCGGCGCATGAGCTCGTAGAGGGAGCCGTTCTCCAGCTCCTGCATGGCGGGGGTGATGTCGGCGGGGAGCAGGTTCGTGAGGATGGCGATCGGCTCGTCGTCGGCGTAGCGGATGCGCTCGATGTGCGCGACGACCTCGCCCTCGTCGACCCCCAGGGCCTTCGCCTCCTCCTGCGTGGCGGCGCGCATCTCGTAGCGGGTGATCGACGTGCTCACGTGGTGCCCGGCGTCCGTCAGGTCGGACAGCAGCGAGGTGAGCTCCATCGGGCGGTGGACGTGGGGAGGGGAGACCAGGGTGCCGACCCCGCGCCTGCGCGTGAGCAGTCCGCGGTCGACCAGGCGCTGCAGGGCCTGGCGCGCAGTGGGGCGCGAGACCTGCAGCCGCGCGGCCATCGACAGCTCGTCCTCGAGCCTCGTGCCGGCCGGGAGCGTCCCGTCGTTGATGAGGGTGGCGATGGGCTCGGAAATTTGGAAGTACAAAGGGACGGGCGAGGAGCGGTCAAGCTTGATCTGGGGGACGTAGGGGGTGGCGCCCTCCTTGTTGTTGCTCGATGCGGTGCTCATGACGGGTCCTTATGTTGGTGTGCCTGTGCCCATCAATTATGGGGGCGTGTTGCGCATTGTGCCGGTCATTCGGACTCCAATGGTAACAAACGCGTGGTTACGTGGTATTGGAATCGCCCTCATTGGTTCGGACAACATGATAACTCCCTCAAAATGTTCGGACAAAGGTTGACGCGGGGGGCTGGCATGGTGCATCCTGGGACCACCGGGCCCAGCGGCCTCCCCGACGAAGCGGAAGGAACACGACGTGTCAATGGAACGCCACCATGTCGATCTCCTGGCCATGGGGCGCTCCGGAGTCGACGTCTACCCCCTCCAGGTCGGCCGCCACCTCGAGGACGTGGAGACCTTCGGGAAGTTCCTCGGGGGCTCCCCGACGAACGTCGCGGTCGCGGCCGCCCGCCTCGGGCACAGCGCCGGCGTGGTCACCGGAGTCGGCGACGACCCCTTCGGGCGATTCGTCACCCGCGAGATGGAGCGCCTCGGCGTCGACTCCAGCCACGTCGTCACCGTCAGGGACTTCCACACGCCCGTCACCTTCTGCGAGCTCTTCCCGCCCGACTCCTTCCCCCTGTACTTCTACCGCGAGCCCAGTGCGCCGGACCTGGAGATCACCCACCACCAGATCGACTGGGGCGCCGTCGGGGCCGCCCGCGTCTTCTGGTTCACCGTCACGGGGCTGTCCCGCGACTCCTCCCTGGGCGTCCACCTCGAGGCCCTCGACGTGCGCTCCCGCGCCTGCTCCGCGCGCCCCGACGGCCTCGCCCCGCCCCTGACCGTCGTCGACCTCGACTACCGCTCCAACCTGTGGAAGAGCCCCGACCAGGCCCGTTCCCGCGTCTCCGCCGTCCTGGGGCACGTGGACGTGGCCGTCGGCAATCTCGACGAGTGCGAGATGGCGGTCGGCCGCTCCGACCCGGAGGGGGCGGCGGACGCGCTGCTCGCCAGGGGCGCGCGCATGGCCGTCGTCAAACAGGGCCCCAAGGGCACGCTGGCGAAGACCGCCGATCAGAGCGTCTTCGTCGAGGCCACCCCCGTGGAGGTCCTCAACGGGCTGGGGGCCGGGGACGCCTTCGGGGGCGCCCTGGTCCACGGCCTCCTGGAGGGGTGGCCCCTGGAGCGCACCATCCGCGTCGCCTCCGCGGCGGGGGCGCTGGTCGCCTCCCGCCTCGAGTGCTCGACCGCGATGCCCACCACCGACGAGCTCCTCGCCTTCGCCGAGGGGACCCACCACTGAACACCGCCGACCACCAGTAGGAGCACACATGACACTGCCAGACATCTACGTCCCCGCCGGTTCCTCCGCCCACGGGCGCTACACGGTCGACGTCGACCCCGGGCGCGCGGGCTGGACGTTCTCCGGCCTGCGGGTCCTCGTCCTGGGCCCGGGGGAGTCGGAGACGGTGGCCACCGGCGACTCGGAGCTCCTGGTCCTGCCGCTGGCCGGGGCGGCCGCAGTCGCCGTCGACGGCGCGGACTACGCCCTCGAGGGGCGCCGTGGCGTGTTCTCCGGCGTCACCGACTACCTGTACGTGGGCCGCGGCGAGGAGTTCACCATCACCTCCGCCCAGGGGGGCCGCTTCGCGCTGCCCGCGGCCGTGGCCGCGCGCGACCTGCCCGTCGCCCACTACCCCAAGAGCCAGGTCCGCGTCGACCTGCGGGGCGCGGGCGACTGCTCGCGCCAGGTCAACAACTACGCCCTCGCCGTCGAGGGGGTCGCCACCTCGCACCTGCTGGCCTGCGAGGTCATCACCCCCGGAGGCAACTGGTCCAGCTACCCCGCCCACAAGCACGACACCCACAGCGACGACGAGCGCGAGCTGGAGGAGATCTACTACTTCGAGATCGCCGACGGCCCCGAGGGGTCCAAGGGCTTCGGCCTGCACCGCACCTACGGGACGCCCGAGCGCCCCATCGACCTGTGCTGCGAGGTCCACGACGGCGACGTCGCGCTGGTGCCCCACGGCTACCACGGCCCCTGCGTGGCGGCGCCCGGCTACGACATGTACTACCTCAACGTCATGGCCGGCCCGAGCGAGGACCTGGTCTGGCTGGCGCCCGACGACCCCGCCCACCACTGGATCCGCGCCACCTGGGAGGACCAGGAAGTGGATCCCCGGCTCCCCATGAACAAGTGACCTGAGCCCTCGAAAGGACCACCCATGAGCAACGAAGCCTACAAGGGGACTGTGCGACTCACAGTCGCCCAGGCGATCATCCGTTTCCTGTCCAACCAGTACTCCGAGCGCGACGGCGTCGAGCACCGCCTCATCGCGGGGGCTTTCGGGATCTTCGGGCACGGCAACGTCGCCGGGATCGGGCAGGCCCTGCTGCAGAACGAGATCGCCCCCGCCGAGGGCGAGAACCCGATGCCCTACATCATGCCGCGCAACGAGCAGGGGGCGGTCCACGCGGCCGCCGCCTTCGCCAAGACGACGAACCGCCTCCAGACCTGGATGACGACCGCATCGATCGGCCCCGGATCCCTCAACATGGTGACGGGTGCGGCCCTGGCGACCACCAACCGCCTGCCCGTCCTCGTCTTCCCCTCCGACCAGTTCGCCACGCGCACCCCCGATCCCGTCCTGCAGCAGCTCGAGGACCCCACCTCGCTGGACGTGTCCGTCAACGACGCGTTCCGCCCGGTGTCGCGCTTCTTCGACCGCATCAACCGCCCCGAGCAGCTGATCCCCTCCCTGCTGTGCGCCATGCGCGTCCTCACCGACCCCGCCGAGACAGGCGCCGTCACGATCGCGTTGCCCCAGGACGTGCAGGCCGAGGCCTACGACTGGCCGGTCGAGTTCTTCGACAAGCGCGTCTGGCACGTGCGCCGCCCCCCGGCCGAGCGCGCCGCCCTCGAGCGGGCCGTGGCCGCGATCCGCGCCGCTGAGCGCCCCCTGCTCATCTGCGGAGGCGGCACCATCTACTCCGAGGCCTCGGCCGAGCTGCGCGCCTTCGCCTCGGCCACCGGCATCCCGGTGGCGGACACGCAGGCCGGCAAGGGCGCCATCAACTGCGACCACCCGTGCTCGGTGGGCGGCGTCGGCTCGACCGGCGGCGACTCGGGCAACCACCTGGCCGACAAGGCGGACCTCATCATCGGAGTGGGCACCCGCTACTCCGACTTCACCACGGCCTCGAAAACACAGTTCAAGAACCCCGACGTGTCCTTCGTGAACATCAACGTCGCCGCCTTCGACGCCGCCAAGGAGAGCGCCGAGATGGTCGTGGCCGACGCCCGCGAGGCGCTGAGGGCCCTGACGGAGGCGCTCGCCGACTACCGCGTCGACGAGGCGTACAGCGCCGAGATCGCCGCCGAACGTCAGGCGTGGGCGAAGAAGGTGGAGAGGTGCTACCACCTGGGCCACGGGCCGCTGCCCGCGCAGACCGAGGTCTTCGGCGCCCTCAACGAGCTCATGGGAGACGAGGACGTCGTCATCAACGCCGCCGGGTCGATGCCCGGCGACCTGCAGGCCCTGTGGCAGGCCAAGACGCCCGTCCAGTACCACGTGGAGTACGCCTTCTCCTGCATGGGCTACGAGGTTCCGGCCGCCCTGGGCGTCAAGCTGGCCCGTCCCGATTCCGAGGTGGTGTCCATCGTGGGCGACGGGACGTACCAGATGCTGCCCATGGAACTGGCCACCGTCGCCCAGGAGGGCGTCAAGGTCATCTACGTCCTGCTGCAGAACTACGGCTTCGCCTCGATCGGCTCGCTCTCCGAGTCGCGCGGATCCCAGCGCTTCGGCACCAAGTACCGCCAGCGCGGCTCCGGCTCCCACCTGCAGGACACGGAGAAGATCGCCGGGGTCGACATCGCCGCCAACGCCCGCTCGTGGGGCATCGACGTGATCGAGGCCCACGGGATCGAGGAGTTCAAGGAGGCCTACAGGGCCGCCGTGGCCTCGGATCGCGCGACGATGATCCACATCGAGACGGACCTGATGGGGCCGAACCCGCCCGGGTCCTCGTGGTGGGACGTGGCGGTGTCCCAGGTGTCGGAGCTGGAGTCCACGCAGCGCGCCTACGAGGACTACCAGCGCGACCGCAAGCCCCAGAGGCACTACCTCTGAGCCGCTAGTCCGGCGCTCCCGCGGCGCCCCTGGCCCGCTGGCCCCGCACGAGGGGCACGGGGCCAGGGGCGCTCGCGTTCGCGCACGCGTCAGCATGGCGGAGGCTCCACAAGGGTGCTATATTTTGTTAAGACAAACGAATGTTCATGGATGAACACAACGAAAGGTCCCGCAATGGCAATCGAACTCTGGGTGGACGGCCGCGAGTACCAGGCGTCCTCGACCCGCACTCTCCCCGTGGAGGATCCCGCGACGGGCGCGGTGGTCGACGAACTGCGCCTGGCGGACTCCGCCGACCTCGACCACGTCGTCCGGGTCGCGCGCGCGGCCCAGGCCGAGTGGGCGCGCACGCCGCTGGCCAAGCGCGTCGACGTCATGTTCAAGTTCCGCCAGCTCATCATCGAGCACCAGGACGAACTGGCCGACATCATCGTGCGCGAGGGGGGGAAGACCCACGGGGACGCCCTGGGCGAGATCGCCCGGGGGCGCGAGACAGTCGACTTCGCGTGCGGGATCAACGCGGCGCTCAAGGGCGAGTTCACCGACCAGGCGTCCACGGGCGTCGACGTCCACACGCTCCGCCAACCGGTCGGCGTGGTCGCGGGCATCGCCCCTTTCAACTTCCCCGTCATGGTCCCCATGTGGATGCACCCGATCGCGCTGGCCACGGGCAACGCCTTCATCCTCAAGGTCGCCTCCCTGGTGCCGTCCGCCTCGCTCTGCATCGCCCGCCTGTACAAGGAGGCGGGCCTGCCCGACGGCCTCTTCAACGTCATCGCGGGCGACCGGACGCTCGTGGGCGAGATCCTCACCCACGACGGCATCGACGCGATCAGCTTCGTCGGCTCCTCGCCGGTGGCGCACGTCATCCAGGACACGGGCACGTCCCACGGCAAGCGCGTCCAGGCCCTGGGAGGGGCGAACAACCATGCGATCGTCATGCCGGACGCGGACATCGAGTTCGCCGCCCAGCACATCAGCGCCGGGGCCTTCGGCGCGGCGGGCCAGCGCTGCATGGCGCTGCCGGTGATCGTCGCCGTCGGCGGCGTCGAGGAGAAACTGGTCCCCGCCATCAAGGCCCGCGCCGAGAAGATCGTCGTGGGGCCGGGAACGGATCCCGCGGCGGAGATGGGGCCCGTCATCACGCGCTCCTCGCTCCAGCGCATCGAGAAGTGGATCGCGGACGCCGAGGAGGCGGGGGCGCGGGTGGTCCTCGACGGGCGCGGCTACCGCCCGGCGGGGGAGGAGTACGCCGACGGCTTCTGGCTGGGCCCGACGATCCTGGACAACGTGGACCGCGGCCTGCAGGTGTACCGCGAGGAGGTGTTCGGGCCCGTCCTGGTGGTCGTGCGCGCCGACACCTATGAGGAGGCGATCGAGATCGTCAACTCCTCCGAGTTCGGCAACGGGTCGGCGATCTTCACCTCCGACGGCGACACCGCGCGCCACTTCGCCGTCGACGTCGAGGCGGGGATGGTCGGCGTCAACGTGCCGATCCCCGTGCCGGTGGCGTACTACTCCTTCGGCGGGTGGAAGGAGTCGCTGCTGGGCGACACCCACATCCACGGCCCCGAGGGCGTGCGCTTCTACACGCGCGCGAAGGTGGTGACCACCCGGTGGCCCAAACGGGGCGAGAAGGTGGGCTACGTGGGGATGAACTTCCCGACGAACGGCTGATCCCGGCTCCTGCGGGGGGTGGCGCGGAAGACTCCGCGCCACCCCCTTTTTGTCTGAACAAATAATGGGATTATCGTCTCAAAAGTCAATGATAACACGGGTTACCTTAGTTATCAGCGTCCTTTTCGGTGCTGCATATGAATGTTTGACAGGTCAAACCTATTGATCTGCCCGGGACCGGTCCGTAGACTAACGGGCATCCGAGCACTTCGGATCAGGCGTAACGACGAGCCACCACCTGGAGAAATGAGACGACGATGTCGAAAGCTGTCAACACCCTCGACCCCACCTACTCGAAACTCACCATCGGCGTGTGCCCCGACCAGTGGGGCGTCTGGTTCCCCGAGGACCCCAAGCAGATGGACCCCCGTCAGGCCTGGGAGGAGATGGCCGAGGCCGGCTTCGAGGTCATCGAGACCGGCCCCTTCGGCTACTTCCCGACCGACCCCAAGGAGCTCCAGAAGTGGTGCGACGAGTTCGGCATGAGGGTGGTGGCCGGTACCGGCTGGGGCATCCTGCACAAGCAGGAGGCCTGGGAGACCACGCTCAAGACCTTCCGCGCCATCGCCGAGACCCACGCCGCCGTCGGCGCCGAGTACATCGTCCACCTGCCCCCGCTCTACCGCGACGACAAGACCTGGGAGTGGACCGACGACCGCGTCCTGTCCG
>ERZ772968.239-NODE-239-length-27576-cov-10.448349_pt1 | contig 27576 bp, 21 predicted proteins | sample MGYA00580674_ERZ772968 | MGnify/ENA primary metagenome ERZ772968 (study PRJEB29015, sample SAMEA2737940) | human oral metagenome | biome: human oral; feature: human-associated habitat; material: dental | place: China | collected 2138 ...
GCGACATCCTCGTCGGCAAGGTCACGCCGAAGGGCGAGACGGAGCTGACGGCGGAAGAGCGCCTGCTGCGCGCCATCTTCGGCGAGAAGGCGCGCGAGGTGCGCGACACGTCGCTTCGCGTGCCGCACGGCGAGGCGGGAAAGATCGTCGACGTCAAGTCGTTCAGCCGTGAGAACAACGACGAGCTGCCGCCGGGCGTCAATCATCTCGTGCGCGTCTACATCGCGCAGAAGCGCAAGATCTCGGTCGGCGACAAGATGTCCGGCCGTCACGGCAACAAGGGCGTCGTCTCGCGCATCATGCGTCAGGAGGACATGCCGTTCCTGCCGGACGGCACGCCGGTCGACATCGTGCTCAACCCGTTGGGCGTGCCTTCGCGCATGAACATCGGACAGATTTTGGAAACGCATCTGGGCATGGCGGTGCGCGCCCTCGGCATGCAGATCAAGGCGGGCGATCCGACGGTGGGCGAGCGCCTGCGCTCGATCGGCTACGATGTCGAGACGCATGGCGTGCCGAAGCCGGACGTCGCGGGCATCCACATCGCGACGCCCGTCTTCGACGGCGCGGGTGATGCCGAAGTGTTCGGCACGATTCGCGCCGCAGGACTGCCCGAGGATGGCAAGACAATCCTCTACGACGGACGCACGGGAGAGCCGTTTGAAAATCGTGTGACGGTTGGCTGCGTCTACATGCTCAAGCTCCATCATCTCGTCGACGACAAGATTCATGCGCGTTCGACGGGGCCGTACTCGCTCGTCACGCAGCAGCCGCTGGGCGGCAAGGCGCAGTTCGGCGGCCAGCGCTTCGGCGAGATGGAGGTCTGGGCGCTTGAGGCCTACGGCGCGGCGTACACCCTGCAGGAAATCCTCACGGTGAAATCCGACGATGTCGTTGGCCGCGTCAAGACGTACGAGGCCATCGTCAAGGGCGAGAATATCCCGGAACCTGGCGTGCCCGAATCGTTCAAGGTGCTCATCAAGGAACTGCAGAGCATTGGCCTTGACATCAAGGTACTCACGGAAGACGCACAGGAGATCGTCATCCACGACGATGACGACGATATCAATGCGACGGCGCACGAACTCGACCTCGACGTCGCGGGAGTCGCTGCGCAGAAAGATAAGGAACAGCCGCCTGCGGACGCTGAAGCGGGTGAAGAAACCGAGGAAGAATCCTCCGAGGAGTTGAACGGCGATGAGATCATTGCCGATTTCAGCAGTTTCGAGACTATGGGGGAGATGGATGACATCGCGGACGATGTGATGAGCGATGACGATTTCTCGGATAAGTAGAAGGGAGTGAACCCTCGTTGTTGGATGTAAACGAATTTGACTCGATGCGCATCGGTCTGGCATCGCCGGACAAGATCCGCGAGTGGTCCTATGGTGAGGTCAAGAAGCCGGAGACGATCAACTACCGCACGCTGAAACCCGAGCGCGACGGGCTCTTCTGCGAGCGCATCTTCGGACCGACGCACGATTGGGAATGCCACTGCGGCAAGTACAAGAGGATTCGCTTCAAGGGCGTCGTCTGCGACCGCTGCGGCGTCGAGGTGACGCGCGCCAAAGTGCGTCGCGAGCGCATGGGCCACATTGAGCTTGCTGCTCCTGTTTCCCATATCTGGTACTTCAAGGGCATACCGAGCCGCATGGGACTCATCTTGGACATTTCCCCGCGCGCGTTGGAAAAGGTTCTCTACTTCGCTTCCTACATCGTCCTTGACCCAGGCGATACGCCGCTCATCAAGAAGCAGCTCTTGACGGAGAGCGAATACCGCGATAACCGCGCCAAGTATGGCAGCGCCTTCCGCGTCGGCATGGGCGCTGAGGCCGTGAAGGAGCTTCTCGTGGAGCTCGATCTCGATAAGATGAACGAGGAGCTCAGGAAAGACTTGCGCGAGGTCAGCGGACAGCGTAAGATTCGCGCGATCCGCCGCCTGGAAGTCGTCGAGGCATTCCGCAAGTCGGGCAATCAGCCCTCATGGATGGTGCTCGACGCCGTTCCCGTCATTCCACCTGAGCTTCGCCCCATGGTGCAGCTCGACGGCGGACGCTTTGCGACGAGTGATTTGAACGATCTCTATCGCCGCGTCATCAACCGCAACAACCGATTGAAGCGTCTCCTCGATCTCGGTGCGCCGGACATCATCGTGCGCAACGAGAAGCGCATGCTGCAGGAAGCCGTCGACGCCTTGATCGACAATGGCCGCCGCGGCCGCCCCGTCACGGGACCGGGCAACCGCCCGCTGAAGTCGCTTTCCGACATGCTCAAGGGCAAGCAGGGACGCTTCCGTCAGAACCTTCTCGGCAAGCGCGTCGACTACTCGGGACGCTCCGTTATTGTCGTCGGCCCTGAGCTAAAGCTCCACCAGTGCGGTTTGCCGAAGGAGATGGCGCTCGAACTCTTCAAGCCTTTCGTCATGAAGCGGCTCGTGAGTTCCGCTCTCGCACAGAACATCAAGAGCGCCAAGCACATGGTTGAGCGCGCACGCCCAGAGGTCTGGGATATGCTCGAAGAGGTCATCAAGGAGCATCCTGTCCTCCTGAACCGTGCTCCGACGTTGCATCGCCTCGGCATCCAGGCATTCGAGCCGGTATTGACGGAAGGCCGTGCGCTGAAGCTTCATCCGCTCGCGTGCACGGCGTACAATGCCGACTTCGACGGCGATCAGATGGCGATTCATCTGCCGCTGTCGGCAGAGGCGCAGGCAGAGGCGCGCATCCTCATGCTCGCTGCGAACCACATCCTTGCGCCGAAGGACGGCAGACCGATTATCGTGCCGACGCAGGACATGGTGCTCGGCTCCTACTATCTGACGATCCTGCGTCCCGGCGCCCTAGGCGAGGGCAAGATCGTCACGGGCATCGAGGAAGCGCTTTTGATGTATCAGCATCAGGAGCTTGCGCTGCAGGCGGAGATCCAGGCGCGCATCGAGGGATACGGCCTTGTCAAGACTTCGCTCGGGCGCATGATCTTCAACGAGATCCTGCCGCAGGAGCTGCGCTATTACCACAAGGATGAGGAGACGGGGCAGTGGTGCCTCGGCATCCGCATGGACAAGAAGCAGCTCGGCAAGCTCGTGGCAAACTGCTTCGACCACTTCGGAGCAGCACGTACGGCCGTCGTCATTGACGACGTCAAGAACCTCGGCTATCACTATGCGTGCCTTGCGGGCATGACGGTCGCGATTTCCGACATCATCGTGCCCGAGAAGAAGCAGGACATCCTCGCGGCGACGAAGAAGCAGGTCAACGGCATCGAGCGTCAGTTCAGCCGCGGTCTCATTACGGATGAGGAGCGCTACAACAAGGTCATCGCGCTTTGGACGCAGGCGACGGACGATGTGACGGACGCCATGATGGACAACATGGACGCCTTCAACCCCATCTTCATGATGGCGGACTCGGGCGCACGCGGCAACAAGCAGCAGATGCGTCAGCTCGCTGGCATGCGCGGCCTCATGGCCGACCCGTCGGGCAAGATCATCGACCTGCCGATCACGGCGAACTTCCGCGAGGGTCTTACGGTTTCCGACTACTTCATCTCCTCGCACGGCGCGAGAAAGGGTCTTGCCGATACGGCTCTTCGTACGGCGGACTCGGGCTACCTCACGCGCCGTCTCGTCGATGTCGCACAGGACGTCATCGTGCGCGAGGACGACTGCGATGTGGAGAGCATCAACTTGCTGCGTGAGCGGGCGAGGCTGGCGGAGTCGGCGGCAGATGCCATCGAGATCCTTGATGAGCAGCTCGTCGGCCGCCTGACGGCAGCGGACATCATGAGTCCTGCGACGGATGAACTGCTGCTGCCGAAGGACACGGTGCTGACGGAAGGCGATTTGGAACTTCTTGCCGAGGAAGATGTGCATGAGATCGTCCTGCGCGGCTCTTCCCTGACCTCCGAAGCCATCATCAGCAGCACGATGGTCTCGGAGAAGATCGCCCTTGGCGAGCCGGACGAGATGCGCCGTGCGGAAATCAAGCACGCTATGATTCACGAAATGCTCGGCAAGGAAACGCGCTATGCCGTCACAGACAGCGAAGGCACGGAGATCGTTCCCGCCGCCGTCGATTTGACGGAAGAGCAGATCGAGGCCATCCTTGCGAGCGACGCCAAGGAGCTCAAGGTGCGCAACAACAATGTGCGCGGCATCGAGGTCGAAGCCATCAAGGAAGGCAACGGCATCATTGAGTCGTTGGAGGATCGCATCACAGGCCGCGTGCTGGCAGAGGACATCTTCAATCCCGAGACGGGCGAGAAGGTCGCTTCGCTCAACGATGCGATCGACGAGGCGCTTGCCAAGAAGATCGCGGCGGTGCGCGAGCGCGTGTCCATCCGCAGCGTCTTGACGTGCAAATCGCAGTTCGGCGTCTGCGTCAAATGTTACGGACGCGATCTCGCGAACCAGACGGAAGTCGAGGTCGGCGAGGCCGTCGGCACGATTGCCGCGCAGTCCATCGGCGAGCCGGGCACGCAGCTCACGATGCGCACGTTCCATACGGGCGGCGTTGCGGGTGAGGACATCACGCAGGGTCTGCCGCGCGTTGAAGAACTGTTCGAAGCGAGAAAGCCCAAGCACCATGCGATCATCGCTGAGATCGAAGGAACGGTTGAGATCACGGATACGGGCAAGGGCATGAGAAAGCTCCTGATCGTTCCTGAATCGGGCGAATCGCGCGAGTATGCGATTCCCTACGGCGCACGTCTCGCCCTGCACGATGGCGATCATCTCATGCCGGGCGATCGTCTGACGGAAGGCTCGATCAATCCGCACGACATCCTGCGCGTCTGCGGTCTGCGCGACACGCAGCGCTACCTTGTCTATGAGGTGCAGAAGGTCTACAAGTCGCAGGGCGTTGAGATCAACGACAAGCACATCGAGGTCATGGTGCGCCAGATGCTGCACAAGGTGAAGATCGAGGAGGCGGGCACGACGAGCTTCCTGCCCGGCGAATACGTCGACATCAACTCCTTTGAAGCGGCGAATGCCGTCGCCATCGAGGCCGACGGCGAGCCTGCCGTCGCGAAGCCGATTCTCCTCGGCATCACGAAGGCGTCGCTCGCGACGGATTCCTTCCTGTCGGCAGCCTCCTTCCAGGAAACGACGCGCGTTCTCACGGACGCTGCCATCAAGGGCAAGGTCGATCCTCTGATCGGTCTGAAAGAGAATGTCATCATCGGCAAGCTGATTCCTGCAGGAACCGGCATGGGACGCTATCGCAACATCGCGGTTGTCGATCCGAACCCGCCCGCGCCTGAGCCGCCCGAAGGCGACGGCGAGGAAATGGCGGCTGAGTCCGAGGAAACGTTGACGGAAGAGCCGACGCTCAATGCGGAAGAAGCTGTCGAAGAGAAGGAAGACAAAGCGACAGAAGAAAATATCGGCGCTTGAGATTTTTGCAAAGGCGGAAAGGAGAGGCTGTTGTACATGTTTTGGTACGACAGCCTCTTTATGGCACGAGCAGCTTGGCGTCTTTTGAGGAGGGCAGTCATGCAACGTTTGCAGGACAAGACGATTCTGATTACGGGAGCGACCTCGGGACTTGGCGAGGCGATGGCGCATCGTTTCGCCGAGGAAGGAGCCTCCATCGCTGCTGTGGGGAGAAGCCGTGAACGTGGCGAGAGACTGGCAGAAGAGCTTGCCGTACGCTTTCCAGCAGCCCGTGCACGATTCTTCCCGTGCGATTTGACGGATGCGGATGCAATCATGGATTTGCGCAAGGAAGTCGTAGCGAACGGCTTTGCCATCGACATTCTCGTCAACAACGCGGGCGTCTTTCAAACGTATCTGCTAGAAGAGATTACGCCCGAGGCGTATGATCATGTGTTTCGGATCAATGTGGGTGCAGCAATCTTCATGACGCAGGCATTTATTGCAGAACTTTGCGAGCGGCATGGCAATATCTTGAACGTCGCCTCGATCGGCGGACTGCAGTCGCATATCGCAGGCAGCCGGCAGTATCTCTATGCGCCATCGAAGGCGGCGCTCATCGAGTTCTCGCAGCTCTGCGCCAAGAACTATGCGAAAAACATTCGCGTGAATTGCCTGTGCCCTGGCCCGAACGACACGCCGATTTACGAGAACAAGGATTTTTCGCGCATTCTGCCTTCCATTCCGATGGGGCGCATGGGGCAGCCGATTGATGTGGCTAGAGCGGCGTGCTTCCTTGTTTCGGAAGAGGCGTCATATATCACGGGAGCTGTGCTGACTGTCGATGGAGGGTCTTCTATCTAGAGAAAGAGAGGATGATAGAATGGAACAGCTGGAGATTCATTCGAGCTTGTACGATTACAGCGTTTCCTTTGTGGATGATTTCCGTAAGACATTGGATGCGCTGGAAGGCGAGCTTGCCTATGTTTTGGATTGGAACGTCTACCGGCTCTATGAACCTGCTTTTGAGGGAATCGAACGGCGGCGCATCTTCTTCGTTGATCCCGTGGAAGAGAAGAAGAACATGTATACGGTTCTGAACCTCATTTCCTTCTTCCAACAGCTCGGTGTACGCAAGAATTGGCGGATTATTTGCTTCGGCGGCGGCATCACGCAGGATCTGGCGACGCTGGCGAGCAATCTTTTCCTGCGCAATGTCGATTGGTATTTCTTTCCGACGACGCTTCTTTCCATGTGCGATTCGTGCATCGGCGGGAAATGCGGCATCAATATCGGAGCCTACAAGAATCAGATTGGCGTCTTTTATCCGCCGAAGAAGATCTTCATTGATACGCATTTCATTGATACGTTGTCCGAGGCGGACTATCTGAATGGCTGGGGTGAGATCCTGAAATTTTCGCTGACGAGTGATGCAGCATTTTATCGGGAACTCAAAGCTGAACCAGTGCATATCCCTTGCGCACGCATCGCGCACTATATACATCGCGGATTGCTGGAAAAGAAGAAGATCATCGAGGCGGATGAGTTCGAGTCCGATTTGCGCCGTGTGCTGAATTACGGACATACCTTTGGTCATGCACTGGAAGCGTACACGAAGCATGCGATCGCGCATGGTACGGCTGTCATCTGGGGCATCGATGTAGCGAATTACCTTGCAGTGCGCGAAGGACTGATCGATGAGACTCTTTACTTCGATGTCAAGGCGCTGATCAAGCGTGCGTTCCTCAGAGAAGAAATCGTGATCGACGACCCGCATGCGGTTTTTGACACGATTCGCACGGACAAGAAGGTGCGCGGCAATACGCTCGCCTTTGCCATGCTCGACGGCGAGAGTCATCTCATCGTTCATTCGATGGAGTTGGATGAACGACTCTATCGGATGTTCTGCGATTATTTGGAAACGACGCATGATTACTATCGCGATTGACTGCGGGGCAAGCTTCCTGAAAGGAGCTTCGTTTGAGGCGGATGGGCGCGTTCTTGATACCATGCTCGTTCCTGCCGTTCGTGCTGCAGGGGAAGAGGGGGCGGAGAGCTTGCTTCTGCCCTTGCAGGCCCGGGAGCTTCTGCGTGTCGTGCGCACCATGCTCGCGAAACTTTCTGCGGGGGAACATCGCGCACGACTCTGCATCGCGAACGAAATGCATGGCTTCTTGCTCACGGATGCAGCGGGCGAGCCGCAGATGGATTATCTTTCATGGCAGCGCTCTTTCGGTACGCTTCCCGTCGAGGGCGAGACGGCGGTTTCCATCTTGGCGCAGGACTGTGCGGATGCGGTATCACGTACAGGGATGCCGCTGCGGGGCTCGCTGCCGAGTGCGAATCTTCTCCATCTCTTTCAGAGCGGCATTCTTGAACGGATGACGGGGGAGCTTTGGTTCTGTACGCTTGGTGATTATATTCTGCGTGCACTTTCGGGAAAAGCTGTCTTTACGCATCCGACGAATGCCGCCGCGAGCGGATTATACGATCTGGAAAGGGAAGATTGGAGCGCACCGCTCGTACGAACGGCGACAGGAGGAAGAATCCGCTTCCCGCAGGTAGGAGGATCGCCCGTCTCCTTCGCTCTGGACGGCGTGGAATATGAAGCCTTGCCTGCTGTCGGCGATCAGCAGGCAGCTCTTTGCGGTGCAGGACTTTGCAGACCGGGGCAGCTTTCTTTCAATCTTGGCACCGGGGCGCAGGTCAGCGTTGTGACCGATGATCTTTCACGAAGCGAATGCGTACAGATTCGCCCGTACCTTTTTGGCGGGCATATCCGTACATTGCCGCATCTGCCGTCCGGACGGGCGCTCAATGTCTATATCCGATTCTTGCAGGATATTTTGCTGCGTTTCAGTATGACGCTGGACGAGAACTATATCTGGCAGGTGTTCTTGGATGCGGCAGCGAGCGCGGAAGGCAAATGCTTCGAGGCGGATATGAGCTTCTTTGAGAATCCTTGCTCAGAGCGGATTACGGGGCTTCTCGCGGGATTCGAAGAGCATGGCTTTGACTTGGGAACGCTCGCATCAAGCATCCTGCACGCGATGGCGCGCAATTTCCTTTGGGCGGCAGAGCAGGTACGGATGCCGGGACAGTCGGTAGAGGAGCTGCTCTTCTCCGGTGGCGTGGCAAGACGGATTGGGGGGATTCGGACAAAGATTGCGGCAGGCTATCCTGCCGCGAAGGTCTGCGTAGCGGAGAATGAGACGCTTCGCGGACTGTGGCAGTACGGGACGCATGGATTTTGATCTTTGGCTGAGGAGGCTGAACGATGAAAAAGAAGATTGCACTGTTGGACTGCACGTTGCGCGATGGCGCATATATCAATGGATCGCGTTTTGGAACGAGCGCTATCAAGGGCATCATCAAGAAGTTGCAGGAGGCGCGTACGGACATCATCGAGGTGGGCTGGCTCAAGGACGCCGCTCATGAGGAAGGCAGCACTTACTACCATCTGCCGCAGGATGCCGCACCCTACATGGTGGATCGTCAGGACGGCATCGAGTACGTCGCGATGATCGATTGGGATCGCTATGATGTGGACAATCTTCCGCCGTGCGATGGCAAGTCCATCAATGCAGTGCGCGTCGTCTTCCCGCACGGCAAGCATCGAGAGGGCATTGCGGTCGCAGAGCGCGTGCGCGAGAAGGGATACCGCATCTTCCTGCAGGCGGCCAACACGCTTGCGTACAGCGAGGCGGATCTCAAGGATCTCGCACAGTACATCAATGCCTGCCGCCCCGTGGCGATTTCCGTCGTCGATACGTTCGGCGCGATGTTCGAGGAGGATCTTGCCCGCATCGTCCGCACGCTCGATGCGACGCTTGATCCTGCCATAGCGATGGGATTCCATTCGCATAACAACCAGCAGCTCTCCTTTGCGCTCACCATGCATTTCGTCGAACTTCTCGCAGAGAGCGAGCGCAGTGCGATCGTCGATGCGAGCCTGTGCGGCATGGGGCGTGGTGCGGGCAATGCGACGACGGAGCTGGTGGCGAGCTACCTTGACCGCAAGCAGAATGGAAATTACGATATGGATGCGATCCTCGACGCCATCGACACCTATATGGAGCCGTTCCGAGAGGCATATACATGGGGGTACTCGACGCCGTACTTCGTGGCGGGAATGTATCAGTGCCACGTCAACAACATCGCGTACCTGCAGCGCAACCATAGGACGAACGCGCGCGACATGCGCAACATCATCGCCTCTCTGTCGCAAGCGGAGCGGCGCAAGTACGACTACGATTTGCTGGAACGCCGCTATTTGGAAAACCAGTCCCGTCTCGTCGATGACGAGGCGGCCGTTCGCGCCCTGCGCCAAGAATTTGCGGGACGTACGGTTCTCTTGGTCGCACCGGGACGATCCGTCATCGACAAGAGAGCGCGCGTACATGCCTTCATCGAGAAGGAGCAGCCCGTTGTCATCGGCGTCAATGCGATATGCGACGGCTATGCATACGATTATCTGTTCTTCGTCAACAGCGCACGCTGCGACTACGCGAAAAATGCGCATGGAAAGACGTTTGCCGAAACGAAAAAGATCTTGCTTTCGAGCATCAAGACGGAAGGGACGGAAGGCGAGCTGATCCTGAATTTTAACCGCGCCATTAAGAGAGGCTGGCCACATTTCGACAATGCCGTGATTTCAGCGCTGCGCTTGCTAAACAGCATCGGTGCCAAGAAAGTTGCAATCGCGGGGTTTGACGGATTCCGTCATGCGTACAACGAGAGCTATGCCGATCCGTCCTTGCCGACGCTCAATCCCGATAATCGCTGGGACGAGCTGAACGTAGAAATCTCTGCGATCTTCGAAGATGTGCTTTCCAGCACGAGGGGGAGCATGGAGATTTCATTCGTGACGGAAAGCCTCTTCGATATTGATGGAAGAAGGGCGATGTGATGATGGCAGGAGGGGGGAATGCCGCCTCTCTGACTGCGTCTGCCTCGCGTCGATGCCGGAACCTATAGCACTGTAGAGCAAAAATCCCTCCCGCTGCAGAAGCAAGGTCTGCAGCGGGAGGGATTTTCCGTTTCATACACACATCAATAGGCTTACAGCTTGAATTTCACCAACACGTGCTCAAGGGCGTCGAGCACGTCGTTGATGTTCTCTTCCGTGATGATGAGCGGCGGCTGGAACGCCATGACGTTTCTGGCGACGCCGTTCTTGCCGACGATGAAGCCGCGATCTTTGAGCTCTTCGAGCACTGTGTCCAGCTCTTCAGGGGCGGGGCGCTTGTCGCTGTGGACGAATTCTGCGCCCGTCATAAGGCCGAGGCCGCGGATGTCGCCGATGATAGGGTGGCGCTTCTGGATCTCGGCGAGTCCCTTGCGCAATTGTTTGCCGCGCGCTTCGGCATTTTCGGCGAGGTGATGCTCCTCGATGTAGTTGAGGACGGCGAGTCCTGCCGTACTCGAAACGGGGTTGCCGCCCAAGGTTGAGGCGCCGGGCTTCGTGTAGCTGTCGGCAACCTTGGCGCTCGCGATGAAGGCGGAGATGGGCTGCCCGTTGCCGAGCGCCTTGGCGACGCACATGATGTCGGGTGTGACGCCCGCGTGCTCGATGGCGAACATCCTGCCCGTGCGAGCAAATCCCGTCTGTACCTCGTCCGCGATGAAGAGACCGCCGTAGGACGAGATGATTTCTTTGACGCGCTGGAAGTATCCTTTAGGTGGCACGATGATGCCGGCGTTGCCCTGGATGCTTTCGGCGATGAAGGCGGCGGGCCTGCCGCTCGTCGCCGTCCGGATGATCGTCTCGACCTCATCGGCGCAGGCAAGGCCGCATTCTGGATGCGTCTTGCCGAGCGGACAGCGGTAGCAGTAGGGGTTCGGTGCAAACTGGATGCCGCCGACGGGGTTCGGATCGGTGCGCCACATGCCGATGCCCGTAAGGCTCATCGTGAGCTTTGTGCGCCCGTGCAGACCGTTTCGGAGTGCGATGAACTCGCTGCTTCCCGTGTGAATGGTCGCGAGCAGCGCAGCGCCCTCCGTCGCTTCCGTGCCCGTCGAGCAGAAGAAGCTCTTCTGCAGGTCGCCGGGCGTGACCTCGGCGAGTTTTTCGGCGAGGTTCACGAAGTTCTCCGTCAAGTAGATGTTGCAGACATGCTGCAATGTTTCGACCTGCTTTGTGACCTTCTCCGTAATCTCGGGATTGCAGTGGCCGCAGTTGATGACGGAAACACCCGCGAAACAGTCGAGATACTTCCTGCCCTCGCTGTCGAAAAGGTACTGCATGGAGCCGCGCACGATTTGGCGCGGCTCACGGTAGAAGTGGCCGAGACAGGGCATGATGTACTTCTTCTTCTTTTCGAGGATGGCTTCAGCACCGATGTATTCTTTCAAATAATGACCTCCTTAGGGGAGCGTGAACGAAATGAGCGTTGGATTCATCCGCGCTTTTTTAGATCGAATCCTTTGACTCGCGGAAACGGTAGATGCCGAGACCGAAAGCGCGCGGACTCTTTTCGGCGAGTGCGGCGAGCGCGGATTCATCGAAAGCCTTTTCCCCGCGCGAGAGCGCATCGAGCGCCTCGCGGTACGTTTTCGTGACGAGAGCGACAAGCGCAGGCGCGTAGTCCTGCGCCTCAATGCGGTAGGAGGCGATGCCGTTGAACTTCTCAAGGTACGGATAAAGACACAGATCCTTCGCGAAGTAGAGGTGGTTGCGCCCGAACTGGTCGATGCGGATGGAATGAACCTCGCCCGCCCTGTCGCGCAGTGCATAGCGGCGATCGAGAAATTCGGGATTCTTCAGCGGGTCGTAGTTGCCCAAGGACATCTCGGGCAGGTTGTGATCGAGGATCATGGATTCGTAAGAGCCATGCACGACCGTTTCGATGGGAAGTTCCGAGGCTTCAACGAGGCTTCGAAGCTGCTCGAAGGAAAGCTCGAAGGAGGATGCCGCCATGGCAAGACCGTTTTCCTTGAGGAACTTCGCGGCGAGATGGTTGAAGAGGTTGAACGAGAGATCGGCCTGCACGGGCAGGCTCGTGATCGTCTGGGCGAGGCGCAGCGAGCCGAGGTTGCTGACGAGGACACCTGCGGGCTGCAGGCGTTCGAGTGCCGTGAAGAACTGCTCGAGCTCGCCGCATTCGCGGCGCATCGTTGTGCGCGGCGTATTGACAAAGACCTTTGCGCCCGATTCATTCGCCGTTTCGATGACGGATTCGATGTCCGTGAGTCGCCACGGCTTCTTCGGGCGGAATGCCTCGCCGCCGACGTAGACGGCATCGGCGCCGCTCTCGATGGCGGCGCGTGCGCCTTCGATGTCGCCGACGCGCACCGAGAGGCGGCGATGGGGCGCATTCTCGCGTGCGATGGGGCGCTCCGCCTTCAGAATGTCGTCCTGGAAGCCCGGCTCCTTCACGGCCTCGCTGAAGAAGCGAGGTTCGCGCGTGCCGTCAAAGCCGATGTCGCGTGCCGTCGTCGGACCTAAGGCGAACGTCGTCGTGAAGTCGCGCGCACGGTTGTCGAAGAGGTCATGCCAACCCGCCTCGTCGACCTGGTAGCCGAAAGGATCGGCAATGTAGCTGTCGATCGCCTTGCGATAGGTGCGCACGATGCGGCGGATAAACTCCGCCGGGCGCATGCGTCCCTCGATTTTGAAGGAGTGAACGCCTGCCTGAATGAGCTCGGGGATGTTGCGATACATGCACATGTCCTTCAAGGCGAGCTTGTAAGGGCCTTCGCTCTCGGCATCCAAGACCTCGCCCGTCGCCTCGTCGATCAGTTCATACGCCCAGCGGCAGGGCTTCAGACAGCGGCCGCGGTTGCCGCTCTGACCGAAGAGCACGCCCGAATGGATGCACTGGCCGCTCTCGGACATGCACATGTCGCCGTGCATGAAGTATTCGACTTCGAGTCCTGTACGTTCCTTGAAGAGACTCAGTTCAGAAAGCGTCATCTCGCGCCCGACAACGATGCGCGTGATGCCGTATTCCTTGAGTTTTTCAATCGCCGCCTCGTTGTGCGTATTCATCATGACCGAGGTGTGCAGCGGGATGTCGATGCCCAGTTCCTTTTTCAGCTCAAGCACGGCGAAGTCCTGCACGAGGATCGCGTCGGGGCGGATCTCCTGCAGGTAGAGCAGATATTCGCGCAGGGCGGGAAGCTCTTCCTCGCTGATGAGGTTGTTCAATGTGATATAGAGCTTGACGCCGTGCTCGTGCGTAAAGTCGACGGCTTTTTTCAGCATCTCGTTGTCGAAATTCGTATCGCCGTGGTGCATGCGCATGTTGAAGTGCTTGCCGCCCAGATAGACGGCGTCCGCGCCCGCCTCGACGGCGGCGACGAGGGCGTCCCAAGTGCCGGCCGGTGCGAGAAGCTCCACGCAATTACGGGTTAATAGCATATTTTTTTCATGCTCCTTTGCTCATAATTTTTCCGTTTAACGTATAGTATACCATATTTCTAGCCTTTCTGGCGAATTTCCGTAAAAGATTTGCCTTTTCTTCCCTTCTGTAATATACTTTTATCAGTATTGCAACAATAATGAACGGCTGGGCGCAATGCCCCGAAGTGCTTGGGAGCGGCGACACGAACCTTCGCCCCTTGGCGGGGGCGGAGGTTTTTGCTTTGCCGTTTTGCAGCTTGGGAGGTCATTTCATCTATGGAAGGCAAGATAGCGAAGATTCGCGAGGACGCCGTCGCAGCCATCGAAGCGGCGGGCGTGACGCTCGCAGATCTTGACGGCATCCGCGTCAAGGTGTTCGGCAAGAAGGGCGAACTGACGGCGATCCAGCGCGGCATGGGAAAGCTCGACCCTGCGGAGAGGCCGCGTCTCGGGCAGATCGTCAATGAGGCGCGCGCGGCGATCGAAAGCGCGTTGGAGAAGAAGCGTGCGGCGCTTGCCGAAGAGGCGCTTGCCGCGAAGCTTGCAGGCGAGAAGATCGACGTGACGCTTCCCGGGCGGCGCGAGCCTCTGGGGCATCTGCATCCTCTGACGGTCACGATGGAGCGCATCAAGAGCATCTTCATGGCGATGGGCTACAGCGTCGAAGAGGGGCCGGAAATCGAGCGTGACCACTACAATTTCGAGGCGCTGAACCTGCCGAAGGATCATCCGGCGCGCGATATGCAGGATTCCTTCTACATCACGGAGGACATCCTCATGCGCACGCACACCTCTCCCGTGCAGGCGCGCACGATGCAGGCGCACGAGCCGAATTCGCCGATCCGCATGATCGCTCCCGGCAGGGTCTATCGCCGCGACGATTACGACGCGACGCATTCGCCGATGTTCACGCAGGTCGAGGGTCTTGTCGTCGACAAGGGCATTCGTTTCTCCGACCTCAAGGGAACGCTCGAAGACTTCCTGCGTCAGATTTTCGATGAAAAGGCTCGCGTGCGCTTTCGTCCGAGCTTCTTCCCGTTCACCGAGCCGAGCACGGAGGTTGACATCTCGTGCGTCATGTGCCACGGCGAGGGCTGCCGCGTCTGCAAGGGCACGGGCTGGCTGGAGATCCTCGGTGCGGGCATGGTGCATCCGAACGTCCTCAAGATGAGCGGCTACGATCCCGAGAAGGTCGCGGGCTTCGCCTTCGGCATGGGGGTCGAGCGCATCGCCATGCTTTCCTACGGCATCGACGATCTGCGGCTCTTCTATGACAACGATGTGCGTTTCTTGCATCAGTTCTGAGGGGGAGGAAAAGTTTCATGCAGGTATCGATCGAATGGCTTCATGATTATATAGATTTCAAGGAGACGGCAGAAGAACTCGCCGACAAATACACGATGGCGGGCGTGCCCGTGGAGAATGTCGTGCGTGCGGACAGCGGACTGGACAAGGTCGTCACGGGACGCATCGAACAGCTTGAGCCGAACCCCGATTCTGACCATCTTCTCGTCTGCCGGATGAATGTCGGGCAAAAGGAACTCGTCACGATTCAGACGGGCGCGGACAACGTGCATGAAGGCGACATCGTTCCCGTCGCGCTCGTCGGCGCGCATCTGCCGAACGGCTTGAAGATTGCGAAGGGCAAACTGCGCGGCATCGTGTCGAACGGCATGCTTTGCTCCGCCGGCGAGCTGAAGCTCGATGAATCGAAGCTGACAGAGGAGCAAAAGAACGGCATCTACATCCTGCCGCCCGATACGCCCGTAGGGATTCCGGCGAGCAAGGCATTGGGACTCGACGGCGTCGTCCTGGAATTCGAGCTTACGGCGAACCGCGGCGACTGCTTCAGTGTCTTGGGGCTTGTGCGCGAAGCCGCCGTGCTCACGGGAGGCGAGGCGAAGTTCCCTGAGATTCGCGTCGAAGAAGACGCCTCCGTCAAGGCTTCTGACCTCATCGAGATCGGCATAGCGGCGCCCGAGCTTTGCAGTCGCTTCTCCGCGCGCGTCCTGCAGAACGTCAAGATCGCGCCGTCGCCCGCATGGATGGCGAAGCGGCTGGAAGATGCAGGCATCCGCGCCATCAACAATGTCGTCGACGTCACGAACTTCGTCATGCTGGAGCTCGGCCAGCCCATGCACGCCTACGATTGGGCGCAGATCGCGGGGAAGAAGCTCACGGCGCGGCTTGCGGCAAAAGGCGAGGAGCTTCATACGCTCGACGATTCCTCGCGCCGCGCCAAGGGAACGGAACTCGTCATCGCCGATGCGGAAAAGGCTGCGGGTCTTGCCGGCGTCATGGGCGGTCTGGAATCGGAAGTCACCGACGCGACGCAGACCGTCGTCCTGGAGGCTGCCGCGTTCAACGGCGCGAGCATTCGCCGCACGAGCCGCGCTCTCGGCCTTCGCTCCGAGGCGTCGGGGCGCTTCGAGCGCGGCGTCGACGTCGCGCATACGGTGCGTGCGCTCGATCGTGCAGCGCAGCTCCTGCAGCAGATGGGCGCCTGCACGGTTGCCTCGGGCGTCGTCGACGTATATCCCGCGCCGAAAGAGCCAGTGGAAGTCACGTTCACCGCGGCGGCGGTCAATGCGCGTCTCGGCACGGAGATCGAAGGTGCGGAGATGAAGCGCATCCTCGAAAAACTCGGCTTCGCCGTGCGCGAGGAGGGCAGCTCGTACATCGCAGGCGTGCCCTCGTGGCGCAGCGATGTGACCTTGATGGAGGACATCTCTGAAGAAGTCGCGCGCATCCACGGCTACGACAAGATTGCCGCGACGCGCCCGCGCGGCGAAGCCGTGCAGGGACGCCAGAGCGAGCGGCTCGCATTCATCGGCCGCATCAAGGAGATTCTCACAGGACTCGGCATGACGGAAACCGTGTCCTTCAGCTTCACGCATCCGAGCATGTTCGACAAGATGCAGGTGCCGCAGGCGAGCGCCCTGCGCCGCGCCGTGCCCATCATGAATCCGCTGACGGACGAATATCCGCTCGTGCGCACGACGCTCCTTTCCAGCCTCTTGGAAAACGCACAGCGCAACTTCTCGCGCAAGAACGAAGATCTGCGCCTCTTCGAGGTCGCGCCGATCTTTGTGCCGAAGGAGCTGCCCGTGACGGAGCAGCCCGAGGAAATCATGAAGCTCGCAGGGCTTCTTGCAGGCAGGCGTCATCCGATCGGCTGGAATCAGGACAATGAAGCCGTCGACTTCTACGACGTCAAGGGCGTCGTGGAAGAACTCCTCGCGCGTCTTTCCATCGCCAATTATACGGTGGAAAGCGGCGAACACTTCGCGCTGCATCCGGGGAAGACGGCATTCTTCAAGAAGGGCAGGGAGGTCATCGCCGTGCTCGGCGAGGTGCATCCCACTGTCCTGAAAGCGCTCGGCATCCACAAGAAGGCATACATCTTCGAGATGGACGTCGAGACCTTGCTCAAGTATCGCGCGAAGAACTTCCGCTATGAGCCGCTGCCGCGCTTCCCCGCGATCTCGCGCGACCTCGCACTGCTCGTCGACGAGCAGACGGACGCGGCGCAACTCGCACGCACCATCGAAAAGAGTGCGGGCAAGTTCTTCAAGGATCTGCACCTCTTCGACGTTTACACGGGCGAGCAGGTCGCCGAGGGCAAGAAGAGCATGGCATTCAGCGTCGACTTCCAGTCGGCGGACAAGACCTTGAAGGATGAAGAAGCCGACGAAGCCGTAGCGAAGATCTTGGCGGCGCTCCAAAAAGAATGCGGCGCTGAGCTTCGCGCCTGAAGAGACAGCGGGTGAAACGATGGAAAAGAAGAAGGTAGTCGTTGAGATATTCGGCGAAGTGTATCCGCTCAAGAGCGATGAACCTGCCGACTATGTGCGCCAGCTTGCCAAGCTCGTGGATGATAACATGCGCGACGTCGCCAAAAAGACCCGCAGTTTCTCGGGCACGAAGATCGGCGTGCTCGCCGCTTTGCAGCTTGCCGATGAATACTACAAGCTGAAGAAGGATTACGACGAATTGCTCGCTCTTTTGGAAGAGCCGAAAGGGTAGGTTGGGAATCCGCGCGATTCATCGACGAGATTCGCAGCTCGCTGCGCTACGTTTTGAAAAAATATCTTGACGCATATGGTTTTATATGATAACATAGGCAAGTAATTCAAGAAGAGGCCGCCGCTTCTCACCTGCCGACATGCGTCGAGCGGGTCTTATATGCAGGTTTTGCAAAGGAAGGGGTGGCGTCTGCCGCCCTTTTTATTTGCTCGTTCACCAGGAGGTGTTTTCCCATTAGCAGGGACTCTTTAAGAATCAACGAAGAAATCCGCATTCGCGAGGTACGCGTCACGAGCGCGTCCGGCGAGCAGCTCGGCATCATGGCGACACGCGATGCCTTGCGCATGGCGGAGGAGCAGCATCTCGATCTCGTCGAGGTTGCGCCGAAAGCGAAGCCTCCTGTCTGCCGCATCATGGATTTCGGCAAGTACCGTTACGAGCAGCAAAAAAGGGAGAAGGAGGCGAAGAAGAAGCAGAAGATCGTCACGATCAAGGAGGTCAAGCTGCGCCCGAACATCGAGCAGCATGATTTCGACGTGAAGCTCAAGAATGCTCTTCGCTTTCTGGAAGAAGGAAACAAGGTCAAGGTCACGATCATGTTCCGTGGCCGCGAATTGTCGCATCCGGAGCTTGGCCGAGAGGTCTTGAACAAGGTGGCCGACCGGCTCAAGGAGCTCGTTTCCATCGAGCGCGATGCGAAGCTGGAGGGCAAGAACATGACGATGATTCTCGCCCCGAAGGCGCAGACTAAAGGAGGAAAATAAACATGCCAAAGGTAAAGACACGCAGAGCCGCTGCCAAGCGCTTTTCGATAACGGGTTCCGGTGAGTTCAAGCGGAACAAAGCGTTCAAGAGCCATATCCTTGAGAAGAAGACGAGGAAGCGCAAGCGCAACCTGCGCAAGGCTACGCTTGTCGCCGCCGCTGACCACAGGCGCGTGCGCGATATGCTGAACAAGTAAGATTCGAGCGAAGATAATGGAGGAATAAGATATGCCAAGAGTAAAATCCGGCGTTACGGCGCATCGCCGCCATAAGAAGATTTTGAAGCTCGCCAAGGGCTATCGCGGCGCAAAGAGCAAGCAGTTCAAGAAGGCAAACGAGACGGTCATGAAGGCGCTCTACTATGCGCGTCGTGATCGCCGCGCGAAGAAGGGCGAGTTCCGCAAGCTCTGGATCGCCCGCATCAATGCGGCTGCACGCATGAACGGCATTTCCTACAGCCGTCTCATCAACGGCTTGACGAAGGCCGGCGTCGAGGTCAACCGCAAGATGTTTGCCGATCTTGCCGTGCACGATGAGAAGGCGTTTGCCCAGCTCGTCGCCATTGCCAAGGAAAATCAGTAAGAAGATGACGAAAGGGGAGCTTTCCACAGCTCCTCTTTTTTTATGAAAGCCAAGAAGTCAAACTCGAAGGGTGCAGACTGCTCGGGGAACTTTCTGTAAGGGCGGCGCACAATGTCATGAAAGTGGATGTTCGTGCGTATAATATCTACAATTTCCGCGGAGGAACGATGGAAAAGATCGAGAGCGCACAGAATAAGAGGATCAAGTGGATTGCGAGCTTGAAGAATGCCAGGCGGCGAAGGGAAGAAGGCGTCGTCGTCGCCGAGGGCGTGCGGCTCGTCGAGATGGCGGCGGAGGCGGGCTGGACGACGCGCTTTTGCCTCGTCACAGCCGAGGCGGCGCGGGAGGAGCGCACAGAGCGCATCCTCGCGCGGCTGGAGTCCCTCGGCTGCCCGCTCGCTGAGGTGACGCCCGAGGTCTATAAGAAGGCGAGCGACACCGACGCGCCGCAGGGCATTTTGCTTGTACTGGAAGAGCGAGGAGCGAGTCTTGCGGCTCTTGCGATGCGGCAGGAAATGCACGTCGTCGTGCTCGATGGCGTGCAGGATCCGGGCAATGCGGGAACGATCGTGCGCACGGCGGATGCGGCGGGCGCGGATGCCGTCGTCTGTCTGGAGGATACGATCGACGTGTTTTCTGCCAAGGCGGTTCGCGCAAGCATGGGATCGGTCTTTCATGTGCCCGTCGTGCGGAACGTGTCTCGCACGGCGCTGTGCGAGTTCCTGCAGCAGGGACGCGTGCGGCTCTTGGCTGCCGATCTCGACGAGGCGGCACAGCCGTACTATGCGGCGGATTACAGCGGCCGGCTCGCGCTCGCCTTCGGCAACGAGGGCAACGGCGTGTCGGACGAGGTTCGTCGTATGGCCGAGGCAAAGCTCTTCATTCCGATGTTCGGCAAGGCGGAATCGCTCAACGTGGCGACCGCCGCCGCCCTTGTGCTCTACGAGGCGGCGGGCGTGCGCCGCGGCTTTCGGCGTCATTGCCAGTAGAGATAGACGGCGAGCGTGCCCGCTTGCAGGCTGACGCGGAAGGAGGAGCTTCCTTCCGCCAGTTCGTTGCTCACGGCGTAGGGTTCTTCCTGGCGCAGGACGGCGCCTTCGAGCGGCCATTGTGTTCCCGCTAGAGAGATGCCGCGACATTCGCCGCCCAAGGCGAGGAGAGAGATGGCCTTGGGCGTTTGCTTTGCGGTGAAGGAAAGGCTGTCTTCTTCGTGCAGGAAGAAGCACGCTTCCTGCTCGTCCGCCAGAATCATCGGGATGCCGCTGAAGGCGCAGGAAAAGAGCGTGCTCATGGCGTGATCGAAGCGGCCGCCGAAAGCCCCCGTGAGCAGGAGAAACGTGTCGGGGGCTTTCTCCTTGATTTTGGCAAGTGCGAGCTGCGTGTCCGTGAGATCCTTCTTGACATCGAAGCGCTCGCAGGGAACGCCTTCGGCGAGCGCCCAAGACCAGGCGGCGGGCGAGGCGCTGTCTGCGTCGCCGAGCAGGAAGTCGGGTACGCATTTCATCGCGTGGCAGAGATCGACGCCGTGATCGATCGCCCAGAGCTTGCCGCGCCGCGCCCTTTGCAGCCAGTCGGCGGCGGGCGGGCGGCCCCCTGTGACCAAGGTGCAGATATGTGCGGGAAGCGCCCGAGAGAACGCGATCGTGCCCTGCGGCAGGGAAAATTCATGGGAGCGCATGTTTTTCCTCCTCCATTTCCGTTTGTAGGAAGGTTTTTCAATTTTTTTGTTTAATTATACAATATATAGCTTTTTTGTGCTCGACTAAAATGAGAGGAGTCAAATGCGATGATCAAGTATACGTATTACGGGCACGCTTCGTTCCTGCTCGACGACGGCACGTCGAAGGTTCTGACCGACCCGTTCCTCACGGGAAATCCGCTCGCTGCGATCCAGGCGGATGAGGTGGAGTGCGACTACATCTTGCTGACGCACGCGCACGGCGATCATCTCGGCGACGCACCTGCCATCGCCAAGCGCACGGGCGCGATGGTCTTGGGTATTCCGGAGGTGCTCGACGTCTGTTTGCAGGCGGAGAGCGACATCAAGACGCACGGCATGAACATCGGCGGCTCGGTCAAGCTGCCCTTCGGCAAGGTGCGCATGACGATGGCGCTGCACAGCTCGGGCGTCGCGGGCGGCATCGCCTGCGGCTACGTCATCCAGATCGGCGGCATCAACGTCTACTTCGCCGGCGATACGGCGCTTTTCAGCGACATGAAGCTCATCGGACAGAAGGATCCGCTCGATTACGCGGTTCTTCCAATCGGCGACAATTATACGATGGGACTTGAGGATGCGGCTCTTGCCGCACAGTGGCTCAACACGAAGAACGTCATACCGATCCACTACAACACTTGGCCCGTCATCGCGCAGGAAGCGGGGCGGTACAAGGAAGTGACGGAGGGCATGACGCGTGCCGCCGTGCATATCGTAGAGCCGGGCGGTACGTTGGAGCTTGCATGAAGAAGGCGCGGCTCGTCGTCCTCATAGGGCCGACGGCGGTCGGCAAGACCGCGCTTTCCCTTGCGCTTGCCCGACGGCTTGATGCGGAAATCATCTCGGGCGATTCGATGCTCTTTTATCGGGGCTTCGACATCGGCACGGCGAAGCCGACGAAAGAAGAGTTGAGTGCCGTGCCGCATCACTTCATCGACATTCTCGCGCCTGCGGCTTCGTTCAACGTCATGGACTTTCAGCGCCTCGCGCGGGAGGAGATCGGACGCATCGCCGCGCGCGGCAAGCTGCCGCTCGTCGTCGGCGGCACGGGGCTTTACATCAAGTCGCTCCTGGAAGGGTACGTCTTCAACGAGACTTCGGGCGATCGCGCCTATCGTGAAAAGCTTGAGAGGCTGGCACAGGAAAAGGGCAAAGCGTTCGTCCACGGCCTTTTGCAGGAAGCTGACCCAGAGGCGGCAGCTCGTCTGCATGTCAACGATTTCCGCCGCGTCGTGCGTGCCTTGGAGGTCGCTTCCTTGGGAAACGAGCATATCTCCGAGCAGCGCGAGGCGGCAGGCGGGGAGCTTGCCTACGACGCCTATGTCATCGGACTGCGGCGCGAGCGGCAGGCGCTCTATGCACGTATCGAGGAACGTGTCGATGCGATGTTGGAGGCAGGCTTTGCCGACGAGGTGCGCTCCCTCTTGGCGGAGGGCGTGCCTCGTGACTGTCCGGCGATGAAGGGCATCGGCTATCGCGAGATGCTTGCCTATCTTGCGGGAAGCATGGACTTGCCGCTTGCCGCAGAGGAAATCAAGAAGGCGACGCGCCATTTCGCGAAGCGCCAGCTCACATGGTTTCGCAAGATGCCGTATGTACATTGGTATGCGGCGTCGCAGGGGGAAGAGCTGCTGCTGGAAAAAATTTGTACGGATATAAGGAGGTCTTTCCATGCCGGTAAAACCGCTGAACCTACAGGATAATTTTCTCAATCAGATGCGCAAGGAGAACCGGGCAGTCAGCATCCATCTGCTCAACGGCTTCCAGATGAAGGGATATGTCAAGGGCTTCGACAATTTCACGGTGATTCTTGAGGTGGCGGGCAAGCAGAATCTTGTTTACAAGCACGCCATATCGACGATCGCGGCGACGAAGCTTGCGTCGGCCGGCGAGGTGGAAAAATAAGAAGAGCCTTCTCCCGCAGAGGGGGAAGGCTCTTCTTCGTGACGCGGCGAAGATCTTAGGAGGAAATACTTTGCGAAAGCGTGGATTTGAAATCATCAAGGCGTATGAAGCGGCGGGGCTTTCCCTGCCGCAGAGAAAGACGGCGGCGAGCGCGGGCTACGATCTCGCGGCGGCGGAGGACTGCGTATTGCCGTGCGGCAAGGTGACGATCGTGCCGACGGGACTCAAGGCGTACATGCAGAAGGATGAGTATCTCGGGCTGCACATCCGCTCGGGAATCTCGCTCAAGCATCAGCTCATGCTCGTCAATGCGCAGGGAATCATCGACGCGGATTACTATGACAACGAGGAGAACGAGGGGCATATCATGGTGGCGATCCTGAATCTCGGCGCGGCGGATTTTCGTGTGGAGAAAGGTATGCGCATCGCGCAGGGCATCTTCTACAAGTATCTCGTCGCCGATGATGACGAGGCGGGTGCGGGCGAAGTGCGCACGGGAGGTTTCGGCTCGACGGGCAAGCGCTGAAGCGGGCGGCTGTCAGCGCTCTTCGAGAAGCAGTCTTGCCGCGTCTTCTGCTGAAGGCGTCACATAAAGCGTCTTCTGGTGCGTGAAGATGACGAAGCCCGGACGTGAGCCGGAGGGCTTTTTCACATAGCGCCGGTAGGTGTAGTCGACGGGCACGTTCGAGGAATCCTGCGCCTTGCTGAAGTGTGCAGCGAGGAGGGCGGCGTGGTGCAGGCTCTCTTCGCTCGGCTCTTCGCCTGAGAGGCGCAGGATGACGTGCGAGCCGGGGATGTCCTTGGCGTGCAGCCAAATGTCGTCGGGCGCCGCCGTGTGGAAGGTCAGGCGGTCGTTCTGGTAGTTGTTCTTGCCGACGAGGATGCTCTTGCCGTCCTCGGTCACGAAGCGAAAGGGAGCGGAGGGCTTGTCCTGCCGCTTTTTTTTCGTGCTCTCCTTGAGGAAGCCGCTTTGAATCAGCTCATCTTTGATCTCTTCGATTTCGGGCAGTGTCGAGGAGGCGGCGAGGGAGCTTTCGACGCTGGAGAGATAGCGGATGTTTTCCTCGCAGAGTGCGATCTGCCCGTCGAGCAGCTTCTGCGCACGCTTGAGCTTGTCGTACTTGTGGTAGAACGCCTGCATGTTCTGACTGAGCGTCAATCTCTGGTCGAGTTTCAGCGTGATCTTTTCACCCGCTTCGCTGTAGATGTTGTCGACGGTCAGCGAGGCGTCGGCGTGGTCTTCGTAGAGATGCGCATACGTCATGAGATTGTCACCAAAGATTTTGTAGTCCTCGGCGTTTTCCGCTTGGCGAAGCTCTTCCTGCAGGACGCCGAGCTTGTTTTCGGCACGCGTGAGCTCGGTCTTGACGAATTTCTTCAGGCGATCCTTTTCGGGCGGCGTGTAGGCTCCCGCAAGCTGCGTGGCTTTTTCGAGCATCGCGCTGATCGTGGGAAAGGAGAGCTGCGTGCTTTCTGCCGGGAAGTAATGGAGAGGAAAGGGCGAGGTCGCGAGCACCTTGTTGTTCTTGTCAAGGGTGAGGCTGGGCGCCGCTTCTTCCTCTATGCAGGCAGCATAGACTTCAGCGAGGGCGCATTGCAGCGCTTCCTTGTCCTTTGCGTCCAAGTCGGTGCAGCTCATCTTCTCGGGCAATCCGGCAGAAAAGATGACCTCGCGGGCGCTCACCGGGCCGAAGCCCAGACAGACGTTCAAAAGTCCTTTGCAGAGCGTCGCTTCCGCATCTTGTGCGAGGCGTTCGACGATGACGTCGGGCTTCACGGTGCGCAGGTCGAGTTTTTCCTGAGCGGGCGGCGGCGCGTATTCGCGTGCGGGAAGAATGAGGCGCGTGCGGCTGTTCGCGCTGCCGACTTTCTTGAGAGCGTCGATGACGACGCCGTCCTGCACGAGGATGATGTTGCTGTACTTGCCGATGAGCTCGACGATGAGCGTCTTCGTGACGATCTTGCCGCCGGCCGCGAGGGAGTCGAAGTCGAAGCAGAGGATGCGGTCGAGCGAGTGCTGGCGGATGTCGGCGATGCGGCTTCCTTCGAGCTGCTTGCGCAGAACCATGCAGAAGAGCGGCGGTTCGGCTGGATTCTCGGGCGGCTTCGTCGCGAGGAAGACAGCGCTTGCCTGCGGGCTTGCCGCGATGTGCAGCAGGTGATTCCTGCCGGGCTGGCGTATGCTCAGGAAGACGGAGGCTTTCGTCGGCTGCGTGATCTTGTCGATGCGTCCGCCTAGCAGCGCGGCGCGCAGTTCCCTGACTAAGGGCTGTGTGGAAAATCCATCGAGGCTCATGGTCGTCACCTGTTCTTTCGTAAACTTAATGTTATGATAGCATATATATGCTATCATGTATAGGCAGTTGTATAAGTGCGGCATTTTATGTATAATGTACCCAATGATATACTTTCAAGGAAGCGCTGAAGCTGTCGGCGCTTCGATAAGAACCAAGGAGGGAAAGCGATGCGACGATATACATCCCTGCTCCTCGTGGCGTTCATGCTGGTTCTTTTGATCGCGACGATTTCGGACAATTTGGCGGGGCATGCGGACAGGACGCGGCGGGAGCGGCCTCAGCAGTCCGTCACGGTATATACGACCTTGCCGCCCGAGCATGCGGGAATCCTTGCTGAAGGATACGAGAAGGCAAAGCGCGTGCAGGTGAACTTCGTTCCCGTAAGTTCGGCCGAGGTCTTGCAGAAACTGCATCAGGATGCCGCAATCGGCAAGGGCGGGGCGGATCTCGTGCTCGCCGATCGTGCGACATTGGAGAAGGCGGCGGCAGACGGTGCTCTGCAGCCGTATGTCTCGGAGAGCACGGACTCGGTCAGCGCGTCCTTCAAGGATGCGTCTGCTGCGTGGACGGGCATCTGGTACGATCCCGTCGTATTCTGTGCCAACCGCGACTATGTGCGTACTGTGCCGCGCGTGCCCAATACGTGGACGGAACTTGCCACGATGCAGGGGATGCGCGTCGGCATTACCGACTTTTTTGCGGCGGATGCGTCGGCGAATCTCTTCTTCTCCATGATGTCGCAGTTCGGCGATGCGGCGACGTATGACATCCTGCGCGGCATACAGCCCAAGGTCGTGCAGTATTCCAAATACCTTTCGACGCCCGTGCGCATGGCGGGCATGGGCGAGGTCGACATTTCCGTCGCCGTGCAGAGCGAGGTCATGCGCTACATCCATCAGGGCTATCCCTTGCAGATCATCTACCCCGAGGACGGCACGGCGTACACGCTGACGGGCGTGGGACTGGTCGAGGGAGCAAAGAACGAGGAGCAGGCGGAGGCCTTTGCGGAGTGGCTGCTGAGCGATGAAGCGCAGCTCACCCTGCAGAGCCGGGAGTTCTTCTTCGTGCCGCTCAATCCTGTGACGATCGCCTATAAGTCTTTTCCGGGGAAAGACGTCGTGCTCTTTTCCAGGCCGCAGGATTTCAGCCCGAGCCAGCGTCACGATCTCTTGGATCGTTGGGTGAAGGAAGTGCGGCTGCAGTAAAAGATGATGGTGGGAGGAATCCTTGGATTCCTCCCCTTATGCTTGATATACCTTGAATATACCTTGAGGGGGAAATTTTTTGAAAGCAGGATTCATCAGCCTCGGCTGCGCCAAGAATCTCGTCGATACGGAAGTCATGCTCGGCATCTTGCAGGACAACGGCATCGAGCTTACGCCCGATCCGGCAGAAGCGGAGATCATCATCGTCAATACATGCGCTTTCATCCAGTCGGCGAAGGAGGAATCCATCACGACGGTGCTCAATATGGCGGAGTACAAGGAAACGGGCTGCTGTCGTTCGCTCATCATCGCAGGCTGTCTCGGGGAACGCTATCATCAGGAGCTTTTGGACGACATGCCCGAGGCCGATGCCATCATCGGCACGGGCGCATGGAACCGCATCATGGAGGCGGTGCGTGAGACTCTGGCGGGCAACCGCATCGTCTTGGCAGGAGAGAATGAGATTGTCTACGATGCGAAGACGCCGCGTATTCTGACGACGCCTGCCTATACGGCTTATGTGAAGATCGCCGAGGGCTGCGACCATCGCTGCGCCTTCTGTGCCATTCCGCTGATTCGCGGACGCTTTCGCAGCCGACCGATGGACGACATCAAGCGCGAGGTCACACGCCTTGCCGCCGAGGGCGTCCGGGAGATCATACTCGTCGCGCAGGATTCGACGTATTACGGCAAGGACATCTACGGCGAGCCGTCTTTGGCGCGTCTCTTGCAGGAGCTTGTGAAAATCGAGAAGGTCGAGTGGCTGCGTGTGCTCTACTGCTATCCGAAGAATTTCACCGATGAACTCATCACGACGATCGCGCAGGAGCCGAAGATCTGCAAGTACGTCGACTTGCCGCTGCAGCATGCGCACAATTCGATCTTGAAGTCGATGCGTCGCCCCGATACGCAGGAGGAGGTTGTGACGCTTCTCAAGAAGATTCGCAAGCGCATACCGAATGTCGCTGTTCGCTCGACTTTCATCGTGGGCTTTCCAGGTGAGACCGAAGAAGATTTTGAGCAGACTCTTTCGCTGGTAAAAGAAGCTGCGTATTCCTCGGCGTACACGTTTATATATTCTAAGCGTCCGGGAACTCCGGCTGCAAAGTTTGAGGACAATACTTCCCATGAGGTTATTCAGGAGCGCTTTAATAGATTGACCGATCTTGTGGCAAAACAGGCATTTGAGGCAAATCAGAAGGATCTGCATACAACAGTGTCCGTATTGGTTGAGAGTACCTCAAAGCGTGATAATCGCGTTATGGTGGGACATAGCGAGAAGAACCAGACGGTACATTTTGTCCTTCCGGAAGGTCACGTGAGCGACGATTACATTGGAAAAGTAGTTGATGTGTATGTTGA
>ERZ772968.245-NODE-245-length-27156-cov-19.644441_pt1 | contig 27156 bp, 39 predicted proteins | sample MGYA00580674_ERZ772968 | MGnify/ENA primary metagenome ERZ772968 (study PRJEB29015, sample SAMEA2737940) | human oral metagenome | biome: human oral; feature: human-associated habitat; material: dental | place: China | collected 2138 ...
TATATTTTTTGTTTATCGCAGTTTCCGCTGCGGTCTTTTAGCTCAAATCACCCCATAGAGTGATACGATTTCCTGAATCGTCAGTTTGACCAATGGCCATGTAGTTACGATTACCAGATTCCCCAATGTAAGAGATCCAGCGGTAGCCGTTAGCCGAACCCTTGCTGTCGTAATTAACAGATTCTCCAGATTCGTAGACATGTACGATTTCACCATTAAGGTTTGGTGCACGGCGTACATTGATAGATGCTTCTCCTACCTTGAATGTTCCTGTCTCGGGCGTAAGCTCAATTTCGTCTGATGTTGGGGTTACATCTGCAGGAGTGGCTGGCGCTGGACCGTCGCTGTATGGTGGATAAAACCAGCCAATTACGTCCTCAAAACCTCGATTATTGTATCGAGCTGGTCCTCCAACGATTAGAGCATCAACATTTCCATCAATGTTCTGCTCAACAGTTCGCATAGTAATACCATCAGAATCCTCAATGACGATGCCACAATGCCCATAGTTAACACCACCAAACCAAGCATTCATGTTGAAAAATGCTCCAGCTCGTGGGTTAGCATCGGTTGGCATGCGGTGTACTTCCCAGCCAGCAGCTTCTGCGGAATCTAGCAAATCAACGGCATTGCCCCACAAATCCACTCCAAAGAAATGTTTAGATGGGTAAGTCACTAGATCAGCGCATTGAGTGCCTCCGAATCCATCTTTATCAACACCCATGCCCGAGTTCGCTAAGCCAATCGTAAATTGTACAAGTTCATTTGCTGTTGTCATAATTATTTCCCTCCTATTTATCAAACTGACTCGCGCCGATGATATAAGTCACCTCTCCGACAATGTCAAGCGGTGTAGGTAGCTGACGCACATTGCTAGCATTGACCAGCACACGGCCGTCTGGCATCAAGGCGAAGTCAATCGCAGCTTGTGGTTGGATTTTACCTTGAGCGATCACTTTAGCTGTAAATGTGACAGGATGCGCAGGTTTAAAGCCTTCCGCGATCCTCTCAGTCAAGGTATATTGACCATTATCCCAGCGCTGTGTTGCTGGTGTAGAGATGTGAGCTCGTACTTGTGCTTCCTCATTTCGAGCTAGATAGAGTTTTGACCCAAAGCCAAAACGGAAATTTCCTTCTGCATAATCAGTTACTTTTGTCATTTTTTTATTTTCCTTTCATTTTTTCAAAGGCTGCGAGCCAAAAATAGCCCGCAGCAAGAGCAAACAGAGCAAGCTTCAGCGCCTGCTCTTTTATGTTATTTATGAGGCTCATCATAGCCTAAAGCTCGCTGGCTATCGGATAGCCCAGCGGTCGTTGGGTCGTTAACCACCCCGACAAGCACCAGCAAAGCAAAGAGTACATTGATAAAGACTAAAATCTTATCAATCGTTACCCCAAATTCTAACTTAAGACCGAAGATGTCACCCGCTGCCTGTAAAAGCAAGGCAATAGCTGGCACCAGAGCCAGCCAGAAATTCTTGTTTTTTAGACGTACCGTCCAGTTAATCTTATTCATTTTTCCTCCTCGATAGGCAATTCCGAAAATTTTTCGTACAAAAGCTTGATAGCACCATTGCCACCAAGCTCGACATAGCTTTCATAAAGACGGGACAGCTCTTCCAGCTCATGCTGGGTAGTCTGGCCACGCCTCAACGCTTTTTTTAGATTTTCTTGCAGCCGAAAACGCTGAAGCCGCTGCAAGCCTTTTTGGATCAGGTTTAGATCCTGATTATTCCTGTTACCGATATTTTGGATGTTGGTCACAGACTCTTTCAGGTCGCCCAAATCTTCAACCAAGGCTTCGATTCGCTTGTCTGTTTCCTTGCTGTTTTGATTGCTGCGATAGCTAAAATAGCTGGGAATAATCACGACTAAGACAGGCGTGAGCTTGTCCACAAAGTCTATTAAATGATTCACATTTCACCGCCTCCTATTTTTTCTCGGCTCCTTTTGCTTCCAACTCCGCAATGATGGCATCCTCAGCAGCATAGACCGCGTCTTAGAATGCCTGTTCTTGTTTCCGCACTTCGCGACGATTCGTAGCATACGCTTCGCTGTCGTTGATCCATTCGGTAAACGTGGTCACACCCTTATCATCGATATCCGCAGTCATTGTTTTAACGACCGTATCACCGATCTTTAGGCTTCCAACGAGTTTTGTAGTTTTTACGATTTCTAAAGTCATGGTTATTCTCCTTCTTTTTCTGTTTCTGGTGCTGTGCTTGTTTCAAGCAAAGTTTCAAGCTCTTGGTTGCGACTAAGAGCTTGCTCCAGTTGCGCTTGGAGCTCTTCGTTTTGAGCTTCAAGCGTTGCGATTCTTATTGATTTACTAGCAATTTCGATTGCTAGCTTAGATTGGATGTTTTCGTTCATATTTTACCTTTCTATCCTACGTTCCGGACGATGTCCCAAGCTGCTTTTCTTGAGTTAATCAAGTTTTTCATTGCTTGCGTCATTGTAACTTGGCCGCTCGCAGCGTGATTTAAGATATCCCAAATCGCTGCTACGCTTGCTTCTAAGCGGATAAACTGCGTCGGGGTATCTGTATCTCCTTTTGTGGTTCGAGGCACGACGAAATGTCGCGCCCAAATTTCCGAGTTTTTGTTCCATGTGCCAGGCGTCATTGTCTGCGTCACGACACTAAAATTCCAGCCATCATCACCCTGCGCGTGTCTCATGTAATTATAGTCTCCAAACTGGTAGATTTTATCAACGCTATTGTTCGAGTTGTTATCGATCACTAGACCAGCAAAAGAGGCTGATTTCCAAGCGTTCGTGCCATTTCGGTTACTACCGATGATGGTGCGCCCGTGATTCTGGCCGTTTTCCACTTTGTTTTCGTAGCGGATAAACTGCGTTGGATAGCCTGCCAAGACCCGCTTGATGGATGCATCGTCGTTGTAAAACAACACATGGCCATCATTTAGATTGATTTGCATCGCGTCATTCTGAGCAGAGATGACCTTACCTTTCATCCATTCAATAAAAGCTAACTCAATCTTAGACTTGATAAAGTTGGCATCTAATCCGACGATTTTGTTAGCGTTCAGATTGACTATGTTGACGTTCGCAGCGTTAAGTGTTCCCGCTGTGACTTTGTCCGCTAGTATGCTCTCAATCATGGCATTCTTGATGACGCCGTTATCAATCAAAGTTCGTCCGTCCAGATGGATAGACTCGCCTTGGATACGGACATTCGGTCCAGTCGCGTTAATTTGGCTAACGATATCGCCGTTCGAATTGAGATTCTGCACCGCCCACGCATTTGCCATCTGATACTGTACCGTGCGAAGGCCAAGGTTCTTTGAGACCTCGACCTGAAATAGCTCGTTAGTCAGAGCCATGCGAGAGACCTTGTCTGTGACTTCCTTTTCTGTCGAGCCAATCAGTCGCTCATAGAGCTTGCTCGTCTCTTGTACACGTTGAAAATCAGTCTGGCTAGCCTTACCAGCTACCTGCTGAGTAATCGTAGAAAGCTGTCCCTCAGCCGTGCGTTTAAACTCCGCCAAACTAGTCTTGGTATCGTTAAGACCAGTCTCGACTCTGCCGACCTTGTTTAAGGTTTCCTGCGCCGACTGCTTCCAGTTGTTAAAACTGGTCAATGAGCTATTGGCCGTATTAAGGGCGGATTGCACGTTGGCAAGTTGCCCCTCAATGCCTTGCCTAAACTCAGCAAGTTTTGTGTCTGCGTAGCTTTGGCCATTTGCAGGAGACGGCTGGTATGGCCGTTTCATTGTACCCTCATAGATATCAATTTCGCTTATCCAGACGGTTGCACTGCGACCATTGCTAGACCCCATATTATCAAACCGCAAAGCAAACCCATCAAAATCACCGCTATTAAACTGGACCGTGATGCGCTCAGCTTGGGTTGGTGATAGATTTTTGGTGTATGTATGCAGGGTCTTCTTCCAAGCATGGTCTGTGTTGGATAGCAGACCAACCAGCGCCCGGAAACCTGACACGTTGCTTGACGCGAATGCAGCAAACGATAATGTATAATCTGTATTCCGCTTCAGCACGTTGTACTGGTTTTGTTGCATAAATGCGATAGCCGCTTCGGTCGTGTCCAAGACAAACATTGTAGCCGTGCTGTTTTTAAAAAACGGGTGCTTTCGGTCTGCTGTAAGCTTGCCATTTGCAGGCCAATACTTCAGGCCAAGCTCTGTAGCACCGTTTGAGACAAGGTTCGGTCCGCCTGAGTTTAGCTCCTCAAAGCGCCTGCTGATGCCTTTTACATCCTCTGTGTGCTGAGCTTTGCCCACATAGCTAGCATCAATAAGCTTGCGCTCGGCAGTCAGCTGACGGGCCGTCTCCTCACGAGAGTGGCTTAGCAAGGCTTCCGCTCTCGAACCGTCAGCGTTAACATAAGCTTGTACAGCCGTTAAGTCTGTGCGCAAGCCTTGAGCTGTGCGCTCAAAGGTTGCCTTGGCCTCAGTGATGAGGCCGTCAGCATCCTCTGGAGCTGGTGACCAGTCGGTCTTAAATGAGCCTTGCTCTACCTTAACCTCCCAAACGCTTTTCAGCTTTTGAGGGTCTTTGTGATAGGTGTTAACTCGCAAGTGATAGATGCCTGTTGGTCGAGACCAGACAAGCTCTGTTCCTGTCGTGCCAGTTTTGGCATCTGACACAATTTGATACTGCGTAACAGCCTTATCCATCAGCCACAAGACTACGTTGTCATTTTCATTGTTTGGGCTGTGCCAAGATGTAAAATTCCCGTCAGATTTCGCAGAGATTCTGTATTTCTCATTTTGGACAAGATATACTGATGTTTCCTGCGAGTATAGAGTGTTATTATCAAAGTTCGCAGGGCTTCTGTTTGGCTTAAACGGGCCTTTTGACCCCTTTAACAGATTCCGCCCACCGACCTGCAGGCTTGCCAGCTCCTCACGCAACCGACCAGCCTCAGCCGTTACCAAAGCCTTGTCGGCCTTGTCTTTTGTTGCGTTGACGATTTCTTGGCTAATTCGATTCGCTCTCACATCAAACTCAGCTGTACTGAGCTTCTGGTTCAGCTGGTTCTGCGTGTCGGTCTCAAGCGACTTGACTGACTGTTTGATACTATCAGAGAGTACAGTCAAATCGCTGCTGTCAGCCTTGGTCTTTAGACCTTCCCGCAGGCTGGACACTCCAGCCTCGAGCGAGTCGGCTCGTTGTTTAAAGGTCGATTCGACCGCTGAGATGCGCTCATCTTGGTCTTCGTAGGCTGGTTGATAAGCTGGATAGTAATTGCCGATTGAGAGCATAGCGTTCTCAATCACAACCTGCAAACCCGCCGGGAAGCCGTAATTCGTACCAAAACGAATAAAGACGTTGTTAGTCTGGTAGGTTTCAGCTGCACCAGACAAGTCAATCGTAAACTCAAAATGTTGGCGCTCGGTTGTTCCACCCTTGAAAACTAGATTGCGATAGGCATACCACGGATGGGCGCTAAAATGCACCATGGCAGGCATATCTCTAGCTAGAGCGACTGGAAAGGTCACATCAAAAGACAAACGCACATAATCACGCTTGAGCCTGTCCTTATTTTTCCAAAAATCAGGAGCGATAAAGAGACGATAGTCGTATGTCGCTTGCTCGTTGGTCGTAAACGACCGTGAGCGGGAGTTTCGGAAGTAGTTTCGGGAGCTTCCAGTCTGCACACTCGCAATCCGACTTTTTAACTCCTCCGCGGTCTGGGTGAGCTCAGACTTGCTGGCCTTGCCATCTGCCACGTTGGTCAACTCAGCCAGCCTGCGAGTGGTGCTCTGCTCAAACGTTGACTGAGCAGATTTGACGCCCGCCAGCTCGGTTTTGGCCGCATTGAGCGCCTGCACTTGCTTGCTGATTTCGGTTTCGTGCTGGCTCTGCTTTGTGCGGATGTTGCCCAAGTCGCTTCTCAGAAGCGCTGTTTGGTCATTCGCTGTTTTCTGCGCACTAGCAAAGTCGGATTTTAGCCGGTCAATTGCAGCCTGATTGGTCTGCTTAGCACCAGCTAAGTCCTGATTGAGCTTGGTGATAGCACCCTTGGCCGCCTCGATAGCAGAGGCATTGGTGCCGGCCGTACGGAGGGCTTGGGCGGTTTGCTCTTTCAAAGCTAGGTCGCTAGCTTTCGTAGCCTTGTCTAACTTTTCGATTTCATCTGAAATCTTTGCTCTCAAAGCCTCACTGCTAAAAGTTCGCAAGATTTCTTCCCAGACCTCTCCCGTCCAGCGCAGCATGATTTTGTGGCCTTCGTGTTCTGGGTCTGGTTTGTACCAAATGTCGTTGATTAGGACTTTTCCTGGGTGTTTCCCAGTCGGGTCTTCAGCGCCATACCAGTTATTATTAAAACCATCTGCAGTCGGCAGATAGTCAGGCAGGTTTTTTACAAAATTTGTAAATTCGTTAGCCACAAACTCATCAATCGCCTTGTCAGCAATTGTCTGAGCCTTGGCCTCATTACTTTCGCCGACCCTGTCGCCTAACTTAATGTCACTTGACTGGTCATTCAAACGGTTAAAAGTGATTTCAAAGATACGGGTATCATAATCTAGCTTCTTGTCATGTCTGACTACTCGGATAGTGTCGCCGACTTTTGCACCTCGCAAATAAACGCTCGAGGTTTTTAGGGTCAGCTGTGGTCTAGCAGCATCTACTAAAGCTTTGTAAGTTCGCTCAATCAAAACTTCTGGATTTTCTTCCTCCGGAAAATCCACAAAACCAATTTTAGGACGCATAGAACCGTCAGCGTTCTTGATGCCGTACAGCTTGGTCATAGCTGGCAGTTCAACGTACTTTTGACCTTTCGGCTTGTTGACTGGCCTTCCACTCGCTGTTGACCAGACTACATCTTCAAAAGTGATTTTTCGTCCGAAGCCGTTTGCTTGTTTTCCAGAATCTTCAGCAGAGCTGACTTGCTCACCCTTTCCACGCCCTATTAAAGCTGTGAAAATATTGGTTCGCTCAACCTCTTGAAGAATTTGCAAGGCATTATGACCATAAACCACACGCTTACCAACCGCTTGACCAATCTTTCGCTTGAAATCGATGTACCGAGCGCCTATACGGTTTCCGTTCATCTCAACGAAAAATTGCATCTCTAAGTCCCAGACTTCACACACTTTCTTGAGTGCATCAAAGACAGAAATGTAGTAAAAGTTGGTGCTGTGCGGAGTTGTTTCTCCAACAAAACGAGCCTGCCAGTTGGTGCCAGATAGAAGATCATTGATGACCTCTCTAGCAAAAGCGTTTTGAGGGCGCTTGTCGAAAACCGGAGATTTTCTCAGTTCTTCAATCCCTGACTGGACACCGATTAACGTTGTTAAATTTTCTGATGATTTTTGAGCAACATAGAAATAGTGGAATTTGTGAGCATCTTCCATGGTCTGAATAGCCATGTATTCCACCTTTTCCAACTCATCATCATTCAGAGCTTTCATCTCGACAGTCAATCGGTCAGACACATAGCGTTCTTTAGTCAGAGAGTATTTTTGGAGGGCGGTTTTAATAGCTGGTTTTCTGATAATTTTGATCAATTTCTCATCTTTATCAAACAAATAAATCATGCTCTCTCATCCCTCCAAACTACTTTTTTTACGCTAGCGTTCTTAGCTGTGATAGTGTCGCCGTTTTTAACAGTAAAAAGCTCAAGCGGACTAAAACGATCTAGCTCACTGAGAATGTTTCTGCCATTGTAAGTAGCGGTTACTTCTTCATTTCCAAAGGTCACAACAATGTCTTTTCCAGCTGCATAAGAGCCAGAAAAAGACAAAATCTTTGTGCCGTTGATGATTTGTACTTGGTTCACTGTTCCTGTCGGTGTGACCGTTATAGACTCAGGCAGCACTTCCAAAGCATCCGACAAAGAAACAAGCCCAGTTGAAAACTGAGCCCGTTTCTTCTTATAGCCGTCTGGCACCAGGATAGTAAACTTGCTGATGATAGACAAGCTTTTTTCTTCGATGTCGTCAGCTCCACTGAAATAGCCGTAGTAGACATACTCAGGTTCGTCTTTAAAAGTGATTTCGAGAAAACCGCTACTTGCATGGGTCCGCAAAATTTTATTCAATTTCGCGAATTTATCACGCATTTTGGAGCTGGTATCAGCTTCAAGCTTGTATTTAATCTCAAGCTGACGCTCATCGTCTGAAACATCCTCTACCCAAACACCACGCCGCCCTGGAACTGAGCTCTTTTTGATTGTTTGACCAAGTAAACCTCTTCCTGTCACTGTCAAATGCGTGTAGCCCTCAACCAATTGATTGAGAGGTGTTCCGTTGATGGACATATTGTCACTAGGCTCGAAAACCGTGATATTATTATTTTTTTCTAATTTTGAATAACCATACATAGCTTTCTCCTTCCTAGTAACTGTCCAAAATCAATTCCATTTCTTGTGCATTCGTGATATCTTCAGTAAATGCCCGATAGACCGTATTTCCCATTTTCAGCACGATATCCGCCGCCTGTTGTCCGACGGTTAACGTGCCGCCATCAAAGGACACAGAAGGGTCGTAAGCTGTCAAACGCCCTAATTCGCCATCAACTGCGCCAAGCTCACTTTGCAAGCTGCCAGCAATGTCTTTGCCAGCGAAAGCGTCAATAGCTCCTTGAGCCATGTTTCCGACTGTTTTTGCAACTTGGGCAGCTTTATTATTAATACCGATGATAAAACCTTCATCTGTGTAGATACCAAATTGCTTAAATACCCGAGAAGGTGAGTGAATGCCTAAAAGGCCTTTTGCCCAGTCTATAGCACCTCTTACTGCGCCGCCGACTGCATCTATCAACGCTCCTGCAGCGTTCCTAACCCCGTTGACAAATCCCATGATAAGGTCTCTACCAACGCTTATCGCACTACTGATAAAGTTTCTTGCAGCGTTTACCGCATTGTCAAAACCGTTTCTGACAGCTGATACAATCCTTGGCCCGGCATTCGTAACCGTGCTTACCAGATTGTTCCAGCCGTTTGTTACAGTAGATTTAATGTTTTCAGTGGCATTTGAAACGGTTGATTTCGCATTATTCCAAGCGTTCAGGATAGTATTTTTGATATTATCTAAAACGCCTGTGAGAAACGAAACAATCCCATTCCAAATTGACTCAACAATCGCCTTGATGCCATCTAATGCAGCGTTGATAGTGGTTTTGATAAATTCCCAAGCTGCACTAGCTGCCGACTTGATTCCGTCCCAAATTCCTGATAAGAAAGTGACAATAGCATTCCAGATTTCGCCTGTTTTGGTCTGGATAATCTCCCAAGCATTTGAAATAGCTTGTTTGATGAGATCAAAATTGCCAGTCACCAAGCCTACGATAGTCAAAAGGATTGCTGCGAAGACCGCTTTTATAATTTCCCAAGTGGATGACCAGATTGTGCTTATGAGGTCGAGGACGCTTTGGATATATCCCCAAATAATAGTTAACACAGACATAATCGTTGTAGAAATAGCATTCCAGACGGTACTCACTACCGTTGAAATGGCCGTCCAAATGCTGTCCCACGTCGTTTGAATGCTGGTCATAATGCTCTGGATTGTCTCCCAGACTGCCATAACAGCATTCCCGACCGTTGTCTTAATAGCTTCCCAGATCGGGGTCACAACCGACATGATAGCGTTCCAGATTGCATCCCAAATTGATTGTAAGAAAGCCATGCCAGCTTGTAGGATTTGAACTAGGCCGTCCAAGGCTACCTTTACCAGAGATTTGATACCTTCCCAAATCGTTCCAGCCACTCCTTTAAGAGTCTCCCACGCTCCGGACCAATCGCCATTCATAATCTGCATTACGGCCTTAATGATGCCTAATATAACGTCTAAAGCCGTCTGAATAACGGTTTTAATCACATCCCAAGCGGTTTTTACGATAGTAACAATGAGATTCCACGCTGTTTCAATGATTGGTGCCAAAACATTCATGACAGTCTCGACCACTTCTTTGATAGCGTTCCAGACCGTGCTTGTTGTGGATAAAATCAAGTCTTGGTTTTCGTTCCACCACGAAACCAGCTGGCCAAATAAATCCATGACAAAAGACACCACGGCCTCAACCGCTGAGCTGATTGCTGTCTTGATGGCTTCCCAAGCTGCATTCACCTTGTTCCGGAACTCTTCGCTGGTGTTGTAGACACCGACTAGAACCGCAATCAGACTGGCTATAACAGCTACCACAGCCAGAAAAGGCGCGCCCAAGGCTGACACTGCACCTACTAATTTTGCAAAAGCAAGGCTCAAGGCGCTTCCTCCGCTATTTAGCAAGGCAAACCAGCTGCTTACTTTGGCAAATACACCTCCGATCGTTGTTGCAATCGAGATGACCTTTCCTATTCCAGCAACAAGCCCGCCAAGGACTGTCAAAACAGGTCCAGCGGCCACTATGACGGCTCCAAGCCACTTTTGCCAAGGGGCTAGCGGTAAATTATCCCAAATTGTCCCGAGGACCCGTACCACATTGTCTTTAAATGTGAGGACGGTCTCTTTTAGGCTTTCCATCAACGCTTTGATGTCCGCTTCGTTGTTCCCAAGGCCAGCTACAAGGTTCTGAGCTGCCGCTTTCATAGCTGCAAACGAGCCTGATACGGTCTCACTGGCCTCTTTAGCGGTTGTTCCAGTAATTCCAAGGCGATCCTGAGTAATTCCGATAGCTTCAATCAAGGTGTGGAAAGGAATGTCTTTGACATTTTCGGCCGTCGCTTCAAATTCGCCGTTTAAAACACCCGATTCATTGACCAAACGGGCCATTTCGCTAGCAGTACCACCATAGCCTAGCTTGAGGTTGTCCAGCATCGTGTAATTATCCTTGGCAAAGCCTTGATAAGCGTTTTGGATATCGGTCATACTGGTACCCATTTTATTCGCATTATCTGCCATCTGTATGATGGCTTTGTCTGCATATTGTGCGGCTTTAGCAGTATCTCCTCCTAAACCTTGTAGCAAGGTTGCCGAGAAGGAGGTGACTTGCTCCATGTAAGAGTTAGCAGACACTCCAGCTGTTTTAAAAGCCTTATTGGCATTTTCAATGACGTTGGTGCCGTCATTTGCCATTGTTTGATACAATTTTCGGGCTTCTTCTCGGGTCATCCCGTACTCTTTAGCAAGATTATTTACGCTTGTTCCGTTTTGCTTAAAGAGCGTCTGGACACCTCCCAAGCTTTGCTCGAGGTCTGCAAAAGATTTCACGACACCCCCAACCGCTCCAACGACTGGAGCAGTGAAGCCGGCAGTCATCCCAGCACCGACCTTCATCATAGAACCACCAATAGCGCTCAAGCTACCGCTTATTTTGTCAAAACTTGAGCCAGACTGATTTTGGAGGCTTTGAAGAGACATTTTAGCTTCTTTAAGACCGTTCGCGAAATCTGATACATTCGCTTTTAAAATCGCCGTGACATCAAATGTTGCTCCCATCAAAGACCTCCTTTCTCGTTATGATTGAGTCTCCTATTACGATCTGCCATCGTAATACCTTTTTTGATTTTTTTGTCCTCGGCCTGGAAAATTCTTTCAAATTCTTCTTTTCGGTTGTAGAAATCATCAAAGGTTTTAAATGCAGACCTAACACTTTTACCGCTGCCTTTCGTAGCTTGGACTCGTTGATTCATCCAAGCTTGGATTGCTGCATTATATCGCTTATCTTCCTGTTGTATTGCATAAGCTAAATTGTAAATTTCAAATTCGACAAGTGTTGTTCTGGCTGCCTCTAAGAAGCTCATTCCATGCCTTGCAATCAGCAAAGCGATAGCCTCGTCATATCCAAAATTTGAACCCGAAGCCCCTTCTACTCTGCTAGGTTCATCGCTTTTTTGAGCAGGGGTGACGCTTTTAACTCCGCAACAATTGCTTTGATTGTTTCGTCGTATTTATCATTGATGATCAAGTCTTCCAGAAACGCCTCAATGCCTTCGTTGCTTGGCTTTTTGCCTTCTGTAACCGTTCCGGCCTTGATGATGTCCACAAAGGCCATTGGATCATTGAGTGCTTGTCCGGCATTAAAGAGAGTCATGGCTCCGTAGCCGGTCTTCATCCCCTCGAGTTCCGCAGAATGAAGTCGGTTCATTTCGCGCAAAAAACCAAGCCCAAATCGCAAAGTATAGTCACGTCCATCGATGTGTAAAATCATTTTTTCTCCTTTTCAAAAAAATAAAAGGGGCGTTTAACCCCTTTTAGAATTATTAAACAGAACGACCTGCAGCAGTCGTTTCTTTGGCGAGCGTATGGTAGTCGTACTGCGCTGTCGCGACAGCTTTCTTTTGAGAGTCTGTCAGCGAGTCGGTGTGAATGATGCCGTTACCATCAATAGCCATTTCATAAGATAATTCAATCTTATCGTCAGCTGGAGCTGAAAGCTCAAAGCTCTTGAAGTAGCCTTGGTAGTATTCCACGTCGTAGATTTCTTTCCCTCCGGATTGGCGCACGCTGCCAAGGTCAACAACCCAACATTCAATTTTTTCATTGTTTGCGAACCATTTCCGCATTTCCTTCCACATGTTGACCGTGTCACCGTCTTCGCGGTAAGCAAGCGATTTGAACTCACCGCTTGTTTCGCCGTCGGAAATCGAATTGACTACACCGTCCTTGGTTTTGGTGCTTTCAATCTCTTTCTCAGGATTGATTGTTAGCTCGACCTGAAAGCGGACCTTTCCTGCATCCTGCTTTGCTTGGTCTTTTAATCGTCGGAAAAACACTACATAGTCTTTTCCTAGCACTAATTCTGCCATTTATGTCTCCTTCTTTGTGTAATTAAAAGTAACGTCCAGCGCAATGTGAAGCAAAGGCTGGACGTCTGTGTTATCTGGTATGACTTGTTTTGAGGTCGAAAGATGAGCTAACTTATGCTCATATCCATCTTTTAGCAGCTTCACCGCTCCTTCCAAGTAAGCTGAAATCTTGTCTAAACGAGCCCTGTGCTCTCTTAAACCGTAGAGATGGATTGTCTGCCTTACCATCCCTAAAACGTCGTTATTAGGAACCTCAGAGCCGTTGCTCTCTCCCAAAAAAGCAAAGGGATATTTAGTCTCAGCATCTGGTAAATGGTCGTATGTATCGACCCTTGCGTTGCAGAGTGAGAATAAACTTCTGAATAAATCATGATTTGGGGTCACCTAAAAGCTCCTTTCATCACTTTTGTCATGTCCTTTTGAAATTCAGGCTGAATTTGCTCCAACATAGGACGAAAATGGGGCTTACCGGGCTGAAATCGGGTGCCGTATTCCTGATAGCCGTCATAGCCAGCTTCGCCGTGGATATGAGCTTCCATTCCTGGATAGGAAGTGGTGATATGGTCTTTCAAAAATCCAGTATCCCTGGGCGCTAGGTCTCTAGCGATTCTCTTCCCTTTTTCACCATTGTTTTTCAAAACCTGCAGAGACTGCTCGACTGCTTTCGGATGGGCGTTACTGATGGTTGCAGTCAATTTCTCTATGCCTTGCCATTTGATTCCCATGCTACCCACCTACCTTTTTGAGCCTGACAGCCCCTTTAATCGGGGCATCTATCTGATCCATAGGGGCATATTTGCTGCCGTCATAAATAGCGGTAGCAAAAGGCTTCTGTGCCTGCTGAAAACGGCAAATCATGACCGTATCAGTCTGATTTCCATAATCTTTCAAAACCTTTGCTTGTTGGATGAAATTGATCAGGCAAGGCACGACTTCTTCTTGACCTTCAGCAGCCTCGTAGCTATCCGTTTCTGGATTGTATTTTGGCGCTCCAGTCCCTCTAATAAGGGTGATTCGGTGCGGCGTTTTCATAAAAAGACCACCTTTCCTTTCTCTCTCAGAGAGCCATCTAGACCAAAATCTTTATTTAAAATGGCCATATAAGGCTTAAACAAATTATCCCAATCCTGATAAGTCACTGAGTAACCATCCACGGTCTCGGAAGTCACGCCCTCAGACCCTTTGCGCCCATAAAGCTTATAAACAACATTTTCAATCATGAAATTGTACTTCTGATCAATCTCTGTTGTTCCCGTCAAGCTTTTAAAATAGCTTTCAGCATCTTCGACTAGGTCCTGTAACAAGTCATTTTCTTTTGTGTCGTCGGGAGCAATACCCAGCCGACGCTTAATTTTGGCTAGCTGAGTATTTTCCATGTCTATTCTCCCTCAGCGCCTTCGAGTAGGGCTTTCAATTCGTCCTTGGTAGCGCGAGAACCATACTTGATTCCCAGATCATCAAGTTTAGCCTTGAGTTCTTTCACGCTTGGATCGGGTTCAGCTTCAGGAGCTGTTTCTTCTGCAGGGATTGCTTCTCCCTCAGCGCCTTCGAGGGCGATAACTCCTTTTTCAAGCAGTTCCTTGATTCGATTGTCAGAGACCGTCAAATCTGCGCGCGGATAAACTTCGCCCGTTTCGTACAAGCGGTCATTATCCTTTGTATCGATAATGTTTGTAGTTACAATGTAAGTCATTTACAAACTCCTTTCTAAACGTTTGCAGCGTCTGTCAACTTAGCAAATGCATCTGTTTTCGTGATCATGACTGCGATGTCCATTGTTGCACGAATGGCAATCATTTCTTGCTCAAACAAGTTAACAGGGGTTCCATCTGCATTCTGGATTGTTGAGATTTGGCCTTCTTCCGAAATCTTATAATTGATGTTGTAAGGTACACCGTAGATAAGATTGTCAAAGTTGCCAGCGAGCAAGTCGCCTTTTTTGAAATTCTTAGACTTCATGTCCACGGTCACGATACCGTCAAGCTTGTTGTTTTCTTTGTCGTAAATCGTCTTCTTGTCACCGTCACGAGCTTCACGAAGGGCAGAACGGTTTGATACACGAGAGACAAAAGCATTGATTTCAACATCGCTATCTAGCAGCTTGTCTTCAAGTTTCAGGATATTTTCAAAATTGATCGGTCCGCCAATAACTTTACTTGCATCTTTGGCAGCTTTTGCAACCGAATTAGCAAACGGCGTTTCATGGCCGAGAAGCCCCGCTTCGTCAATTTTTGTATAGAATGCTTCGACGATCTGAGGTTTCATGTCGTTGAAGAATTTTTCCCAGGTATAATTCAGTGCCTCACGAGAAGCAAGAAGGATGATACCAAGTTTGTGGGCTTTCAGCTTAACAGGAATGACTTCCGGCTTGTCTGTCTTGATCTTTTCGGTTTCATTCACCCAGTAAGCAGAAACCCCATCCGTCTGAACGTAGACTGTTTTCTCTTGTTCTCCGTCCATTTCGTGGTATTTTCCAAGCTGCATCACGAGCGAGTTCTTAGAGACCTCTTTCATGATGATGTCTGTGAATTTCTTGTGAAAAGTTCCGTCTTTTTTCTCAGAAACCAGAACTTTCTCAGGATTAAAAGTTTGTACTGTCATTTAGTTCTCCTTTTTAGATAATGCGTGAGTCGCGGAAGATTTCTCCGGGACTTTTCGAGTCCGAACCACTAAACGACGATGAAATGCTTGGCGGTTCAGATTGAGTGTATTCAGCTTTGATTTCGCTGATGATGCTCTCGAAGTCAGCAATTGCCTGCAAGGTGCCATCTGCGGTATCTTTAACCACAAAAGAGAGCACTTTTTCATTTACTGGCAATTTTCGACTGGAAAGCGTCTTGATGGCTTCGTCCGTCAATTCTCGCTTGGTTTGCTCTTTCTCCAAACCAGCGATTTTGTCTAGCAAAGCCTGTTTTTCAGCTTCGGCCTCTTTTCGGCGGTATTCCTCAAGTTCTTTTCCGGTCAATTCAGACTCTGCTTTGTACTTTTCGAGAGCTTGTGCAATAGCTTCTTGTGTAGCCTGAGCGTGCTTTTCCTCCGCTTGCTTCAAGCGACGTTGCATTTCAGCAAGAGACACCATCTTTTCAGTTTCTGGTTTTGGCTCTGCAGCGCCTCCTCCGTCACCAGAAGCTTCAGGGCTCTCTTGAGGTTCTCCGCCTTCAGCAAATAGTTGAAGATTGCGCAAGTTCATGCGCAGCATAGATTTGTATTCTGCCATATTGGCTCCTTTCTTTACGCTTTTACGGGCAACCTCCCCGAACTCATGCACCTTTTAATGTCCTAAGCACGGTTTGGACAAAGATAAGCGCTCCGGTGGACTCGAACCGCCCGCCAGATTCCAAGACTCGAACTTGGTCAACCCGTGAAGCAGGATTGAACTGCCTCCCCTTTGAGCGCATAAAAACCGTACGGGATTCCATACGGCTAGGTTTCTATAAGGATAACTTCACAAGCCACCACAGAAATTCTTTTTACTTCCAATTCACAATCAAGGAAATCGCACGGATAACCTCCGTCTAAATATTCATTGTTGTGACACACAGAAACGTAAGCCTCTTCATCAATTGCTTCACAAAGTTCTTTAACTTTCATTTTCTGCACCTTTTCTGAATATCAAAAAACCGCCTCGAATTCGACACGGTTTATAGTAATTTACAGTAATTTATAGCAGTTTATACCTACTTTCTACCAAACCAGCTTGACTTTTTCTGTTTGCTAAACGAAACGATAGCATTATCAAGATCAAACTTCATTTTCTCGCTGGCAGCTTCTAACTTGTCAAAACGCTCATTTGTCGCTTGGACATTGAGAGAATTTACGTTCTGCATTTCTTCAATCATCTTGCCTTGTGTGTTGACTGTAGCTTTTAGCAAAGCCACTTCAGCAGCCAATGCAGCGTTCTGTCTTTCGATTGCGCGTCTTTTAGACGCTTTTTTCTTAATTCGTTTGTTCATTTTAGGACTCCTGTTTCATTGCCGTTTGCCAATAGTAAGATATTGGCTGGTTATATTTTATTTTTGATGTAATATAAAGACTTGGGCTGATGGGTAAACACTTATAAAGCCAAACATATTTTAAGAATTTCAATAATTTCACCACGTTATTCCTCCTGATTTTGGGTACAAAAAAAGCACTTAGATTTCTCTAGGTGCTTGATTGTTTAGTAAGCAAAGTTTAGTTTTGATTTTATATCTTGATAAAGTTTTAAGATTTCAGGAGGAGTATCTTCACGGAAGATAAACTGTTTCTTTCCTGAAATAGTTTTATCGCCAACGATCCAGTGACGAATTTGTTTTGTAAAAATCAAAACTTCTTTGCTAGGCATAGCCATTACTTCCATGATAGTACCTCCTTAACTTTATTTAACAGATTTGGGTCTGTAACTTTATCCCCCAATACCCCAACTTCGGCAACCAACTCATTGATGTTATCGTTGTAAAATGCAATAGCTGCATTATCGCTGATGTTATAAAGATAATTGTAGTCATGTTTCAATTGCTCTTTGACATATGACACCAACGGGGAATTTAGTTCAGACATTGCTTGTTCAACATTATTATAACGCTTTTTGTTGGCTTTGTAAAATGCTTTAGCAGAGTCCCAATGTTTTTTATGTGTTAGTTCATGCACCATGGTATCTTTAATGTTTTGAGCAGCAAAATAATTGTCAGATAGAACTTTAGCAAATTCTTTTTCTGAATGAAGCGCATCACTCACAAATAGAATATCCTGCTTATAGTCATACCCAGCAAAACCAGGTAATCTTGACTTTTTTAGAAAAACAACTGTCGGGGTTGGAAAATCATTTAACTCCTTAAGGCTTGATTGAACATTGAAAACAGTATCTCTGATTTTCTTTGTGTTGTCTTGTACCCAAAAATCAAAAGCCGTTCCATTCAATTTCTTTGTTTTAACTCTGATATCATTTCCTACTGTGAAAGAGCGTTGCTTAGCCATCAAGTCCATTGTAAACATATCCTGATTATACACTTTTTTATCATCAGCTTCAACGTTAGCATCCCGAAGTTCATACTCATCAAGTGTACTACCACCCTCTTTGTACTTCATTTCGATATGGCCATAAGCCGAGCATCTGCAGTTGGGGTGCATCGGAAACATATTCACGCCTTTTTCGACTTTAGCAATCGGGATAGCTTTTTGGTCAAGTGGACCGCAAATGTCGCAAGCACCCGGTTCAGCTACGAAAATCATGTGCGTAAAGCCATTTTCTTTCAGCATGGCCAATTGGGTGTCGGCGTTTATCCTGGCTATTTCAGTCTTGAGCAAGCGCTGCGCATTTGCTTTGCTTGTCTCGTACTTCTTAGCCAGACGTCCCATTTCCTGCTTGTAACCCATCATATCCGTAAAAATGCGGCTGAGAGAGCTCGAAACCTCGCCTTGCAAATTCGCTTGCAGACCGTTAGAACCCCAAATACGACTCGAAAATTTCTGTCCGTAGAAATCAGCGTCTAAAACACTCTGCATTCGTTTTTTCGCTCCGTTGGATGAAATACCCAAGATACCCGCTTGGCGCTTAAATTCGGCTAAATATTCGTCCCTACGAGCCTTATCAAAGACCTCGTTCACCTCAGTGGTTAAATTTTGGATTTCAAGTGCTAATTCAGCCTTCAGGAGCTCCAGTCTACTGACTTTCATTTTCAGGTTGTATGTCCTGAGCCACGAATTTGTCTTAGGGCTAAAATCTTTCTCTTTTACAGCTTTTTCAGCCTTCTTGGCAAACTTCGTAACGTCAAATTCAGAAGCTTTTTTCATAGCCTCTTGCTTGGTTAGACCTTCTTTTTTAGCATAAGCTAGATAAAATCTGTCTATTTCTGATTGCATGCGGTCAAAAGACTCTTGATAAAGTTGAGCAAGTATCTTATCTCTATCTATATCCCGCTTTATCAACTCAGCCTGCGCCTTACGTTCGGCATTGTAGTGTTGGTTACTAATCGTCTGCTTGCTTGTCATCTGACTTACCTATAATCTGGCCAATTTCACTGTCACTAGCTCCGTTTTCTTTCAAAATTCGTGCTTGCTCAGTCTTGTAATCAGTAAAGCTAGCGCTGTTCATCAAGGTCTCTTGAGATAGATTACCGCCCGCTTCAATATATGCCTTGATTTCTGTCCAAACATCTTGTGGGATATTCGGGTGGAATGTAAAAGTCAGCTTGTTCGCTTCGATAGCAGGCTTGTTGATTGCCTTGTGAATGTTGCTGATGAGCTCGTACCTGCGACGCAAAGCTTTAGTAAAATAAGCTTCCTTGTCTTTCCGGACTTGCTCAAGACCGATCATCTTGTAAAGCAGAGCAATCCCTGATTGCGTTGAATTAAAACGATCATCTTCGAGATTCGGAATGCGACTAAACCTGTGGATATCGTTGGCCAAGCGATTTTTGTAGGCTTCTGTGCCTTGCACGTCGTATTGCTTGTAGATATATCCAGCATCTGCGCTTGTTTGCTGCCCGTTTGTGCTTACTCCTGTTTGAAGCAGCAGCGTGTTAGCTTCTTTCATCTTCGCTGCATTCTCGGCACTCATTCCAATGGCTTCTAAGTCACCTTTAATCAACAGCAAAGCATCATTCAGGTCGCTCATATAATTCGCAGTATCAGATTGACCTGCGTCGTATGCGTCGATCAAAGAGATTTCACTCTCATAGTCACCCATTCTAAAGCGATTGTTCCACCACTCGACGACCGGCACATCCTTGTACTCGTGTTTTTTATCGGATTCAACAACCAAATTGATGGAATTGACCGAAAACGGCTTATAAGAGATAATTCGGTCTTTTGTGTAGACAGTAGCAGAAACTTTATCTGCAAAAATAGGCAGATGCACCGCTGCTATAATGTTCTGCTCGACCGTCAAGTCACGAATAACAAACATTTCAAGCGGACTGATCAAAACAACCCTGTCCACATTGTCTTTATCTCTGAAATGATACTCAAAGGCTCGACCATAGACAGAAGCATCAAAAGCAAGATCACTATTCAGAGAATTGATATCGTTTTGCCACTCAATTTCTTCGATGACTTTCAATTGCTCTTCTTCTGCGCCTTCTAAAATGCCGATTGTGACCGGATTTCCGATGACGTAGCTTGTTGCGAAGCTTGAGATATAGCCGCCCCATTTATGCCGAACGCGGTAATCTGCTTTCTCTTTGTCTAACCGTCTGCTGCCAGCTAAGATACTGTAATTATCACCCTGTGCATACGAAGCCAGCACTTGCAGCCTTTTCCTTTGAACATTAAAAAACGTTCCGACCATGTCCCGAAACGCCTTCTTGCCATTTTCCGTAGTTAAAAGCTCATCGCTTGAGACATGCCTAAACTGCTCGTTTGCCAAGCTACCAAAACGCAAGCTGTCCGACCTTGCTTTAGTAGCAGTATCTATTCCATGCTCGAATTCGTTTACTTTATCCACTTTTTACCTCCTAAACATCTTATTGATTTTGCTGATTGCTTTGTCTACATTGACCTCCTTTTTAGCTTGGAAGATTCTATCTTGCAAAGCATACCTGATTGCATCAATACAGTGATTATAGCTATCCACCGGCTCGTTGATGTATTCGTTCGTCTTCTTGTCTTTTTTCCAAGTGTAATTTTCCAGTTCTTCAATCAGCTTCACACACCGCTCATCAACTACCCAGTCGTACTGTAAGAGATATTGGATCCCTTGCATGACCGATCCAGGACCTTTCTGCACATCGATAACCCGAGGGATTCCAAGATTTCGCAATTCCTGATTCGATTTCTTTTCTGCCGAGTCGGCTCTGATTTGCTCTTTAGCATACCCAAGAGCCTTGATGCTCTCTGCGATTTTGTCGTTGGTCAAATTCTTTCTAACAAATTCCTCGACCACATAAAGCTTCCTGTTTGCATCGTCAATCCTAATGTGCATCAAAGCTGACGGATCATTGATAAAACCGTAGTCAAGGCCAAAATAAGCCGGCAGATGCGCCAGCTCGTCTTTGTTTAATAGGCGTTTCTCGTATTTCGGAAATACCAGCTTGTCAAGAGTAGCAAATTCACCTAGAGCATAAATCTTGTAGTAAGCTTCATTACGGTTGGCCAACTCTTCGATATTTTCGATCGTGACCCGATCCAAGAAACGATTATCTTTGTACGAAGTATGGTAAACAACCGTATTTTTTGGTTTCTTGACAAAAAAGGCGTTGTAGGTCCAATTTACCTTGGACACTGGATTAAACATCAAGAAGATTTGTTTCAGCTTGTGTTTCTTATCCCGCAAACGCAAAGTCAGCTGCGTGTAATCGTCTAGCGTGAACTCAGAAGCTTCTTCCATGACCACGTCAGACACACCCTTAATTGACTTGATTTTCTCTGGGTTATCCAATCCCTTGAAGATGAATTGGGCACCGTTTGGTAACTCAATCCGATAAGCTGAATTATTGACCTTGCATTTATCAAGTAGACCCCAAACATCCAAACATTGCTTCACATCCTCAAAGATTGAGTCATAGACCGTCGACCCGACCTTGCGTAGAAAAAGAATCTTGCGTGGGTATTTCCAATCCTGGCAAGCTTTAAATACCACCTTTTGAATAACACCGTGGCTTTTACCGCTTGAAGCGCCGCCGTAGTGAACTTCGGTGAAAGTTGAGTAGTCATTGAGCTTGTCGTAGATATGCTTGTTGAATACTCTGCTAGGTCGTTCGATGACAATATTGATTTTAGGTCTAGTCTTCGTCAGCATCCCACTCACCTACTTTAATTTCAATAGTGCGTTGAGTGATATCGATGTTGTTTTGATACATACCAAGTGTTTTAGCATACTTGTCAGAGGCTGATAGCATCACAGACAAGTCAGGCGGCACTTCCTTGACTGATTGATAACCCTCGCCATCACCAACAAGTTTGACATCTTTAATCTCACGTCTGATAATTTTTGCCCAAAATTGCTGAATATCAACCGAATTAAGCAAAGAAAGCTCCGTTCTGCGCTCGTCAAAGGCATTTTTTAGCTTTTCAACGACTGGCGGAATATGTACATAATTGTTCATTCCCGTTAACATATTTGAAGCTGATGTTCTCGCAGTCTTTTCACTAAAACCAGCTTCTTTTGCTGCTTGCGTAGCGTTTTGAAAACCATTGGCCATATAGTTGAGTACGAAAGACTTCTGCCTGCTCCGAGAGGCTGGCCAATCTGACATAAGGTCATTTGCTATTGTCTTCAATTCTTCAATCGCTAATTTCTCACGGTCATTCATGGCCGCCCTCCTTTCTGATAAAAAAAGAGCCAGACATCAACTGTCTAACTCTCAATTCTTGATGATACTATAATAGCACGTTAAAACTGTCATGCACTGTCAAATACTTTTTTTACTGTCATTTACTGTCAAATGCTGTCACCGCATCTAACTCCTTTGTTGCTATACGCAACAATCGAAAGTAAGTGCTCTCACTACAATTCAACTCATCCATGACTTGCCATCTCGTCATCTTGTCAATATAAACCAAGCTCAATATAGTCTGGCTATCCGTGTTATCCAGAGAGTCAATCAGCCCCTGCAGCTCTCTTTGTTTCCTGATAGCTTCAGCGGTCTTCTGCTCTATTTCTTCCTTGGCCGTCAACAACTCGACATAGATATCATCTTGCTTACGTTTAACGCCCCCTAAAACCTTGTCCGAAGAAAATTTCTGGCTAGACAAGAGTGAGGCTTCGACCTTGTCTCTTCGTCTAATCAAACTTGCAATATATAGATCAAGGTTTCTTAAATCCTTTAAAATATCCTTCGCCTTGTTCACTCTCTGTCTCCTTTTTATGATATAATAATCTTATTGTTGTTTTAGCTGAGGCAGAGATGTCTTGGCTTTTTTGTTACCATCTTAAATAAAGATGTTTGCGTTCAATTTCTTGTTCCAAAATACATTCACGCAAAGACTCCAAAGTTACAAGGGCCGTTTCCACTGTGCCCCATTTATTTTCAGGTTCATATTGACGATATTTCTCGGGGTGATTCTTCAACTCTCTGATACCATGTTTGATGTGTCCGAAAACATCAGTAACCTTGTAAATGTTACCTTGCTTAAAATCCCACTTCATGGCCTTTCTGAACATAGTACCAAGATTATATGTCGGGGAACTATGTTCTGGAGTATCAACACAGACATATCCCCCACCTTCAAGTTTACCTAAAATTTCAAGATCATAACTCATTCTTCCGCCTCCAAAATATCTTGATTTTCGTAGAGATTGCCGATAACTTTGTAATATGGAAGAAAATCCTTTGTTATGTCAATTCGATATCTACGACTCAGGCCATCACCACACCAACGCCCATTGTCTTTGTCATACTTAACAATAAAGGTATATTCTGTCTGTATCTGATGATGCAAGATATCACCTTCAAAAACCTCTGTACCTTCCTTGTCATAAAGACCTGTTGATTGCATGAGGTGAATGTCATTGTTCACAATCCATTCACCAGCAACAGAATCCTCATCAATAATCCAGATATTGCCATTTCCAACCATCACTTCGTCCGGTTGATACATACGACTTAATGAGCCACTATCATACGCTCTGAATTTTAGTGTCATGCCAAATCCTCCTTAAATAAATAAACTAGCTAACCATATCAAAAATGCACATGTAATGATTTTTGAAATGCTGCTTTTTACAGCATATGAATAATCCTCTTCAGATTCTTTTTTGCTGGATAACACAGGCCAGATGAAAGATAGTAGTGTGTCCATCCCTAATGCTTGCCAGACTGTAATTTTACCAACTGGAACGATCGTTGTGATGATTTCATTCCAACCATACTGAACCACAAATGGCGATACAACGATTGCAAATACCGCTCCTAAAATAATTCCTAATTTTTTCACTCTTCCACCTCCTCGATCTCAATGCCCGGGCAATCAAACACCCATCCAAAACCAGCATCTTCAAGCTCTTTGCGGGTATGATTTGTATGATGATCCTTAGAATTACCACTTATACCAAAGAACCAAGTACCAAAGTTTTTGTTATAAGCTAGACATCCATTGATATGTTTCATACCTTTAACCTTTCCCCGATACCGCTTCTCTTTCTCGACCTCATAGCCGTCAAGCCAAGCACGAGCGACTTTGTCATAAGCATTCTGTTCATTCAGCAACCACTCACTGTATTGTTTATTAAAATTCTTCTCTCTGAGCGCATCATATAACGTAGCGTTCTGCCCTTTGTAATACTCGATAATCTCCCCACAAACTGCGGGATTTTGACTTTTTCTGGTTTGTTTAACTTCTCGTATTCTCGGATAAGAATTTTTGCGCCTTGATAAGAGTAAACATGTCCAAGTTCACGCATTCTTTCGATTAAATCTGTTATTTGTTTTTCATTCATCTTCCTGTTCCTCTCAAATAATCAGGGATTTCATCCCCTACAGCCAAAGCCTCGTACTGTTCCTTGGTCACAAGAAACTTTCCGTAGCCACCAACCGTAACCGTATATTTCCCATCAATCACCTCTTTATCAGTGATTTTTCCAAGCACATCCATTGAGCCACCAGCATTATCTGCTTTGTGGATGATAATAGGCCGCCTCTGCTCCAGCTCTTTTATCCTGATGCTCTGCCAGACGTTCAGTCCAGCAGAAAACACAATCAGGATCGCTATAAATCGTTTCATTCTGTGACCTTTCTTCCGTGTTCTTTCAACCATCTATCAAATCCATCGAAAACATTCTCATTTTCTTTGAGTTTAAATATTCCACTGTATCTATCATCGCAATACTCGCAATAATCGATATAGGTTCCACCGTAAAACGACATCATTCCACCTCCTCAAGTTTCACCTTATACATTCGATTTCCTCGATACTTGCTCTCGAGCTGAGCCTTGCATTTGGCAGCATCACCCTCTTTCTTGAAAAAGTGGGTCTCGTCTACCATATTGTCAAAATATAATGTTACAGTAAAACTCATATTTCTACCTCTCAGCTTATCTTATGACTTTCCAGGCCTCCGAAATCCTGACCATAATTGACAAAATAAGAACCAATCAGGATTGCGTCAGCTTCATCGTCTTTGACGTTCAGGTCGAATTCATCGGACACTTTAGCTACTGCCTGCAGCTTCATTGACTTCTTGCTACGGTCTTTGTAGCTGAACTTCCAGTGCTTGCGCCAAGTCGACACGTTCACAAAGTACACATTATCAGCAACCAACCGTCCAAGAATAATTCCTGTCACAATTCCGATGCTGATCATAGATTGTTGATTCGGCCCCATGACTGAGTTCTTCTCGACCGCAATTGATTCAAAATGGCAGTCGTACTTTTGGAGCGCTCTCGATTGAACTGCTCGCAGCTCGCTAGCCATGAAGCGTCCACGCTCAAAGTATGACTTGCTTTTATGCTTTAAGACACCACTCTGGACAAGGTCAGAGCCGTGAAATACGGCCCATCCTGTCGCAGTCGTTGAAATATCTAATGATAATGTCAAATTGCTCATTCAAGCTCTCCTCTAAACCCGCATAAGTCAAAGAGGTTTTGCTTGTTGTTTTCGATAAATTCAAAGAATTTTTGAAGCTCGGCCAAGTTTCGTTTCTCTGCCTTGACTCCTAAGCTCGAATGATACTCTGTCGGCTCTTTCGGGATTGCCTTCACATCTAACCAATAAAGCGGCTCGAAGATGTCCCCGCTCTCATCAAGGGATGGTTCAGCATCCTGATTCTTGAATTGCATCTGGATATCATACTTAATCTTATTTGTTACTGTGATAATCTTATCTATGATTTCAAGGCTGATAGTTGTTCCTGGTATATCGATTTTGTTTTGCATTTTTTACTTCCTTCTATTTCAATTCTTTTGCTATTGCAGCAATAACATTCACGGTCACGCTATTGCCTGCTTGTTTGTACAATTGACTGTTACTATTGACCTCTTGAGCTTTATCAAACGCCCGATCAGGAAAACCTTGTAATCTCCAGCACTCCCGAGGTGTTAGCTTGCGAATACGATAGCCATCTGATAAATGATTATTTTCTTGATAGCTATTGCTTGTCAAAGTAGGAGCGATGTCATGTTCTCCGCCTTGATTATAACCATGACCACGCTGAATGATTTTAGGCTCAAGTCCTCCGCCTTGATATGCTCTGATAGTTGGTGCTATTCCGTCTGTTTCGTAAACCACGCCACATTGATTAAAATTAGGTTGTAATACCCCAAATTGTTTTATAGTATTACTTTTTATTGCTATCTTTTGCCCCTCTCCCTTATTCGTTGTGAGAGTAGGAGCTAGGCCGTCAGCTTGATAGACTTCCCCGTTCATGCCATTTCCAGAGGGGTTCACATTGCCAATTTTCACAACTGATTGGCTACGAGTTGGCTGATTTTTTCCACTGAGAGGAAATACTCTTCTGGTACATTCTCCTCTAAGATGTCCGATAATGAATACACGTTCCCGATTTTGGGGGACTCCGAAATCCTTGCTGTTAAGCACTTGCCATTCCACATCATACCCCAATTCGTCCAAGGCTGAGATAATGGTCTCAAATGTAATTCCGTTTTCGTGGTTGAGGAGCCCTTTGACATTCTCAAGGAATAGATATTTAGGTCTGAGAATAGATGCGAACCTAGCAATCTCAAAGAACAAAGTTCCTCGAGTATCTTCAAAACCTCGTCTGTTTCCCGCAATGCTGAAAGCCTGGCACGGAAATCCTCCACAGATAACGTCCACACGCCCGATTCCTCGAATAGACTCATCTGATACTGCTGTGATGTCATGTAGCTCTATTTCTCCCTTCGTATTGTGTATATCTTTATAACTAGCTCTAGCGAATTTGTCAATCTCACAAAAGCCGATACATTTATGGCCGGCAGACTCCATTCCAAGACGAAACCCACCGATGCCAGCGAATAAATCTAGGAATTTCATAACCTCAACTCATCTCCAACTTTCACTTTCTCATACCCCTTTTCAGATACCTCTGATATCTTTATCTCGAACTTGTGCCCGTCAATAGCGAACGTCCCGTTACTTCCTAACAAATTCTCATCTTTAATGATTGACTTTGCTGTGTGCAGAACGAGCTACCCTACTTGAAAAACAAAAGCAAGTTCTTCTAACTCTTTTTCTTCCATCTAAATCCTCACCTCATCCCCAACTTCCACTTTCTCATATTGCTCTTTAGTAACTACGAACACCCCGTAGTCACGAATTGTGATTGTGTATAACTTGCCATGTCGTCCTTTTTCGACGACCTTACCAAATATTTCAGCGCCTTGATTATCCGCCTTGTAGATGGTAATCGGACGCTTCTCTTCCAGATTCCGGATCTTGCCCATCTGCCAGATGTTCAATCCAGCAGATAGCAGAATCCAGATTGCGATGAATCGTTTCACTTCTCGTGTTCCTCCTCAAAATAAAACTTTCCGTCGAATGGTTCGATTTTAATGATTCCATAATCCAATCCAAGTCTTGCTATGAATGGCTTGGTGATTCTTTCGTGCAAGGCAGACATC
>ERZ772968.248-NODE-248-length-27062-cov-29.454845_pt1 | contig 27062 bp, 14 predicted proteins | sample MGYA00580674_ERZ772968 | MGnify/ENA primary metagenome ERZ772968 (study PRJEB29015, sample SAMEA2737940) | human oral metagenome | biome: human oral; feature: human-associated habitat; material: dental | place: China | collected 2138 ...
AACTGAGCCTATCCGGCGGTGAGTCTACGCAATGCTGGGGGCTGAGAAATAAAACTGTAGACTGCGCTCGGAGAAGAATTCGGGGCCGGCTGCTGGACGGGGGTTCGATTCCCCCCATCTCCACAACAAAAACCGCATGATTCTGCGGAAAACTGAGGGCATGTTTCGATGCGTGACACACAAGCGTGACACGCCTCGAAACATGTCCCAGTCTTTTGTGTTCAGGAGTAAGCCGCTTGTCAAGCGAGGCGGACTACTGCGGAGTATGTCGCCGGAGTTGCGTATCGATGAGTGTCGGTTGCTTACTTGACAAACGTAGTCAACGTGTGGTTAGAGTTATAGAAATAGCTCACACAATCGACAAGGAGTCAATGGTGGCCTTTGAAGACGCTCTTACTCTCCTCGCTGGCAAGGTTGCTGATCAGTGGGAGAGCATCGAGACTGAGGAAGCGACGAAAACTGCTTTCATTCTTCCTTTCATCTCAACTGTTCTTGGCTATGACATCTTCGATCCGCAGGAGGTTGTCCCTGAGTACACGGCAGATGTCGGGGTCAAACGTGGCGAAAAAGTCGACTACGCCATCATGGATGATGGTGACGTTCGAGTGCTTATCGAATGCAAGAAGGTTGCGGGTGATCTCACTCTTGAGCATGCTGCTCAGCTGTACCGCTACTTCTCGGTGACGAAGGCTCGAATTGCGGTGCTCACCAATGGGCGCGTCTACAACTTCTACACAGATCTTGACGCTCCCAACGTCATGGATTCTCGTCCGTTCCTGGTTCTAGATCTTGCCGATATTGATGAGACTTTCTTGCCCGAGCTCAGGAAGCTGACGAAGGAGCGCTTCGATCTCACCTCGATCGTGAGTGCTGCGGAGGAGCTGAAGTATCTCGGAGCGATCAAGCGTGAAGTGGCATCGGAATTTAAGGAACCTTCTGCGGACTTCGTGAGACTGTTTGCATCACGTGTCTATGACGGTCGGGTCACTCAGCAGGTCCTCGAAAAGTTCACTGCCATCACTGATAAAGCGCTCCGGCAATTCCTCAATGAGCGGATCAATGATCGCTTGAAGAGCGCGTTGGGTGCGGATGTGAACACGGTGATGCCGGTCCCCGATGAGGTAGAAGAGCAAGTCAAGGAAGAAGTAGAGGTCGACGAAGCCTCTGATGGCATCGAAACGACCGATGAGGAACTTGCTGCTTTCCGGATCGTGAAGGCCATTGCGTGTGCCGAACTGCCGGTTGAACGCATTACGTACCGTGATGTCCGCTCCTACTTCTCAGTTCTGGCCGACGACAACAATCGTCGTCCGATCCTTCGGTGTTACTTCGGTCGCCGGAAAGTGATTGCTTTCGTCAACGAAGACAAGTCTGAGGAACGAATCATCATCAACTCGGTGGAGGATCTCTATCGGTACGTGGATCAAATACGCGAGGCGGCGCGACGCTGGGCGTAACGATACATGCCCCGGACCCATTGAAGTCCGGGGCATGTTTTATCCCCCATTTCAGTTGCGTCCACCCACAACGATGGCGCCAGAGGATCTAGTGTTTGGTCAGCTATTGCTGGCATGCGGCGAGCCATATGAATGTTTCAGGTCGCGGTGTTCCAGGGCTTCAGGGCACCCGCACTAGTGCGACGGAAGTAATACTTACGCACCTATACCCCTGGGGGTATAATCAATGCGGTTGAAAGAGCAGTCCGTTGAGACAGAAAGTGAGCGGAACATGCGAGTAGTCATCGTCGGAGGAGTCGCGGGCGGCATGAGCGCGGCGGCGCGCCTGCGCAGGCGTGACGAGGGTGCCGAGATCATCGTCCTGGAGCGGGGGAGCTACGTGTCCTTCGCGAACTGCGGCCTCCCTTACTACGTCGGCGGCGAGATCGAAGATTCCGCCAAGCTCCTCCTGCACACCCCGCAATCCCTCAAGGCAGCCCTCAACCTGGACGTGCGCATCAACTCCGAGGTCACGGAGATCGACCCCGACGCTCACTCCGTCACGGTCGCCAACTCGGGCACAGGCGAGGCCTACGCGCTTTCCTACGACTACCTGATTCTCTCACCCGGCGCGCTCGCCGCCCGTCCGCCGATCGACGGCCTCGACTCCCCGCGCGTGCACGCACTGCGCACGGTTGACGATGCTCTCGCCCTGCGCGAGGCGACGGGCACCCGCGCCATCGTGCTCGGTGCCGGCTTCATCGGCATCGAGGCCGCCGAGGCCCTCGCCGCTCGTGGTTTCGAAACCCACCTCGTCGAGCTCGCCGAGCACGTCCTGCCGCCGCTCGAGGTCGAGATGGCAACGCTGGTCACCCAAGAACTGCGAAACCTGGGCATCCGGGTGCACGCCGGCGTCGCCGCCCAGGCCATCGCCCACGCTGACAACAACGATGTCGTGACCCTCTCCGACGGCACCGTCCTACAGGCTGACATCATCGTCCTGTCCGCCGGCGTTCGCCCCGACACGGCAGTTGTGGAGGCAGCAGGCATCGAGACCCGCCGGGGCTACGTCGTCATCGACGATCACGGACGCACCAGCGCCGACGATATTTACGCGATCGGCGACGGCACGATCGGCTGCGACCAGGACCGTCCAGTTGCGCTGGCCGGTCCCGCGAACCGCGGCGGACGTCTCATCGCCGACGCGATCGCCGACGCCGAACACGGCGAGGCCGCCGCTCGACCTATCCCGAGCCCCCAGGGAACGGCCATCGTCCGAATCGGGAGCCTCACTGCCGCCATGACCGGTGCCAACCGCCAGGCGCTCGATGCCTCGGACACTCAGCACTTCACGGTGCACACACACGCCAATCAGCACGCGGGCTATTTCCCCGGTGCTCAGCCCGTGCATATCCTCATGCACGTGGGCGCAGGTGGCGAGATCCTCGGCGCGCAGGCCGTGGGCGCGGAGGGCGTGGATCGCCGCATCGACGTCATCGCGACCGCGATGCGTGCGGGACTGAAGGCAGCCGACCTGATCGATCTGGACCTGGCCTACGCGCCGCCCTACGGCCAGGCCAAAGACCCCGTCAACCAGACCGGCATGGTCGCCCACAACGTGGCGACCGGCGAGCTTATCCTCACCGGCCCGGACGCCCTCACCGAGGACATGCCGGTCCTCGACGTGCGCACGCCGGGCGAGTACGCTGCCGGGCACATGCCCAACTCCCTGAACATTCCCCACACGCAGCTGCGCGACCGCCTGGACGAGGTACGCGCCTGGGTCGATGAGAACGTCGGCGAGCGACCCTTCGTCGTTATGTGCGCCGCGGGCGTGCGCTCCTGGATCGGCTACCGTATCGTGCGCGCCGCAGGCTTTGACGTGACCATGCTGTCGGGCGGCATTCAAACGTTGCGCGCGTGGCTCGGCGATCGCGCCGACACAGTCCTGGTCAAGGAATAGCGAGCATGGCGACGCAGACGCAGATTGTAAACCGACTCAAGCGCGCTCGAGGGCAGCTTGACGCCCTCATCGAGCAGCTGGAAAGCGGGGACGGAAAATGCCGGGAGGTCTTGACTCAGTTCGCGGCCGTCAACTCCGCCATGAAACGAGCCAGCTACCTCGCGGTTGCGACGATCATGTCGCAGTGTGCGCAGGAGGTTGTCGGCTCGCGGGACGAGGCCGACCCTGAGGCGGCGCGAACGGAATCGTTCGTGGCTGCGGACAGGGTGACGATGGAAGAGCTTGAGCAGCTTTTCCTCCGCCTGACCTAAAGCGTCGATAGATCCACTATCGCGAATAGAACACCCATCAATGCGCAACGACTCCCCAAAGGATCCGAGGCGCGAGTTTCAAGGAGATAATCATGTGTCGACCCACCACCTGCGAAGTGTGCGGAAAGACCACCTGGAAGGGCTGCGGCAAGCACATCGACTCGGTGAAGGCTAAGGTGCCCGCGGATCAGTGGTGCAACAAGGAGCACACCGACGAGGAGTATGCCGCTGTCCCGAAGAAACGCGGCCTATTTGGCAGCTTCTGTGGCTAACTAGTTGCCCGAGGCCGTCTCCTCGTGGGGACGCTGAGGGGTGGCAGCCTTCGTGTCGATGGGGTCCAGCCTAGGTGCTGGCTCCATCGACGCATAGTCATGTCACCGGATCCGCATGGGTGTCGAATCCCATCTTCGTTCTGATCATTCGTGTATCATTAATTCATGAGGTGGGCGACAAAATCAACATGGATTCGTATCGCCGTGCTGTTCGGCATCTACATGCTGGTGCCGGCGGCGTGGTTCAGCTTCATGTCCTTCTCGGACTCGATGGACATCGTCAAGAGCGCCGCGTTCCTGATTCTGCTCGCGATCCTGCCGGTACTCGCGATGGTTTTCGGCACCTGGGATGGTGTGAAGGAGGGCTTCAGCCTCCTGTGGCTGCTCGCGCCCTTCGTGTGTTTCCTGGCGCCGATGTACCTGTTCTTCAACGACAGCGCCCTCATCTACGGGGTGGGCTACAGCCTGCTCGGCTTCGTCGCCCACGGCGTCGGTGCCGTCATCCACGCGCGCCGCGTGCGGAAGTAGCAAGCGCAGGCAACAGGCAGATTCGTGCGCGGGCTGTGACTACGCGGAGAGGTTACGAACATGCGGATAGGTCATGACGATGGGGATAGCTTATTAACATATCCGCATGCGAATAACCTATCCGTATCCGCATAACCTATCCGCGTGTCCCCCCGCGGATATGTCCCCGTGCGCAGAACCCCGTTTCGCCCCGGCGCCGCCTTCTCGGGCGTAGCATTTCCTGTATCGTGATGGCTCAAGGCCTGCGCAACGCACAAGCACACGGAGGTGCTGGCATGATTTGGGATCGGGTTGCACCGCTGTACGACTTCTTCGAAAACACGTTCAACCGAGCTGTTTATGACGGCACGGGCGAGGCGGTCGCACGCATGATCCGGCCAGATGACCGTGTCCTCGAATGTGCGTGCGGCACCGGCGCGATCAGCGTCGCCATTGCCCCGGTGTGCGCCCGCCTGGTCGCCACGGACTACTCCGAGGGCATGCTCTCGCAAGCCCGTAAGAAGCTCGCGACACACTCGAACGTCACCGTCGAGCAAGCCGACATCACGGCCCTACGCTACGTCGCCGATTCCTTCGATGTGGCCGTCGCGGGCAATGTCATCCACCTGTTGCCTGACCCCGCGCACGCCTTACGAGAACTTGCTCGAGTCGTGAAGCCGGGCGGCACGATCATCGTCCCCACCTACGTGAGCCTCACAGATGGTGCGAACAACCCCATTCCGTGGCTGTTGTCCCGCCTGGGGCTGCGCTTTCAGGAGCACTTCACCCCGGCCTCGTACCAGGCGTTTGTCGAGGGGATGGGCTACGACGAGGCCCGCTTCCGCCTCGTCCGAGGGCGCATCCCCTGCGCAATCGCCGTTTTTCCCAACCGGAAGCAGGAGGACTAGCGCCCCTCCATGATGAACCCGCGCAGCATCGCCCCGTAGGCGACCGCGTCGCGGCTCATACGCTCGCAGTGCCCCCAGCCTGGCCAGACGCGTAGCTCGGCCTCCGGGTAGAGCCGCGGGATCACGCGGCGTGCGAGCCGCAGGTCTGAATCCTTTTCCCCGTACGCGAAGGTGGAGCGCCGTGACATGGTGGAGGAGAGGGACGGCAGGCTGACATGCGAGCAGTCGCGCACGATCGCGCGGATGCTCTCCTCACTCATCGTGGAGAAACTGGCGACCATCGAGCGCGCGGCCTGCTCGCCGTAGAGGCGCGCGAGCTCGAGGGCCCCGGCGTCGGGATCGCGCAGAGCTTTCCGGTGCTTGGCGACCATCACCCGGCTGAGAACGGCCCCGCCGACTCGGGCTACGGGCCCGCCCGAGTAGAAGCTCACGCCCTCAATAAACAGTCGATCAAACGAGAGGTCCGGGAATCGCAGCAGCTCGAACAGGATAACCCCGCCGAGCGACGCCCCGAAACCCAGCGATAGGCGACGCACCCCGTGGGAGGACAGACACTTGTGGATCGCCGCCGCCTCCGCCGCCGCCGACACGTAGGGGGCCGAGGCCTCGTCCCCGTGGGCGGACAAGTCCGGCACGAGGAAACGCAGTCCGGGCCCCATGTGGTCGCAGAGCGCAGCCTTCATGCTCGATGCCGAGGACAGCATCGGGTGAATGATGAGGGCGGTGGGGGAGTTTTCCCCGCCGGGCCCGTAGATGTGCATCTTCATGGCATCGCCCCACAGAAGTCGCCGGGCGCGTCGCTGCGCCCCTGAACTTGGATGACACTCAGATGCTAGCACGGCCGTGTCTGTGGCCGATTGGGTTTCAGGTCCCGATACGAGCGGGGCATCAGGCGCCCTGGGTTCGTGCGCGCGAGCGGTCCTACTAGCCTCCGCGCGGGATCGCGGGTAGTGTTGCCACGTTAGCCCCCTATGAAGGAGTGAATGATGCTCGTTGTGACGACCCCGACCGTTGAGGGCGCGCCCGTCAAGCAGTACATCGGCATGGTCTCCGGTGAGGCGATCTCCGGCGTCAACATGTTCAAGGATTTCGGTGCGAACCTGTCCAACATGTTCGGTGGCCGCGCCTCCCAGTACGAGGAAGAGATCGGCGGTGCCTCCGCGACCGCCGTCAACGAAATGTGCGCCCGCGCCCAGTCCATGGGCGCTAACGCGGTCGTCGGCGTGAAGGTCGACTACTTCACCGCAGGCACCAACAACGGCATGCTTGCCGCCATCGCGACGGGTACCGCCGTCATCCTCTGACGGTCGCCCGCACGGCGCTCGGCTCGCGCAGAACAACCCGCCAGAAGGAGCTCGCATGGGCCTGCTGGCGGGTTCGTTGTTTCGCCCCACCAGCACAAATAATGCGCGACTATCGTTGCTTAGGTAATACTAAGGGGGATAGTTTACGTAGAAAATACGCCTTCGTAAAGCGCCCGTCGGATGGTGAGAAGAGGGGCTTCTCGGTAAGGATAGGTAACCCTATCCTAGACTCTGGGCTGTGCCGTATCTGCGGCCTATCCCTGACCCAGTTGTCAACCAAGTGAGCCATAGATGTCCCATCGCAAAACCTCAGCGTTGGTGCTGCTAACCGCGGGCACCCTCGCCATGACCACCGTGAGTATCCCGGCAGCATTCGCCTTGGATGCGCGCGAGGAAAGCCAGTCGGGTGCCCCCGCCTCCTCCGTCGACGCACGCTCCGGAGCCCCGCAGTCGGGGAGTTCCGACGAGTCAGGAGAAGAGAACCCGACCACCACCCCCGAGAGCTTCCCCTCCGACGACACCCCGACGACAATTATCGTCCAGCTCGAAGATGGAGCGGTCGGCATCCCGTGGTACCGCCGCGTCTTCGGGCTGTCCTCCTCGACCAAGCACGAGACGGTCAAAGACCGTATCGAGACCGCGGTCGAGGCAGTGGTTCCCGGTGCGGACGTCACCGACGTGCGGGACTACACGCATGCGCTGGACGGCTTCGCGATCCAGGCCCCGGCCTCGTCCCTGGATGCCATCAAGGCGACTGAGGGCGTGAAGGCCGCCTTCATCGAGCGCCACCACAAACCCATGGTCGTCGAGGGTGACGGGGGAGCACTGGGTGCCGAGGCCATCGATCCCGCCCTGCAGAACGCATCTTCCCTGGAGATGACGCGCGCCAACCAGGCCACCCAGAAGGGTGACCGCCAGGTCGTCGAGGTCATCGACACGGGCATCGAAGCCACCCACCAGGCCTTCTCCGGTTCCATGGACGGTGTCGACGTGCGCATGAGCCAGGCCGACGTCGAGGCCCTCGCCGCCACGCTGCCGCACGGCAAGACCGGCAGCTACATCAACAAGAAGATCCCCTTCGTCTTCGACTACGCGGACAACGACCCCGACGTGCTGCCCAAGTCCAGCAAGGACCTCTCGCATGGCACCCACGTCGCCGCGATCGCCGCCGCCAACGCAGCCGACCTGCAGGGAACCGCGCCCCACGCGCAGATCATCGTCGCGAAGGTCGCCTCCGACCAGGACGGATCGATCCCGGACAGCACCGTCCTGGCGGCCCTCGACGACGCTGTCGTCATCAAGCCCGACTCGATCAACCTCTCCCTCGGCGAGGACGCAGGCATGGGCACCGAGGCCGGAACCATGTACGCGGAGGTCTACAAGAACCTCGCCGCCGCCGGCGTGACCGTCAACGCCGCCGCGGGCAACTCCTACTCGAGCGCCTACTCCAACAAGAGCGGCAAGAACCGCCCCTACGCGACCGACCCCGACGCGGGCACGCTCTCCGAACCCGCCTCCTACAGCTCGACCCTCGCCGTTGCCTCGGTCAACAACCAGGACGCGCTGCCCTACCTGACGGTGGGGGATCGCACGGTTGTCTACCGAAAGTCCCGCGGCCTCAAGGATGCCTTCGTGCCGAGCCTCACGGACATCGAGGAGGGAACCTACACCCTCGTCTACGCCGGCATTGGTGACGCGGCAGCCCTCGACGAGCTGGTGGCCGACCACCCCGGCGACCTCTCGAAGGTCATCGTCCTGGAAGACCGCGGTGGCTCCGACAGCGCCACCGGCGCGGACATGACCCACGAGGCCAAGGTCAAGGGCCTCACGCAGCTGGCCTCCAAGCCTGCGGCCCTCATCATCGGCGACTCCGAGGCCAGCGAAAACCCGTACGTGGCCACCATCGAGGCCACCCATACGATGCCGACGGTGACCATCACCCAGAAGGAGAAGGACGCCCTCATCGAGGCCATCAAGGCCAGCGAGTCCGGCTCCATCACCATCTCGAACCCGCACTCGGGCCTGCAGCTCGCCTCAACCAACCCGTCGATCTCCGACTTCACCTCGTGGGGCGTCACCCCCGACCTCAAGCTCAAGCCTGAGATCGCCGCCCCCGGCGGCAGCATCGTTGCCGCCGTCCTGGGCAACACCTACCGCTCCATGTCGGGAACGTCCATGGCGACCCCGCAGGTCGCGGGCATCGCCACCCTCGTTCGCCAGCGCGTGAACGAGGACCCGGCATTCGCTGGCCTGTCGGAGGAGGACAAGGCCGCGATCGTTACCACCCTCATGATGGGCACCGCCCACCCGCTGCTCGACATTGACCAGAACGACGGCACCTACTACTCGCCGCGCCGTGTGGGTGCCGGCCAGGTGGACGCGCTCGCGGCCACGACCACGTTCGTCTACCCCAGCGTGGAGGGCGCGGACAACCCGTGGCGTCCCAAGGCCGACCTGGGTGAGGGCACGAACGGGTGGACCTTCCAGGTCACTCTGACGAACGTTTCTGACAGTGCACGTACCTACACCCTGGGCGGCCAGGCGCTCTCCGAGATCGTCGAGGGTGGCCTGTTCACCGAGCATTCGAAGAACTGGGCGGGGCAGGGCATCGACCTGACCTTCTCCGCGGACTCCGTGACCGTGCCCGCCAAGGGCACCTCCACCGTGAGCGTCACCGTGACCCCGCAGGCAGCCTTCGCCTCGTACGCGAACGCGAACGCCCCCAAGGGCACCTTCATCGACGGTGCCGTGACCTTCACGAGCACAGACGGTGCCCCCGACCTCACCGTGCCCTACATGGGCTTCTACGGCTCCTGGGGCTCACCCTCCGTCTTTGACGCCAAGTGGTTCGACGGCACGACCAACGCGGTCCACTCCTGCGCCTCGACGCTGCTCAATCCCGCGACCGAGGTTCCGCTGGGTTCCCTGAACCCGCTCGCCGGCCAGGAGATCGACGACGTGCGCGCGGTCGACCCCGCGTACTTCATCATGTCGCGCTCGGCGCTGCCCGACGCGCCCTCGCGCCTTCTACCGCGCACCTGCCTGCTGCGTAACTCCCCGAAGGTGACCTACACCTACACGAACGAGGCCGGCGAGGTCGTGCGCGAATACACCTTCGAGCGCGCCCGCAAGTCCCTGTTCAACTACCACGCCAGCAAGATCCAGCCCATCGAAAGCCAGGAGGGTAACAACCCGGTCTTCGACGGCTTCGACAAGGACGGCAAGGATCTGCCCGCGGGCCGCTACAAGCTGACGATTGACGCCGCCTCGGTCGCACCCTCCAGCGTCTCGCATCAGATGACCTGGGAGTTCGCGCTGGACACCCAGGCGCCCGCGATCTCCAACCTGGCGGTGACCGGCGAGGGGGATGCGCGCGTCGTCTCCTTCGACGTCACCGACAACTCGCCGCTGGCCGGCATCGCTTTTTCTGAGTCTGCGACCTCGCGTCGCTACTACGACGAGAAGGAGGCCGTGGGCGCAAACCGTCAGGCCGACGGCACCTATGCCAAGCACTACGAGATCAAGTGGGCCGACCTCATCGCCCGCGCGGACTCTTCGGATCCGGCGACCGCCTACCTGTTCGCGTGGGACTGGGGTAAGAACCAGGCCCGCCAGGTGATTCGATTCCAGACGATCCCGATGACCTCCCTGACCCTCACCCCGCAGGCGTCCGAGGTCGTCGCCGGCGAGACGGTCGCGCTGAGCGCCTCGTACGAGCCGACGAACGCGAATGTCACCGACCTCGTCTGGTCCTCCTCGAACGAGGCTGTGGCCACCGTGAACGAAAGCGGCGAGGTCCGCACCCTGGCCGGCGGCGAGGCGACGATCACCGCGACCGACGCCTCCAACCCGGCCCTGTCGGCCAGCGCCCAGATCCGCGTGCGCACGATCTCCGAGGACGCGGGCATCGAGCTCGCTCAGACTCAAGTGAGCGTCAAGGTGGGGGAGAGCGCCCCCGTGTCCGTCTTCCTGGCGCCTTCGCTGAAGGACCGTGCCGTGACGTGGAGTGTTGAGCCTGCCGACCTGGCCACGGTCGCCGCCGACACTGACACGCGCAAGGCGACGCTGACCGCCGGCGATCACGCGGGTTCGGGCACGCTGACCGCCACCGTCACGACCGAGGCCGGTGTGGCCAAGACCGCGTCCGTGCCCGTCACGGTGCGCGCAGCCGACGCCGACGACTTCGAGATCAACGAGGACGGCGTCCTCGTGAAGTACAAGGGCTCGGCGACCGAGGTCACCCTGCCCGACACCGTGACCTCCATCGGCGAGCGCGCCTTCGCGAGTTCCACCGTGGAACACGTGACGATTCCCGCCTCGGTGCGCTCGATCGGCCTGGAGGCCTTCATCTACAGCTCGCTGAAGAAGATAACCTTCGTTGACGACGAGGCTCACCCGGCCCAGCTGACCAAGATCGCCGACCGCGCGTTCGCCAGCACGAGCCTGGAGGCGATCGACCTGCCGCGTTCCCTCGTGACGATCGGCGCGGAGGTCTTCGATTACAACTCGGCGCTCACGACGATCAAGCTGGGGCCCAATGTCGCAGCCTCCTCGGTGACCGGCGGCTACGCGGAAACCGGTGCGCTGACGAGCGTCGAGGTCGATCCGGCGAACCCGAACTTCGAGAGCGTTGACGGTGTCCTGTACTCCAAGGATCGCTCGACGCTGATCATGTACCCGGCCGCCAAGAACACGGGAGGCGCGTACACGGTCCTGGACGGTGTCGCGACGATCGCGCCTAAGGCATTCCAGAAGGCGGGCATCACCTCCGTGACCCTGCCCGACAGCCTGCGCACGATCAAGGACGAGGCCTTCCGCCTCTCCGCGCTCACCACCGTGACCCTGCCCGAGAAGTTCGAGACGGTCGGCACCTGCGCCTTCTGCTCCGCCGGCAAGCTCGCGAGCATCGACCTGGGAGGCACGATCTCCCTGGGCGGTAGTGCCTTCGAGTCCACGAGTGCCAAGGAAGGGGTCAACTTCCGACCCGAGCTGAACCGCCTCACGACGATCGGCGACTTCGCGTTCAGCCGCACGGCGGTGTCCTCCGTGACCCTTCCTGACTCGGTGACCACGGTCGGCGAGCAGGCCTTCTCGGAGAACACGGCCCTGACCTCGTTCCACATCGGCGTGGGCGTCACCTCCTTCGCCGAGACCGCCCTGTACAACGACCGCAAGATCGCGACGCTGACCGTGTCCACCGATAACCCGGTGTACTCCGCCGAGCGCAACGTCCTGTACCGCAAGGCGGATGACGGCCTGCACCTGATGCTCTCCCCGGCCGCCAACACGCTCACCGACTACACGGTGCGCGCGGGAACGGTCAAGATTGGTGCCTCGGCCTTCGCGAACAATAAGACGCTGACCCGGGTCGTCCTGCCCGAGGGCCTGAGGGTCATCGGTGACGACGCCTTCGCGGGCACGACGGCCCTGACCGAGCTCGTCATCCCCGAGTCGGTGGAGCGCTCGACCGGCGTTGTCGGCAACTCCCTGGAGCTCGTCGAGTACGGATCCAAGGTGACCTCGATTCGCATGGAAGGCAGCTGGGTTCCCATGCCTCGTCGCATCGTCGTGCGTGGCGGCGTGGACGGCTCCTTCGTGTACGACGGTCGCCCGACGAACGGTCGCCGCCAGAGCGCCTACTTCGGTGAAGGCATGACCCGCGTGTCCTTCGGCGTGGACGTCCCGCGCGTCCTCGTCCTGCCCTCGACCCTTACCCGCCTTGACCTCGAGCCGGAGCTGAGCGACGCGAAGAAGGACGACACCCACGTGTACGTCGCCGCAGCCGAGGGCGAGCCGGCGTGGAACGTCGCCAAGGGGGCCCTCGAGGCGGCCGGCATCGACGTCTCGCACCTGCATACCTACACGGGCGCGTCGATGACCCTGGCGGGCGCAAACATCGCCGAGGCCTCGAGAAGTTACACGTACACGGGCGAGGTCGGCGCGTCGGTCGACGTGACCGCGACGGTCGCCGGCGGCATCGCCGGTACGCAACAGGTTCGAGCCGTGCAGATCAGCGCGGACGGCACCGAGACGCTCGTGCGCGACTGGACGACGGTGACGGACGGTGGGGACCGCGCTGCGGATTCCTCGGTGACCTTCCCGTGGACCCCGTCCGCCGCGGACGTGAGCCTGCGCGTCCAGGTGCGTGACGCCTCGTATCTGACGAGCACGCTGATGGTGAAGCTGCCGGGTACTCCCGAGCCGACGCCTGTGCCGACGCCGGAACCGACGCCGGACCCGACGCCTGTGCCGACGCCTGTGCCGGAGCCTTCTCCGGATCCGACTCCGGCTCCCGAGCCGACCCCGGATCCTCCTCCTGCCCCGCAGGGAGGCCAGTGGATCAGTGATTCCACCGGCTGGTGGTACCGCTACACTGATGGCACCTACCCGGCTGGCAAGACGGTGCAGATCGGCAATTCCGCGTACCGCTTTGGCGCGGATGGCTACATGCGCACCGGGTGGGTGAGCGAGGACGGCGCCTGGTTCTACCACGATGCTTCGGGCGCTCAGGCGAGTGGTTGGGTCAAGGATGGTTCGTCTTGGTACTACCTGGAACCGGCGACTGGCCAGATGGTGACGGGTTGGATCCTCGTTGGGCCGACCTGGTACTACCTGACGCCCGGAAGTGGCGCGATGGCGACCGGTTGGGTCAAGGATGGTTCGTCTTGGTACTACCTGGAACCGGCGACTGGCCAGATGGTGACGGGTTGGATCCTCGTTGGGCCGACCTGGTACTACCTGACGCCCGGAAGTGGCGCGATGGCGACCGGTTGGGTCAAGGATGGCTCGTCTTGGTACTACATGGCTCCCAGTGGCGCGCTGACCGCCGGTTGGTTGAAGGATGGCGGCTCCTGGTACTACCTGAGCACCGACTCCGGTGCGATGTACACGGGTGGTCACTGGATCGGTTGGAAGTGGTACCACTTCGCTGATTCGGGACGTCTCATCGGCTGATCTGATAGCGACGCTCCCTGCGCCCGCGCCCCGGAGAATCTCCGGGGGCGCGGGCCTTTGTTCGACCACTAGGTCGGGACAGTCGTGATGTGGCTTCGCGCACGCTCGCTTGTAGGGGTGTATGCAGCGTAAATTCTGGATTTCGGTTTATTTGTCAGATTCAGTGGAAAGATGTTATGTAATCCTAGAAAAAATGGGTGAAAATCGGCCGCATCGTCGCCGCTCTGCACTCGTCACTGATCCGGGTTGATGCATGGTACTACGTGCAAAGGTACTCAATGCTTGATTGGCATATGCTGAGAAGGAGTGTCTCAGAGGGTATCCACAAACCCTATTGAGAGATATGTTTGGCATGAGGGGTCGTGGTCGCAACACGAAGCATTCCCGTACCAACTGGCAATAGAGGGGGCCACAGATGTCCCGTCGACAGTCAACGGTGCTGGCGTTCGCACTCGCCGGCGCCCTGTCCCTGACCGTGGTCAGTGTGTCAGCCGCATTTGCGGCAGACGCAGGTGCCGCCGGTCGGGTCAACGCAGCCGCCCCGCTGCAAGCGGACGCTGACGGCTTTGTCATCAACGCCGACGGCGTGCTCGTGGGGTACACCGGTGGGGCCACCGAGGTGCGCATCACCGAGGGCGTGACCAAGATCGGCACCAGCGCCTTCACCGGTGCACATCTGACGAAGGCCTGGGTTCCTGCGTCCGTGCGCGAGATTGACGACCTCGCGTTTGCGCACCGTCCCCTGGAAGAGATCACCTTCCAGGACGACGACCACCCTTTGCAGCTGACCATCATCGGTGAGCGCGTATTCCTCTACACGCCCCTGGAGCACATCACGCTGCCTCGTTCGGTCGAGATGGTGGGCCTGGAAACATTCGGCGAAATGAAGAAGCTGCGCTCCGTCCACGTCGGCCCGAGCATGCAGGCCGGTGGCCTGCTGTACGCCTTCACAGGCAACCCCCTCCTGGAGCGCATTGACGTCGACTAGGCCAACCAGAACTACCAGAGCCTCGACGGCGTCCTCTACACCAAGGGGCTGACTCACCTGACGACCTCCCCGCAGGCAAAGAAGGCCGGTGGTCACTACCCGGTCGCCGAGGGGACGCACACCATCGACGAGGGCGCGTTCTCCTACGCCCAGATCACCTACGTGACCCTGCCTGCGACCCTGCGCCACGTGGAAAAGGCCGCGTTCGTGAGCTCGCAGGTCACCTCCCTGACCCTGCCCGATGACTGCGAATCCATGGACAACATGGCGTTCTGGAACAAGCACAAGCTGACGCGCGTTGACCTGGGCGGCACGAAGCTCCTGCCGGACAGCGCCTTCCGCTACAACCGGGAACTCGCCGAGGTGAACTTCCGCCCCGACCTGAACCGCCTCACCAGGGTGGGTGACTACGCGTTCGAGGATGCGTCGATCACCTCGGTCACGCTGCCCGAATCGGTGACGAGCATTGGCAAATTCGCGTTCTCCGACAATAGCTCCCTGACCCGCCTTCACCTGGACTCGGGCCTGACATCCATCGGGGAAGGTGCGTTCGTCGGGGCGACATCCCTGACCTCGCTGACCGTCGCACGTGCCAATCCCGTCTACTCGGTGGATGGCGGCGTCCTGTACCAGAAGTCCATTGGGGGCAAGCTCCTCGTCCTGTCTCTGCCCACGAACGGGGCCACCGAATTCACGGTTCCCGACGGTACGGTTGCGATCGCTCACTCCGCCTTCGTAAGCAACACGTCCCTGCGCCGCGTCGTCTTGCCTGATGGCCTGACCAGGATCGAATACGGCACCTTTGACGGCTGCGACAACCTTACCGATATCGTCATTCCCAACTCGGTGACCGTAGCCCGTGGCCTGGTCAACAACGGCCTGGACACCGTCGAGCTGGGCTCGAAGGTCACGGAACTGTGGATGACCCCGCGCGACACCACCACCCCGCGCCACATCATCGTGCGCGGCGGAAACAACGGCGAGTTCTACTACGAGGGTAAGGCCACCAACGGTCTCCCCGACAGCGCCTACTTCGGCGAGGGGATTACCAGCTTCACCTTCTGGTTCGACACGTCCCGCGTCCTGGTCCTGCCCTCGACCGTGAAGGACATCAAGCTCGCGGAAGACATGGCTTCGGACCTCAAGGCGAACACCGAAGTCTACGTCGCCGCCCCCAAGGGTTCGAAGGCGTGGACGCTCACCGAGGCGGCCATGAAGGAGGCTGGCTACAACATGGCGGCCCTCTTCGAGTACACCCGCCCGCAGGTTGCGGTGTCGGGCAACGGAATCAACGAGGCCGGCCCCGGGTACACGCTCACCAGCTCGGTGGGCACGCCGACGACCGTGAAGGTCTCCGCGCAGGGCGGCACCCTGGGTGGACGCCAGATGCGCGTGGTGCAGATCGGCAGCGACGGCGCGGAGACGGTTCTCCGGGACTGGGATTCGATGCAGGGCAGCTCGGACGAGAGTGCGTCCACGCGGATGTGCCGAGCGATCACTCACCCTCATGCAGCTCAACACTTTAGGTGTGAAGAAAGTGAGCCGACAATGTTCCACTACCGACGCGTAGCGCTAACGCTGATAGCGGCCGGTGCCCTCGCATTCACGACGACCGGCGTGCCCGCGGCCTTCGGCGCCGACGCCGACGCAACCCAGGCCTCGTCGCCCCAGCAGGCCAGCGATGACTCGCCGAGTACGATCATCGTCCAACTCGACGCGCGTGATGACGGAACCGACCGCGCCGCCTACTACGCGCAGATGAAGACGCGCATTGGCGAGGCCGTGGCGGCTGCCAGCCGGGGCGCCACCATCTCCGATGTGCGCGACTACCTCCACGCCTTCGATGGATTTGCGATCCAGGCACCTGCCTCGACCCTCCGTGCGATCCAGGCGATGGCTGGCGTCAAGGGCGCTTTCCTGGACGGAGACAACTCCTTCGTCACCGACGAGGAGATCAACGGACAGTACCGCGCCGCTGCCGGCGGTGGAGACTCCGGCATCACGCCCGGGGCGGCGGCGCAGATGATGCGAGCCAACGCGGCCTCCCAGAAGGGGCAGGGCCAGGTCATCGAGCTCATCGACAGTGGTATCGATACCTCGCACGAGGCCTTTGCCGGCGACCTGGATGCCGCGTCACTGCGCCTCACGCAGGATGCGGCAGCTTCCCTGACCTCCCAGCTGGGCGCGGGCAAGGCGGGAGTCTGGGTCAGCCCCAAGATTCCTTTCGCCTACGACTACGGTGACGGGGACACGGACGTGCTCGCCACGGACGAAGGAGACGAATATGCGCGCGCTGCGAACACCCAGGGCACGCGCGTCGCCACCCTCGTGCGCCAGCGCGTGGCATCCGACCCGGCGTTTGCGGGCCTGTCGGACGCCGAGAAGAACGCTGTGGTCACGAAGCTCCTAATGGGCACCGCCCGCCCGATCACGGACGCGCAGCAGGATGACGGTACCTTCTACTCGCCTCGCCGAGTGGGTGCCGGCCTGGTTGATGCTGCGGGGGCCACGACCTCGTTCGTGTACCCGACCGTCGTCGGTGCGGCGAACCCGTCGCGTCCCAAGGCCGACCTGGGTGAGGGCACCTCCGGCTGGAGCTTCCAGGTCACCCTCACGAACGTCTCCGACACCGCCCGTACTTTCACCCTCGGCGGCCAGGCGCTGTCCGAAAAGGTCGAGAGCATGCTGCTGTCGCACCACTCGACCAACTGGGCGGGGAAGGGGATCGACCTGACGTTCTCCGCGGACTCGGTGACCGTGCCCGCCAAGGGGGAGTCCACCGTGACCGTCACCGTGACCCCGCGCGAGGCCTTCGCCTCGTACGTGGCTGCGAACACTCCCAAGGGCACGTTCATCGACGGTGCCGTGACCTTCACGAGCACCGACGGAGCGCCGAATCTCACCGTCCCCTACATGGGCTTCTACGGCTCCTGGGGCGCGCCCGCCATCTTCGACCAGGTCACCCCGAACAACCACATCAGCGGCTACGGGTCGACCTTCATGGACGGAAACCTCCCGTGCGGACAGCAGAGTCCCTTCGATGTCGAGGACGAGCGGATGATCAACGGGGTCGATCCCGACCTGTTCATCATCACCCGTTCGACGGACGAAAATGCGCGCAGGGGCGTGCGCCCGGGTACCGTGCTGCTGCGCTCCGTGTCCTCCCTGACCTACACCTTCACCAACGAGGCAGGCCAAACCATCCGCACCTTCACGTGGGGGAGCGCGGATCGGTCCATCTACGACGTGCAGACGCGCTCGCCGCGCACCGTCGAGGACTCTGTGCCCGGCTGCGCCCCCTGGTTCTCCGGCTACGCGCCCGATGGCAGCGAGCTGCCGGATGGACGCTACACGCTGACGATCGAGGGCACGACCGAGGGACCCTCGCCCTCGACCCAGCAGATCAGCTACGGCCTCACGCTGGACACCAAGGCCCCCGTTATCTCGAACGTGACGGTCAGCGGCGACGGTAACGACCGCACGCTCTCCTTCGACGTCGCCGACTCCTCGCCCATATCGGCCGTCGGCTTCTCGGCCACCGCCGATGGCCCCATCGTCGAGCGCGGCGCCGAGGTCTACCCGACCGAACGCGGGGAGGACGGGCTGGTGCACCGCCACTTCGACGTCCCGCTGACAGACGCCTTGGCGAGCATCGGTGGCGACCCGTCGTCCATCTACCTGCACGTGTGGGACTGGCCCGTCAACAAGGGGACGGCTCCGGTCACCCTCAAGGCGATCCCCATGACGTCGCTGGCTCTCTCCCAGACGTCCGCGACGCTGAGTGTCGGTGAGACGCTGACGCTGAGTGCCACCCACGAACCCGCGGACGCCAACGTGACGGCGCTTTCCTGGTCCTCCTCGGACGAGGCCGTGGCAACCGTCAGCGCGACCGGCGAGGTCAGTGCAGTGGGCGCGGGCGACGCGACCATCACCGTGACCGACCCGACGCAGCCCAGCGTGACGGCCAGCGCCACCATTCACGTGAGCGCTCCCGCCCCCGCCGCGAAGGCAGGAACGTGGAAACGGGATGGCCGCGGCTGGTGGTACCGCTATGAGGACGGGACCTACCCGACCGACACGACCCTCGCCATCGACGGGGCCACCTACCGCTTCGACGCGCGCGGCTACATGCGTACCGGCTGGGTCGAGGAACAGGGCTCCTGGTACTACCTGAAGACCGGAAGCGGCGCGATGGCCACGGGTCGCCTGCGCATCTTCTGGACCTGGTACACCTTCTCGGAGACGGGACAGCTGATCAGCTAGATCACCTCTGAGCCTGCCCCAGGCCCGCGAACCCAGCGTGACGCCGGGTTCGCGGGCCTGGCGTCTGTCAGGGGCATGAGCGCTAAAATTCCCAGGGTTTTTTCAGGTTGTCTTGCCGTTGTCGCAAGGTTCGCCCGATACGCTGAATGTCATCACAAGGGAATACGGCACGGACCACGAGGGTCCGGGACATGCCGACGAGACTTTTTCGAGGAGCCTTCTGGGAAAACTTGCACTGTGTTGATGGGATAGGCTGAGGGGTCGACCGCGAGGTCGGCCCCTCAGCCTATGCGCTGCCTTGCACAAAATGTCAGTGGGTGGACATGACGATGGTCTAGCGGACATGCATACTGCACAACTGGCAGAACTTACGCATAATGGGACGGCGCGCCACACGGTGCGCATCTCATCCTCACGTTGTCGATACGTAAGTGAGCCATTGATGTCCCATCACTCCACCCCGGCACTCGCCCTTGCCGCCGCCCTCGCCCTGACCGGCGTGAGCGTCCCGGCGCTCGCGGCGAGTCCCCAGCCAGGCGGTGTCCTCCCCGCTAACCCCGCCCAGGCCGCCTCCCCCGAGGCGCGCACGGGCACGCGCGTCGAGGATCCGCTCCTCTCCATTCGCCAGGCCGAGGCTGGGGGAGTGACCCTGCCAGACGCTGCCTCTGCGCAGGAGGCGGCTGATGATACCCCGACGACGATCATCGTCCAGCTCGAGGAGGGATCGGTCGGCGGCTCTGCAACGGCCACGCGCGACGAGGTCAAGGCCCGCGTTGCCTCGGCGGTTCAGGCGGCCGTGCCCGGCGCGCAGGTCGCCACCGTGCGCGACTACACGAACGCGCTCGATGGCTTCGCCATCGAGGCTCCCGGTTCCGCCCTCTCCGCCATCCAGAAGGTCCAGGGTGTGAAGGTTGCGTTCATCGAGGGTGTGCACAAGCCGCTGGAAACCAGCGCGGATGGGGCGGGCGCACCCGTCCTCAAGAACGCCTCCTCCCTGGCGATGACGCACGCGGCCGAGGCTGCCCAGAAGGGCGATCGTCAGGTCATCGAGGTCATCGACTCCGGACTGCAGACCGACCACGACGCCTTCGCAGGCTCGATGGAGGGCGTCGACGTGCGCCTGAGCCAGGCCGACGTTCAGGCCTTCGCGAGCAAGCTGCCGCATGGGGCGTCCGGAACCTACGTCAACAGCAAGATCCCCTTCGCCTACGACTACGCCGACAACGACGCTGACGTTGTTCCCCACTCCGAGAAGGACTTGTCCCACGGCACGCACGTTACCGCGATCGCGGCCGCCAACGCTGACGTCCTGCAGGGCACCGCGCCCCACGCGCAGATCGTCGTCGCCAAGGTGGCCTCCGACGCGGACGGGTCGATGCCCGATAGTGCCCTCCTGGCCGCCCTCGACGATGCTCTCGTTATCAAGCCCGACGTCATCAACCTCTCCCTCGGTGACGACGCCGGCATGAGCAGCGACGCTGGCAGCGTCTTCGCGGGCGTCTACGAAGCATTGACCAACGCGGGAATCAGCGTCAACGCCGCTTCGGGCAACGCATTCTCCAACGCGTACGGCAACAACAGCGGCCAGAACAAGCCGTTCGCGACCGACCCCGACACGGGCACGCTCGGCGAACCCGCCTCCTACAAGTCCACGCTGGCCGTCGCCTCGGTCGACAATCAGGAGGCCCTGTCCTACGTGACCCTGGGGGACCGAAAGATCGCCTACCGCGCCGCGCTCGACGGTCAGGGAGAGGCCGTGCGCGGCCTGCGTGACATCCCCGAGAAGAGCTACCGCGTCGTCGATGCCGGCGCGGGCGGCGGCGACGAGCTCGACAAGTACGCGGGCGCCAACCGACTGAGCCTTGCTGACGCGATCGTCCTCGAAGACAAGGGCGGCACCGACACCCGGACGGGCACGGCAATGACCGACGAGCTCAAGGCCTCGTACCTGACAGGCTTCCCGTCAACGCCCGCGGCCCTCATGATCGCCGACACCGACGACTCGACCACGCCCTACCAGTCGATCCTGGGCTCCATGACCTCGATGCCCACGGTGACCATCACCAAGCAGGACGGCGAGGCGGTCCGCGAGGCCATGGCCGCCGGGGGCGGCGCGGACGTGTACCTGACCGTCACGCACTCCGGTATCGTGCTGGGCTCGAACAACCCGACGGCCTCGGAGTTCTCCGCGTGGGGCGTGGCCCCCGACCTGACGCTCAAGCCCGAAATCGCGGCCCCCGGCGGCGACATCATGTCCGCGTACCTCGGCAACGAGTACCAGCGCCTGTCGGGCACCTCGATGGCTTCCCCGCAGGTTGCCGGCATCAGCGCGCTCGTGCGCCAGCGCATCGCGGGTGACCCCGCATTCTCCGGCATGAGCGCCAAGGAGAAGAACGCCGTCGTCACCAACCTCCTCATGGGTACCGCCCACCCGCTCATCGACGTTGAGCTGGGGGACGGCACCTACTACTCGCCGCGCAAGGTCGGTGCGGGTGCCGTTGACGCGGTCGCTGCCACCACCGCGACCGTCTACCCGACCGTCGTCGGAGCCGCCGATACCTCCCGCCCCAAGGCCGACCTCGGCGACGGGACGAACGGCTGGACCTTCCAGGTGCGTCTGACCAACCTCTCCGACGCCGCCCACACCTACACGCTCGGTGGCCAGGCGCTCTCCGAAATGGTCGAGGGAGGCATCTTCCTCGAGCACTCGCAGAACTGGGCGGGCGCGGGCATCTCGCTGTCCTTCTCCGGTGATGGCGTGTCCGAGGCCGGGGACGCCCAGCAGATCACGGTCCCCGCAAAGTCGACCGCCACCGTGAGCGTCGCGGTGACCCCCGAGTCCGAGTTCGTGGCCTTCGCCTCGGCGAACACGCCCAAGGGAACCTTCATCGACGGCGCCGTGACCTTCACGAGCGAGGACCGGACGCCGAGCCTGACCGTCCCCTACCTGGGCTTCTACGGCTCTTGGGGTGCCCCCAGCGTCTTCGACGGCAAGTGGTCGGATGACGAGACGACGCCCGTGCACGCCTACCGTTCCGCGCTGGTCAACGCGCACTCGTCCATCCCGCTGGGCGCGCTCAACCCGCTCTCAGACAAGCAGGACTCGAACCTGGTCACGACGATCAACACACAGCGCCTCATCACCTCGCGCGCCAAGTGGGCGGGTGCCCCCGACAAGATCGCGCCGATGACCGGCATGCTGCGCTCCGTCCCCTCGATGACGCTCACCTACCGCAACTCCGCGGGTCAGTCTGTGCGCTCCTACATGATCAACCGCGTGCGCAAGTCCCTCTACGACCTCGAGACCGGCTGGATGAAGCCGGGCGAGTTTTCCGGTGAGGAACCCTTCTTCGATGGGTTTGATGAATCGGGTAACGCGCTGCCCGACGGTCGCTACACCCTGACTATTGAGGCCGCGACGGACGGCCCGTCCTCGCAGACTCAGCAGATGAGCTACGAGTTCACGCTGGACACGAACGCACCCGTCATCTCCAACCTGACGGTGAGCGGTGAGGGCGATGCCCGCACCGTATCCTTCGATGTCACCGACGCCTCGCCCGTGGCCGGCATCGACTTCCACGAGGACGCCGACGGTGCGTGGTACTATCGCAAGCTCCTCGAAGACGACGGTGAGATCCTGGCCGACGGCACGCACCGCTACCACTTCGACGTGCCCGTCTTGGAGCTTACGAGCGCGTGGGCGAAGCAGGGACGCACCGACGAGGCCCCGGTGTCCCCCTACCTGTACGCCTGGGACTGGGGCGTCAACCCCGTGAAGCAGGAGGTTCGCCTCCAGGGTGACCCGGCGCCTGCTCCCACGCCCGATCCTGCTCCTGAGCCGACGCCTGCTCCCACGCCCGATCCTGCTCCTGAGCCGACGCCTGCTCCTACGCCTCAGGGTGGGGCGTGGATCAAGGATTCTGTTGGTTGGTGGTATCGCTATGCGGATGGGACCTATCCGGCGAGCCAGACGGTGCAGATCGGCAATTCGACGTATCGCTTCGGTGCGGATGGCTACATGCGTACTGGCTGGGTGAGTGAGGATGGCGCGTGGTTCTACCATGACGCGTCGGGTGCTCAGGCGAGTGGCTGGGTCAAGGATGGTGGTTCTTGGTACTACCTGGATTCGGCGTCTGGTCGCATGCGCACGGGTTGGTTGCTTGACGGTCTGACCTGGTACTACCTGATGCCTGGTAGTGGTGCGATGGCGATTGGTTGGGTCAAGGATGGGGCGTCCTGGTATTTCATGGCTCCGAGTGGTGCGCTCATGACCGGGTGGGTGCAGGATCGGGGTGCCTGGTATTACTTGAGCACTGATTCGGGTGCGATGTATACCGGCGGGCACTGGATCGGCTGGAAGTGGTACTACTTCGCCGAGAATGGCCAGTGGAACGGCTGATGCCTGACGCGAGGCATTGAGCTCGTACGAGGTCGTGTGCGCCCCCGGGAGACCCGGGGGCGCACACTCGTTGTGCTCCCAATTATCTGCGGGGTCAAAATCCCAGGGATTTCTCAGCTGCCCTTGCCGTTGTCGCAAGGTTGGCCTCTTACAGTAGGTGTCATCACAAGGGAATACGGCACGGGCCACTCGGGCTCGGGTAATGCCGACGAGAGACATGCTGAGGAGCTTACTGGGACTACTTGCACTGTGTTGATGGGATACGCCGAGGGGTCGACCGTCAGGTCGGCCCCTCGGCGTATCTGCATCTGGAGCGACTCGTGGGAACTGTGGGCGAAGAGCGTGACGTGTTGGCGGTGGCTTCGTCGTCTGTGCAGCTGAGTGTGTGCGGTGGGGTTTTCGTGACGGGTCTGTAGTACGGAGTGTGGTGAGGAGTTTGCGCTGCGGGCTGTGCTGGGCACGAAAAACCGGGGCGCGCCAGGCATATCGCCCGACGCGCCCCGGCCTCGTCAGTTGGAGACCCTGAGTGCTACTCAGAGGCGCTCAAAACCAGCGTCCCACGCTGCGCGCATGGGGTTCGCGTCGGCGACCAGCTGATCGAAACGCAGGTCGGCGATGTCGATGACCTCGCCGAGCGCGAAGCGAGCCTCGCGAGCAGGGGAGTGCTCGACGCGGCGCCAGCCCGAGGACAGCAGGTGCTTGCGGTCCACCACGTTGTCCACGCAGATGACCAGCGGACGATTGAACTTCTCGTGGTAGGCGGCAGCCAGAGCGCGCAGCTCCTCGGCCTCCTCGGAGGACACCTCGCCCACGGACAGGGACGAGGTATCCGAGCTCGCCTGCTCGTCGCCCGCGCCGTCGAGGACCAGGGAGACGACGTCCGTGTAGGACGCGATGAGCTCCTCGGCCTCCTCGGGGGAGGCCGCCAGGACCGCGTCCTCGAAGGAGGAACGCAGCTCGGACACGGAAGCGAAAGGACGGGACTCCCAGGCGCGCTCGACCGGCCACGTGTGTGAGGAGAACATCGACGAGAAGGTCGCCACGAACTGGTCGCGATCCATCGCGTTCACGTCGTCCAGGTTGATCTTCTTGCCATCCACCACGGCCACGTCCGGCGAGGCGGGGCGTCCGATGTGGAAGAAAAGGAGGTTCAAGATGATGGCCGTCAGCGAGCCGATGGTGACGCCGGAACCGAAGATGATCTGCAGCCAGGAAGGCATGACCGTGACAATACCGGGCTTCAGCGTCACGAGGAGGGCAAGGCCGATCGACGTAGAGACGATGACTGCGTTGCGATTGTCTCGTAGATCCACCTTCGAGAGGGTCTGGATGCCAACAACCGCGACGTTCGCGAACATCGCCAGGGACGCGCCGCCGATGACGGGCTGCGGAATCGCCGCGACGATGGCCGCCGCCTTGGGCAGCAGGCCGAGGATGATCATGAAGACACCCGCTGCGGTCACGACCCAGCGGGACTTCACGCGGGTGAGGCGCACGAGGCCGACGTTCTGCGCGAAACAGGTGTAGGGGAAGGAGTTGAGGACGCCGCCCAGCAGGGTGGACAGGCCGTCGGCGCGCAGGGCGTTTGCGATGTCGCGCGGGGCAATGCGCTTGCCCACGACCTCGCCGGTGGCGAAGACGTCGCCGGTGGTCTCCACGGCGGTGACCGCCATGACGATGATCATGGCGATGATTGCCGTCAGTGAGAACTTCGGGATGCCGAAGTAGAAGGGGGGTGTAATGGCGACCCAGCTGGCCTCACCGACGCCGGAGAAGTCGGTCTTGCCTATGGCGAAGGCGACGGCCGTCATGATCAGCAGCGCGAGGAGGACGGAGAGCGTTCCCATGAAGCCCTTGAAGAGGCGCTGAATGATGATGATGATCGCGATCGTGCCGAATGCGAGGCCGAGAGCCTCGTACGTCGAGGCCGTCTTCGCTGCATCATCAGCCGCCTTATCGGCCCAGGCGACGATGTCTCCGGCGGAGACGGACAGGAGTGTCGTGCCCATGACCGTCAGGAGAGTGCCCGTGACGATCGGTGGGAAGAAGCGCAGGAGCTTTGCAAAGAAGGGTGCGACCAGGAAGACGATGAGGCCGACGGCGATGATGGAGCCGTACATGGTGGCCAGGCCGGTCCTGGGGTCCGCGCCGGCGGGCGTGGCTGCCGCGCCGATCGCGATGAGGGGTGAGACGGCGGTGAAGGTGACGCCCTGAATGAGGGGGAGCTTCACGCCGATGAAACGGCCGATGCCGGCCGACTGGATGATGGTGGCGATGCCACAGGTGAGCAGGTCCGCGTTGATGAGGTGGACCAGCGTGTGTTTATCGAGTCCGAGCCCGGAAGCGATAACGAGGGGGACGACCACAGCGCCCGCGTAGAACGCGAGGACGTGTTGGATGCCCAGAATGGTGAGTTTTCCAAAGGGAGGAATTTGATCGACGGGGTGGGGAGCGGACGAGGGGCTTGATGCCATCTGTGTCTCCTGGACCTTTATCCAAGTGTTGAAGGGACGCATCCATTCTCTGTGATCGGGCAGCAGTTTTTACGAGTTATTTAAAAAGTGTGGCGAGTTATATCTTGTTTCTCCTTGTCGTGGGAGGTGTGACGTGGGCGAGTTGTTGGAGGTCGGGGTTGAAGTGTCGCGTTTTGTCCCTCCGTTGATGGTTGTGAGGTGGTGGACTTAGTCGTCACCTGTCGTTGGTTTCCGTCTCGCTTCGTGAACGATGGGGTGTGAAGCGGGGGACGTGCGGATGTCCTCGGGGAGCGATTGGCCATCGATGTTTGTCAGGTGTTATGAGAGAGGTCTGCCCTCGGTTGTGGGAGGCATTCCTGTTACTGGGAAACGTGCCCGTGACACCGCATTTGAAGGTGGTGAAATAACAACCATTCGGCAAGTTTGGGTGACCTGAGGCACAGAATTGACGGTTTTTTGGGCAAAAAAACGAAAATTTTTCGTGAAATCCGCGAAATCTTGCCCTAAAGTCGGCGAAATCGTCGAAGATTTCGTAGTGTGTCATTCGTGGCCACGAAAGTGGTAACCAAGAACGAACAGGAATGAGGTTTCTCAATGTCCGTGAACCGTACCGAGCTTGTCGCTCAGATTGCCGAACGTGCCGACCTGACCAAGGCGAAGGCCGACGAGGCCCTGGCTGCCTTCCAGGCCGTCCTCGTTGAGTCCCTGGCTAAGGGCGAGGCCGTCAAGGTCACCGGCCTGCTCTCGGTCGAGCGTGTTGAGCGCGCCGCCCGCACCGGCCGCAACCCCCGCACCGGCGAAGAGATCAAGATCCCCGCTGGCTACGGCGTCAAGCTCTCCGCTGGCTCCACCCTGAAGAAGGCCGTCTCCAAGTGACGCGCTGACGACAGCGAAGTGTGTGGGGCGTGACCGCGTGGTCGCGCCCCACACGCGTCTTTGTGGCCATGATGCCGCCGCGATGGGCAGTGGCGCCCCGGCGTGCTCGTGGCCGTTGGAACCGGATGGTTTCGGTTCCGCGCATGACGGTGCCCCCGGCCTGATGACTCAGGCCGGGGGCACCGCTTGGAGCTCGCATGAACGTATGTGTCAGGCGTCCACCTTTTCCTTCACGCTCAGTGACAGGAGCGGGTGGTGGCAGGCCACGCGGTGCGTCTCATCCGTGAGCATGGGCTGCACCTTGCACTCCTCGCCCGCAAACGGGCAACGCGGGCGGAAGCGGCAACCCTCAGGCGGGTTGACGGCGCTCGGCGGCTCGCCGGTGAGCTTGATGGCACTCTCGTCGT
>ERZ772968.252-NODE-252-length-26818-cov-14.487987_pt1 | contig 26818 bp, 20 predicted proteins | sample MGYA00580674_ERZ772968 | MGnify/ENA primary metagenome ERZ772968 (study PRJEB29015, sample SAMEA2737940) | human oral metagenome | biome: human oral; feature: human-associated habitat; material: dental | place: China | collected 2138 ...
ACGAACGCGGAGTCGCCCGCGTCACCGCCGTCAACCGGCCCGCCACCGCCCCGCCGCCCGCGGGACGGGGCGGTCCGCCGCGCCAGAGCCGGTGAGCGGCACGAAGAAGAGAGTGGTATATTTCCTGGTATGACTTCCGTCGTTTTCCCCACCGAGGAGCAGGTTCTGCGTGATCTCGGCGATGAACTGCTCCAACGTCTCGTCCGCGCGGTGGACGGGGGACTCGATGACTACCACCGGTACTGCCGGGAACACCCGGACTGGGCCGCCGACGAGACGGCGCGCACCGGCGCGAGCTTCATCCACGACCGTATCTGGAGCCACCTCAGATCACTGCTCGACGACGCGGACGGGGTCGTGTTCGTCGATAAGGAGCCCGAACGGCAGTTCTCCGTCGGTTCGCGGTACGTCTTCAGGGTGAAGCGGCACCGCGACGGCGACTGCGTGAACTCGTACCCGACCGCCGCGGCCCGGGCCTTCTGGTCCGATGAGGCCCCGTCCCTCGAAGGCCTCGACGTTCACAACCTCGCCCTCGGGTACCGCTGGGACGCGGACGAGCGGACGTGCGGCGAGGTCGTCCTCTCCTACCGGACGGCGATGGACTCGCCCCTGTGGGTGGTCGAGCTGCGGCGCGCCGACGAGGCCAGCGCCCCGACGACGTGGGCGCCGGTGCAGGGGCCGACCCTCCCCACTGCCGACCTGTCCGCCGTCCTGCCCGAGCCCGCCGCGGATGAGGGGGCAGGATCATGAGCGACGCCGTCGGCGACGTCATCCTCGTTCTCAGGCGCGCCGCGGGCATGACGCAGAGCGACCTCGCCGAGAGGCTCGGCATCACCCAGGCGGCCCTGTCGCGCTACGAGAACAACATGCGTCAGCCGGACGAGGGGACCGCCGCGCGCATCGCCTCCGCTCTCGGCGTGACTCCGCGGTTCCTGTCGCACGAATTCCGGATGCGCGGGGCGATCGCCGCCGACGCGCACATGCGGCGCAGGCGGACCGCCAAGCCAGCCGACTGGAAGCGCGTCGAGGCGGAGGTCAACGAGCTGCGGATGCACTCGACGTTCCTCCTGGACCGAGTGCCGCTCAGACCCACCAACCAGGTGCTCCACCTGGACCCCGACGAGACCGAGCCCGACGAGGCGGCCCGGATGCAGCGGGCCGCATGGCGCATGCCCATCGGCCCGGTGCGCGATCTGACCGCATGGATCGAGTCCGCCGGCGTGATCGTCGTGGAGAACGACTTCGGCACACCCCGAATCGACGGCATGTCCCAATGGGCGGGCGATCACGCGATCATTCTGGTCAACGTCGAGGCGCCCACGGACCGCAGGCGCCTCACCCTCGCCCACGAGCTCGGGCACCTGGTCATGCACTGCGGCTACCAGGACGAGGACGTGGAGGCCCAGGCCAACGCCTTCGCCGCGGAGTTCCTGATGCCCGCGCACATCATCCGCCCTCGGCTCCGGGTTGTCGATCTGGGGAAGCTCCTGGCGCTCAAGCGGGAGTGGGGCGTCTCCATGCAGGCGCTCATGGAGCGGGCCCACGACCTCGGCGTCGCCGGCGAACGGGAGCGGACCGCCTTCTACAAGCAGATGAGCCGCCGCGGTTGGCGCAAGAATGAGCCGGGGAGTGCCGACCTCCCGCCGGAGAGGCCCCGGCTGGCCGGCAGCATCGGACGTTCGCTCCAGGACGCGGGCCTGTCCGATTCGGAGATCCGCTCGCTCATCGGGGTCGACGAGATCAAGCCCTCCCCGTTCCTGGCTCCTCGCCGCGGCCTGCGCCTCGTGTCCGATCGGGGCGGTCGATAGTCCCCGCGCCGCCAGGGGCGCGGATGCCCGTGCACCGTTACGGCGCCCTCGACTTCATACCGCAGCCCCGGGATCGGCGCGGCGCGCGGGAAGCCGATGCATGATTGCCGCCGGGAGCAGGCCCGCTCGCGCAGCCCACAGCTCCCGAATCGAGCCGTTGAAAGGTCGTGGACATGCCCATCCAGTGGGAGAGCATCACCCTGAACGAGGGGGAGAGCCTCATCGAGCCCAGGGAGATCTACAGCTCCTTGAACAACCGCAGGTGGGACCGGCTCCGCCCGGAGCAGACCGAGGTCCTCGACGCATGGTTCGAGCGTCGCGACCGCAGCAGGGACCTCGTCATCAAGCAGAACACGGGCTCGGGGAAGACGCTCACCGGCCTGCTCATAGCCCTGTCGAGCCTGCGCGAGGGCATCGGCCCCGCCGCATTCCTCGTCCCCGACAATTACTTGATCAATCAGGTGAAGACGGAGGCGACGGACGCCGGAATCCCGATGACGACCGACTGGAAGGACCTGGACTTCCAGTCGTCGAAGGCCATCCTGGTCACGACCTTCCACAAGCTCTTCAACGGCTGGAGCGTCTTCGGCGTCAGGGGCGCCAAAGACGCGAAGGTAAGCCTGGGAACCATCATCATCGACGATGCGCACACGGCCGTACGCGCCTCGCAGTCCCAGCTCTCGGTCCAGGTGCCGCCCGAGCACCCCGCCTTCGGCAAGATACTCGATCTGTTCGACGACGAGCTCAAAAGACAGAGCCCCAAGGCCCACGCCGACATCAAGGGCGGTGAACGGGGCGGGCCCGTCCGCGTCCCCTTCGGGGCGGTGGCCCGTCACGCCGATGAGCTGATGACGATCATGCAGCCGTTCACCAAGAAGCCCGGCGAATTCAAGGATATTTTCTTCTGCTGGCCCCTGGTGGCCGACACGCTCGACTACTCGATCCTCACCGTGACGTCGGAGGGCATCGAGATCAGGCCCCCGTGCCCGGACGTCAGCATGATCATGGCATTCGACAAGGCGCGGCGCCGCATCTACCTCACCGCGACCCTGGAGGACGAGAGCATCCTGGTCACCGAGATGGGCGCCGACCCCGACGGCGTGTATCCGCCGATCACGCCGAAGCGCGCCTCCGACCTGGGTGACAGGATCATTCTGGCCCCGCGCGAGATCAACCCGCACTTGGACTCGACGGCGGTCCACGGCCTGGTGCGGCGCTTCGCCGACGGCGACAGGCCCGGCACGGGATCAGGTGCGGACCCCGTCAACGTCGTGGTCCTCGTGCCCGGCGACCACGCGGCCGAAGCATGGTCGGATGTCGCCGACGAGACGCTCCACGTCAAGGACATGCAGCCCTGCATCGAGCGGATGAGGAACGGGGAGCACCTGGGCGTCGTCGTGCTGGTCAACAAGTACGACGGAGTGGACCTGCCCGGAGACGCCTGCCGCCTGCTCGTCATCGACGGGGTCCCCACACCTTCGACGCCCCACGAGCGACGAGCGGCGGAGGCCCTCGACGGCTCGGCGACCTTCCGGGCCCGCCAGGTCCAGAGGATCGAACAGGGAATCGGGCGGGGAACACGGGACGTCGACGACTACTGCGCGGTCCTCCTGCTCACCGATGAGGCGGCCCTGACGCTCCACGACCAGAACGCCCGGAAGCACTACTCCCCCGCCACGCGCGCCCAGATCGAGCTCAGCCGGCGAGTGGCCGACCAGATCCGGGGCGAGGGGATCGACGCCGTCGCCGACCTGCTCGACCTGTTCCTGCGCCGCGACCAGCGGTGGACCTCCCTGAGCCGCGAGGCCACCGCCACCATCACCTACGACACCGCCAACCGGATCGCACCGCTCGCCACCGCCAGACGCGAGGCCTTCAACCGCATGAGGAACAGTGACGCCCCGGGCGCACTCGAGGTCCTGCGCCGGGGAATCGACAGCATCGACGACGATCGGGAGAAGGGCTGGTACCTGGAGGAGCTGGCCGCCTACCAGCACCACGTCAACCCCGCTGAGGCTCAACAAACCCTGGAATCGGCCAGGAAGAAGAACCCCACGGTCCTCAAGCCCGACGAGACCGCCACGCCGAAGAGGACGCGGAAGCGACCGGCTCCGCAGGCCGCGGCGGTGGCCGAGCACCTGAAGCACTACTCGGACGGCACCGAGATGAAACTCCACGTCGCCTCCATCTTCGAATCCATCGTGTGGGGCGTAGCGGGCACGGCGGACACTTCCGAGGAGCAGATCCGCCTTCTCGGCTCCCTCCTCGGGTTCGATTCGACTCGACCGGAGAAGGACGACTGGGACGGCGGACCCGACAACCTGTGGAAGATGCCCGACGGCAGGTTCGCCGTCATCGAGCTCAAGACCGAGATCACCCGCGAGAACCCCGTCATCCTCAAAAGCGAGGCCGAACAGCTCACCCACTCCATCGCCTGGCTCCACGACGCGCGCGGCCGGGACTCCAGGAGTATCCCTGTGCTCCTCCACCCGTCCGCGACCCTCAACCGCGACGCGCACCTCCCCGAAGGCGCCCGCATCATGACCGCCGACGGATTGAAGCAGCTCAAGGAGGACGTGAGGACATTCATCAAAGAACTCCTCGACGCGAATAAGACCTCAGATCCCACGGCCATCGAAGAGGGACTGAAACGCAATCGTCTGACCGCCGGGCGAATCATCGAGAACCACACGGTCAAAGCCTCCCGCTGCCGGTAGAAGCGGCCCTCGGCGCGAGGGCCGGTCCACGGTCACGGCGCGTTCCCGCGCCGGCCGCCGGGTACGCTACCGGCGTCTCCTGGTCGCCGCGCTCAGCGCCGCCCCCCACAACTCGTCGGCCAGGCCCGGCCGGGCCGACAGCATGGCGCACACCGCGTCGCGCCCGTCCTCGTCGACGTCGCCGAACGGGGCGAACAAGGCGATCGTCCCCTCGTCCTCATCCGCCCGCCCCCACCTGTCGACCGCGCCCATCACCCCACCGGGGTAGTCGTCGATGGTGGCGCGGCACCACGCCGCCGCCCGGGGGGAGTGGACATCGGCCAGCACCCGCGGGACGCGACGGCCGCCGGCGGCCTCGCGAAGCTCGGCCAGGGCGTCCCAGGCGCTCCTCCTCGCCAGACGGGGGTCATGGGAGTTGACCGCCTCCTCGGCCCGCCCCACCGCCGTGGCCGGGTCCGCCGAGTGGGGGTCGGAGTCCGCCCAGGGGCTGATGCCCTCGGCGACGGTGCCGTCCTCCCGGTAGATCCTGCCGACGGCGGCCAGGCGGGCCCGCTGGAGGAGGTTGATCGACGGCTTATGGCGGGCGTCCGGCCAGGTGTCGCGGATCTGCCGGGCGAGATCCTCCTCCTCGCGCTCGGTCAGGGTCCGACCCAGCTCCTCCTCGCGGGCCTCGCGCAGGGACGCCAGGGCCCTCATGGCGCGCCGGTCGGTGGAGCCGAGATTCACGTGCCCCTGCGCCCTGGAGATGGTGGTGGACACGATCTGCCGGATGGGGGCCAGGGGGATGCGGTCGGTCCCGTAGGTCCTGCACACCTCGTAGCAGGCGTTCTGGACGATGTCGTCGAAGCAGTCCCGGCCGCCAATGCGGATCCGGCTCTGCTGGCGCCCGACCATGGCGGTGACGATCTTGATCAGGTCCTCGCCGCTGATCGTCCTGGGCTCGTCGGGCGGCGCGGCGGGACGCCCCTCCAGTGCGGCCGCCGGCGCCCCGGCCGTCTTGGGCGCCCACCGCCCGTCGGCGCCCCGCGGGTGCAGTCCCTCGTCGAAGTCGCTCATACCCATCCCTGTCCGGGCCTCCCGGACAGGGATGGGTATGAGCGACTTCGACTACCTCATCAGGCCCGTCGGCGGACCCCGGCCCCTTGTTGATGGGGCGCTGCGACGGGCGCTGCGACGGGCGGTCTCGGCCGCCGGCGACCCGGCGGCGGTGGCCCTCGTGCGCGCCCTCAGGGCGCCCAGGGCGCCCGTGCCCGACCCCCCGGAGCCGCCCGCATGTGAACGAGCGGACAACCCCGACCCGACTCCCCGGACCGACAAGGAGAACCTCCTCATGACACCCGCCATCCTCCTGCCCGCCATCCTGCCCGCCGCCGGCGACCTGAACTTCAAGAGCGGATGGGACACGCTGATCGCCGCCATCGAGGGGGCCGCCGGCGCCACGGCCCTGTTCACCGTCCTCGGCGTCGCCGGCACCGTCATCGTCATCGGCGCGGTCGTGGCGTCCCTGATCGCCAAGAGGCGCGGCGGCCGCCTCCTCAGCGGACAGGACTCCACCAAGATCGGGGGCGCCGTCATCGCCGGGGGCCTCCTGGCGGCCCCGAAGGTCATCATCGGCGGCGCCCTGTGGTTCGTCGACTTCCTGGGCAACGCCGTCATCCAGGTGCTGCGCAACTCGGGGGTCATCAGCTGATGGCGGCCATGTTCGATCTGACCGAACTGACCGGGGCGCGCGCCGACCGGGCCAGGACCTCGACCGTCGGCGCGTGGCAGGTCCCCGCCTCGTGGCTGTGGCCCGGCCTGTGGGGGCTGGTCGCCGGCCTGCTGGCAACCCTGCCGCTCGTGCCCCTACTGGGACCGAGCGTGCTGATCGCCGCGTTCCTGGGCGCCCCCATCTCGATCGCCCTGACCGTCGGCGGCGACGAGGCCCCCTGGAAGAGGGCCGCGCACAGGGTGAAGTCGATCAACAGGACCTTCATGTTCTGCGGCCGACCCCTCCAGATGTCCCCGACCGCCTTCCACCGGTCCGTCCCCTCATCGGTGGCGGCCGACCCCGCCGACCGGAGGTGAGCCGCCGTGGCGACCACGACCGGACACGACAAGACGACCGGCGGGGCGAAGAACCCCGGCGGAGGGGGAGGCGTCCTCGCCAGGATTCTCCTGGCCGCCATCCTCACCCTCATGGCGATGATGGGATCGACCGCCTGGGCGGGCCCCAGCATCATCGGATCAGCCGACGGCGGAGGCGGCGGGGCGACCAACATGTGCGGCACCACCGGGGTCGGCGCCGCCATCAACAAGCTCCCCGTCAACCGGTGGGGGGAGTCGTCCACATCCTTCCACTACCGCCTGGACGCCGACGCGTGGAACGACCTGGCCGAGAAGGTGCAGCGCCTGGGACGCGACTCCGCCTTCATGCAGATCGGCAACGCCGCCTGGAGGCTCGGCGCCGACGCCCTGTTCGCCTCCTCCACGTTCTGCCCCATCCAGACCCTGGGGCGGCCCCTGGACAACATGATCGGCGTCGTCGGCGACGCCCTGGGGTCGGCCGGCCTGCTGGCGGCCCTGGCCGTGACCACCATAGGAGTGGCCCTGATGGGGCTGCGCAAAGGCCAAGGCGGCGCCCACGTCCTCAAGCAGACCCTCAAGACCGGCGCGATCATGGGACTGCTGACCATGATGATCCTGGGCGGGGCCGCCTCCACCGACGCCGGGCCCGGCACCGGCAGCCCCTGGTGGTGGGTGAGCCAGGTCAACACCGTGGTCAACACGGTCTCGGGCACGGTCGCCTCCGCCGCCGTCGACTCCTCCGGCCCGTCCGGCTACCAGCGGCTGTGGTCGGAGGAGGGCACCACCGCCGAGTGGCCGATCTCGTGCACCACGATCGGCGACACCGACGGGTACGTGGCCTACCTCCACAAGACCTACCGGGACTCGATCCAGTTCGGGGCGATCAAGGAGCAGGCCGCGGCCCTGCCGGAGATGGTCTCCACCCTGTGGGAGTCCGGCGTGCTGCCGGTGTGGGCGGCCGCCCAGTTCGGGGCGTCCAACCCCTACACCGACCACGTGTACTGCTTCTTCCTGGACGCCAAGGCCAACGCCACGGTCTCCTCGAACGCGGAGATACTCGCCTACCTGGGCGAGCGGCTGGGCATGGACGCGAACATGCAGAACACGTGGACGAATGCGACCAAGTCGCAGAACACCAGGGGCGACAACGGCGAGGACCAGGCCCTGCTGGGGTGGGCGGCCTGCATCCCCTCGGGCGGCGGCGGCGCCGCCGCCCGAGGCGACTGGAAGTCCGCCATCGACAAGACGGCCGAAGACGACGACTGCGAGCACTGGTGGACCGGTGGCGACACCCTGGACGGCTCCAGCCTGGACTGGGACGAGAACAGCGTGGCCTCCAACGCCGCCGGCTCGGCCGCCGTCTACAACTACGCCGCCTCCGTCCACGGCAAGGACGGCACCGCCGTCGGATCCATCATGTTCGCCTACCTGGCCGGATCCCTCATCGACGGCGCCATCCTCCTGATGCTGGCCATGCTCCAGCTCGCCTCCAAGCTCATCGTCGCCTTCATGGTCGTGGGCCTGTTCGCCGCCGTCGCCCGCTCCCTGGCCCCCGGCGACGACGGGAGACTGTTCAAGCGCACCGGCCTGCAACTGGTGGGCGCCGTCTTCGTCTCCTCCTGCGCCGGACTGCTGATCGCCGTCATCATGATGGTCGCCTCCGCCGTCTCCACAGTGGGATCCACCACCTTCTCCCCGGGCACCACCGGGGCGATCCTGGCCACCTGCCTGGGGCCCGCCGCCGGCGTGCTCCTCCTGCACTGGCTGTTCACCGCCGTGCTGCACGTGCCCAGCCCCTTCACCTTCAAGGGCGCCATGGCCTGGGGGCAGGGCATCACCTCCGGCACCGTCGGCGGCGCCGCACTGGGCGGCCTGACCGGACTGGCCTCCAACGCCGGCCGGGCGGTGCGCGGCGCGTTCAACCGCTCCGGCGCCCAGCCCCCGCGCCCCGGCGACGGACGCCGCCAACCGGACGACATCGACCCGGACCGGGCCAAGGCCTCCATGGGCAAGAACCGCCACGTCTTCACCCACCGCTCCGCCGCCGAGCAGCTCAACGACCGCCCCGGGGTCATGGACCGGGCCAGGGCCGAACAGGCCGAGCGCCGCGCCGAGGTCGAGAAGGAGGCCAGGCGACTGGCCTCCGGCGACGGCCGTCTCGGCGAACCCGACGCCTGGAAGGACTACAAGGGCAAGGCGCGCGCCAACCTGCGCCGCGCCAAGGCCACTCAGATCAAGAAGCGGTTCGCCGGCGCCGTCCAGAACGCGGCGGGCAGGGCCGTGTCGGGCGTCAGGGCCCTGAGCCCCCGCAACCTGAAAGCCGCCGCAGGATCGGCGGGCCGCCGGGCCGCAGCAGCCACCGCCACCAGGGCCGTCAGGGCGGCCTCCGCCGCCTCCGCCCTGGGCGGTTGGGTCGCCCGTCACCCGGTCAGGGCGGCCGCCGCAGCCGGGACCGCCGGATGGCGCACCGTCGCAGCCGGAGCCCGCGCCGCCGCGGCCGGGGCCGGGGCCCTGCGCCGCATGCCCGCCAAGAAGGCCGTCGCCGCCGCAGCCGGAGCGGCCATGGCGGTGGGGGCCGCGCCCGTGGCGGCCGGCATCGTCGCCGCCGGCGCCGGGGCCGGTTGGGCCCGCCGTCGAGGGGACCGGATCCGCGCCGAGCAGGCCGACCAGGCCAGGGCCGAGCAGGCCCGCCGCGCCGAGCAGGAGCGGGCGGACCTGGCCGCCCGCGCCGCACAGGCCGTCCTGGACGCCCAAGCCGACCAGGGCGGGTCGGCGGTGCCGGGCGGCCCGGTGACCCCGGGCGGACCCGACGCCACCACCGCACCCGGGACCGGCCCCGGGCCCGACGCGGGCGACGGGACGGACGCCGCACCCGGCCCCGACCCGGACGACGGGGCGGCCACCAGCCCGGACGCCGGAGCGGGCGACGACCCGGACGACGGGGCGGACGCCGCACCGGCCCCCGAACCGCCCGGCGCGGGGCGCCGGCGCATGGACCGCGTCGGCGACCTGGTCGACGTCGTGCGCAACCGCGACGGTGCACCTGGCCCCGACTCGGGCAACGGGGCGGACGGCGCACTGGTGGGCACGAGCCCGCGCCCGGACGGCGCACCGGGTCCGGGCGACGGCGACGACCTGGCCCTGGAGGTCCTCGACCGCGCCCGCACCAGGGCCGGCAAACCCGCCTCCTGAACGGCCCGCCACCAGGGGCCGGGTGGGACTACCCTGGACCCACCCGACCCCTGGAGGACCCCATGACGACGACGGCGATGATGAGGACGACGGCGGCCGCGGTCGTGGCGGTGGCGGCCCTGCTGGCACCCCTGACCGCCTGCTCCCGTAATGACGCCCCGGCCCCGGACGCCACCGGTCCCGTCGAGGCCACCAGCATCCAGGACACCCCCCAGGACCTCCTCGTCGGAGTCCTGCGCCTGCGCGAGAAGGGCCACCCCGAAGACGCCGCCAGATACTTCATCAGCCGAGACGCCTACCGGGACTGGAACGACCTCAAAACCCTGGACGAGGTGGACGCCTCCGCCCTGTGCACCTCCAGCAGCGCCGACTGCACAGACGTCTACTCCAAGTACTCGAATGGCAAGAGGTGCTCCGAGACGACGTCCCAGGAGGCGCAGGAAGCCGGAGTCATCGATAATAGAACGGGGCGTCCTGTCAATACTAATCCCGATAAGCCCAATGATCGTCTTGTCAGCGCTAAGGTGGCCGGCACCGGTGACGCGGACGATTGCCGGTTCAGCATGGCCCAGGTCGGCGGCAAGTGGTGGTTCGTCAACGGTTGACCCCCGGGAGGAGGAACCCCATGCGAACAAAAACGAGAACGGTGGTCGCAGCCCTGACGGCTCTGGTGATGCTGTCGGCGACGGCGGCCTGCTCCCGCGACGACGCCCCGGCCCCTGGAGGTGTCGACCAGTCGGACCCCGCCTCCTTCGCCACAGGAGTCGTCGAAGCGGCGCGGAACGGGCGGGACGTGACCTCCTACGCCATCTCGGACAGGAAAACGGGCCAAACCTGCGCCCCCGACGCCTGCAACGACCTGAAGTCGCTCGCGACCGTCTCCGGGACGTGCACCCGCCTCAAAGGTGAGCTGACCGCACCTCGCTGATCGTTTACATCACCACCCCCGACGACGGCTCGGGCTTCTGCTCAATGCACGTATCCAAGGCCAACGGCAAATGGTGGCTGAGCGACTGACACCCGCACCCGCGGCAGCACCCTCACGGACTCATCGCCGACTGCCCGAGCACGGGCGGGGTCGCGAGCGCCCGGCGGGCGAGCCCTCGGCATACACCGCCCCGCCGTCGGGGTAACCCCGGTCCCGCCCGGGGGCGGGTGCCGCCACCCCACTGGTGCGCGACAGGACCCGGCGCACCGGGGGAGAGGCACGACGACAACGCGGGCCTCCCCACCCCCGGCATCGCCAACACCATGATGCCGCTATACACTGCACACGGTTCTCTTCTCCGCCCCCGCCGGGTGGCCGGCGGGGGCGTTCCCACGCCGGAGACGACCTGGTCAAAAACCTCGCCGTGGGCGACCGGCCGGCAGCTACTCGTCGATACCGGTCTCGCCCTGAGTCCAGATCCCGTCGATCAGGCCCGTACCCGCGTCGAGCGTGAAGAACCAGGCCAGTGTGCCCGCCCCGCCCGGCTTCATCCCCGCCCGGCCCGCCGCGGGCACGTCAACGGCGTCGGGCGGGGCGTCCCAACCGAATGTGATCACCGTGAGCATGGTCACCCCGTTGGCGGTGGAACGCTCCGCCCTCTCGAAGGCGTCCAGGGTGGTGGCGTGGTGGATGGTGCCGAACCGGGAGTACGACGCCTCATTGGCCTGGGCCCCGACGTCGATGATCTGGTCGGCCCGCCCCGTCGCCTCCCCGGTCAGGTACTGGTGGACATCGGCGCCCGCAGTGTTGCCGGTGGCCAGGGCCACGGCCACGACCCGCGCCGGAGCCATGTCGACGTCGACCTCGACGCTCGCCGTTGGCGTGGTGGGCGACGCCCCCGGGGTCGTGGCCACGCCCGCCCCGGTCGGCTCCTCCCCGGCGGGTCCGGCGACCGGCGCCGCCGGCCGCCGGCGCCGCCCGCACCCGGCGGCGGCCGCCGCCACTACGGCCCCCAGCAGCAGGGTGCGGCGCCGAATCGGCGCACTGATCGTGATCATGGTTTGTTTCCCCTCTCGGGTCAGTTGGTGAGTCTGCGGAAGTAGTAGTCGCCGTACAGGGGCGTCTCCACGACGCCGGTGCCGTAATCCTGGGCGCCGACGAGGCCGCCGGAGCCGTTGTAGACAGCTACGTGGTAGGCGGGGGAGCCCCAGCAGACGATGTCGCCGGCCCGGGCGGACCCCGGCTCGACCGCCTGCCCGGCCGAGCACTGGGTCGATGCCGAGTGGTCCAACCCCACGCCGATCGACGCGAAGGCCGCCTTCACCAGCCCCGAGCAGTCGAAGCCGTCCGGCCCCTCACCGCCCCACGTGTAGGAACTGCCGATCTTGGCGCGGGCGAAGTCGAGCGCCCCCGACCCGGACTCCCCCTGCGGTTGGGTGACCGCGCCGGTGGCCAGGTCCACCCCGTGGGCGCTGAACGTCTCCACGGGGTTGGTGCACCGGTCGGTCCAGGATGCGTCGAAGGCGCACCACTGGTCGGCCCCGATCTTGTCCAGCGGGCTGGTCTCCACGTGCAGGTGCGCGCCGGTGCCCACCCCCGTGTTGCCGAGCTGGGCGACCACCTGACCGGGAGAGACCCTGTCGCCCTTGCCCACGGTCCACGAGTTGGCCACGATGTGCAGGTAGCGGATGCGCCACCCGTCGTCGGTGTCGTAGTCGACCTGGCACAGGCCGTCGGAGTCGCAGTCGGCGTAGCTGACGACACCCGGCGCGACCGCCACCAGTTCGGTGCCCAGGGGCAGGCCGCCGATGTCGGTGCCCCAGTGGGGGCGGGCGTACCCCAGTACCGGGTGCATGCGGGCCGGGTCCCAGTCGGAGGTGATGGTGCCCACCGACACGATCGGGTACCTCCACCCCGACCCGGTCACGGCCCGCGTGCACCCGGCGGAGGCGCCCCCGCTTCCGGTCACGCCCCCGGCCAGGGCCCGGGCCGCCTCCTCCCACTGGTCGTAGGCGTCGGGGAAGGCGCTGACCTGCACTCCCTGGGCCGCCTCGCCGCGGGAGGCGCCCGGGTGGGCGCTCATCCACGGCCCCAGACGCTCGAAGAACAGTCCGGCACTGGTCGAGGCGTCCATGCGGTCCGCCGTCGTCCCCCAGGAGTCTCGCTGCTGGAACAGTCCGACGCTGTCGTGGTCGGAGCCGACGGCGTCGTGCGGCAGGGTCAGGGACTCGGCGTTACCGGAGTTGGCGTACATGTTCAGCCGCGACTCCTGCAGAACGGTCATGAGCGCCACGACGATGCCGTCGTCGCCGATGCCCATCTGCCTGCCCTTGGCGATGACGGCGGCCACGTACCCGGCTCGGGCGGGGGTGATCTCGATCTCCTCACCGGAGGTGGAGGAGGTCACGGACTCGACCGTGGAGGTCGCCGTCGAGGCGGCGACCGCCGTCGACGTGGAGCAGGCGGAGGTCTTCCCGCCCAAACGCCAGGTCAGGGCGGTGGTGTAGATCGCGTCCGCCTGCTCGCGGGTCAGGTGGACGGGATCGGTCGCGGCGGCCTCGTCGGTGCAGTCGGGTCCGGAGCCCTGCGCGCAGGTCCACACGCGCACGTGCCCGGCCGCCGTCGGATCCTCCTCCCCGGCCCCCGCCTCGGGCTCGATCGTCCGCCACCCGCCGTCGCGGTCCCACGACTGGCCCGCGGCCTCCAGGCGGGAGACTCGGATCTGCTCGGCCCGACTGGCGATGGTTGTGGCCAGTGGCAGGGGGTCGGAGGTGGAGACCGTGACGAGGTCGCCGTCGGCGGACACCGCGGAGGTGTCGAGCCCATAGGTGGAGGTCGCCAGCGTCGTGATCATGCCGGCGGGTTCGCCCTCCAACTCGTCGGGGGCGGCGAGTGCGTCGCGGTCGCCGCCGGCCGACCCCGGGGACGTTTTCGGCGCGTCCAGGCCCTCGCCCATGCTCATCAGGGCCGCCACCCACGCCTCGCGGACGAGTCGCGCCCGCCTCGCCCCGTCGCCGGGGTCGGTTTGGGTGCCGTCGGGGCAGGGACTGCCCTGCACGACCAGGACGTCCCCGTTGCAGGCGATGGTGCCCGTCAGCATGTCCCACCCGCCCGACGCGCTGGTGGCGGTCCGGGCGGCGGCCAGGGCGTCGGCGACCTTGCGGGCGTTACCGGTGGCGTCGGCCCCGTCGGCCCGCCACGGCCCGGTCGATTGGGCCACGAGGGCCAGGACGATCTCGGCGGGCAGGCCGAGAGAGTCGGCGTACTCGGCGGCGGCAGCGGCGTCGTCGTCCAGGCCCGAGGCGGCGGCGGCGCCTTCGAAGCCCGAGGTGGCGGACCCGTTCAGGGCGACGTCGTTGACGTGGGAGACTCCGTCGGTGACGGGGGATCCGCCATCGACTCCGCCGAGTATCGCCGGCGTCACGATCGCGATCACCGCCGCGACGACGGCGGTGCGGCGCGCGGACCGCCGCGTCCTTCTCCTCTTCATCGGGCCTCCGCCGTCGGCGGCGCCCTGGCTGTTCTCACTCATACTCTTCCCTGTCCGGGACCGTTCCGGCGGGACGGGCACCCCGTTTGGGCGACGCGTGCGCGTCCGGACCGGCACGAGGGGGGCGCTGATCGCAGAAGGGGAGAAGCCAAGGGGTAAACGGCACACCCCCGCCCGTGAACAGCCCTCACACAGAAACATTGATGGGCCCCGGGGCCGCTTGCGCGGCCGCCTCGGCCATCGCCCACGCCTGGCACAGGAAGGTCCTCACCTCCTCCACGTCGCGGCCCGCCCTCGCCTCGGGGATACGGGCCAGTTCCCGCACCAGGCCGGGGAAGCGACGGGCCCTCGTGGCGGCTTCGCGGCGGATCTCGTCCCGGCGGGCGGCGGCGATGTTCGTCCGGTGGTCGGAGACGGCCTCGGTGGACTCGTCCCAGAACGCCGCCGCCAACTCGTCGAGCAGCCGGGCGGGCGCCTGCTGGGCGACGACGTCCAGGGCCTTGCGCACGGCGCGGCGCACGCGCTGCCGCGGCCGGGGCGCCAGGCGCACGGCGTCCTCGACGAGGAGCGCCAGGATCCGGTCGGGTGTGAAGTCCAGGCGCTGACGGTCCTCCGCGGTGGTGGAGTCCCACATGCAGATCATCGCCTCGGGCACCAGGTCGCGGCCCGACGGGGCCCGGTCGCCGTCGACGAGCGCGCAGAAGACGTCCAGGCTCAAGCGGGCCAGGCGCGGCTCGTCGGCGATCAGGGAGCGCACCGTCTGCGTATCGACGGGGTCCTGCGGGCGGATCAGCGGGGTGATTCCCAGGGCGTCGCGCACGACCCGGGATACCGCCTCCTGACGGCTGGCGCCCCTCCTGCGCGCCAGGGCGGCCCGCACCTGCCGGGGGTCGACCAGGTCGGGGTCATTGTTGGGCGGTGGCGGCGCGCTCCGGCGCACCGCCACCAGGGCGCCGGGGTCGCCGATACCGGCCGTCTCGGCCAGGGCCTCCAGACTGACGCGGCGGCCCACGGGCACAGCCGTGGGCCGGGTGGTGTTGGTGACCTCCCGCTCCACCTTGAGGAAGACGGCCATGCCCCAGCGGCGCATCCACCCGCAGAAGGAGGCCCCGTCGGCGATGCGCCGTCGATCGATCTTGCGGACGTGGTCGACGAGCTCGAGGAACATGGCGGAGGCGTAGTCCTCCTGCAGGTTCTGGCCGCCGCGACGGGCGCTCCACAGTCCGGCCAGGTCGTCCGCGATTCTGGCGGCGACGATGAGCGGCACGAGCCTCTCCGCAAGATCCTCAGTTGAAACCCCCGCGTCGGAGCAGATCTCGGCCGCCTGGGCGTCGACCCCGGCCCGCACCGACGCGGGAGCCTGGGGGAAAGGGGAGCCCATGCCCCCTCTAGTGGCCGGCGGCCTCACGCGTCGATGCCCCCCGGTGCGAGGAACACCTCCGCGAGCACGTCGAGCGACTCCTCCCCCGCTTCGCGCAGCTCTTCCAGACGGGCCAGGGCCGCCGCCGTCAGGTCTGCGTCGCCGGGGGCCGCCGCCAGCCGCTCCCACAGCGCGTCGGTGCGGCCGTGCCCGTCGACGACGCCGATCACCCCGGCGGCCAGGGCTCCGGCGCGCACCGTCTCGGGGTCGCCGTCGCGCAGGGCTCCGGCCACCTCAGCGGCGGCCAAGCAGTCCGAGGCGGCGCGCAAGTGGCCGATCAGCTCCTGCGCCGCCTCGATCGCCCACTGCTCGTCGTCGGAGACGGGGGCCTCCAGGGCCTCCAGCTGCGGGTCCTCGATCTCGCCGGCGAACCAGGAGCGGACCCGGTCGGGGTCTTTGTCCGCGCCGTCGAGCACGTCGATCCACGTGCCGGTGGACCGCTGGTACCAGCCTGCGGCGATCGCCTCCAGGAGCACCCGGCACACCCAGGTGTCCTGCCCCTCCTCCCGCGTGCTCCCGTCGGCGTCGACCAGTTCGTAGCGGGTCAGGAGCCGTGGGGGCATCCACAGCAGGGGGTGGCCGATGATCGAGTCGTCCGCGGGGATCAGTCGGGCGCGTTCGGGACCGAGCAGGGGCACGGCGCATGACGCCCACAAGGGGCACACGATCGCGCCCGGCGGCAGGCCGGTCGCCGTGACGAGCCTGCTGTGGCGGTCAACGACGTCGAGGATCGAGGACTGCCCGCCTGCCGCGGCGGCCCACAGGCCGGGCATGAACAGTCCGGTCTGTGCGGCAGGGTCCAGGGAGAGGGCGTAGGTGTGCATCGTGTGCTCCCGGTGAACGGGGCCCGTGGATCGGGCCTTCTCACCGGGGGCAGATGCATACGAGGGTCTCAGGGGACCCTTCCGGTTCTCCAGGGCCGCCTGCGCACGCGGAGGCGGCCCTCCGATGGGACCGGAGCCGGATGCCCCGCGGGGTCCGCCCGGCCTCGACGAACCGGGCGGACCCCGCACCGGGGTCGGCTACGCCCCGTCCGACCCCAGGTCGAGGTCGCCCGGGTCGAACTCGTCGAGCATCTCCGCGTCGCCGTCCTCGTCGAGTTCGATCTCCGTGTAGGCCGCCGACTCCTCTTCAGGCATGAAGGCGTTCACGTCCCAGTCGTCTCTGGCCGGCACTCCCCGGGCCTTCAGCTGCGCCGCGTACTCACCGGCGGCCGCGAACCAGGTCTGCACCTCGACGGCGGCACTGGTCGTCGCCTCCCACACGCCGCGCCCGACCGGGGCCTGCGTCAGGGCGGGGGCGAGTTCCGGCTGCCGCAGTCCGCTCATCCGTTCACCCCAAGTAGGCGACCCCAGCAGCAGCCGCCCCAGGTTGTTCTTCAGGTCTCCCCCGGGGATCCGCCCGATCGTGTCGGCCTTGAGCACCTGCGTGCCCAGGATCAGGTGCACCCCCGAACTGCGGGCCTCCCGGGCGATCCTGGCCGTCAGCGACCCGATGGAGGCCCTCCGGGCGTTCTCGCGCTCGGCCTGCTCCCACTCGGCCAGCACATCCGGGTCGGCCGTCCTGACCCGGCGCACGGCCTCGACCAGCATCAACGAGGTGAACTCGTCGACGACGACCAGGACGTGCGGCGGCCGCTGCCCGTCCGGCAGCCCGTCGACGCCGGGCACGCCCCGGGCGGCGGCCAGCTCCTTGCGGCGGCGCACCTCGGCCCAGACGGCTTTCATCATGGCGTCCGCCCGGGCGACGGTCTGACCGCCCAGGCCGCGCAACCACGGGCGCAGGGGCGCGAAGTCCGCCCCTCCCTTGACCGGGTCAACGACGATGACATCCCACCCGGCCAGCAGGCTGGTGTAGACGGCGGCCAGCAGGGTCACGGACTTGCCCGTGCCGGTGATCCCCAGGACGAGAGCGTGCGCAGTGTCACCCACCCCCCAGGTCACGGGCCTCCCGTCCACGCCGGTGCCCCAGGGGATCCGCAGCGCCCCACCGACCCCGCCGGCCCCGGACACCAGGGCGTCGGCGGCGGCGAAGTCGTACGGAGCGCGAGCGGGGATCGGGTTGCGTTCCGCCGACATGAGGACGACCCTGGAGGGGTCGGGCTGGGCCACCACCTGCAGGAAGCCCGCCCGGGTCGTGGATGCGATCTTGTCGAGCCCGGCCCTGACGTCGGCGGCGGCCAGTCCCGGAGGAAGGGCGAAGGTGTAGACGTTCACCTCGTCGTTGCCGTCCAGGGAGGACGATGAGACCATCGCGGGCACCTCACCGGCGGGAGTGATCGTCCCGGCGTCCGCCCACGCCTGCTCGAAATCGAGTTCGGCGACCGTCCGCTCCCACTGCGGGGCGATATCCGCCGCCATGGGGCGCGCCCCGACGAAAATCTCCACCAGGTCGCCCTCGCCTCGCACGCGCAGCCACTCGGCGCGCATGCCGGCGGCGATCTTGTCGGCCCGGGCGCGCAGGTCCGCCAGGCTGAGCCCGCCGTACAGGCGGATCCTCACCCGCCAGATCCACGGCGCCGAGACGGTCAGGCACTCGGCGTCCACCGTCTGGGGGACCCTCCCGCCCCCGAACACGGCCCGGAACGCGGTATCCACCATCCCGGCCAGTACGAGGGCGGCGCCGTCGCGCGGGTCGATCCGGCTGCGCGAGGCCTCACGGGAGGGAGGAAGGTCCGCGGGTCCGGCTGCGACGGGCCGTTCGGACCAGACGACCTCGAAGAACTTGTCCGACCGGTCGCCGGCCCCGGCGGCGCCCTCAGTGGGGGCCACTGCCGTGATCAGCACGAACGGGGCCCGCGCCATGGTGGTGCGCAGCCGCTGGCCGAGCGGCAGATAGTCGCGGGCGATGTCCTTGCCCTGCGGGGAGGCGAACGGCAGGCGGTGCAGCCTCACCCCGCCGGCGTCGAGCTCGTCCATATGGGCCACCTGGGCCGCGGGCGGCCTGTCACCCGCCTTGATGACCTCCTCGAAATGGGCCGTCCACTCGGCCGCCACCCGCAAGTCGGCCACGTGCCCGGCCATGCCCGCCTCCACCCAGGAGGCGCCCTCGGTGTCACCGAGGATGATCGTCTCCCCGTCCAGGAGAGCCGGGGCGATCTGACCCATGTACCCGACCAGCCTCTCGGCGGCGGCGCCGACGTCGACGCGCCACACCTGCTCACCGGCGCCGGTGAGCAGGTGAAGGTCTCGCAGGACGGCCACATCCTGGTGCAGGTAGTCGGCGGCTTCGGTGAGGAACCGCTCAAGATGCACCCGCACCTCCTCCTCGCCGTCGACGGCCACGTCCACGCGGGCGCCGGGGTCGCACACGGCGACCCGGAACCGCGTCGGATGGGTGCCGCCCCCCGGCTCGTGCTCGGGGATCACGACGGCCGACAGTCCCGCCCCCACGCCGACCGCCACCCGGCTGCTCATGCGCAGCATCTCGGAACTGGGGCGGCCCGGCGCGTCGAAGAGATCGACCGTGTAGGGGCCGACGGTGCTGCGCTCCACGAGCACGGGCGCGGCACCGATCTTCGGCACCAGGGACCACCGTCCCGCCCACTGGAACGCCGCCAGCAGGTTCGTGTCGCCCACCTGGTCCTCGTCGGCGTCCACCCCCATCACGGCCACACGGAACAGGCCGGGATCGACGGTCCCGGGAATCGGACGCCCCGCACTGTCCAAACCCGGTGCGGGCAGCACCCGCACGTCCGCCCCGCCCCCGACGGCGGCGGCCAGAGCCCCGACCGCCTTGACGTAGTAGGCCAGATCCCGCCCGGGGCGGGACCGGAACGTGTCGACCGTCAACGGGCCGTCCACCACACGGTCCACCAGCGTCGGAGGCTGCTCCTCCCTGGGCACCAGAGCCCATCGCAGCCCCCACTGGCGTCGCGCCCCCTCACGGAGCCGCCACCCCGCCCAGGCGGACCTGCGGCAGACCGCCCAGACGGCGCACGACGCCCCCATCAGGGCTCCGCCGGCGCCCGCCCACCCGGGCGCCGCCACCCAGTGCGCACCAGCCCGTACGGCCGCCCAGTACACGGCCGCCCAACCGGCCGCCCCGCCTGCCAACACCACCGCGACGATCCAACGGGGCGCCCCTACTACCGCCGTCAGGGGCGTGCCAGGTCCCGGCTCGTCAACACTGCATGTCGTGCGCCACACTCGCCCGAGACCCGCAACCAGCACGAACGCGGCGGCGGCATTCGCCCACGGCCCCCACGCCGTCACCCAGGCGGGCCATCCGCCCGGCGGAGCCACCACCAGGCTCCGGGCGACCACACCCGCGCCCAGACCCGCCAGCGCGCACACGCGCACAGGCCACAGCCCGATGGGCAGAACCAGCGTCCGCAGCGCCGACAGGCGCACGTGCCGGGCCAGTGCCCGCCTCTGGGATCTCGTCACCGGAACAGCCCGTCGGGCGGCCCCCGTGCCCGTGCTGCCGGTGAGCACAGGCGCCGGGTGGACCACCCCGGCCACCGTGAGCCCTACCACCAGGACCGGCAGACCGGGCAGACGCAACCACAGGGCCGCCGCCGAACCCGCCACGGCCACGAGCACCACCAGAACGAACGGCGCCCGATCGGGGGCGGCCTGCTGCTGACGCGCCGGCATCTCAGCGGCCCTCCTCGCCGGCGCCCGCCCACCGGAGCACCCGCTCCACCACAACCTCGTCCGCGCCCCGGGCCCCGGCCATGCGCGCCGCGACGCGCACGGCCCTGCGGGCGGCTGCGATGCGCCGGGCTCCCGCGTACCGCATCAACCCCAGACGGACCCTCCCGGCCCCGGACGGCCACACGGCCACGACCGCGCCGACGACGGGCACCCCCGCCCCGCGCATCTGCTCCACCGAACGGGCTAGCGAAGTCGACTCGGCGGGGGTGAACCGCCCGGGCAGGACGGCGCCCGCGACCCACCGGTACGCCCTGGACCCCAGCCGCACGTAGACGCCGGCCCTCCAGGTCTTGGTGTCGATCAGGACCACGCCCCTGGATCCGATCAGCACATGGTCGATATCGGCGGCCCCGCCGCGCACTCGCACCGAGTGGAGAACCGTGAATCCGCGACCGGCGAGCCCGTCCAACAGGACGGCGGTGCGCTGCTCGCCCCGCATCCCGTGGGCCCGCCCGCCGCAGCCCGCGTCGCCGGTGAAAGAGCCGAGATTCTCCCCCGCCACCCCGTACACACGCCCGCGCCGCGCGCCGCTCACAGAAGGTCCTTCAGCACGAGAACAGCCCCGCCGACGAAGGTGACGGCCATGAGAAGTCCCACGACCAGGGAGCCGCGCCGGGATTCCATGAGGGTGATGATCCGCTGAAGGGGCTCGTCCGGCCCCATGTTGTTATCGCTCATACCACTACTGGCGATATCGAAGGACAGTCAGGTGCGCTTCGCCAACCGCTCCTCGACGTGCTCGACGACGTCGAGCACGTCGACGCCGACCTGCTCAACGTCCTCGCACCGGGCCACCACACGCCCGGCGTCGTCTGCAAGGATCTCGATGGCCGCCCCGTCGCGGCGCGCCGTCGCTGACGAACCGGAGCCGTGGGCGGTGCTCACCTCGTATCCGCGCCGAACCAACTCGGCGACACGACCCTCGACGGCGGTGAACGCGGGCGCCCACCCGCCTCCCGCCCCAGGGGCCAGGCCAGCCATCTGGAGGGTGACGACGACGTCGTACACGCCATCCACCGTCTCACTCCACCGCCCGCCCGCGGCGGCGGCCGCCTCCACCCTGATACGGCCGTCGCCCACGGGGGTCAGCCTCACGAACCCGCCGTGGAGACTCATAATGACGGAGCAGGCCGCCCGGGTGGGCACATTGACTTTGAACACCGCGCAGAGCGCGGTGACGTCGACGGGATTGGCGTTCACGTCTCCAGCGGTGCGCGGCACCGCCCCCGCCCCGCCCCGCACGCCGGTCAGCCCCGCCCGGCGGCGCGCTGCTCGGCACGAGAAAGACGACGCCCGGCGAACGCGCTCGCCGGCGTGCGCAGAAGCTCCGGGTAATCAACCTCCCCGAACCGCGTCCCGACACGCTCCAAACCCGCCCCGTAGGGGGCCGTCAACGGAGCCATCGGATCGAGCCGGTCGCGACGCAGCCACCACGGCACGCCCGCCAGCAGACCGGACGCCTCCACCGCCGCCGTCGACCCGCCACGACACGGCAGACTCAACAGATCAACCGGACCCCACCCTCGCACCGGATGCCACCGCAAGGCGCGCAGCGCGAAGAAATCCTCCGACACCATCCCGTGCTCCGGGAACCAACCGGTCCAATCGGCCACGAACATGCGCTCCGACACCGGGTCGCCGACCGCCCCCGGATGGGCGCGCACACCGGCCGCCACCGCCCTTCGCACCCTGTGCACCAGATCCGTCCTCGACGAATCCACCGGCTGAGCCATCAGGAACAGGACGATCACCCCGACGCCGGGATGAGCGGCGAGCAGACGCGCCCACCCCTCCGCCTTATCACCCAATGACGGTGCGGCCGACGCCGTCGTCTCGACGACGATCCGCACACCGTCGGCGCGCATGATGGTGGCGTCGCCCCGCTTCGTCCACGACAGGGCCGGCCCGCCCGCACCCGCGCCGAACAAGTCATCCACCCCCGAGAGCATCTCGCCCGCCACGAACGGCACGTCCAGCCAAGTAGCGGCGCGCAGGCACAACTCCGTGGTCAACGCGTTATGCCGTCCTGACGCGGAGGCCCTCTCCCACGGCCGATCAGCGGTCACCGACAGGCGCATCGGCCAGGTCAGGTCGGCCAGGTGCCCGCGCACGTCGCTCACCCTGCCCGCCGCCACCAGGGTGGTGGGCCTCCAGGACCAACCGCGCACGGAGACCACCTCGGGAGCGCCGACGTCGATCAACCCCGCCCGCAGCAAGCACTTGGCATCCCGCATCAATGTCGCCAACGGCCACCCGGTGATGGTGGCAGCCTGCTCCAAGGTCAACGACCCCCACATGCGCGCCGCAGCCAACAGCGCGCACCGGCGCTGCGCCGCGCCAGCACTGCGCAAAGGGCGCTCACCCGACGACGGCGTCATATCCGCCGGCATACGCACCGCACCCGCCCTCACCGCCTTGCGCACGCTCGGAACCGTCAACCAGGCCGTCGTGGCGGCGGCCCGCCACATGCCCTCCCAGAACATGTCCGCCCGCGCAGCGGGCGCCACCACACCCGCCGGCGCCCCCAGGTCCTCGAACCGAATCACGCCGCACCCCGCACCCCGGCGATGAACGCCTCCGGATCCCCCTCGACATCAAGGGTCGCCATCGTGAACGCGGGCAGGGTCCGCCCATCACCCATCGTGGTCACCGCCGCGACGAACCGGGAGAGCGTCGTGATGTCGGTCGCCGACCACTGGGCGCCATCGCGCCCCATCTGACGCGCGATCGCCTCCGCCGCCGCCACATCGTCCTGACGCAGCGAGATGAACGTCTGGTACGACAGGAAACTGGTCAGCAACGTCGGATCGATCGCGCGCAACTGCTCCAGGTACTGGGTCGCGAACCACGGCAGCACGCCGTAGGAGCGCCCGTCGTCCTTCCACCACCGCGCCGCCGCGGGAGCCCAACCGGCGAACGCCTTGAACTCATCGCACAGCACCGCCACCTCACGCCCAGCACCCGCCCATCCGAAGCACGAGCGCTCCACCGCCGACCGCATCGTGTACCCCGCCATCGCGGTCAGCCACTGGCTGGCCGCCCCCGTCAACTGCCCCCCACCGCGACGGGCCGGCCCAGTGCCCAGCACAGTGACGTGGAAACCACTGATCGACTCATCCCACGTGACGGCATTGCGACCCGCGGGCGCGAGAAAGCCCGCCGTCTCCCGCAGCTGGTCGAACTTATTGCGCGCCGCCTCCGTCAGCCCCCGACGCGCCGCCGCACTCACCTGCGGACCCCAGATGATACTCAGCCCCGCCAGCGCCCGTGCCGCCCACGACTCCTCGCCCTGACGCACCGCCTGCTCATGCAGGCAGGCCACGAGCGCCTGACCGCTGACCTCACCCATACGGCCCGCCAGCACGGCTCCCGCCCAGAACCACGACCGTTCCGGCAGAGGCTCGGCACCACTGCCACCGGCACGACCTCGGTCATAGGCATCAAAAGCCCGCTCGTCCAGTACCAGACCGGCCGCGACGACCGCGGAGATCACCTCACGGGAACGCCCCATGATCGCGCCGTCGCCGAAGGCCGCCGCCCACGTGTCGGCCACGAACGCCGCCCTCGTCAACGGATCGTCGCCAGGACGCGCGAACATGTCGATCGCCGGCGAGGCCGGATCCGCGACCTCGACGACGAGGACCTCATCGGCGTGCCCGGCGGCCCGGGCCACCGCCTCGTAGCTGGTCAACCCATCCGGCTTGGTCTCCACCACCAGAGCAGCAGTCTCCGGATGCCGCTCCCGATGAACCAGGAGCCAGCCGAACAGGGCGCGCAATAGCACCGACTTACCCGTGCCGGCCGCCCCCACCACGGCGACACCGCCCCACAGGTGACGCCCGTCCAAACGCACCGGCCGACCCGACGCATCAACACCGACGCACGGCCCACCGACATCCATCAGCCGCGGCGGCACCGTCCGCTCACGAGTCGACGTCGAACCGGTGGCCGCACCCGCCTGCGGAGCAGCCACAGAGCACACGACGGGCGCGCTCATCGGGATCACCATGCGCCCCGCCGGCCACGCCGTTCGATCACCGAACCGTCGCCTGGGGCTGGGAACGGGCACACGCCCGCGCGCGCACGCGCGCACAACGCGCATCACCTGACTGGGCACCAGGCGGCGCGCCACGGCCGCCCCGCCCAGAAGCCCCGCCACCCAGCGCAACCCCGCCACGACCGCCGCCGGCCACGCCGACGCCGCCAAGAAGGAGATGACCGCGACGACGACGGCGAGACCGGCCAGCGCCAGCGCCGCACCAGTCCGCCTGCCCGTGTCGGCGCGCGTGGCCGTATCCCACCCCGGCAGCGCATCGACCACCTGCGCCCGAAGATCCGCGGCACGCTCCCTGCTGGCCGCCGCCGTCACCACGGTGGCCCACAGCGGCACATGACTCTTGACGGAGTGATGCTCGGTGTTGCCCTCCATACCGCGGGCGTACTCGACCCACCCGCGACGCTGCCGCGCACTCATACGGGACAGCACCACCATGACCTCCTCGCCGTCGTCCAGGACACGGTCGAGGACCCGCGACGCGTTGGCGGGATCCACGCCGGCCAGACTGGAGCGCCCGGTCGCCCCGTCACCGTGGACCACCGCCACGGCACGCACGCCGGACAGGGGCGGCGGAACGTCGACGGGCACGGCGGCCGCACCGACCGCCGCCGCGAGCGCGTCGGCGGGAGCCCGGTCGCCCCGCTTGGTCAGCAGATAGTCGACCAGCTCGTCGCCCTCACGACGGATCAGGAGCGCGCACGGCCCCTTCAAAGTGGCGGCGAAGGACTCCGACTGGGCGGTGTAGTCGCCCAGTTCGGCGATAGCGGAGGTGCGGGTCAGGCGCCAGGCGCCAGCGGGTTTGAAGCTTCTCATACCCCTACCTGTACGGGCCGAATCGAAACTGCCGGGTAGGGGCGGGCTGACGCCCACGAAACGGCGGAATGCCAGCGATCCTGCTTCGGGAGGCCGCGTCGGGGCATCTTTCAGTCTCAGGGTGGGTGATCTCCTACCGGGGGTTCGAGGTGTTGTCGAGGTCCGTGGGTGCGTTGCGGTCGCATCCGCTTCGCCGTCGGGGGAGTCCGCCTGGGGGCATCGGCTTCCTCCTTCCCGGGGGATGCCGTCTGCTGCGGATGTCATAGTGATGCGGCTCGGATCCTCGGGATTACGGGGGGGGCGGCCGGGCTCAGCCGTTTGTAGGGGGTGACGCCCCGTGTTCGTGGTGTTCGGGCCTGTTCGTGGTGCGGACGCGGCGGTTGACGACGTGATCTTCGGTCTTGATCTCGGAGCGGGGGCCGCGGTGGATCCTGTGTGCGGTTCCGGTCCGGTTCTGGTGGGGGCCGTCCGGGCGGTGAGTTTGCAGGGTTGGCGGCGCGTGGTGTCGGTCCGTGCGGGGGCGCTTGTGATCGGGCGCCTGGTGCTGGGAGCGTCGGAGCGGGCTGGTGTCCTGGTCTGTTCGGGGCTGGGACTTGCGACTTCGTCGTTGACTGTTCCTTCGGAAGGGGCGGAGGGCGTGCCTGCGGCTGCGTCGTGTTGGAGTTCGACGGTTGCGGCGTGGAGTGCTTCGACCCCGGGGTGCTTTCCGGCGTCGGTGTGCTGTGGTGGACGGGCGTGTTCGGCCGGTTGTGGTGGTGTGCGAGTAGGACGTCTCGGGTGCGGTCAGTGGGGATGGGCTAGCGCACCGTAATGGTCTCGCCGCGGTTCGCGGCGGCCTTCGGCTGGTGAGGTGTGCGGAGGGTCTTGCGCCGAGAAGGCGGTGCGGCCCGCGGGGCGGGTGGAGTGTGTCTTGCTGCCGCGCACTGCTGGGGCATGGATGTTTCCTTTTCTGCTGCTTCTGCTGCTCGTGCTGGTGCGGTCGTCTTGCCCCGGCGGGGTTTGTACGGGCCGCGGGGCTGGAGTGCGCGTGCGGGGGTGCGGCCCCTGCTGTTCGGGGCCTTCGTTGACGGTCCGGTGGACGACTACATGCCCTTCCACGATCTGGGCCCGCAGGCGGCGGCCCGGCTGCTTCAGATCCTGCCCGAGGCGCAGCTGGCGGACCGCCAGAACCTCGCCCCCACCCTGGGGTCGCTGCTGCGGGCCTGCGCGCGCGCCGACGGGCGGGTGCGCCTGTCGGGGTACGCGATCGGCCCGCGCCGCCCCGACGAGCGCGTGACGGTGGAGGCGCTGTGGATCGCCGACCCCGACCTGCTCGACATGGAGGTCCACGACGAGCACGACGAGGGCTGCTGCTGCCGCGTCCTGTGGGACACCGTGCGCGAGCGCTACGGGCTCGACGCCCGGGCCCTGCCGGACGAGATGCGCCCCATGCGCCGCCAGTGGACGCACGGCCAGGTCGGCACCTGGCTGTGGTGGGACTGAACGCGGGCGGGCGGCCGCACCGACGATCCGACGTCGGGCATGCGAACGGGCGCGAGCCCGCTGACGGCCGGGCCCCACCAGTCGGTCTTGGGCGGGCGCGCGGGTGTGACCGATGCCCGCCGCCCGGCGGACCCTCCCGCGCCGGGAGGGCGGGCGCGGGGCCCGTAGCATGGCGGGCGTGATCAA
>ERZ772968.253-NODE-253-length-26593-cov-13.462167_pt1 | contig 26593 bp, 16 predicted proteins | sample MGYA00580674_ERZ772968 | MGnify/ENA primary metagenome ERZ772968 (study PRJEB29015, sample SAMEA2737940) | human oral metagenome | biome: human oral; feature: human-associated habitat; material: dental | place: China | collected 2138 ...
CCTTCGAGATCATCCTGATCGGGCACTACGCCGGCCGGGTGGACCTGGGGCGGGTAACGGTCGTGCAGCTGTATGCGGCCGGACTACTGTCGTTCCTTCTGATGCCCGTTCTGGGTGAATCGGTGCCGGACTTTTCCTGGGTATGGCTCCTGGGGGCCATCGGGCTGGGCTTCAGCAGTATCGTCATCCAGCTGGGCATGAACTGGGCCCAGAAGACGGTCTCGCCCACCCGTGCAACGGTCATCTATGCCGGTGAGCCGGTCTGGGGTGGGGTGGCCGGTTATGTGGTCGGTGAACGCCTGCCCCTGCTGGCCGTGGCAGGGGCGGCACTGATCGTGGCCGGTGTGCTGGTCAGCGAGCTGAAGCTGCGCCGGTGCCAGCCGGGGCCCGATGCCTAGCTCAGGAGTTCCGCTGCCGGGGACGCAGCAGCCGGCTGGTGATCCATGCTCCGCTGGTCAGGATGGCGGCCCCCAGGTGCATCACCACGGTGTAGCTGCGGTCAAAGGCTGTCTGGGCGGCGACCAGCAGACTGGCTGCCTCTTGGCGGGCGGCTGCGTCCCCTGCAGGCAGGGACCCGGTCAGCCTCGGTTCGGACACGGTCGAGGGCAGATGCGGGCCAAGGTGCGCCAGGTGATCGGGCAGGGCGCCGCCGGATGCCGCCACGATGTCCAAGGCTGCGCTGATGCTTCGGGTGGCCGCTGCGTCCACGCCAGGCGGCAGCTGCACGAACACCGTGTAGAGCCCGGTCAGCAGGCTGCCCAGCAGCGCGATCGACAGCAGTGCGCCGAATTCATAGGCCACTTCCTCCACGGACGAGGCCATGCCGGCGCGGTGCGGCGGCGCACTCTCCACAATGGCGGTGGAGGCCACCGAGATGGTGGCGCCCAAGCCCAGCCCGGCCAGCAGTAGGCCCGTCACCAGCCAGCCCAGGCCCTCATGGGCAGCGGATAGGCCCGATCGATGCCACGGGAGCGCCTGGGCGGCCACCAGCATGCCCAGTGCCCCGACGGCCAGACCACCGGCAATCAGCCGCCGCAGGCCGATATGGTGCAGCCACAGGCCTCCCAGGATGGAACTGGGCAGCGTGCCGATGAACAGCACCGAGGCCAGTAGCCCGCTCTGCAGGGGCGTGTAGCCTGCCACCCACTGAAAGCGCTGCGAGACGCCCAGCAGTACGCCGCCGGTGGTGAACGTCACTGACACGGCGCCCAGCACGCCCGCGGCAAAGGCAGGGTTGCGAAACAGCGAGAAGTCCAGCAGGGGATGGGTCAGTCGGCGCTGTCGCCGGACGAAGGCCAGTCCTGCCACAAGGCCAGTGGCCAGGGCGGTGCCCAGCAGGCCCAGGTCAATGGGCGGATGGGTGGCCGTCTTGATGGCCAGCACCAGCGAGGAGAGCGCGAGCAGCGCCAGCACCGAAGAGGGTAGGTCCCAGGGATCGGCGTTCGGGTTGCGCTGTTCGGGTGCCACGAACCAGGTGCCCAGCCAGGCCACGGCGATGATGGGCACGTTGACGAGAAAGAGCGCGCCCCAGTGGAAGTGGCCCAGCAGCCACCCGCCCAGCAGTGGCCCCAGAATGGCGCCTACCAGCGACAGGCAGGCCCAGACCGAGATGGCCAGCGCCCGCTCGCGCTCGTCGGCAAAGCCCACCCGGATGAGGGCCAGCGTGGCTGGCAGCATGGCCGAGGCGCCCACGGCCTGCAGCACGCGGGCCAGCACCAGAACGGCCACCGAGGCCGCGTAGGCCGCCATCAGCGACGCCAGCCCGAAGATGACCAGCCCCACCAGGTACATGCGCCGGTGGCCGATGCGGTCGCCCAGCGTGCCCGCGCCCAGCAGCAGTCCGGTGCTGAAGAGCGGATAGGCATTGACGATCCACAGCCCTTCGGCCGCGCTGGCGTGCAGTTCATGCGTGAGCACCGGCAGGGCCGTCAGCAGGATGGTGATGTCCACCGTGACCAGCAGCAGGCCCAGGCCCACCATCATCAGCAGCAGCCAGCGGTGGGGAGATTTCGGCGCAGCGGAATAGGGATGTTCCTCGGTCATCGACGATGCCTGTGCCGCCTCACTGTGCCGTCGGTGTCACCAGCCCGACCTGTTGAGGACGGTTGGCTGACAGGAAGTCGTGCTGGAACAGGCACATCCGGATGACATCGCGGTACTGGCCGTTGATGAAGAACTCGTGCTTCAACTCGCCTTCCACCTCGAAGCCCAGCTTCTGGTAGATGTGCATCGCCTTGTGGTTCTCACGGTCGACGATCAGGTAGATCTTGTACAGGTTCAACACGCTGAAGCCATACTCCATGGCCAGCCGGGCCGCCTTGAAGGCAATGCCCTTGCCCTGATGGTCGGGGGCGATGATGATCTGGAACTCGGCCCGCCGGTGAACGTGGTCGATCTCCACCAGCTCCACCAGGCCCACGCTCTTGCCATAGGCCTCCACCACGAAGCGGCGCTCGCGCTGGTCGTGGATGTGCTCGTCGTACAGCGCCGACAGCTCGGCGAAGGTCTCGAAGGGTTCCTCGAACCAGTAGCGCATCACGTTGGCGTTGTTGTCCAGCTGGTGCACGAAGGGCAGGTCCTCACGCTCCAGCGGACGCAGCCGCAGGCTGATCTCGGCTGGACGGGAGGCCGCCTCGGCGGGGCGTGCAGAAGCATGGAGAGCCGGGGCCGGAGCCTCGGCAGCGTGTGGGCGATGTTTGGAAGACATGGTTGTCGGAAGGGGTGTACGAAGGCCCACTATAGCGCCGTGCCCGCGACGTACAAAGCCGCGAGCGATCAGATGCCGGCCTGCACGCCGCTTCCGCGTCATGGCGTTGTAACGTTGCATCGCCGCACATGGCTCAAACGGTGGGGTACCGGCCAGGGGCCGGTACCATCGTGGCGTCTTACCCCTGGCCGCGCACCAGCGCCATCACCTTGGCCGCATCCAGCTGGCGTGACTCGGCCTCGATCCGGGGCAGGTACTGCGACTGCAGCGCGCGGCCGTCACCCAGCACGCGCTGATAGGCGTCCTTCAGCATCTGGGTGGACAGCGTGCGACCGCCGGCATAGTACTCACGCGCCACGTGCCCCAGGGCGTAGGTGCTGGCAAAGCTCATGCCCGAGCTGACGGCCTGGCGGCCGAGCCCGCCCAGCATGCCCTTGCCCAGCTTCTTGCCGAGCAGGCTGCCCAGCAGCTTGCGGCCGGCCTGTTCCAGATACTGCGAGGTGACGCCCACGCCCAGCGTGGCCAGAAAATCGCGGATGTGGCCCTTGTCCAGCGGGTAGCCGTACTGCTGACCGATCTGGTAGACCAGCCGCATCTGCAGCGGGATGATGGCCAGCGTCGACAGCGATTCGGGCAGCAGCTCGATGGCACCGTTGGTGATGGCGGCACGCAGGATCTGCTGGTCGATGGCCTGTGCGTCCGGCGTGGGGCGGCCGGTAGGTACGTTCTGGTTCGCCGGAGCGTCAGGGAGCGGGGGCGTCGGGTGGCTGCCAGCTTCGTGGGGCGTGCCCTGGGCTCGGGAGTTTCCGAAAAGCGGGGTTTCCTGCAGCGCCTCCGCCAGCGGGGCCTGCGCCAGCGCCTCGGCCTGCTGCACCGTGGCCTCGGCGGCAGCTGCATCCAGCTGCAGGGTCTGGCGCGCGTCGGCCAGGAAGGCGCGTTCGGCCTCGCTGATGCTGCCATCGGCCTCGCAGACACAGACCGCCATCTCGTAGGCCAGCCGACGGGCATCGTCATCCTGCAGCCGGGCTGCCACGTCCTGCACGCCGGTGCGCTTCATCAGCACGTCCTGATAGAGCGCAGGCAGATTGATCTCCTCGCTGGCGGCCAGGCCCTCGGCAATGCGCCGGATCTCCTCGCCTTCGCGTTCATGTTTCTGCCGGTCCGCGTAGGCAGCTAGCAGGCACAGCGTCAGGGTCGCGCGGATCTGTTCGGTGTCTGTCATGGTGGGGATCCCTCCTTCGTGTGTTCAGAATGGGCGTGTGTGTCCGGCCTGGTCGGTCAGTGCCTTCTGGCGTTGCCCGGTCAGAATGTCTTCCCGGGCCGGCCGGCATTCAGGGCTGGCAGACGAACCGCAGCCCGGAAAACCCGCAGAAGCGCTGGAAGCCCGGTTTGAAGAACTCGGCCCCGGCCCAGTTGCGGTACAGCGCTGGGTCGATGTCGATGGGGCGGCCGCGTTGCCAGTCGGCAGGGTTGGCCGGATCGCCACCGGGTTTCAGCACCGTCAGGTACGGAAAGCGCTGGATCGGGCGGCCGCGGCCGGTGCGGGCATCCACCTCGGAGGCCGAGGCGAACAGCGTCTCGGGAGCCTGGCCGTCTTCCACCCAGTCCATCAGCGGTGTGGTTACGTCCAGACTGCCCAGACCGTCGCCGCGGTCGCAGTGGTACATGCCGGGAATCAGGAAGAGCCGCAGCATGTCGTCGGCCTGCGGGTCCAGGTCGCGCACCGCCTGCCAGTAGGCAATGGCATTCATCGGCGTGATGTTCGGGTCGGCCAGGCCGTGCCAGATCAGCACCTTGCCGCCTGCCTTGCGGTAGGCGGACAGATCCGGATTGCTGGCATCGAGCAGGGCGTGCATCGGCGCCAGCCGTTGCAGTGATTCGCGGGTGAAGCGAAAGTTCGCCAGCTTCCAGTGCGGATCGTAGGCACCCGGATAGGCCAGCGCCGGAATGATGTCGCTGGAAGACTTCAGGCTGACGGTGCGGGCCGTGGGTGGCAGCACCACCTGGTCGATGGGTGTTCCCTCGGGGCTGGGCGGGCGCGTGGGCGTGGCGGTATCGGGCACCGCAGCGTGCGCGTTGGGGGCCGGCTTCGTGGGCGGCGGTGCAGCGGGCGATGGCGTCTTCGATGGATGCAGCGGGGTGCTCATGTCGTGCGACGAGCGCTGCTGCGTCTGGCGCTGCAGCACGGCGTTGCGCGGCACCAGCACGCGCAGCCAGGCCAGCTCCGAGCCTGGAAGTACTGAGCCCAGCACCAGCTTGTGGTCACCGTCATGGGCGCCCCGATAGACTTCGGCCACCGCGGCGGCCGTGCGGGGCGAGATGCAGTTGCCCGCGTTCATGATGTCCCGGGAAGGATCGGCTGCCTTGTCGGGGCACACCCATTGCCAGGGATCGACCTTGCAGGTCGGGTCGCTGACCAAGCCGTCGGTCGTGCCGTCAGCCGCATCGCAGACCTGCACTGCACGGCGGTGCAGGATCGGCAGATCGTCCTCGCGGATGGCGGGCTGGTCGCTGTCGGGCTGCACGATGCGGGCATTCCAGCCGTGATACATGCTGTTCTGGATGGTGAACACCAAAGACGGTGCGCCGGCCACCACGCCGTCGAAGTCCTTCGGATAGCGCTGCACGGCCATCAGCGCCTCGCGCCCACCGTCGGAACAACCCGAGAAATAGGTGTACTTCGGCGGCTGACCGTAATAGCGATGAATGAGTTCACCCGCGATGAGGCGGGTGGCGTGCACGGCGCGGTAGCCGAAGTCCACCCGCAGCTGCATGTCGGCGGCAGCCCAGATGCCGCCGGCACCACTGGTGTGGCCCATGTCGGTCGAGGCCATGGCCAGCGTGCCGTCGCGCTCGAAGGCACAGTCGCGCTGCGGGGAATGGATGGCCAGCCGGCCGCACAGCCCGCCGCATCCGGTCTGCAGGTAGCGCTGCGTCCAGCCGGCCACGGGCAGCCGCACGATGAAGCGGATCTGTGGCGAGATGACGCCCTGCACCAGGCACATCGCCTTGCCATTGATGTCCTCGGTCTGCACAGACGTGACCTGCGCGGGCGCCTCGGCCAGCGAGACATCGGCAAAGCTGTTGAGCGTGCAGGGCAGTCGGGGCATGACCGGGGGCAAATCCTGCACCGCCTGGGCATCCAGCGGCAGGGCCAGGACCCAAGGCAGGGTGGCCAGTGGGAAGGAAAGGCGGCGGCGAAGGCGACCGGGTTGCAATATCATCGGGTCAGAACCAGGGAACGGCAGGATCCCGCAGTCTACCGGGTTGTGGCAGTGCGGCAACAGAATGCCCCCAGTGTCCGGGGGCGCCTGGCCGACGCATACTGCGGCCCGCCGGGCATTCATCTCATGGAGACTCTCATGAAATTTTCCACCGCCGCCATCCACGCGGGCTACCACAGCGACCCCACCACGCGCTCGGCCGCCGTGCCGGTCTATCAGACGACCTCGTACACCTTTGACGACAGCCAGCATGGTGCGGACCTCTTCAACCTGGCTGTGCCCGGCAACATCTACACGCGCATCATGAACCCCACCAATGCGGTGCTGGAAGCACGCGTGGCAGCCCTGGAGGGCGGTATCGGTGCGCTGGCGCTGGCCTCGGGCATGACGGCTATCACCTATGCGCTGCAGGCGCTTTGTTCGCCGGGCAGCAACATCGTCTCCACCAGTCAGCTGTACGGCGGCACCTACAACCTGTTCGCGCACAGCCTGCCCAACCAGGGCATTCAGGGCCGCTTCGTGGACCACGACGATCTGGATGCGCTGGAAGCCGCCATTGATGACAATACCCGGGCTCTCTACTGCGAATCGATCGGCAACCCGGCCGGCAACGTGGTGGACCTGAAGCGCTGGGCCGAGGTGGCCGAGCGCCATGGCGTCCCGCTCATCGTCGACAACACGGTAGCCACGCCCTACCTATGTCGCCCCTTCGAGCATGGGGCCCACATCGTCGTGCATTCGCTCACCAAGTACATCGGTGGCCATGGCACCACGCTCGGCGGCGCCATCGTCGACAGCGGCCGCTTCGACTGGAAGAAGCACGCACGGCGCTTCCCCATCTTCAGCCAGCCCGACCCGTCCTACCATGGTGTCGTCTACACCGACTCCTTCGGCGAGGCGGCCTACATCGCCCGTTGCCGCGTGGTGCCGCTGCGCAATACGGGCGGGGCACTCTCGCCCTTCAACGCCTTCATGCTGCTGCAGGGGCTGGAAACCCTGTCGCTGCGCATGGAGCGGCACTGCAGCAACGCGCTGCAGGTGGCGCAGTGGCTGGAGAAGCACCCGAAAGTGACGCGGGTCAATTACGCGGCGCTGCCGGGCAGCCCCTACCGGGAAACGGCCGAGCGCATCTGCGGCAGCCGCGCGTCGGGCATCCTCAGCTTCGAGCTGAAGGGCGGCATCGACGCCGGCATGCGCTTCATCGATGCGCTGCAGATGATCTATCGCCTTGTCAACATTGGTGATGCGAAGACGCTGGCCTGCCACCCGGCCTCCACCACGCATCGGCAGCTGAACGAGGAAGAACTGGCGCGTGCCGGTGTGCCGGCCGGTCTGGTGCGGCTGTCCATCGGCATCGAGGATGTCGAGGACATCCTGGCCGACATCGCGCAGGCGCTGGACAAGGCCTGACAGATCGCAAGACGGTCGAAAGGAAAGACCATGGAACGCTGGGTCCTCTACGCCACGCTCTCGATGCTGTTTGCGGGCTTCACCTCCGTCATTGCCAAGATGGGCATGGAGGGCATTTCCGCCGAGCTGGGACTCAGCGTGCGCACGCTGTTCGTCTGCGGCTTCGTCTTCGCGTTTGCGCTGATGTTCGTGGACCCGGCCGAGCTGCCCCGGCTGAATGGCCGCAGCCTGATGTGGCTGGGCATTTCCGGTGCCACCACGGCGCTTTCATGGATCTTCTACTACAAGGCCATCAAGGAAGGCCAGGTGGCCACCGTGGCGCTGATCGACAAGGGCAGCGTGTTGGTGGCCATGATCCTGGCCTGGATCCTGCTGCGCGAGGCCATCACCCCGCGCATGGCGATCGGCGCGACGCTGATCGTGTCGGGGCTGCTGGTGATGGTGCGCCGGTAAGGCGCAACATGTCCTGCATCCTGTCTGGTGGGCGCGTCTGCTCGTGGGGCTCATTCAGATGATCCCTTGAGTGCCGACTGCATCGGGTTGCCGTTCATGAACAGATACGGGTTGCTGCCCTTGGGTGCATCGGGCTGCGGCACCAGATAGCGGCCCGTATCCGGGTCGTATTCACCCCGCTTCGTGAAATGCAGCCCGGTGGTCGGATCTGCCCAGTGACCGGGGAAGCGCAGGGCCGGATCTGCCATTCGACGCTCGGCATCCGGCAGCGTTTGCGGCTGCCATTTCAGCGCACTGGGGTAGGGCATATCGGGCAGCGCCTCGCCAAAGGGGCCAAACAGCTGGCTCCAGCTCAGCGTGTTGCGTGGCGTGATGGCGGCATAGGGCAGGCCGCGTGGATCGACCAGGATCCAGCGCACGTCATGGGTCTTGTCTGCCTTTAGTGCATCGATCATCAGCAACGGCATACCTTGATGGTGCCACCAGCTGCGCATCAATGGGCGCTGCGTACCGATCTCGGCGTGCAACAGACCATCCTGATAGTCGTAGAAGGTCCATTGCTTGCCTTCACGACGTGCGATCCGTTCGCCACGGTGGTTGTAGCTGTACTGGATGCTGCGGCCGTCCTTGTGGGTCATCGACAGGATCTGGCCGCCCGGATGCCAGCGCAGCTTCCAGCCGTTCCACTCCAGCGGCCGGCCGGCTGGGTCGTAGGGTATGTTCTTGTAACGGTGGGTGCCCGGCAGGAAGGTGGCTTCCTGGCTGCGGTCGGCTGATTTCCCCTGCAGCGCTGGCTGATGCATCCAGGCCGAGGCGATACGGTTGCCACGGTCGTCATGGCGGTATTGCCACTGGCTTTCGCCGATGGTGGCTGCTCCGATGCGCAGCCGCTCGACAAGTTCCTTTTTGTCGGGGGATTGCCATTTGACCCGCGTCAGACGCCCCTGGTCGTCGTATTCCGGAAACTGACGCTGCAGCAGGGTGTCGTACAGGCGCCAGCGTCCGTTCTCATCGTAGCGAACGCGAGTCTGGTTCAGGATGCTGTCGAATGAGGGGGGGCTTGCAAGAATGGCCGTCGCACCTCCGGTCACATGTCCGCGAGAATTGAAAGAGAGCTGGTCCATCAAACCACTGGCAAGCATGGCGACACGCTGCAGACCGTCCTTGCCGTTGCCGCTGTTGGAGTACAGGGGACCATCGAGCCCTGCGGGAAGCTGGAAGTTGGCGGCATGTACGTCAAAGGCACCATCCGAATACGCTTTGACGCGCAGCGCTGCACCGTTGGGCAGCATGATGCCGCTGGGGCGTGCATCCCGGCTGTTATTGGCCGGATCGTACTGGAAGCGTGTGACGAAAATCTGATTCTTACCCGAATCAACCGGATGGATCTCGGCCGTGCGTGCAATCAGCCGGCCGTGGGCATCGTATTCCATCCGCTCGGTCATCGAGGGTGATTCGACCTTGACCAGCTGATTGTTCTGGTAGTGGTAGGTCGTGGTTTCAGAAAACCCCTGCTTGTCGGACAGGCGCTTTTCGATCATGCGGCCCTGCTTGTCGTACTGGATTTCCAGGTGGGCGCCGGTGGCGTCGATCTCGCGGATTGGTCGGCCGGCTTCGTCGAAGAAGAGCTGGCTGGTACCGGCATCGGCAGATTTCATTTCCACCATCTTGGCCGCCCTGGGCTCGGCGGCAGCCGCGGAATGCGGCGAGGTCAGCGATGCGGCGGACAGCCCCAGTGAGAAGACGGCCAGCAGGGTGGCGTACAGGGGAGAGTGGTTGCAGGCGGCAGGCGTTTTCATGGCGACAGACACCGTGAAGAGGATGGAGCGGGGTTCGCTCACTGTGCGCCTGAAGTCGAGAAGTCGCCATCCATCGAACGGATGGACGGCATGGGCCGGATGGATGAGCGGCTGGCGAGGGCTACCCGAACGCGTTCTAGGTCTGCCGACCGCACTTGCTACCGATGAGCCGCTACCAGCGCCGCGCTGCCCAGGCCACCCACGCCGGCGATGCAGGCCAGGCCTAGCCGTGGATGGCGGGGCATGGCGGTAGCCTCCGTGCCCGGCTTGTCTGGACGGACCGGATGATGTGCAGCGGATGGTTTCGCCGGAATCTCTGAGCTCTTTGGCATGGCCGAGGTGGTCGAGGCAGCGCATGGGGCGCGGGTGACATGCAGCCGGGCCAGCAGCTCCACCAGCGCAATGGCGCCCGAGGCGCCGATGGGGTGGCCGCGTGCTAGTCCGCCACCCCAGGTGTTGAGGCGCGCAGGGTCCAGCCCTTGGGATTGCAGGGCCTGCTGGAAGGCCAGACCCTGTACGGCAAAGGCGTCGTGCAGTTCGACGGCGTGCAGAGCGTCGGGGGACAGCCGATGGCGTTGCAATAGGGCCTCCGCAGCGGCCAGCGCGCCGGCCAGCGGGTTCTCGGGGTCAGTGCCCAGGCTGAGCCCGCCGAGCCAATGGCTGGCGGGCGTGATGCCGCGCCGGGCGCAGAATTCCGCCGACGCCATGAGCACGAGCGCGGCGCCATCGGCCTGCGGGGAGATGGCTAGACGGCTGAGGGCACAGTCAGGTTCGGATGCTGCCGGGCTGTGGGTATCGGTTGGTACAGCGGTGGTGTTGAGAAATGATGAACCCGGCATCGACAGGTCTGACGCGGAGCGGATGTCTTCGGTGACAGCCATGTCGGATGGGGAGCCCGGAAGGAAAATTTTGTCTGATCGTGGACGGACGGGACGTGCCGCCACCGGCATTCGCGATGCCTGGCGCTCGGTCAGCAGCCGGGGATAGGCATCGTGCACCAGACCTTCCAGGGGCAGGATGGCGGATGGCGTGCGGGCGGGGCGTACTGCCGTGGCACGGACAGCGCGGGCGTGGCTGTCGCGGGCGTATGCATCCTGCTGGTGGCGTGTGAATCCGTAGCGGGCGGCGTAGTCGGCAGCGGCCTGCAGTGGATCGGGATCACGTTTCGGCCACGGGGTGAAGGCGGGGCGTTCGTAGGGAATGGCGGCCTGGGTGGCGTCCATGGGCCGGTGCTGGCGGATGGGGGATCGGGTCCAGGCTTCGGCACCACCGGCGATGACGACGTCGGACTGGCCCGACAGGATGCGTGCAGCTGCCAGGTTGATTGCATCCAGCCCCGAGCAGCACTGGGTGTCCACCGAGAAGGTGGCGCAGCGCTGTGGCAGGCCGGCTGCCAGTGCCGTCATGCGTGCAGGGTTGCCGCCAGCGCCCAGCGCATTGCCCAGGATCAGGGTGTCCACCGCCTCCGGCGGCAGCCCGACCGTTTGCAGCAGATGCAGCACCAGGGGCGCGGCCAGCGTGTGTGGTGTGTGATTGCGCAGCGCGCCATGACGCGGTGCGACCGGGGTACGGCACCCGGCCAGGAGCGGAACGGGCAGAGGGGACAGCATCAGGGGCGAGCTCGGGTGGCGCCTTCCAGCGCCTGGCGGAGGGCGGCCAGATCGGTCTTGCCGCTGGCGGTCATTGGCCATCTGCCCTGCCAGCGCCACCAGTGGCGCGGCACCTTGTAGGACTCCAGTGTCTGATGGCACCAGGCCACCAGGTCGGCGGGAGCAGGCGTCATGGACACAAGTGCCGGTGCTTCGACCTCGGTGCTGCCGGTCATGGAAGGGGCGTGGCTGCTGTCATCGGATGGACGCATCAGCACTGCATGCACCACCTGCCCGCGCTGCGGATCGGGCAGGCCCAGCACCGCGACCTGGGAGATGTCCGGATGGGCCATCAGACGGGCCTCGACCTCTTCGGGGAACAGGTTCCGGGCTTGGGTGACGATCATGCGGTTCTCTCGGCCCACCAGATACAGGTTGCCCTGGGCATCCTGCCACCCGATGTCGCGCACGGTCAGCCATTCGCCCACGCGGCGGGCTGCCGTGGAGTCCTGGCCGTTCACGTAGTCGATGAACAGCATGGGGCTGCGAACCCAGATGAGACTGGGCTGGGGACGGCTTGAGGGAACTGCGTGATCCTCCTGTGTGGGGGGCGATGCCTTGCCGGAGGGGGCAGACGAGGCAGTGGGCGTAGCAGGCGATGGGGTGGAAGATGAGGGCAAACCGGCGGGTGACGAGAAGGGCGAAAACCGGCGCGAAACGGTGGCTGGAGCTGCGGGTGATGGGAGTGGCATGGAACCGCCCGTTCCATGGGGGCCGTTGCCGGAGCCGGATGCCGGGGGCAGGGTGTCGGCCGGGCCGATGTGGACCTGCACGTTGCCGAAGGGGCGGCCGACCGCCTGGGGCGGGGCGTCGGGTGTGGCCTGCATCCAGCTCACGTAGCTGGTTTCCGAGGCGCCATAGAAGGTGATGATGCGTGCCTGTGGAAACAGCGCCTGAAGCGGCGCGGTGTTCTCGTGGGCCCAGCGTGCGCCGCTGATCAGCAGCAGCTTCAGCTGCGGGATGGGGCCGATCCGACGCCGGCGTGCGGCTGTCAGCAGCATCAGCAGCTGGCTGGGCACGCTGACCATGACCGGGCAGCTGCCGTCGGCCAGCGTGGCCAGGGTTCGGCCGGCCGAGAAGCGGCTCTGCAGCGAGGTGCCGCCACCGCTCCAGAGTCCCAGCAGTGCGCCGAACAGGAAGAGCGAGTGCGACATCCGCCCCGGGGCCAGCACGCGGCCGCCGGCCACCGGGCCGAAGGTCTCCAGGGTGATGCGGAAGGTCTCCGCCCATGAGTGATGGTGGCGCCGGAAGCCCTTGGGCAGCCCCGTGCTACCAGAGGTGAAGCCGATGTAGAAGGGCGTTTCCGGCGTGGGGGGCGGGCTAGGGGCCGGGGACTGGTCGCCCATGTCGCGCAGTGCTGCCTCCATGCGGGCATGGACCTCGGTGGGCCAGTCCGGGTCGGCCACGGCCGCGCAGCGCCCGGTGCGGATGACGGCCAGGAAATCGATCAGCAATGCCAGCGGATCGGCGGTGCTGGTGAGCAGCACGTTGTTGCCGAGGGGGCGGCCGGTGGGCGCCGCGCCCCGTTCTTTGACGGCCGCCAGAAGCTGGCCGAAATCCAGCTGCCGGGCATGGCTGCCATGGGCATCCTGGATGATGGCCGGCCAATCGGGATGTTCACGGGCCCAGCGCAGCAGCGGGCCATGGACCAGATCGGCAGGATCGGCGGGGAGGGCTTTGTTCAACGGTGTGCGGTGCGGCTTTCGCTGCCCGGGAAGGGCCAGTCGGGCAGGGCGCGCGCGACGGTGTGGACGATGAGGGCGCACAGCAGCGCCTTGATGGTGTCGCCGGGCACGAAGGCCATGTCAGCCAGGAAGGCCTTGTCGAAGGTCATGTCGGCGAAGATGGTCAGGCCGATGATGCCCGTGAGGTGCAGGAATACGAGCCCGCCGGCCATGGAGGCGATGAAGGCGTTGGCAGCCATCCGTCCGGCGGTGCGGGCACGTGGCAGCATCAGCATCATCCAGCCGATGACGAAGGCTGCCGGTGCATAGCCGTACAGGTAGCCGGCTGACGGCGCCATGAACGGGGCCAGGCCACCCCGGCCACCGGAAAGCACCGGCAGGCCCAGTGCTGCAGCCACGACGAACAGCAGCACTGCCTGGAAGCCGCGCCAGGGGCCCAGCAGGGCGCCGGCCAGCATGATGCCCAGCGACTGGGCGGTGATGGGGACGCCGAAGGGCAGGTCGATCTTGGGAATGAGGCCCAGTACCGCCAGCAGGGCGGCAAAGAGGGCAACTTGCGAGATGTGCTGCGCACTCTGGCGCGACAGGGTTCGGTCCATGAATGAGGAGATGTCTGTCAGAAAAGGAATGGAGCACAGATGCCGACTGTACGGGTCCGGCGGACTCCCTCGGGTCTGTGCTGTCTGGAATGGGTGTCATTCTACGGTGGCTGGTGCGGCCTTCGGGAATCAGGGTTTTGCCGGATGGGGCCGCATGGGGCGCTTCACGCTGGCGGGCTTTCGGGTACGCCTGCGGCATTGTCCGTCGGCAACGGTCCGCCCGACAGTCAGTTTGCCTGCCTGGCCAGGCATCGTCTGCATTCAAAGGAGCGTGCGCGGGACGACCGATGGTTCGACGGCGAAATGAACAGGGACCGTCCGGCTTCCGGGCTACCATCGGTATAGAATCGGATTGTCAATTTATGTCATAGAACGGGGTGGCAACCGATACCCCGCACAGGAGCGATCATGTTGAGTACATTGATGCAACAGATAGGCATCCATCCATTCTGGGCACAGCTGCTGCTGTTGCTGGTCATCATCTACTTCGGCATCCGCTTCGGTGGGGTGGCACTGGGCCTGCTGGGTGGGCTGGGCATCACGTTGCTGGCCTTCCTGTTCGGCGTGGCACCCGGCAAGCCGCCCATCGATGTCATCCTGATCATCATCGCGGTGGTCACGACCTCGGCCACGCTGGAAGCCACCGGGGCGCTGAACCTGATCGTGCGGCTGGCCGAGAAGCTGCTGCGCCGCCATCCTGAGCGGGTCACCTACCTGGCGCCGATCTGCACATTCTCCCTGACGATGCTGGTAGGGACCGGCCATGCGGTCTACCCGCTCTTGCCGGTGATCTATGACGTGGCGTATTCCAAGGGGATCCGTCCCGAGCGCCCGATGGCGATTGCCTCGGTCGCTAGCCAGATGGGCATCACCGCCAGCCCGGTATCGGCCGCACTGGCCACGGTAGTGGCCATCGCTGCCACCCACCATGTGGCCATTTCGGTGCCCCAGGTACTGTGCGTGACCGTTCCTTCGTGCATCATCGGCATGCTGGTGGCCGCCACCTGGAGCCTGAAGCGGGGCAAGGATCTGGCCGACGATCCGGATTTCCAGGCCAGGATGCAGGATCCCAAGATGCGCGAGTACATCGAGGGGGGCAGCCATTCGGTGCTGGGCGAGGCCGTGAGCTCACAGGCGCGCAGTGCGCTGACGATCTTCCTGCTGGGCATCGTGGCCATCGTCTGCCTAGCTTCGGTGGCGCAGCCGCTGCTGCCGCTGGATGCTAAGGGACAGCCGCTAACGATGGTGCCGGTGATCCAGTTCGTCATGCTGGCGGCCGGCGCGCTCATCCTGTTCTTCACCGGCGTCAAGCCCAAGGCCATCTCGGATTCCAAGGTCTTCAATGCCGGCATGATCGCGGTGGTGATGATCATGGGTATTGCCTGGATGAGCGATACCGTCATTTCGGGCAACAAGGGCTACATCACTGACCTGCTCAAGGCCGAGGTGGAACGCCATCCGTGGACCTTCGCATTGGCCATGTTCGCCTTCTCGGCCTTCCTGAAGTCTCAGGCGGCCACGCTGACGGTGATGCTGCCGTTGGGCTTTGCGCTGGGGCTTTCTCCAGCCACACTGCTAGGCTCGGTGCCGGCCAGCTATGCGTACTTCTTCTTCTGCTTCTACCCGAGTGACCTGGCGACGATCAACTTCGACCGTACCGGCACCACGCACATCGGCAAGTACATCCTGAACCACAGCTTCATGGTGCCTGGCCTGATTGGCGTGGGGGTGGCCACGGTGGTGGCGATGCTGATCGCGCAGGTGGTGGTATGAGACAGGGGCTGGCGGTCCTGGTGGAAAGCCCACGGCCTGTGACCGTCAGCCGCGCAGTTTCTGCAGGAACGGATTGTGGGCGATTTCCCACAGGAAGCCGTCCGGGTCCGCGATATAGCCGCTGTAGCCGCCCCAGAACACTTTCTGTGGCGGTTTGACGATGGTGACGCCGTGGTCGCGAAAGCGAGCAAAGAGCGCATCGACCTCGGCGGTGGTAGCTAGGTTGTGAGCCATCGAAAAGCCGGGAAAGCCGCCCGGCATCGTGACAGGGCTGTCATGGCAGGCATCCTTGGCCAGCGCATCACGCTGGAACAGTGCCAGTATCAGCGCGCCGCCTGTCTGGAAGAAGGCGATGTGCTCGTTGCTTTCGGCGCTTTCCTGCCAGCCGAAGACTTCCTGGTAGAAACGGCGTGATCGGCCAACGTTCGCAACGCCAAGGGTGATGTAGTTGATGTGCTGGTCCATGATGGGATCGAATGGGGTCGGGTCGTGGTGGACGGGATCAGTCGTGGGGGGCGCTGGCTTCAGTCCCCCAGTCGCGCAAACAACGCATCGGCCACGCGGCGGGTGGTCTGCAGCATCTGGATGGTGAGGGGGGCGATGAGGCGCCAGCCGCCGGGCCGGCCGGTGCGCAGGCGCCAGGCGTCGTCGAGCTTCTTCCATTGCACGAAGAAGTGCTCGATGAAGCGCAGCATCAGGCCCAGCTGCAGGGCCAGGCGTTCGGGCGACAGGCCCACCAGGCGAAGCGGCTGTAGCAGCCATTCCAGCACGTCCAGCAGCGCGGCGGGACGGGTGGTGACGGTAAGCACTGCCCCCAGGCTGCAGGTGCAGGCCAGCCGCACGGTGGCGGACCAGGCCAGGTCCGGGCGACCCATCCAGAGCTGAAAGAGCGCCACCAGGCCAGCGGCCACCAGCACCGAGAACATCAGGCGTCGGGCCGGACGGGTGGCGCGGCCCAGACTCAGCCACAGGGCCAGCGCCAGGCCCGCGATGATGCCCAGGATCAGCGGGTCCTTCACCCAGAAGAGCACCAGACCCAGCAGTACCAGCAGGGCCAGCTTGAGGCCGGCTGGTACACGGTGCAGCCAGCTGGGGATGTCGCTGTAGAGGCTACCCATGATGAGGCGCCGTGCTCTGGGCGGGATGAGCGGTTTCAGTGGAGCGGGAGCCTTCCGCGAGGTGAGGGGCTTTCGCAGGGTGAGCGGCTTCAGCGATGAGCTGGCGCACGTGCGCTTCGTAGGCTGCGCAGACGTCCGGGCCATTGCCGTCGGCACGGATCTGGCCCTGGTCCAGCCACAGCACGCGCGGGTAGGTGCGCACGTGGTCCAGCAGGTGGGTGGAGACGATGAGCTGGCGGTCGGTCTGGTCCAGGTCATGGGCCAGGCGGGCCTGGCCGGGCAGGTCCAGGCTGGCATAGGGCTCGTCCAGCAGCAGAGTGGCGGGGCCGGCCAGCAGCAGTGTCAGCCAGCAGACGTGCTGGCGCTGGCCCTGGCTCAGTGCCGAGATGGCGCGTTGCGCCCAGTCGGAGAGACCGCGTTGCGCCAGGAACTCACGGGCCTTCTGCAGGGCCTCGCGTTTCTTCAGGCCGGGCAAGCCCAGGGCCAGCTCTTCTTCCACGGTGGGGAAGATGATCTGGTCGTCAGGGTTCTGGAACATCATGCCGATGCGCTGGCTGCGCTTCAGACGCCCCTCGCGCTGATGGATGTCCATACCATCGATATGGATGCTGCCCTGGTCGGGGGCTTCCAGGCCGCACAGCAGGCGCAGCAGGCTGGTCTTGCCGGCACCGTTGTTGCCGATGAGGCCGATGCGGTTCTCGGTCAGTTCCAGCTGCAGGCCGGCAAAGACGGGTGTGATGCCGCGCGTGAGGTGTACGTCCTGGAGGTGCAGGGTGGGCATGGGCAGATGACAGGATCGGGCGATGCGCCGAAGCCGATATGCGGGCCTGGGCGCGCGCCTTCAGTAGGAAAATCGATGGATTCTGGCACGAAAGGGGGTGGGCGATGAAACCGTGATCAGTTCGGAACCCAGGTCGAGGGTGGTGGCGTACAGCGGTGGGCGTTCGCCCTCGGCGGTGGGCAGGCGCACGTCGGGGTAATGGATGAGGACCTGTGGCAGCAGGTTTGTTTCCGGGAGGGCGGTCATGAGCGCCGGCGGAACTGCGTGGGGGCCGTGGTATTCGGGGCCGGAGAAATCACCCGGCTGGCGTGGCGAAGCGGGCTGGCGGGCCGCCATGGCTGGGTCCAGCCGGTCGGGATGATGCTGCTGCAGGAAGGCGATGAGCGTTTCCACGTCGGGCAGCTGGCTGTCCAGGGTATTGAGTGAGCCCATGCTGCTGATGCCCTCGCCCCAGGCCTTCAGTGTGGATTCCTTGCGGGTCCACATCAGCAGGAAGGCCAGCTCCTGCAGGGCTTCGGGCATGGCCAGCAGCCGGGCGAGCTCGTCGGGGGTGGTGATGCGATGGACCAGGGAGTCGAGCGTTTTTACTGCGCGTCCCAGCACTTCCAGGTCGATGCCGAGTTCCTGGGGGCCCAGTGCCACCCAGGCGACGTGTTCGCTGTGGGTGAGGTTGAAGTGCAGGGTACTCTGGTGGATGGGGTCCAGGCTGGGCTTGCCCCTCGGGCTGCGTACGAAGCGCACGTCGGCGGGTGAGGTGTGCAGTTCGCGCGCCAGAAGGGTGCGAAGGCCGGCGCGGGTGGCGCGGTAGCGGCGTTGCAGGTGCTCGAAGCGGAAGCGCTCGGCGCGGGTGTGCTCGGGAGCGGCGATCCAGTGGTCGGATTCGGGGGGACGGGGCGCATCAAGGTCGATGCGCCAGCAGTCGACGACGGGGAGGTTCGCTTCCGGCATGGTGGTTCCTGGAATAGGTCTGGACGGGTCCTTCGAGTTTACCGCCGTGCGTTCGGCTGCCTTCTTGCCGGGATCCGTCTCCCTACCTATTTTGCGGCGGCCTTGATGCGCAGGATCTCGTGCACGAAGTCACTCATGCGTCGGGCGAAGGCGGGGTCGTCCAACCAGCCGATGAGCGCGAAGGTGTCCGGCTTGCCGCCGTCGTCGGCTTCCACACGCTCACCCTGGTAATGCTGGAAGAAGATGGCCTTGCCGCCGCGGATCTTGCCACGATGCAGCACGGCGATGCGGCCGTTTTCATCCTGGGCGAAGACACCGGAAATGGCGCGGCTGATGCCCTGGGTGGGAAAGTTGATCTCCGCGGCCAGCGAGACTTTCTTGCCGGCCACCGGCGTGTCGGTGCCGAAGCCGTTGAAGTGCTTGGTGTCCTGCGACTGGCCGGCGAACCAGAGGCCCAGCGTGTCGTCGTAGGCCACATCGGCCTCGAAGCCGCCGCCGGCGCCGCCGACGGTGCAGGCAATCCGCTGGGGCAGCGCGGTCTGCAGCTGATGGACGAGGGTTTTCTGGGCGCCGTCGATGTCGGCAGCGCTGCTGATGACGGTCAACATGTCGGATGGGTCTCCTGGTGGGTATGGGATGATGGATGTCATCTTAGCCGATGGGCGGGGTGCCTGAGTCGGCATGATCTTTCCAACCTGCGGATTTCCGGCCATCTGTCCTGCCCATCCGGGGTGATGGGGGCAGGAAAGGAAAAGGGGGCGATCCGACATGTTCGTCGGACCGCCCCTGCCGGGCGCCTTCCGGGGCGCTGTTGCGGTGTCGGGTCAGTGCAGCTTGCGAAGACCTCCCAGCATGCGGGCCATCAGGCCGCCCTTCTTGCTGGTGGCGTTCTCCTGGGGCGCGGGTCCGGACTGGGCCTCTTCATAGGCGTGGGCCACCTGGGCCAATGTCTCGAAGACGAAGCGGCGCGGGTTGACACGACGGCCGGTGAGCACTTCCATGCGGGCGATGGCCTGCATCACCAGCATCGAGTGGCCACCCAGGTCGAAGAAGTTGTCATCGGGCCGGATGTCGTCGGTGCCCAGCAGCGCCGCCCAGACGCCGGTCAGCGTGGCTTCCATCGAGCCCGCATCATCGGTGGGCAGGGGCGCTTCGGCCGTGGCCACGCCAAGTTCGGCAGCGTCGGATGACGGGGCTGCTTGGGCCTGCACGCCGGCACCTTGCGCGGCGGAAGATGCAGCAGCGGCCGTGGGCATGGCTGTCGGCGTGTCGGATTCTGCCGAGGCCCGGGAAGGAGCGTCTGCTGTCACTTCGCGCGCGGCTGCGTGCTCAGTGCCGATTCCGTCGCAGGCAGGGCCGGTTCCGGAAGGGACCGTGCGGGCACCTTCCTTCTCGACGCCGATCTCCTCGCCGAAGTTGGGCTGGTGCGCCGGTACGGCTGACGAAGGCCGGGCGGAAGCTGCCTGCGGTGCGGCCGGCAGGGCGCTGAGCGGATGGTCGACCCCACAGAGCACGGCGGTCGGAATATGCGTGAGCATGTCGGCCAGCGGGGTACCGGGCGTGCTGTCCAGCCAGCGGGTCAGCAGCAGCTGGTAGGCCTCGGCGATCTGGCGCACGCGCAGCGCGTCGAAGATGTCGGTGTTGTACTGCAGACCGCCCACCAGATGGTTGCCATTGGCCAGGAACCACAGGCCCAGGTCCTCGGCGGTGCCGGGTTGCAGGACGTACAGCGGCTTGTCGTGCAGGTTGCCCCACTGCAGCTGGCGTGCCGTGGCTTCCTGGAAGGAGAAGAAGGCCTGCCAGAGCGGGGGACGGGACTCGTCACGGGACGGGCCCATGGCCTGCAGGATACGGTCGGCCGGCACGTCACTGTTGCCGAAGGCGGTCACGACGGTCTGGCGGACCTGTTCGAGCAACTGCTTGATGGTGTGCGGAGCGCGCTCACGGGCGCCGGCGCCGGCAGCCATGCCGGCAGGCGTGGCGCTGTCCGGGCTGGCGTGGGCCCCTGCATGGGACGAGGCCTGATCGTTGCCGAAATGGAAGGTGAGCGGCAGGGCATTGACGAAGAAGCCCATCACCTGCTCCAGCTCGGGCAGCTCGCGGCCACGCACGGGGGTGCCGATGCGCAGCGTGGGCTGCCGCGACAGGCCGTGCAGCAGCAGGGCCCAGACGGCCAGCAGCGTCATGAACGGGGTGGTGTGCTGCTCGCGGGCGTGCTCGCGCAGCCGGGCCACCAGGGGCTCGGGCAGGTACAGCCATTCGGTGCTGCCCAGGCCACTCATGCGGGCCGGGCGCTTGCGGTCGGCCGGAACGTCCAGAGGCGGCAGTTTCGGATCGATGATCGACAGCCAGTGGTCGACCTGTTTCTGCAGCGTGTCGCTCTTCAGGAACTGATGGTGCCAGCCGGCGAAATCGCCGTAATCGATGGCCAGCGGCGGCAGCGGATCGGCTGCGCCGGGTTTTTCCATCTGGTGCGCATACAGGGCTGCCATTTCCTGATAGAGCAGGTCGAAGGACCAGCCGTCCCAGATGATGTGATGCGGCATGAAGAACCAGACGTGCTGCTCGTCGGCCAGCCGGAACATGCGGGTACGGAAGAGCGGCGCGCCATGCAGCGGAATCGGTTCCTGGGCCAGTGAATCGATGGCATGGCGCAGTGCCGCTTCCTGGTCCTGACCCTGAAGCTTGCTGAGGTCCATGGCTGGGAAGAGCGAGACCTGCAGGTTGTCCATCACGCGCTGCTCGGGCATGCCCTGGGCATCGGTGTCTATGATGGTGCGAAGGATCGGCTGGCGCTGCATCAGCTGGTTGAACGCACGCTGGAAGGCGTATTCGTTCAGCTTGCCGGTGAGGCGGTGGGCCGACGGCGTGTTGTAGACCGGGGTGCCGGGATTGATCGACTCCAGGAAGTAGAGCCGCTGCTGCATCAGCGACAGCGGCGCGACGCTGCGATCGGCGCGACGGGTGATGGTGTCGGCGGGCTCGGTTGCCGACGTGTGGCCGGCGGCCGGGTAGGCCGGCTGCTCGGTGGTCTGGGCGGACGGCTGGCCTTCGCCCCCCTCCAGCCAGGCGGCCAGCTGTAGCGGTGTGGGGGCCTCGAACAGCGCAGCCAGCGGGAGCTTGCGACCCAGTTCGCGGCCCAGCGCCTGCAGCAGCTGGGCGGCCAGTAGCGAATGGCCACCCACGGCGAAGAAGTCGTCATCGACAGCCACTTCGGGAATGCGCAGGTACTCGGCCATCAGCGCCTGCACGCGGGGCAGCAGCGTGGACGTCGTTGCGGCGGCCTGCATGGTGGCGGTCGATGCGGGCACGGCAGCTGCCGCGGTGATCGTGGCGGCCGTGGCCTCGCCTGCCGATGTCGAGGTCATGCCTCCAGTGGGCGTGTTGGCGCTCGGGCTGGAAGCCGGGGTAGGCGACCGGGACGTCGTGCTCCGGGCGGCGCCGGACGACTGGGGCATGACGGTGCTGGCATGCCGGTTGGGGATGCTGCGGGCCAGCTGATCGGGCCGAGGCAGGGCCTTGCGGTCGATCTTGCCGTTGGGCAGCAGCGTGAAGGTGGGCAGCCAGACGAAGTGCTGCGGCACCATGTAGTCGGGCAGCTGCCTGCGCAGGTGGCTACGCAGGGCGCTGGCCTCCTCGCGGTTGGCTTCGCGCGGGGCGGCCTCGGGATCGTCAGCCACCTGGTAGGCCACCAGACGCTGGTCACCGGGTACGTCCTCGCGCACGATGGTGACGACCTGGGTGATGCCCTCGAAGGTGGACAGCACGGATTCGATCTCGCCCAGTTCGATGCGGTAGCCGCGCACCTTCACCTGGTGGTCGAGGCGCCCCAGGTGCTCCAGCGTGCCGTCATGGTGCCAGCGACCGCTGTCGCCGGTGCGGTAGGCGCGACGTCCGTCGATATTTGCATTCTGGTTCTGTCCAGAATGATTTTTGAACGAATCATCGGGAATAAAACGATCTTCTGTGAGTTCCGGGCGGTTCAGATAGCCCAGGGCCACACCTTCGCCGGCAATGACGATCTCGCCGGCCGCACCCACCGGCACTTCCTGGCCATGGGCGTCGACGATGTGGATGCGAGTGTTGTCGATGGGGCTGCCGATGCGAATGTACGACGGCTGCGGCGGAACCTGCCAGCAGGTGGACCAGACGGTGGTCTCGGTGGGGCCGTACATGTTCCACAGCGTGACCGGCAGCGCAGTGAGGTCGCGCGCCAGGTCCAGCGGCAGCGGTTCGCCGCCTACCAGGGCACGGAAGCCCTCGGGCGGTTGCCAGTCGGCGGCCAGCAGCAGGCGCCAGGTGCCCGGGGTGGCCTGCATGACGGTGATGTTCCAGTGCTGAAGGCGTTCGGCCAGACGATGGCCGTCGCCGGTGTCGTCACGGTCGGCCACGTAGACGGTGCCGCCGGCGATCAGCGGGGTGATGAGCTCCAGCAGCGCGATGTCGAAGGATAGCGTGGTGACGGCCAGCAGCCGGTCGCTGGCGCGGATGCCGGGCTTGCGCTGCATGGACAACAGCAGGTTGGCGGCGGCGCGATGCGGCACGGCCACACCCTTGGGCTTGCCGGTGGAACCGGAGGTGTAGATGACGTAGGAGGCCGCTTCGGGGCGGGACAGGTCCAGACGCTTCTCGATCTCGCCGCTGGCGGGCAGATCCTGGATCAGCTCGTCGGCCGAGATGGTCAGCGTGCGCTCGGCCGGCCAGTCGAACTGCTGACAGACCTCGACGGTCTCGGCATCGGCCAGGACGAGCGCCAGGTCGGCGTCTTTGGCCATGTAGGACAGACGATCCTGCGGGAAGTGCGGATCGAGCGGCACGTAGGCAGCACCGGTGCGCCAGACGGCCCACTGGGCCACCACCATGGCCACGCCACGGGTCAGGCACAGACCCACGCGGCTGTCGGGGCCCACGCCGTACTCCTGCAGGCGTAGGGCCAGCTGGTGGCTGGCATCCAGCAGGGCGCGGTAGCTGAGTTGGTGACGGGCGTCGGCCAGGGCTATCTTCCGGGGCTGGGTGATGCCGATGCGGTCGAGCAGGGCCACCGGGGTGCGGCCCAGACTCTGTTCATGCTCCGTCTGGTTCCAGCGGGCCAGCTGCGCCTGCTGGTCGGCGCCCAGCGCGGGCAGGCGACCGACGATGCGCTGCGGGTCCTGCGTCATGGCAGCCAGCAGGGCGGCATAGCTCTGAAGCCACTGCTGGATGCTGGCATCGTCGAAGAGCGCCGTGCTGAACTGGCACTCGATGCGCAGGCCGGTGTCCAGCGGGGTGAGATTGAAGAACAGCTCGAAGTTCTCGAAGCGACGGGCCACCGGGTGGATGGTGGTGTCGAAGCCAGGCAGCGCGGTGAGCGCCGGATCCAGCCGCTGGTCGAGGTTGAACATCACCGACACGAGCGGTAGCCGGGACGGATCGCGCCGGAGTGCCAGGTGGCGCAGCAGCGTGCCGAAGGTGAAGCGCTGGTGGTCGAAGGCGTCGAGTAGCTCACGCTGCACGCCGGCCAACCAGTCGGCGGTGGTGGATTCGGTGTCAATGCGGCCGCGCACCGGAAGCAGGTTGACGCAGTGGCCGACGATGTCGGGCAGTTCGGCCGCCATCTGGCCGGCGGCGGGAACGCCCACCACTACGTCGGCGCTGCCGGTCAGGCGTGACATCAGCAGCTCGAAGCCGCCCAGCAACAGCGAGAACAGGCTGATGCGCAGGCTGCGGGCTGCCTGCTGCAGGCGCTCGAAGTCGGCTGCCGGAATGAGATGGTCGATGCGGTTGGCCGCGACCTGGCGACGGGCCGGGCGCGAGTGGTCGGTGGGCAGATCGGTGACGGGCACGTCCTTGGCATAGCGGCCGGTCCAGAAATGCACGTTGGCGTCGGCTTCGGCACTGCGGGCAAAGCGGGCTTCGTCGGCGGCGTAGTCGGCGTAGGCGGATGACGCCAGGGGTTCGCCCCGCATGGCGCGCGCCAGGTCACGCAGCACGATGCCGAAGGAGTAGCCGTCGCAGACCAGGTGATGGGCGGCCAGCAGCAGCACGCCATGCTGGTCGGTCAGACGCAGCAGGTGAGCGCGAAAGAGTGGGCCTTTGCCCAGGTCGAAGGGGGCGGTGACCACCTGCTGGCGCCAGTCGGTCAAGCGCCGGTTGCGGGTGGATTCGTCCTGCATGCGCAGATCCACCACATCGAAGACGAGCGGGGCTGCTTCGGCGGGCTGCACCAGCATTTCGGAGCCATCGTCGCTGAAGACGGCGCGCAGGGCCTGATGGGCCTGGTGAACAGCCTGGCAAGCGCCTTGCAGCCGGGTGACGGCAGCATCGTCGAGCAGGCCGCGCAGGTCCAGCTCGACGGCTTCGTTGTAGGCCAGCGAGGCTTCGCGGCCCAGATGGTCGGCCAGCCAGACCTCGCGCTGGGCATCGGTGGGCGTGATGACCTGTTCGATGGCTGCGGCAGCAGGGTCGGCCGCGAAGGGGTCGAAATCCACCGCCACGCCCACCAGGCCGGCGGGCAGCGGGTGTGAGTGAATGGATTCGTGGCTCATGGCTTTTCTCTCTGGTGGAATGCGGGGTCATCTCGACGGACACCCTGGCCAGGGGGCGGGTCAGGTGATGTCCGTCGATGCCTTCTTGTGGTTATGTGTGTCAGACGCTGGTCTTCAGTTGCATGTAGCTGCCGGGCCGGTCGGGGTCGGCGATGAACCAGGCGGCCTTGCCCTGGGCGTCACGCCCGAGGCGGGCGCCCGGAACCGGAGGCTTGGTCGGGTCGAAGCTGGAGGACGTGTCGGCGGCATTCTGCACGGGCTTGCCGGGCAGGAAACCGTCGGCCTGCAGCTCCAGCACCGAGTCGCAGAAGGCCTTGCGGATGGCTTCGATATCGGCCTCGCTGTGCGCCGTGGTCATGAAGCACGGGAAGTTGTCGAGGATGTGGATGCCGCGGCTGCGCATCATGGCGAACAGCAGGTCCTGGTACGGGTGATCTTCGGTGAAGACGATCCGCCAGACCGAGGCGAAGTGTTTGACCGCGATGGGCGCACCGTGCTCCTGGCAGAAGGCGTTGAGCGAATCGACCAGTTGTGTGGTGGTCTCGGTGAGCTTCCGTTGCAGCTCCGGGCCCGCTTCCTTCAGGTACGAGAGCACGGCGTGGCAGGCGGCCAGCGCCAGCGGGTGCCGCACGAAGGTACCGGCGAAGTAGGTGACGCCGACGGTGGGGATCGAGTCGTCGCCGTACTGCCAGGCGCCGCCATCCAGGGCGTCCATGTACTGACGCTTGCCGGCGATGATGCCGATGGGGAAGCCGCCGCCGATGACCTTGCCGTAGCTGGCCAGGTCAGCGCGCACGTCGAAGTGGGCCTGAGCGCCGCCGGGGCCGGTGCGGAAGCCGGTGACCACCTCGTCGAAGATCAGCAGGGACCCGGATTCGGCGGTGATGCGGCGCAGCTCGTGCAGGAACTCGCGCGGCTGCAGGTCGGGGCGACGGCTCTGCACGGGCTCGACCAGCACGGCGGCCAGGTTGTCGGCGTTGTCACGCACCCATTGCAGGGCGTCGGGCTCGCCGTATTCGAGGATGACGACGTTGGCGGCGGTGTTGGGCATGATGCCGGGGGCGGCCGGCATGGCACGACCTCGGGCGCCCAGACGCACGATTACTTCGTCGAAGATGCCGTGGTAGGAACCGGCGAAGACGGCGATGCGCTCGCGGCCGGTGACGGTGCGGGCGATGCGCACGGTGCCCATGACGGCTTCGGAGCCGGTGTTGCAGAGTGCGGCACGGTCAAAGCCGGTCATCTCGCAGACCAGCTCGGTGACGGGGCCGGACAGCGGATGCTGCGGGCCGATCTCGTAGCCGAGGTCGAGCTGGCGACGCACGGCATCGAGCACAAAGTCGGGCTGCCAGCCGAACAGGCTCATGCCGAAGCCGTTCAGGGCGTCGACGTACTCATTGCCGTCCAGATCCCACAGGTGCGAGCCCTTGGAGCGCTCGATGACGATCTGGTAGATCATCTCCTTCAGGCGCGGGCGGAAGCCGTTGACGACGCGCGGGTCGGCCGAGTGCGGGCGATGCTGCTGCGTGTAGTCGCGCGAGGCGCGGGTGCGGTCGACGTAGCGCTTGATGAAGGCATCGAGCCGGGCTTCCTGGCGCGGGGTGAGTGCGTCGTGCTGCTGGCGATAGATGCGGGCGATGGCGCCGAAGGCACGCTTCGGATCATCGGTGGGGCGCTCGTCGGCATCGGCGCTGCCCTGGACGGCGCTGCCCGAAGCGGCAACGGCAGGAGCAGCAGGTGTGCGGGCCGGCGGATTGGCGACCGGGGCATCGGTGGCGGTGATGACGGCCTGGGTGGGCGCGGCCATGGCGGGCTGGCCAGTCAGCAGGCGCAGTTGGTTTTCCATCAGCTGCAGCTGTTGGCTGAGAAGGTGCGAGACGCTATCGACCGCGCCTGCCGGGGCGAGCGGGGCCAGCAGCGAGG
>ERZ772968.255-NODE-255-length-26540-cov-5.075363_pt1 | contig 26540 bp, 15 predicted proteins | sample MGYA00580674_ERZ772968 | MGnify/ENA primary metagenome ERZ772968 (study PRJEB29015, sample SAMEA2737940) | human oral metagenome | biome: human oral; feature: human-associated habitat; material: dental | place: China | collected 2138 ...
CAGGGCTGGAAGGCAGCAAGGGTATGCGGGCTCTGGCGGGTGCGTGGGGAGTCCTTTGTTTCGCCCGATGCAGGGGGCGACTGAGTTTTGAGCGGGAGCACAGGCAATCCGGAGAAGCGAAGAGGCCCGGCCAGGATGCAGGCCGGTGCGGAGAGGCGATTGACCTGAACGGGAACCGCGCTGCCGTGCAGGGCGTTGAGGCTCGGAGGCCTGGCGGCGCTTCAAGCGGAGCGAAGGTCGAGGCGTCCCTCGGGCCCTCGCCTCACTTCACCCTTGTGAGCTGGACGTAGCTGTTGGTGTCAGTCGTGATGAACTCGCCCTTGCGCAGCTCGATCGTGGCGGTGTTCTCGTTTCGGGTGCGGCCGATGTTCGTGAACCAGTAGGTGATCGCGGCGGAGTTGGCGACCATGACGTCGTAATAACCCCGCTCCGTCACGGTCACCTCGTAGGTTCCCTCCGGAATGTCGCTGCCGACCAGCAGCGAGGAGCGCGTCAGCTTTGCGACGTCGGCCTTCGGCTTGTCCGCGGGCACGAGCTGAAGCACCGGCTCGCCCCTGCCCTGCTGGTGATAGCTGGCGCCGGCGTTCACCGCCTTCGCGTCGACGTTCACGCTCTGCCCGCTCACCAGATGGATGTCCGCGAGGTTCTCTCGGGGGATCGGCGAGCGGTCCGAGTTCTCCACAAGGATCCTTCCCAGCGCCTGGCTCCTGTCCTTGTGCATCGTGAACGTCAGGCTGGCCAGCTGCTCGGGCGCCACCGCCTGGATCTTGTAATAGCCGGACGGGATCTGATTGCCCACCCGGTAGGTGTCCTTGGCGTTGAGGGAGATCGGCGAGCCGCCCGCCCTCTTGGGCGCGGTGTCCTTCCAGCCGGGCGAGGAGGGCGACGCTGGCGCATCCGCGGCCTTGGCGAGCGTGAACTTCGCCGTCGGCGCGGAGCTCGGGTCTCCCGCAATCGGGTTGTAGGCGAGGACGTCGCCGTCGTCGAACCGCTGCCTGACGGGGGCTTCGTCCTTGCGCCCCAGCACCCCGCGGAACGTGCGCGAGCCGTCGGCCTTGTAGATCCTCGTCATGGAGGGGGCGGACGCCTTGACCTTGTAGCTTCCCGCAGGGAAATCGACGCCCGCCACCCATTCGCCCGGGACGGCGATGTCGGCGCGCTCGGAGGTCATCTGGGGTCTGAACAGCAGCTTGGCCCCGCCCTTGACGTTCACGGTGAGGCGTTCGTCCTCAGAGATGTCCATGGTGTAGGCTGCCACATTCGGCGCGGACACCGCCGTCTGCGGTATTTCGAAGTTCTGCGAGTAGAAGGGCCGGGCCTCGGAGACGTCCGGGCGGGAGTCCAAAACGTTGATCGGCTCCTGGGGGCTGCCGCTGACGAAGATTCCGTACCTTCCCGGAGGAATGTCCGTGCCGCCGTCGATCCTCACCGTCTTGCCGTCCTGCGGCAGGTCAAAGCTCCTCTGCCTGGCCTTCCTGTTGTGCCTGTCTTCGACTTTCATCTTGGGGCCGTCGGCCGTGGTAGACGGCGAAGGGGAGGGCTCCGGGCTCAAAGTGGCCTGAAGGCCGCAGCCCGACGTCGCGCACAGTGAAGCTAAGGCCAAGGCCATGATGCTGCGGATCCTCATTGTGTCCCTCCGATAGTCGATGAACCCGTGTTGTGACTGGTTACAATCTTGCCGCATGCGGGCGTCGACGACCATACGCATGCGCAGGGCGCCACACTTTCTTTGCGAGGGCTTTGCGAGGGGGCGCCTTCGGTTCGCCGGGCGGCGCGCGGGCAGACGCAGGCCGGCCGGGCGTCAGCTCGGGAAGAACGCTCCACGAAATGTCGGAGGGCGCCCGTAGACTTATGCCGTGAGCATGGCACTGTACCGACGCTACCGTCCACAGACCTTTCAGGAGGTCATCGGCCAAGAACACGTGACGAGGCCGATCATGGCCGCGTTGCGCGCCGATCGAACGGCCCACGCGTACCTCTTCTCGGGGCCCCGCGGATGCGGCAAGACGACGTCGGCCCGCATCCTGGCCAGGTGCCTCAACTGCGTCGAAGCTCCGACGGACACGCCCTGCGGGGTCTGCGAGTCGTGCCGCGAGCTGTCGCTGGGAGGAGGGGGAAGCCTCGACGTCGTCGAAATGGACGCGGCGAGCCACGGCGGCGTCGACGACGCCCGCGAGCTCATCGAACGCGCCGCTTTCGCCCCCGCGCGCGACAGGTACAAGATCTTCATCATCGACGAGGCCCACATGGTCTCGAATCAGGGGTTCAACGCGCTTCTCAAACTCGTGGAGGAGCCGCCGCCGCACGTCAAGTTCGTATTTGCCACGACGGAGCCGGAAAAGGTCATCGGGACGATCCGCTCGCGCACCCACCACTATCCTTTCCGGCTCGTCCCGCCGGAGACCCTTGAAAATTACATGGCGGGCATCTGCGACGAGGAGGGAATCGAGGTCGGCGGGGGCGTGCTGCCCCTCGTCGTGCGCGCGGGCGGGGGGTCGGTGCGCGATTCACTGTCGGTGCTCGACCAGCTCATGGGCGGCAGCGACGGCGGAGAGCTCGACTACGCCCACGCCATAGCCCTGCTCGGATACACCGACGGCTCCCTTTTGGACGACGCCGTCGAAGCCATAGCGGCCAGGGACGGATCGACCCTCTTCGCGGTTGTCGAGCGGGTGGTCCAATCAGGGCACGACCCGAGGCGTTTCGTCGAGGACATGCTCCAGCGGCTCCGCGACCTCATCGTTATCGCCCTGGCGGGAGAGGGGGCCGACGACGCCCTCGTCTCCGTTCCTCGCGACCAGTATCAGCGCATGGTCAACCAGGCCGAGCATCTCGGGGCGCGGGGGGCTTCCCGCTCGGCCGACCTGGCGAACGAGGCGCTCAGCGGGATGGTCGGCGCCACCTCGCCGCGACTCCAGCTCGAACTCCTGTGCGCGCGCCTCCTCCTTCCGGCGCTCGAGGCGCCCGGCGCTGCGGCCGCGGCGGGGAGCGAAGGAGCGCGTGCCGAAGGGCGCGCCGCCCGCTCAAGCGGCGACGGACTCAGGGCGAATGCCCGCGGCGCTCAGGCGGGCGAGGGACGTCGCGGCGCGGGCGGCGCCGCGGAAGCGGAGGCCGGAAACGGCCACGGCGGGGGCGCCCGGAACGGGGGCTCTGGCGCAAGCCGGACCCCGCGCCCGAACGAAGGCGGCGAAACGGACGGGCGCGCGGGTGCGCGATTCGACGGCGACGCCGATGAAGCTCGACGGCCCGCGGGCCCGCCGGCTCGGCCGGCTTCAGCCCTGCGGCAGTCGACGCCGCAGCGCGGGGGATCGGGGCCGTTCTCCGGCCGCGGAATCTCGCCGACGTGGGCGGCGGGCGCCGACGACGGCCCGGACGAGCCGACGCGCTCGCGAGCGCCGCAACGCGACGAACCGCGTGCTGGGGCTGGGAACGGTTCCGCGGCTGCGAACAAACCGGCGGCGGCTGAGACGGCCGCGGGCGGGAACGAAGCGGCTGCGCAAGAAAGGAAGCCGGGGGAGGAGAGCGGAGTCCCGCCCGTGCGCGAGAGCGCCGGCGCCTCTCGCGAGGGTGTGCAGTCTGCGAGCGGCGACGCGGCAATCGTCCGTCAGCGCTGGGCCGAGGTTGCGGCCGCCGTCGCCCGGTCGTCAAAATCGACGGCCGCACTCATCGACGAACGCAACGCGATGGTCGCCGGGATCCGAGACGGGGTGTTAGGCCTTCAGTTCCGCACGGCGGGGCTCGCCACGACCTTCAACGATCGCGATCATGCGCGCCGTGTGGCTTCCGCCCTCCACGACGTTCTGGGGCTGAGTCTGCGGGTTCGCGGCCTCGTGGGCGGTGATGCGGGCCCAAAAGCGCCTCCCGCCCGTAGCCGGGCGGAGCGACCGGAGCAGGCCAGCCGTCCGGCGTCGCAAGCCCCGCCGCCGCAAGCTCCGTCTCAACCGGTGTCGCAAGCCCCGCCGCCGCAAGCTCCGTCTCAACCGGTGTCGCAAGTTCCGCCGTCGCAAGCTCCTCCTCGACCGGCCTCCGCGGTTCCGCAAAGTCAGCCCCGGTCCGAGCGGTCCGAGCCAGATGAGCCCCCTGAATCGGAGAGTTCGGCTTTCTCCGAGACGCGGAGTCCGAACTCTCCCGAAACGGATCGGAGAGCGCCGAAACCGGCGTCGCGGGCTGCGGAAACGAAGCGGGGCGCCGAAAAGGCGCAGCCTAGCGAAGGCGAGTGGCGGCCCTCGCCGGACATGGAAGAGCGCGGCCTAGTTCTCTCTTCCGATCGAGTCGAGATTCCCGAAGGCCCTCGGCCGACCAGAGATCAGCTTGCGTCCGCGCTTCGAGAGCTTGAGTCCGAGCAGGCGGCGCGCGCTTCCGGGCGTCCGGCGGACGCCTCGAGCCCTGAGGGTCAAAAGCCCTCGCCTGGCGGCAGAGCGTCGGCGTCCGAGGAGGGCACGCCCGGGTCGCCCGTGCCCGAAGCGGCGTCGGATCCGCGAGCGGCTGAAGAGATCCCAGACCCAGACGCGCCTGACGCGGCTGGCGTGCGCGTGATCCGGTCGGAAAGCCCCGAAGGCGGGGCCGGGGACGACGCCGATGTCGCGCCCAAGGCGCACGGCCGATCTGCCCTTCCGGCGCAGTCCGAAACTGCTCCAACCGCGTCCCGAGGGTCTGGCTCGACGGCGACCGGCGAACCCGTCCCGGCGGCGCAGACGCGTGCAGAACCCGTCTCCGCGGCGCATGCCGAGCTCGACCCGGCGGCGCGTGTGGAACCCGTCTCTGCGGCGCGCGCCAAAACCGCCCGGGGAAGCGACGCTTTCGGAGGCCTGCCCGAGCCGGTCGAGCTCGACGACGAACCGGACCCGTATTTCCCCGTTCCCGAGCCACAGCCCTTCAGCGGCGCCGCCGCGGCCGACGGTCGAGGGAGCGAGGACCCGGCCGGAGTTCTCGCTCAATTGCTCGACGGCGACGGCCGCGGCGTCAAGAGAGCCGCGCCCGCTTCAGACACTGCCTCCTCGCTTGGATCGGTTTCGCCTTCGATCGGCGCAGCCTCCTCGGCGTCCGGTGCAACCTCGTCTGCGGGGGGCTCCTCTCCGTCGTCGCCCAGTCCGATTCCGTCGCCTTCGAGTCCGACCTCCTCTCCGTCGTCGCCCGGTCCGGGATCGTCCCAGGCCGGCGCCGCATCGCCGTCCGAATCCGACGACGTTCCCTTCTACGAGCAGCGCATGCCTATGCCGCAGCGTCCGCGAAACGCCGAGAAACAGGCGGGACCGGGCGAACGTGCGAGGCGCCCGGAGCAGCGCACGCCCGTTCCGCAGCGTCCGCGAAGCGGCGGAGCCGCGCCGCGCGGGGCGGCGTCGATCTCGGAACGGATCATGGCCGCGCACGGGCAGGAGCGGCAGAAACCGCGAGCCGAAAGCGCCGCGGTCGACGACGGCGAAAGCGACGTCAGCCTGTCCGACCCCACGATCTCCCAATCGAAGCTGGTCGGCCTCGACGTCGTCCTCTCGACGTTCGACGGCACGATCATCGAAGAAATAGCCCGAACTGACGGAGGGAACTGATGGCTGGAGTGTACGACGGCGCCGTTCAGGAGCTCATCGACGAACTGGGCCGATTGCCCGGCGTCGGGCCGAAAAGCGCCCAGCGCATAGCCTTCCACGTCCTCGCCGAGGACCCCGAGGAAGTCAAAGCCCTCGCGTCCGCGCTGCTGCGCGTGAAGGAAAAGGTGCGGTTCTGCGAGATATGCGGAAACGTCACGGAGACCGAAGTGTGCTCGATCTGCACCGACCCGCGCCGCATGGACTCGGTCATATGCGTGGTCGAAGAGTCGAAAGACATCGTCGCCATCGAGAGAACCCGCGAATACCGCGGGCGCTACCACGTGCTCGGCGGATCGATCAATCCAATCCAGGGGGTGGGGCCGGACGACCTGCGCATCCGCGAACTCATCTCGCGGCTGAGCGACGGCGCCGTCGCCGAAGTCATCATCGCCACCGACCCCAACATCGAAGGCGAGGCGACGGCCGCGTACCTCATCCGCATCCTTTCGTCGATCGGCGTGGCCGTCTCCAGACTCGCCTCCGGCCTGCCCGTGGGCGGAGACCTAGAATACGCCGACGAAATCACGCTCTCCCGAGCCTTCGAAGGAAGACAGCGAATCCTGGCCCAGGCTGCGCCCGGAGCGCCGGACTCGACGTCGGCCCAGGGCTCGTCAATGGCACAGGGTTCCTCGACGGCGCAGAGCCCCTTGACGGCCCAGGGTTCCCCGGCAGCCCGGGGCTCCTCGACAGCCCAGGGTTCCCCGACGGCCCAGGGTTCCCCGGCAGTCCAGGGCTCGCCCGGCGGGCCCGCTGCGGACGCCCGTCCGGCGTCAGGCCCGGCCTCGCATGCAGAAGCGGCGCCCGCTCCGACGACGCCCGCTGAGGCGGGGCCCGGCGCGGCGTCGCCGGGGCGGTAAACGGCGCGCCCCCGGGGACGAAAGGCGCGAAGGAACCGAGACGAAGGCAATAGTGTGACGAATGCCCGTGTTCAAATTTGAGAATCCGTAGTAGGCCCACGGCTGCGCGCAGCTAACATAACGGAGACTGAAGGAGTAACACGTGGCTTTAATCGTGCAGAAGTTCGGCGGCTCGTCCGTTTCGGACGCGGCCAGCGTCAAACGCGTCGCACAGAGGATAGTCGACACGAAGAACGCGGGGAACGACGTCGTCGTGGTCGTCTCCGCGATGGGCGACACCACCGACGATCTCATCGACCTCGCCAACGAGATCGCGCCGGACGCCCCCGCCCGCGAGATGGACATCCTGCTGACGGCGGGCGAGCGCATTTCCATGGCGCTCCTGTCGATGGCGGTCAACTCGCTCGGGGTCGCCGCGCACGCCTTCACTGGCCAGCAGGCGGGCCTGCGCACCGATGCCCACTACGGCAAGGCCTCGATCGTCGGCGTCGTCCCGGAGCGAATCGCACGGACGATCAAATCAGGCTCCGTCGCGATCGTCGCCGGATTCCAGGGGGTCAACGACCGCAACGACGTCACCACCCTCGGGCGCGGAGGGTCCGACACCACGGCCGTCGCGCTCGCGGCGGCCCTGCGCGCGGACGTGTGCGAGATCTACACCGACGTCGACGGCGTGTTCTCCGCGGACCCGCGAATCGTCCCCGCGGCCAGGCAGCTGCCCTACATGACCCACGAGGAAACCCTCGAACTGGCCGCCCACGGCGCGAAGGTCCTTCACCTGCGAGCCGTCGAATTCGCCCGAAAGTTCAACGTGCCCGTGCACGTGCGATCGTCATTCTCAAACAAGGAAGGCACCTGGATCGTGGACGAGAAAACTATGAAAGACAAAGCCCTGGAAGCGCCCGTCGTCGCCGGCGTCGCCCACGACCGCTCCCAAGGGAAGGTCACGATCACGCGCGTGCCCAACGTTCCCGGAATGGCGTCGAAGATCTTCGCCATCGTGGCCGGAATCGACGGCAACATCGACATGATCGTCCAAAACACGGCCGTCGCGGCGCCCGACGTGTCGAACCTGAGCTTCACCCTCCCCAAGGCGGAGGTCGCCGCAGTGGTCGAGGCTTTGGAGGGCCACCGGGGCGAGCTCGGCTTCGGTGAGATTCGCGTGACCGAGGACATCGGTATCCTCTCGGTGGTAGGAGCCGGCATGCGCTCGCATTCGGGCATCTCAGCCAAGCTTTTCGCCACCCTTGGTGACCTGGGGATCAACGCCGACATGATTGCGACATCGGAGATTCGAATCTCCGTGGTCGTTGATCCCGAGCGCCTCGACGAGGCCGCTCGGGCAGTTCACACAGCATTCGGCCTCGACAGCGAATCCGAGGCCGTCGTATACGGAGGTACAGGACGATGACAACTCTTGCAGTCGTTGGAGCGACCGGCCAGGTCGGTCGCGTCATGCGCGCCCTTCTCGAGGAGCGAAATGTCGACGTCGACGACGTCCGCTTCTTCGCTTCGGCCCGTTCGGCGGGCACGGTGCTTTCCTTTAAGGGGAAGGACGTTGTGGTTGAGGATGTGGCGACCGCCGATCTTTCCGGGATAGACGTGGCCGTCTTCTCCGCCGGAGGAGGCACGTCCCTTGAATACGCGCCCAAGTTCGCGGCCGCCGGCGCGGTAGTCGTCGATAACTCGTCCGCCTGGCGCAAGGATCCCGAGGTTCCGCTCGTCGTCTCCGAGGTCAACCCCCACGCGATCAAGGATCGTCCGAAGGGGATCGTCGCCAATCCCAATTGCACGACAATGGCCGCTATGCCCGTGCTCAAGCCGTTGCATGACAAGTATCAGCTGACCCGCCTCATCGTTTCTTCCTACCAGGCGGTCTCCGGTTCGGGGCTTGCCGGAGTCAAAGAGCTTGAAGGCCAGATTCGCTCCGCTGCGGATCAGGATATAGCCAAGCTCGCCGTTGACGGCGCCGCTGTGGACCTGCCCGAGCCTTCCGTTTATGTGGCTCCCATTGCCTTCGATGTCGTGGCCCTCGCCGGCAAGATTGTCGACGACGGTTCCGAGGAGACCGATGAAGAGCAGAAGCTCCGCAACGAGTCGCGCAAGATCCTCGAGATCCCCGAGCTGGCCGTCTCGGGCACGTGCGTGCGCGTTCCCGTCTTTTCGGGCCACGGCTTGGCAATCAACGCGGAGTTCGCCAAGCCGGTTGCGCCCGACGACGCCAGGGCCATCCTCGCCGAGGCCCCCGGGGTTCAACTCGACGATGTGCCGACGCCGCTGCGGGCCGCCGGAACGGATCCCTGCTACGTGGGCCGGATTCGTACGGACCAGTCCGTGCCCGACGGCCGCGGCCTGGCAATGTTTGTCGTGGGTGACAACCTGCGTAAAGGTGCGGCCCTCAACGCCATACAGTTGGCCGAGCTCGTGCTGGCCGAATTGAGCTAGCGGGCTCGGTTGGCGCCGAGCCATCTGAGCGCGGCTGGCAGGCAAAAGCCAATGCCCAATCGAGCCAATGGCTAACTGTGCACAACCCAGCCGCTCGTGCTGCAAATAACCTGAGGGGGCGATCGATTTCTCGATCGCCCCCTCAGCCATCGGCCCAATCCAGCGTTGGAGGCGGAGTCGCCTCCAACACTGGGGCGGTTTAAGAATGTTCGTCGTACTTGTCTTCGTTGAATTCTTCGTCTTCGAACTCGTCTTCGTCGCCCGACTCCACCGAAGGCGCACTATCTCCGGTGATCGGGCTGTCACCGGTAATCGGGCTGTCACCGGTGATTGGGCTGGCGCTGGTGATCGGCGTCGCACCGCTGACCACGATGTAGGAACGCTCGTCGCGCTGATGGCGTAGAACGTTGTCGATGAAGCTCGTGATCGCCTCTTCCACGGGGATGTCGCGCCCCGCCTGCTCCGAGATGTACCAACGGTGGTCGAGGAACTGGTGGAATAGCTCGGCCGGCTCCAGCTTGCCCTTGAGTTCCTTGGGCACGGAGTTGATCATCGGCTCGAACACGTTGGTCATCCAGTCGTGGGCGACGATCGGAAGCGACGAGCTCTTATTCATCGCCACCCGATACTGCTCAATGTCCTGTATGAGGCGTCTGGCTTGGTTCTCCTGCACGTCCATGCCGGTCAGCCGAATGACCTTGCGCGAGAAGTGCCCGGCGTCCACCACCTTCGGTTGGATTCGTATCCTGTGGCCGTCTTCGTCGGCGACCATTTGAAGCTCGTCGACGTCGAAACCCAAGTCGTTGAGCCGCTTGACGTGCTCGTTTACCCGCCACTTCTCGTCGGTGTCGAACGTGGTCTCCCCGGTCAGCGCGTCCCACAGCGTTGTGTACTGGGCGACGAGGCGATTGCCGATGTCAATCGTGTCGTAGTCCTCGGAAAGATGGCCTGCCGCTTGCAGATCCATGAGCTCGCCGATGATGTTCGTACGTGCCACGTCAATGTCGTAAAGCCTCTTGCCGTCGGTGATCCCGTTATAGATCTCGCCCGTCTCGGCGTCGACGAGGTAGGCGGCAAATTCGCCGGCATCGCGCCGGAAAAGCGCATTGGAAAGGGAGACGTCGCCCCAAAAGAATCCGATGAGATGCAGCCTGACGAGCAGAACCGAGAGTGCCCGGATGAGCCTGTCGACGGTCTCCGGACGCTGATACTGGCCGAACAATGCCCGATAGGGCAGGGAGTAAGGCAGATGCTCGGAGACGAAAACGGAGTTGAGGGGGTGGCCCGAACGCGTGGTTCTCCCAGTTATGACGGCGACAGGCTCAACGCAGGGGGCGTCAAGACGCAGAAGCGTGCGCAGCATCTGATACTCGTGATGAGCTGCCGAATCTCCGATCTCCTTGATGGCGAGGATGCGCCCGTCAAGATGGACGAATCGAACGACATGGCGAGAGATGCCCTGCGGGAGTGCGGCCACGATGCTGTCTGGCCACCGGTTAAGTGGCTTGTCCCAGGGCAGGTCCAAGAGAGCTGCGTCGGGTCTGGCCGCGGTGATCCGCAACGAGGAGCTCATGGGCTTCGTCTTATCGGAAGCCCCCTGACGTCTCGTCGTCTTTGACGTTGTCCGGCCCTTCTTTGGTGCCGTCCTGACTTGTTGGATTGAATCTTTCATAATATCTGCGCGTGTTGGTTATTCTTAGCGTGATCTCCTCGTCTGTTGAGGTGCCTCTATACGGAATATGGGGGTACGCCCAACGGGCGAGTAGATGTTTTCTCTCCTTCCGCGGACGAGCCTGGAAACGGTTGGGGCCGAGACGTTCTTTCCTATCCCGGCCCCGATCGACATTAGTTGATCCGTTCGCCAGTGTTAGCGGAGAAGAAGTGAATCCGATCGAGGTTCGGCTCGAGGAGGATGACCTCGCCCGAGCTCGGGACCTTGTCAGGTTCGATGCGAATTGTCACGAGGTCGGAACCATCCCCGGAGCCGAATTTCTCGGTTTCGCGGTCAGAACCGACGACGTGTCCGTAAACGTAGGCATCCGATCCGAGCTCTTCAACGAGTGTCACTTTGAGCGGGATCTTGCCTAAGGGGGCGCCCTCGTCGGAGCCTGGAACGAAGCCGTCGTTGGGGTTCCACGAGAGTGCTTCGGGGCGGAAGCCGACGATAACCTGACCGTTGTCCTCGCGCGACAGCGCATCAATAACGCTTGACGGCACGGGAAGGGACGAATCGCCGAAGATCGCCTCGTTGCCGACGATCCGCCATCGTCCCAGGTTCATTGCCGGTGAGCCGATGAATCCTGCGACGAAGGCGTTGGCGGGCGAAGAATACATTTCGCCCGGCATTCCGACCTGCTGAAGCAAGCCGTCCTTGAGCACGGCGATGCGATCGCCCATCGTCAGAGCTTCGGTCTGATCGTGGGTCACGTACACCGTTGTGATGCCCAGACGCTTTTGAAGGGAAGCGATCTGGGTGCGGGTTTGGACGCGAAGTTTGGCATCCAAGTTCGAAAGGGGTTCATCCATGAGGAAGACCCGAGGTTCGCGCACGATGGCGCGGCCCATTGCCACGCGCTGGCGCTGTCCGCCGGAGAGCGCTTTCGGCTTCCGGTCGAGGTATGGCTCGAGATCAAGGATCTTGGCTGCGTCGACGACGCGCTCACGGATCTTCTCCCGCGGCACGCCTTGGATTTTGAGCGCAAAACCCATGTTGTCCGCCACCGTCATATGCGGATAGAGAGCGTAGTTCTGAAACACCATGGCGATGTCGCGGTCCTTCGGAGGAACGTAGGTGACATCGTCGTCGCCAATGTAGATGCTTCCGTCATCTACTTGTTCTAATCCTGCGAGCATGCGCAAAGAAGTGGACTTGCCACATCCCGAAGGCCCGACGAGAACAAGGAATTCTCCGTCGTTGATGTCGAGAGAGAGGCGATCGACAGCGGGCTTGTCCGAGCCCGGGTAGAGGCGGGTTGCCCCATTAAAGGTAACAGTTGCCATATTGAAATGGTCCCTTCACCGGCAGGAACGTGCCGGACGGTCCGAGTGAAGAGTGCCAAAGTGTCGACTCTGACACGGATGCGGAGTACACCCGTGAAAATTATTACACAGATGATCGCCACGTGCGCCACTTTTTCTGCACGATTTGTTTTCGAGAACGTATATTCCCGAAATTTCAACACAAAAGAGCCTTCTCGCGATGTGTATCTCAGACTTTTGCGGAGAGTGACGAGCGCGTAGAGGCCCTACTTCGGTAGCGTAGATGACGTGCGCAAGCAGATGAACATCGGCGGCTATAGGCTGATCAAGCGAATCGGTGCGGGTGGCATGTCCACGGTCTTCGAGGCCGAGGACGGTGCCGGCGTCCGCGTTGCCCTCAAGCTCTTGAATCCGGCTCTCGTGGTGGACGATTCGGGGCGTGAGCGCTTCCGCCGGGAGGTCGCCATGCTGCAGAAAGTGCGGGGCAGGTACGTCGCGGAGGTGCTGGACGCCGAAACCGACGCCGACGATGCCTTCATTGTGACGGAACTTATAGATGGTCCGACTTTGGAGCAAGACGTTGTGGATTCCGGCGTTTTCGAGGGAAACGATCTGGCTGAACTCGCCGAACGGCTCCGCGAGGCCGTCGATGCGATCCACTCCGCGGGGGTCCTCCACCGCGACCTCAAGCCGTCGAACGTCATGCTCGGGCCCGATGGCCCCGTTCTCATCGACTTTGGCATAGCTCAGGTTGATGAGGACTCGCGCCTGACCGTCCCGGGATCTATTGCGCACACGCCGGGATACTGCGATCCCCGCGTCATAGATGGCGGCAACCCAGACGAGGCTGCCGACTGGTGGGCGCTGGCCGCCGTGCTCGCCTTTGCCGCGACGGGACGCGCGCCTTTCGGAAAAGGCAACCCGCAGTCGATCATGCGCAGGATGTTCGAGGGGGTTCCCGACGTCGTGGGCCTTCAAGGCCCGCTAGCCTCCGCATTTATACGCGCACTCGCGCCGGAAATCGAGGATCGAATCGATATTGACCAGCTTATTTCCGTGTTGCGGACCGGCCGATTTGACGAGGCCGCCTCTGGTCCAGGAGGGGGAGCCTTGGCCGGCATTGCGGGAGTTATGGGCGGCGTTGGCGCTGGGGCTGCCGACGACATCCTCGGCAATGGCTCCCAGGGTCCGGATGGGGCGACCGAAGTGCTGAACGGCCGGTTCGCGGGGGATGGCGCGACGGATGCGTTGCAGGCGGTCCAGGGGACGTTTGGAGACGGTGGTGCGCACCACGATGCGCAAAGCAGTCTCTACGGCAGTGATGAAGGATATGGGCCGCTCGCCGGTGATATTGGTCGCGGAGTCTATGGCGCCGACGAAGGTTACGGATATGACGAAAACCGCAGCATCGGCGTTGATGATGGCCTCGGATACGATGAAGACTACGGTCTGGGCGAAGGTCCTGAGACCGCGCTTCGCATGCGTCGTGCTCAGCTCGGATCGACGGAGATCCTTGACGGGGCGCGAGAGCTCGGCGGTGGGCGCACAGAGATACTTCCCACCGGTGGTTCGGATGTCGACTTTGACGGCGGACGCACAGAGATCCTTTCGGCCAGCGCGGGTGGCGTCGGCGCCGATGGCGGCGGGCGCACGGAGATCCTTCCTGCTGCGGGACAGAGCGCCGGTGTCGGCGGTGGGCGTACCGAGATTCTTCCTGCCGCAGGACAAGGCGCCGGCGTTGGCGATGGTCGCACGGAGATCCTTCCCGGTGGGCTGGGCAGCGGCACAGGCGGCGCCGTCGGGACGGATTCTCAAACGACGCCGCCAACGCAGGTCCTGCGAACGGAATCTCCGCTGCACATGCCGCCCTCCGTCCCGACGGCGCCGCGTTCCAACGAGCCCGGTTTCCAGGCTGCCGATCCGACGCAGGGAACATTTCCCGGAGAGCAAGGCATGCAGCAACCGGCAGGTCCGCCGCGCCCTCCCGCGTGGAACGAGTTCCTCAACGGTCCCGGTCAATCTAATGACATGCCGGCTTGGATGCGTCAGGCCCCTACGGCCCGCCTCATTGTGTTCCTCGCGGGCTTGGCAATCCTCTCCCTCGGGGTGCGTTTCCCGATCGTCGGAGTGTGTCTCTACGGGTTTGTGGCCTTCACGCTTGGGGTGATTGGATCGTCCCATACGAGTTTGAACCACCGCCGATCGGTTAGAGGCGGGAAGTTTTCTGGCGAAATGTGGGGCGTAGCCCTAAGAATGCCTCTCATCTTCTTGAAGGTCTTCATTGAGCAGGCGGTGAGCATTGCCGTAGGTCTCGCGCTTGGCACTGCCGCACTATGGGGTTTGAGCATTGCGGTGCCTGAGGAGCCGCGGCTTGGCACCTTAGCCGCCGTCGGCATCACGATGGTCGTCGCATGGTTCAACGCTTTGAGCGCATCCGCGAGGCTTGGCGCCCGTGATCTTTTGGCCGCAATCACACCGGAGCTTTCGTACAAGTATTTCTGGGGCGTCGTCCTGATTCTGCTGACGGGTTTGGGCGTCCTCTATTCTTCGGCTCGCGCCTATCCCGATTGGACGCCGCTTCCCAAACAACCTTTCTTCCTCGACGCAGAATAGGTGTGGATAGTGTAGGTGGGCACCGCTTGGGAGCGGCTCGCAGACGAACACGATAACGGACTATAGGTGATCAAACGATCACAAATCTTTTTAGTCTGTCCACAGCTTGCTCGCTTACAATCGTGCGCATGGCTTCACGAAATACTCCCGGAACCAGCTCGTCGTATCTGACGAAGCAACAGAAACGCGAGCAAGCCCGTGAGAAGGCACGCCTTCTCCAGGAGGCTGAGGCGAAGCGCACCAAGCGCAGGCATTTGTTTATTGCGGTCGGAAGCACGTTGACGGTGCTTCTCGTGGTGGCTGCCGTCGCCTTCGTGATCTTGAATGGCATGAAGAAGGAAGAGGATGCCAAGCGCGTCGTTTCCCCTAGCGCGAACGTTTCGTCCAGCGGCGTCATTTCCCTCGGCAAGGGGAGCGAGGAAGGGATTGCTCAGGTGGGCAAGAAGAACGCCGGCAAACCCACCGTTCGCATTTACTCCGACTACCTGTGCACACATTGCAACGATCTCGAGAAAGAGTACGGCAACAAGTTGGTGAATCTCGCTTCTAAAGGCGAGATTACGCTCGAAATCGCGCCTTTGTCGGTTCTAGGGCAGAAGATTTCCGACGTCGCAAGCCAAGCCGATTACTACATCGCCGAGAAAGCCCCCGAGTATTACGCCGCCTTCCACAACGCCTACTTCGCCGATGTTTCCGCGCCTATCTTCGCCAAGCAAAAGCAGCTGCCGGAACAATCGCAGTACAACAAGACGGCTCTCGACGTCGCGAAAAAGGTTGGCATTCCCAACAACGTGCTCAAGGGGCTTGAGAAAACGTTGAACTCGAACCGCTACGAAAAGTTCTTGCAGCGGTCGGCTCAGAAGTTTAACGAGGCCGGGCATAGCGGAACTCCGACCATCACCATCAATGGCAAGAAATTCGAAGACGACTGGTCTAAGGGTGCCCTCTTGGAGAAGATCGAGAAAGAAGCGGGGCATTCGCTGAAGCCGGCTGATGAGAAGCCGGCCGTGCCTAAGAAATCTGAAGCAGCGAAATAGCTCTGCATCAGCCCCCCTCCAGCAGGGTGGGTGTCTCGCCGCCGTTGTGGGGTGTGGGATGCCTCGCCGGTCTAGTTGGGGGCGCCTCGCCGGACGATTTCTTGTCTGTCCGGCGGGGCGGCGCCTCGGTCATTTTTCTTCTTCTCTGGTCTGCCTGGCGTCTCGGTCATCGGGTGCGCTTTGGATATAGCGAAAGCGGATGCCATAGGTCCGGCGAAAGTGCACATTTCAGATTTCACGTTTTGGGCTTGGCGAATCCGCCGTCGTCTGGCAAGATAGAGGGGCGCTCGCGGCCTTCCCGAGCATGCCACCTTAGCTCAGCTGGTAGAGCACCCGCCTTGTAAGCGGACGGTCAAGGGTTCGAGTCCCTTAGGTGGCTCGTTTATTTCCGGGCGATTAAGTCCCTCGGGCAATCGCCCGGTCCTCTTTTGTCGGGACGTTTTTCAGGACGACATCGGGTTCAAAATGGCGTCGGGTTGAAAGCCTGTCATTCTGCGCGAGGACGAGAACTGATCCCGATCAGTCCGAGTGGGCCAGAATCTCAATGCTTGGGATGGAGGGCGAATCGTGACGAAATCCGCCCTACGATGTATGGGTTTACACGGGATCTTAGTTTAAGATTGAATTACGAGCCGGAAATCACGCATCGGCTCGGCAAACCGGCACTGGTGTGGTGCGCTTCGGAGGAGACGGCTGCGATGCCCGCAACCCTTCGCGGCCCCGATTGTTGCCTTCATTGGTGTCGGTTTGCGCCGGTTTCCGAATGGGGCCCTTCGGCACGCAACGTTGGGCCCCGTTCTGAAGCGACGCTCCGATCCGTTTCCTGCTTCATAGGCGAGTATTCATTAGTTTCGACTCGTTGCCGAGGCGCCCATCGAACTGAAGCCCTGCCTAAAGCAGCGGCCTTCTAGCGAAATGGAGTCTCGGGCGAGAGCATACGGCGATCGCCGAATGAGTCTGCGGTAGTCGCTGGCCGAGCCTGTGGCGATCGCCGGCCAAGCTTGTGATTGGTCGCCGAAGGCCGGACCCGCCAGGGCGAAGGCGCCGTCTAACGAAGGGACCAATTGACGGGTTCTCCGCCCATATTCGTCAAAAGGGCATTGGCCCTCGAAAACGGTCGTGAACCGAAGAAGCCTCGGGTCGCCGAAAGGGGAGAAGGGTGGGGTGATTCAATCGTTGGCACATCGCCGAGCAGAGGTTTGAGTTCCTGGGCGGGGCGGCCCCACAGGATGGCTACGAGAGGCCCGCCGCGGGCAGCAAGGCGTCGGATCGCGTGGGCAGTGACTTCCTCCCAGCCTCTTCCTCGATGCGATGCAGGCTTGCCAGGCTCGACGGTGAGCACCCTGTTGAGCAGCATCACGCCCTGATCGCACCACGGGGTGAGGTCCCCGTCGTCGGCAGGAGCGATCCCCAAATCGTCGTGAAGCTCCTTATAGATGTTGATGAGAGATCGCGGAATCGGGCGCACGGACGGGTCAACGGAAAAGCTCAAGCCAACGGGATGGCCCGGCGTTGGGTAAGGGTCTTGCCCGACGATCAGCACGCGTACGGCGTCGAACGGGTAGGAGAAGGCACGTAATACGCGATCGCCAGCGGGAAGGTAGCCACGGCCCGCGGTGTTTTCGGAACGAAGGAAGTCGCCCATCTCGTGAATGCGTTGCTCGACGGGCTCCAACTCGCGGGCCCATCCGGGGTCGATGATGTCTGCCAGGCTCATGACACTAGCCTAGCCTCGCCGTTCGATTGGGCGCTGGGCAATCCGATCGGATGCCGGCTGTTGAGGCTCCCCGCACCACCGAAAGGAAAATGGCGGGCTATCTGATCGGGTGCCGGCTGTGAGATTCTCAGCCGAGGAAGCCGCCGACGAGCCCGCGGGGTAGGATGCTCAAGCAGGCGGGCCACTTTCGGCTGAGAGCGGACTCGCATCCGGGTGGGGAGCACGCTCGGAAAGCGCGCATATCCGAGAAAGGCGGAACGTGATGGAGGCTACGAGGCTGTCCGACGTCGAGAATGCAGTGTTGGACGTGGAAGAAACCTGGTGGACCCTGGGGCGGACCAAAGCTGACGCCATAGCGACTTTGGGAATGACCGCCACCCGCTATTATCTTGTGCTCAATCGGGCTCTTGCCAACCCTCGGGCGAGAATGGAACGCCCCGAATTGGTGGGGCGGTTGTTGCGGCTACGGGCCCGGCGCGCTGGGGAGCGAAGTGGCGATGGCGATTGTTAGGCTATGAACGTGGCAGATAATGAATACCCCGCAGACGAGTTTGATCGGCTGGCTGACGCCCGTACGATTCGAGGAACTCACAGGCGCAAGGAGTCGAACTTCAAATGGTGGCTGGCGCTGGTGGCCATCATCATCCTCGCCCCGACAGCGGGGTGGGCAATTGCAACTTTCGCGAATTCTTCCGATGACCCGGGCACTGACGCTTCGTCGAAAGCGGCTCCCCCGAGCAGCGGCGCCGCGCCTTCGAAAGGCGCGAACGGCGGCTCCGGTTCTTCCGGAGAGCCCAGTGGTTCGTCCAAGGGGCCGGAATCCAAAGATTCGGGAAAGACGAGCGAGAGTCCCTCTACCGACGCTTCTTCTGCCACGCCGTCGGACAAGGAAAGCTCGTCGGCCAGCTCGGGGAAGGGGCGTCCGGTCCTTGTGCTCAACGGTTCGAGAAAGAACGGGCTCGCCGCTTCCAGCAAGCAAAAACTCGAGAAGGTCGGCTACACAAAAGTCTCCTCCAACAACTACAGTGGCGGCAGCCCGAAGGCTTCTACGGTTTTCTACCCCAAGGCCTCCGATGAGCAGACGGCCAAACAGGTTGCTTCAGCGTTGGGCATCAAGGCGGGCAACGTCATGCTTGCGCCCAAAGCCACCGGGGGCGACCAAATAGTGGTCGTTTTGAGGGCCGACGCCGGCTGACGAACCGCGGCGCATTTCCCTTCGACGGCGCTTTTTTCCGACGGCGCATCGTCTATTTGACGACGTGATATTTGACGACGTGACTACGGCAATGGTTTTATGCGCCGCGCCGTCGCGGCAATCCTCGCGCCGAATCCATCCGCGAGAAGCGAAGTGGGCGGGTGTTGTCTCTTTGACGAGACGCTTGTCCCTTCGTCGATTCCGCGCTGTTCGCTCACTATCGGATTGTCCTCCTCGACTGCTGCCGTGCATTGCCTTCTGGCACGCTTCGTAACCTTCCTGAGCCAACGTACTAGACAAGGCAAGCAAGAATTGCTTCCTGGCGAGCACCGCAACCGTGCCTCCTGACACACTTCGCCCCCGTAAGGACACGATGAAAACCGTGGACGTGGAGGTTAACGGTGTGTAATATGAGCGTTATCTGGAAACAGACGATGGTATACATCATTAAACGCTCACCTTTACGTGCATGATGCACGTATTTTCCATCGGGAGGCGAAATGCCTATTTTTACGAGGCGGTCAATGTGCACCGCCGCTTTCACGGTTGCGGCTATGCTGGCGGCAACCGTGGCACCCTCCACCGCGGCAGAAAGCAACCAAGCCAAGTCTGCTGTGGCTGCGGCCTTCGGCGTCGGGAAAACCCAAACGTCCACGTCGAAAAAGGCCTCGAACGTATCGATCGGGCGTATGACGCCGCAGCGCGGCGCGCCCGAACGCGCCGCGCTTGAAAAGAAGGCGCCCCTGCACAGGCAAACCCCTCAAACTGCAAGCGATTTTGAGATCGACGGCAAAGGAAAGCTCCTGCGATACAAGGGGACGGCAACGGAGGTGCGGATCCCCGAAACCGTCGAGGTGATTGGCGCCCGAGCCTTCGAGAAGAGCAAGGTCACGAAGGTGACGATCCCCGCCAATGTGGACACTATCGAAGCCATGGCTTTCCAGCGATGCGCTGATCTGACAACGGTGGTTTTCGAAGTAGACGCTTCTCAGTACAGCAGACTGTATACGATCGCAAATTCCGCTTTTGCGCATACACCTTCTCTGAAAGAGGCGATCCTTCCGGCTTCCGTTCGTTCCTTGGGGGCTTCGGTGTTCTCGGGGAGCGGGATCGAGAGGGCCGTCATCCCGGGATATCTCCAAGAAATTCCTAGCGAAGCCTTCTCAAACACCCAGAAGCTGAAGGAAGTGACGCTTTCGGAAGATTTGCCGAGCATCGGCAGGAATGCCTTCGCCTCGAGCGGACTGGCCACCGTCAAGGTCTTCGGAGGCTACGGGCAGGCCGCCCATGAGGGCTTGCCTTCGAAGCTCGAAACGATCGGTGATTCGGCCTTCTCGCGAACTAAGCTGACGCATGTCAAACTTCCCGACGCCGTCGAATCGATTGGCGCCACCGCCTTCGGCGACAACCCCCAATTGAAGGAGATCGCCCTTGGCAAGGGACTCAAAACCATTGGGCGGGAAGCATTCCGCGGAACGGGAGTCACGGAGCTGGTCATTCCCGACTCGGTCGTAGACCTCCACACAGCTGCGGTGAACATGGACAAGTTGGTCAAACTTCATATCGGCAAGGGGGTGGGCCCCAACCAGCTTGACGAGGCGTTCAATGGGATGGCCAGCCTGGAGACCGTTTCGGTCGCCGACGGCAATCCGAACTACACGGTGGTCAATGGCGCATTGCTCAATGCGAGTAGGACGAAGTTCATCGTTCTTCCGCGCGGGTTGGCGAAGTTTCGCAACTTGAGGAACTATTCTGTTCCCGCCGGAGTGACCGAAATCGGAAGCGGTGCATTCAGCGACAACGAAACAGTGGAAAAGATCTACCTGCCAAATGGACTCAAGCGCCTCGGGTACCGATCTTTCTCCAATGCGAATGCGTTGAGTTACGTGCGATTCCCGGACAGCCTCGAGATCGTCGACGGCTTCGACCACACGACCGCGCTCAAAGAGGTCGATTTCGGAACTCATATCACCACAATGGTCGGTGCCTTCGACGGCAAGGTACCCGAACGGACCATCGTGCGTGGAGGTAAAAATGGGCACTTTGCGGCTTCCAAAGACACCCACGGCACTCCTCAAGTTGCCGCCTATTTCGGCGAGGGGATGACGAAGATTGACTACAGTTCGGGCCGCTTCCCGAAGGTTTTGGTTCTGCCGAGCAGCTTGAAGGAATTCCATATCCAAAGCAGGTTGGTCGACAACGAATGGAAGGCCTCGGCCATGTTCTACGTGGCGGCCGATCCCGATTCGTCAGCATGGAAGCTTGTTGCGGAGAAGATGACGGCCTTCGGCATGGATCCGAGCAAGCAGCTCAAAAAGTACACTCCGCTAAAAGCGACTGCAAAAGATAAGCAGACGTACTCGGCTGGCAGCTTCATGCTCAAGGCGTGGATCACCGGCGGCGTGGATGAAGGGAAGCGTCAAATTCGGACAGTCACTGTCAGCTCCGACGGAAGGATCACGCCTACAAGCCCCTGGCGGGACACTTCCGCCGTTGGCGACCATTTCGAGGGGGTTATAAGGTATTTCCGCGACGAAGAGAAGGTGCAGGTGCGCGATCACACCGGGTTGACGGTTGTGACCGAGATCGAAAAAGACAGGGCATCCTCACCGAGCACGAAGCCGACCGCCGAACCGACTGCGACGCCTTCGCCTACCGCTTCCGTCTCACCCGCCGGCAACTCCGAAACTCCTTCGGCCGGCAATGTCTTCGTCGTCGGCGGAAGAGAGGTATTCTTCGGCCGCGCTGGCGACACCCCATTGATGGGCGACTGGGACGGAGACGGCATCTCTACGCCCGGCGTTAAGCGAGGAAATAGGTACTACCTCGTCAATTCGATTCGCGGCGGTAAGGCCGACGTCGTTTTCACTTACGGCCTGGCAACCGACACTCCACTCGTCGGTGATTGGGACGGCAACGGCAGCGATACTGTTTCGTTGCGCCGCGGGCACACCGTGTACGTGAACAATGTTCTCAAAAACGGCCCTGCGGCCAGAGTGTTCATGTATGGCCGTGATGACGACACTCCGTTGGTCGGTGATTGGAATGGCGACGGCAAGGACACCGTTTCGGTTCGCCGTGGCCGGGTCTTCTACATCATGAATCGACTGGCGGGTGGGGCTGCTGCAAGCCAGTTCTCCGCCGGCAACGGGAAGGAATCCGTCGTCGCCGGGCGGTGGGCCGACGGCCAGAAAGCCGATACCGTGGGCCTCGTCAATGACGGCACCTTCCAGGTCCTCGATGAAAAAGGGGTGGTCGTTACGAAGATGCGGGTTGTGCGTGCTCCGCGTTACTTGGCCGGTGTTTCCGATGCCAAGGGTCCCGACAGCCTCGTATTCCACGGATGAGTGACGGTTAGACCAAAGGGCCCCGGGCCTGCGCCTTTCGAGGACGCGTCCCCGGGGCCTTTCACATTTTCGACGTTCCCTGTTTTCGATGTTTCCCCTTTTCGGTGAGCGTTGTATGCCTTGATGGTGAATCGTGCGCTTTATTCCATTAATGCTGCAAAATCGACCTATTTGTCACCATATAATTCATATCCATAATAGACGTCAGTCCGGTGTGCGTATGTTGGAGGTGCTTTCTGCGGCTCGCCTGCATATCTCCTCAAGCCGAGTTTTGCCTTTATTTGCGGATGTTTAATCTCGTTTCCAAGGGCGGTTTGGATTGTAAATTTGTTGTGGCGTGGATGGACCCGAGGCTTCTATGGCATGTACTGTGAACAGGTGCTATGCTTGCGGAAAAGGAAGGGGAAATGACAATGGTTTCGTTTCAGGATGTGATGCTGTGGCGCGGTTCTAATTTCCGAGCCGCGGCTGAGATGTTGCGAGCCGCTGCGAAGCGGTTCAGTGAAACGCACTCGGCTATGGCGGGGATAAGTTCCTCCGAGCTTGAGGGTAGATTCTCTGTAGCAGAGCAGAGGAATCGCCGAGCGATGATGGACGATGCGGACGATCTTGACCGTACGCTGCAACAAACGGCCCAAAAATTCGAACTGGCTGGTGAGTCGGTAGACAAACTGGCCGCGGAGGCGCATAGCGTCGATGCCGATGTGCGAGCAAAGGGAGGGGAGATCGACGAAGAGGGCAACGTCACCGGCGTCGATCAGGGTTTCCGTTTCGAAAATCCCGGTCCTGTTACAAAAGAGGATCTTCAAGACTCCCTCGGAGAGGAATTGACCAAGCGTGCCACGACGTGCGTGAGAAAGGCCGAACAATTCCTTAAGGTAGTTGAGAAGATATACTCAAGTTTCGGGACCGAAATACGGAGCAATGCTGCGAAAGGAGACCGCAAGACGATCCAGCTTGGAACCAAGGCGGCGCCACCGGCTTCGCTGGGGGCTCAGCAGGTGAATGACTGGTGGACGGCACTTTCTCCCGAAGAGCAGAAGGAGGTCATCCTCAAGCACCCGGGGTGGATTGGGCATCGCGACGGTATACCGGCCGATGCTCGAAGCCGCGCCAATACGATCCTGCTGCACGGTTATCTTCACCGCATGGAGGAGCTCAAGAAGAGAGTCGAAAGTGAAGGGCCCTCTGATGCGCTGTTTAAGAAGTACGGTGTGACGCCCGGCGAGTATCGCGCTTACGTCCACAACAATCGTGATCACATTCTGGCTTTGGCCAGGCGGTTTCCGATGTCTAAGGATGGTCTGGAGGCGCCTTCCGACGAGGGCCCGAAACGGCAGAGCCTCCTGGTCTTCGATCCGGGGAAAGGCCACGAGCATGTGCGGGCGGCGATAGGGGTAGGCGATATTGACAAGGCCAAGAACGTCATGGTGTACGTTCCCGGCATGACGACGAATGTTCGAGACGGCCTAGTTGGCACAGGAAGAGCCGGAAGTTCCGTGATTGGCCTTGAGAGAGCGCTGGAAATGGCCAATAGTCAGCAATCGGGTACTACTAGCGCCGGGGTTGTGTGGCTCGATTATGACGCCCCCAGCTGGAGTGAGGCCTCGCCAATCCACAAAAACGCTGTCTACTATTCGCATGCCGCGGATGAGGCGAAAGAACGTCTAGCTTCTTTCATGAACGGCGTTCAGCAAACGCATGCGGGCGATCCGAATCTTACGTTGAGCGGGCATTCGTATGGCTCGCTCGCCGCCGGAATTGCAGCGGGCGAGACTGATGTTCAAGATCGTGTTGCCGTGTGGGGATCGGCCGGGGTGAACGCGACAACCAACGACGAGCTCAATGTTCTTCCTGGAAACATGTACGTCGGTGCAGCGGAGGGGGACGCCGTCGCCGCGAGCGGGCACTTTGGCCCGAATCCGGACGTCAACAAGAACTTCGAGCATTTCAGCACCGAAAAATGGACAAGTCCCGAAGGGAAGCACTATGAGGCGTCTCATGGCCATTCGGAGTATCTTTCAGGGCCCGAATCGAAGGACTCGGCGGGGAAGACGTCGACGTACAACATTGGACGCATCATGTCGGGCAAGGGCATGGCCGCGGAGGAGAAGTGATGGTTCGCAGGCGGGTGGCGGCTGCTTTGTGCGCGGTTGCCGTGTTTGTAGCGGGGTGCGACATGTCTGATCAGTATCTTGGTGGAGATGAGGCGACGGCCTCGCCCATTGAGCGCCCGATTGTTGAGCTTCGCCGCGAAACCTTGGGGCTGGAAATCTCGCTCTACCGGATGCTGAGCCAGGAATTCGGGGTAGGGGAATGGAAGCCCCAGGCGGAGCAGGAACAGGCGAAGATGAGTGCGTTCGTCGTATGCTCGGCTAAATATGGGTCCGAAAAATATCGGTTGGCGACAGCAGCTCCAATTCCGTCGGAGCGATGGAAGGCTGCGACGGCGAGGATATACGAGCTCGCCAAGCCTTACGGTTTTGGCAAGCCCAAACCTTATATACATACGGAAGGCAACGCGGGAATCCTCAAAAATCCGCGCTCCGGTGCCGAGCTCATCGTCATCAGCCACCCGGAGTTCCTTCTGATCGAAATCGACACCGGTTGCGGCAAAGACAACAGCCCTCAAGGTTTTGCCGACTGGCCTCGCGGAACGGAGGTGGTCCCCGACAATCTACGCAGTACCGGACGCGGCTTTTCCTCGCCGGAGAGGTGGGCTCCCTACGATCCGAACGTCGTCGTAACACCGCCGCCGAGCCCGAAGAAGAAATCTCCAAGCCCTGGGACGAAAACAAGTTCTTCCGCCTCCGCACATACAACGGCGAAAACGACTTCTTCCGTATTTATACACCCTGCGACATTCATACACCCTCCAACCTAAACTACTTCTGTCACTTCCGCCGCGGGCGGAACATCGCGCAGTGACGGAGTCAGAGTTTCGGCGTTGAGAAGCTGAGTCGGCGATTCGAGCCGATTCAAACGTCCAACCGGGCTGGTTTGGTGACGGCATTCGGCGAAAAGCCTGAGAGCCAGCTTCGTTCTTGAGAGCTAGCCCTGTTGCTTCGGCTCGAGCTGGCATCCGCATTCCAGCTCGAACGGGCATCCGCATTCCGAAATGTACGAGCGCTAGTGTTATGCGACGCGCAAGTGCTGGCCTTCTGAGACGCACGGACGTTGGCTTTCCGGTCCAAACGAGAGTCAACCGAACGAAGGCCGGCCGAACCGACGTCGAAATAACGAGCTCGAATATGCGAGTTCAAACCAGATGAAACCATGAAAACGCGAACCCTAAAGGCTCGGCAGCGAACTGAAAGCCGAGCGTCACGCAAAGGAGGAAACATGGGAACGCTTAGAGTAGACGATTCATCCCTGCGCAGTATGGTGGCCACGGCTGACGATCTGGCCAGTTCTGTCCGCGGAATAGATGATGGCAACGCCATTCGCAAATCAAATGATGGCATTGTCAACGGTGGACTGGGGGCCACGGCCGAAAAAGCCGCTAACAACTTCGAAGATGCCGTGGAGGTTTTCGCGAAACGCTTGGAAACGTATGCCAAGGCCACCAAGAAGACGGCGGACGACTTTGCCTCGGCGGATCAGGCAAATGCAGCTGTCTACTCATCCGCGCAACAGAAGTTAGTGTAGACCGAAGAAGTTAGTGTAGACCGAGGCGCTCGCGTCGCGTAAACGGAAGGCTTCGGTTCCTGCGGACGGAATACCTGGTCCGCAGGAACATGGATGCGCCTGGCCCGCCTTCGAGCACCTGCTTAACCGGAACGGTCTGTCCGGAGGGGTGGATCTGCCGTGGATCATTGGGATCCTCGCAGGCCTGACGGAACGCCTTGTCCGTAGGGGTGGACCGCGTCCGAATGCGCTTCAAGACTTGAGCCGCAAAGACTCAGCTTTGGGTGAACGGCTCGACCTTGCACTCTCCGGGCTCGAGTGCCAAAATCGTAGTTAGCACTCGCAACCGTAGAGTGATAAGACCTCTCAGTCGGTGAGGGGCCGAGCGGGCCGGAAATAGGACCGGTTCGCGCGGCGTCGTCCGTCGCGGGCACCGACCGAGCATCCCATTTGGAGGGAAAACTAAGCATGGCAAAAACCATTGCCTTTGACGAGGAAGCACGTCGCTCCATGGAGCGCGGCCTCAACCTTCTTGCCGACACCGTCAAGGTCACGCTCGGCCCCAAGGGTCGTAACGTCGTTTTGGATAAGAAGTGGGGCGCCCCCACCATCACCAACGACGGTGTCTCCATCGCCAAGGAGATCGACCTCGAAGAGCCTTACGAGCGCATCGGCGCCGAACTGGTCAAGGAAGTTGCGAAGAAGACCGACGACGTCGCCGGAGACGGCACGACGACCGCCACGGTCCTCGCCCAGGCCCTCGTGCGCGAAGGCCTGCGCAATGTCGCAGCCGGATCCAATCCGATCGCTCTGAAGAAGGGCATTGACCGGGCCGTCGCTCGCATCTCCGAGCAGCTGCTTGCCGATGCCAAGGAAGTTGAGACCGAAGAAGAAATCGCCTCGACCGCCGCCATTTCGGCCGGTGACAAGGAAATCGGCCAGGTCATCGCCGAAGCGATGAGCAAGGCCGGCAAGGAAGGCGTCATCACCGTCGAAGAGTCGAACACCTTCGGCCTTGAGCTCGAGCTGACCGAGGGAATGTCCTTCGACAAGGGCTTCCTCTCGCCGTACTTCGTCACCGATCCCGAGCGTCAGGAAGCCGTCCTGGAGGAGCCCTACGTCCTCCTGGTCGACTCCA
>ERZ772968.256-NODE-256-length-26534-cov-29.506137_pt1 | contig 26534 bp, 22 predicted proteins | sample MGYA00580674_ERZ772968 | MGnify/ENA primary metagenome ERZ772968 (study PRJEB29015, sample SAMEA2737940) | human oral metagenome | biome: human oral; feature: human-associated habitat; material: dental | place: China | collected 2138 ...
CGGGACGCGTGGACATATGTGGACTCCTCAAATGTGGATACAGATTTATGCGTGTTGGGGGTGAGCACGTCGCGAAGACGAGCGGTTCGAACCGATTTCACGCGCATACGTCTTCAAGAATATCGGCTCAACGACGGGCAATGCGATCCCCACCCTGCGAATTCCACCACGTCACGGTCATCAGGTGGCCATCTCAGCGACCTCTGGCCGGTCTATTTGCTCGATAACAAGCGATGGCGTTTACTGAATACTATGACTGACATCGCGACGCTCAGCGCAGACGTTTCCGCGGCCTCGACCCTTGTCACCCCCTTCGGTGCACACCTCTTGTCATGGTGCCCCACCGGCCATTCCGATGTCCTGTGGCTTTCCTCCCGCGCGGTGCTTGACGGCACGAAGGCGATCCGCGGCGGCATCCCCCTGTGCCTCCCCTGGTTCGGCAGCCCCGCCGATTCCCCGACGATGCCGGGGGACGGCGCAGGTGCGCACGGCTTTGCCCGCACGTCGCTCTGGACGCTGCGCTCGAGCACCCGGCGCGCGGACGACGCCCCGGCCTCGTTTTCCTTCGAGCTGCACCACACGGGCGAAACCTCCTTGCTCTATCCCCATTCGTTCTGCGCACGCCTTGACATATCCGCGGGGGACGAACTGAACGCAACCCTGACCCTCACGAACGAGGACGACCACCCCTTCGCGATCGAGGCGGCCCTACACACCTACCTGCACGTCGGTGACGTCAAGGACGTGACGGTGGAGGGATTAGACGGCGAACGCTACTACGACAAGGTCCGCGAGCGCTATGCCACCCAGAGCGGCGACATCACCTTCATTGGCCCCACCGACCGCGTCTACACGTCCACCCAGCAGGTCCAGGTCGTCGACCCGGAGCTGGGCCGACGCATCATCGTGGACAAAAACGGCTCAGGTTCGACGATCGTGTGGAACCCCTGGTCGCAAGGCGCGGCCACCTTGAGCGACATCGGTGAGGGCGAGTGGCAGAACTTCGTGTGCGTCGAGACGGCGGCCGTGCGCGAGCGGGCGCTCACGCTATGGCCGGGACATCCCCACATCATGACGCAGACGCTCGCCGTGGAGTCACTGGACTGACCGACCCACGGGTAGGATTAGCCCCAGCTACGACCAGAAAGGCCCTCATGGCTCTCACTTCCGCGATCGCGACCGCGTACCTGTCCATTTCCCGGTGGAAGCTCTCCACGCAGCCTCTGCCGGACAAGGTCATCGTCATTGGCGCTCCGCACACCTCGAACTGGGACGGCGTTTTCATGGCGATCTCCATGTGGAAGTCCGGGCGCACGTTCTCCTTCCTGGTGAAGGATTCCGTTGTCAAGGCACCGGTGCTCGGCTGGTTCGTCAAGAAGATCGGCGCCGTCCCGGTGGAGCGCAGCGCCGCGCACGGCCTCGTCGACCAGGTCGCTTCACGCATTCGCGAGGCGGACTCGTTCACGCTGTGCATCACTCCAAAGGGCACGCGCTCGCGCCGCGACTTTTGGAAGTCCGGGTTCTACCGCATCGCGATGGAGGCGGGCGTGCCGATTCAGCTCGGCTTCATCGACCGCAATACCCACACGTTCGGCTGGGGTCCGACATACCAGCTGACGGGTGACGTGCGCGCCGACATGGAGGTTATCCGCACGTTTTACGCGGATAAGGCGGGCATTCGCCCGGAGAAGACGTCGGTTCCTCGCCTGCGCGCGGAGGACGAGGCCGCATGAGGTGTGTGCGAGCGTTGCTCGGTACCGCAGGGGCTCTCGCCCTGACCGCGGGCGGGAGTGCAACGCTCGCCGACAACCCGACGCAGATCCGCCTGACCGAGGTCTACGAAATGACACCCGGCGTGAGCGCAACCCATCAGGTCACGCTGGTGACGGATCAGGCACTCATTGGCGAGCAGTGTCAGTCGATGGGCACGGCCGCCAAGGCGACGTCTTCTCTCCTCGTGACGGTCGACGGCGTAGACGGGTGCTGTTTCACGTGGGACCTTGAGGACGGCGGCGCCGAGGTTGTCTCCGTCGACGACGGCGGGGTGTTCCACTTCGAATCAACGTCGACGCGTCTCCTGGAGGGCTTCGCCTCCCCCGATGCTTCTGCTTCCATCGAGTCCGTCACTCTGATCGCGCATAGCTCCGTCATCGTCGAGGCCTCGAACGACGGGCAGATCACCACCCCCGGGGCATCGACGAAGACGGACGCGAGCACGGTCACCTGGCGTGGCGTCACCGGCAACGTGAGCGCGACGGGAACCGTCGATGCCGACGCGCCCACCGCGGCCTCCTCCACCGGCCCATCACCGTCGGCGCCCGTTTCAGCGTCTTCTTCATCCCCGCGGGAACGCGAGCACACCTCCACCGCACGGTCACTGACTCCGATTATGGCGATCACGGCTGGGGTCCTTGCGCTGGCCGTTATCACCGGTCTCGCGCGACGATCGGCGCGTTCGCGCCGGGCGGCTGCCGACGCGCAGTTCGACCGTGATGCTACGCTGCGCGAGGCACAGCGACGTTCCGCTTCCGCACGAAAGAGTGCTGCCACCCCCTACGGGAGGCGGTCTCTCGCGCCGCCCTCGTCAACGTCCGAGGAGAATGCACCCGCGAGCGCGCAGGCCCGCGACCGTTCTGACGCGCAGTCGGGCGCTGAACGCTTTTCCCCACCCGACCACTCTTAGGCGTGCGTTGACCACAGTGGCCCCGACCTCAGCGTTGAGGGTCGGGGCCACATACTGACGCCTCAGCCGATGTGGAAGTAGCGCTCCACGAGTTCCTCGACGGAGACACGCGAGTCCGCCAGGTCATCACGCAGGTGTTCGTCTCCCAGCTCGATCAGGCGGAACGCCCACGAGTCGATGAGGCCCGACGGGAAGACATCCTTCGCTTCGTAGTCCTCGCGCTGGGCGAGAAGCCTACCGGCGGCCTCGAAGCAGGAGGCGGGCAGCTGGTCGAGGCCGGGGGTCTGTGAGGCGTCGCCGTCGACCTTGCGCTCACGCGCGTACTCTTCCATGCCCGGCTCGGTCAGGCCAATACGCGCGGCGACGGCGATGCCAGCAAGGAGCAGGTGGACCGCTGCAGACCCGTCGGGGCTGCGCAGCTCCACCGTCTGAGAGTCATTGGGCAGGTCGGTGATCGCAGGCTCGATGGGGTTGGCATCACGGAACATCGAATCGTCGATGTTCTGCCAGCCGAGAGGTACGCGCACCAGAACGGAACGGTTACGGTCGCCCCAGCAGATCGCGGTTGGCGCCTCCTGATGGGGAACAAGACGCAGGAACGAGGTGGGGACGGTGTTACCAAACGCTGTGAGCGATGCTGCGTGCGACAGGTAGCCTCCGATCACCTTGAGCGCGGTATCCGTCAGACCAGATCCCGTCGAGAACTGGTTGATGCCATCCTTGACGATGCGGGTATGGAAGTGCATGCCCGATCCGGCTTGCCCCACGGCAATCTTCGGCGAGAAGGAGACATGAAGGCCGTAGGAATGGGCAACTTCGCGCAGCACCCACTTGGCGAGCACCATCTGGTCGGCGGCATCCAGCGCATCGACGGGCAGGAATTCGATCTCTTGCTGAACCATCTGACGCCCGTCGGCGACAAAGTTACCGACCTCGGAATGGGCGTACTTCACCGAGGCACCGATGGCAACGAGGTGCGCGAGAGCCTCCGTGCGCACTTCTTCCCACTTGGAGAAGGGCCCGGATTCGTGGTAGCCGCGCTGAGGCTCGACGGGGAACAGCTCCTCTTCCTCCGAGAAGAGGTAGTACTCGAGTTCACCGAGGGCCTGCAGCTCGCAGCCCGTCTCCTCCTTGAGCGCGCGCTGAGCCTTCCTCAGGATTTCCTGGGGCGCCGAGGCCAGGGGGCGGCCGTCGACATCGTAGAAGCCACACAGGATATCGAGGGTCGGGATGTGCGAGAAGGGATTGAGGAACGCGGTGGCCACGCGCGGCACGACATACAGGTCCGAGGAGGTCGCCTCGACGAATGTGAACAGGGAGGAACCGTCGACGCGTTCTCCGAGAGTCAACACCCGATCGAGGTGCGCCTTGGATTGGATCGCGAAGTTCAGGGTCTTCAGGCGTCCGTCTCCTCCGACGTAGCGGAGGTTGAGCATCTGGATGCCATTGTCCTCGATATAGCCGATGATGTCGGCTTTCGTAAACTCCTTCGCGGGCTTTCCGAGGGCCTGCACGAGCGGGTTGGGGTTCAGAGACACTGTGTCGGTCGACAGCATGAAACACTCCTCTTTGAGTATGACTAGGTTCACATTAGCAGAGATATTGTATCCCTAAACAACAAACCCGACAGTCGGAAGATATTCGCCATTTCCCTCACGATCCCACCAGGCCACCGGCATGCTCATGGCGCGGCCTCCTCATCGACTCCACACGCACGTTCTGGCCAGTCCCCGTCATGGAGCTCATCATCACCGTCATGGCGCGTTACCGCCTGAATATCCTGCACTGGCATCTAACAGACAATGCAGGCTGGCGTCTCCCAGTACCCGGCTACCCGGCGCTCACATCTGTCGGAGCACAGATTCCACGAGATCCCGCACATTGGTACGACCGCACGTGCGCGCCTCAACGATCGGGCACATGGCGCACATCGCCCGCGCACACAACGCAGGGCTTCTATTCCGACGCAAACATTCGACACCTCGTTCGCTTCGCCGCGCAGCGGGACGTGAGCATCATTCCGGAAATCTCAATCCCATCCGCAGCCGGCGCCACAATCCGCGCATACCCGCACTTGGGCAACCCCGACCTCGTCTCCCCCCAAGAGGACAACTCAACGCTGTGGCCCCTCGCCTCATCCCTCCAATTCGTCGAGGCAGCCTTCCACCACGCGTGCGACCTATTCCCCTCCCCCATCATCCATATCGGTATCCCCTGGACCGACTGGAGCCAGTGGGAACGCGATCGACGGCTCGCACGGGCTGGTCTCGGCTCGGGACAAGACATTGAGCGCCTCTTCATCGACAGAGCCATGCGCGTCCTCCACTTCCATGGCCGGCGCGCGGCCGCATGGGACATGGCAATCCACGCCTACGGCGGCCCACCACCTGGGACAATCTTCCTCTCCTCACGCCACAGCGGAACCGAGAACGAGGATGCAGCCACGTCGGGCGCCTCATGGGTACTCGCAGACTCCGACCTGCTCACCCTCAACCACCCCGCAGCTGACCCCTCGTCACCCCAGTCCCCACTCACCGCGCGCCAGCTCGCTGATCAGCTCCCGCCAATGCTCCACAGCAAGCGACTCAAAGGCGTCGAGGCCGTCGCCTGGTCCACTTCGGTAACGACCCCAGACCTGCTCTTTTACCACCTCCTCCCCAGACTCCTCGTCATCGGCGAAATTGCATGGCACGGGGACGACGCTCTCACCTGGGAGCACCTTGCTCCAACGATCGAGCGGGAGATGGCCTACCTGAGACGACACATCCCCTACTGGACTCTGGGGCGACCATGAATGAGGGCCGCGCATCCAACCCGGATACGCGGCCCCGTGCCCCCTAGCGGGGCGGAGTTCGGAGCAGGCATGAAGACCGCCCCACTAGGCTTTCACGAACGCATTGACCACTTCTTGAGGCGCTCCGCGAGCGCGCGCGCATCAATATCCAAGCGCTCAGCTTCTGAGGCATCCCCGTGTTTAATCGCGCGCCAGTAGGCAATCTTTGTGCGCAAGAACTCGCGACGAAGCTCAATAATCTGCCCCTCCTCCTGGAGGCGGGCATCCTGCTGTTCCAGCAGGGTCACAAACTCGGAGATATCCCTCTCCCCACCCAGGCCAGACCGGACATATTCACGCATGTCCGCGATCGACATCCCGGAAGCGGACAGGCACGACACCCACGTCAGCAGTTCAAGATCATCCTCGGTGTATATGCGATGCCCGCTCGAGGCATCGCGAGCGATGGCAGGAATAACGCTGACATCCTCGTAATAGCGCAGGGTGGACGGGGGCAAGCCAACGAGCGCCGCTACCTCCTTAATGGAGTACGTGCGCCCGGAGCCATTTCCTGCCATAGCTTCACCCTAAAAGACCTCAAGCCCTTGAAGTCAAGCGGAACTGCGGGACGTGCATCACGCGCCATGACCTGCAAAAAAGCAAGTTTCCGTGCGAAAGGCCGGAGCGCAACGCGATTGGCCCGTTTGCTCACTTATCAAAGAAGCTCTGCGCGCCTCTGAAAGGACCAAATGGGACACGTTTCATCACGCAAATGTATGTCGAATCGATCCAGAAGCTCACACCCACCGTTGAGGTAGAAGTGCGCGTTTTCCTCGGTCGAGGTCACGAATCCATACGCGCGCCCACCGCGCTTGGCCACATAGTCGGGAAGAACCTGCGAGACAAGCCAACGACCGACACCGCGCCCTCGCATCCGCCTATCGACGGAGAGCACCTCGAGATACCACTCGAAGTCACCCTTATCGATTGTCACCTGGTCCGCGGAATCGACAACATCCGAGAACTCTTTCACGAGCAACGGTGGAGCATAGCGAAAGAACTCATACCCCCCACTGAGGAAGCTGCGAATGAATCCAACCTTGCGATCATGCAGGAGAGCCGTGCCTACGACCCGCCCTTCATGCTCAACGACGAGGGCATGAAGGACCCGCTGATACGAATCCGCAAGCATCCGATTGATTGCAGTGACACATTCCGGGTAGTGCTCCGCACGGTAGAGGTAAGGCTTGAGCATGATGTGTAAAGGATAGTCAAGGAATCCCTCGGTGATAATTCGTGTCATTTCGGGAATATCGGCACGCGTGGCAGGTCGACACTTCACAGAGCCCCTCCTCAGTTCACCAGTTTTTCACCCAACCAGTCATCGAAAACCTGACCTCAGTAGATACCTGTCATACTACGTGACAGGACACGATCACACCTTGTCAATACGGGACGCACGCCTTTGACAGCCCGCACACTTTTATTTGACGACCGGTCAGACTAGATCACTACGAGCACCCCTCGTTGCTTTGTATCCACGAACAGACGATAATCGAGTGGTTCATATCAGGAGGACTGCATGCGATTCTTTCGCGCCCTGTGCGCCACGCTCGGGGCTTTGTTCATCACGTCGACCGTCGTATTCGGCGCTCACGCAGCGGACGCCCCGACCCTATCGGAGGCATACGTCCTCACCAAGGACGGCCAGCTCGTCGACACCTTGACCATCGTCGATCCCTCTCGGACGATGAGCGAATCCACATGCACACCATACGCGGGTAGTTCCACGGACCAGCACGTCGAGTTCGTGACGCGCGACGATGCCACCGTCTGCCATATGCAGCTGATGTACACCCGCGCCCAGGATGAATCCGAGTTCACCCTCCAGAACTCGGGGGCATTCATGCTCTCCGCTCGCACCGACCAGACCCTTGCCGCGTATCGAAAAACGTTCGGCACTTCCCTCACTTTCGCCTCCGTGTCTCTCAGCGTCGAAGGCGAAGTACAGTCCGCAACATCGGGCGCAGCGACCTCTGCAACGACCTACGAGGGACGAGCACTCTCCGTGCCGACGTGGACGGGCACTGTCCCGCAGGTCATCACGGTGAACGGAACACTTGCTGCCGGCGGGAATCCGTCCGCGGCGGCCGGTGCGAACGCACTGAAGGATCTGTGGGGCGCAACGCCTGTTCCCGGCAGTCAAGCGCCCTCCGCCAGCTCAGCCCCCGCCTCGTCCGATTCCGATTCCTCTTCGGGCCCCTCTCTCGGGCTGCTGATCGCCTTAATCGTCGGCCTCATCGTCATCGCGCTGGTCGTCGTCATCGTCATTTACGTGGTTCGTTCAAAGCGCTCGAAGGAGTCCAACCAGGGGGCAGGACAGAGCGCATCTCCGTCCCACGCACGTCGCCCGAGCGCCCCTCAGGGGACGCAGGCCTCGGGGCCTTCCGCTGCGGATCGATCCGTAGACATGTCGCTACGGACTGCCACCGCTCCGGCAGTGGATCAGGGCCGAGAAGCAACGGTTTCGCCCGAGGCAACGCGACGCCCCTCCGCAGCCGATTCGTCTGCGCTCGATCTCGCCTCGCTCCCACAGCCCAAGCCGCGTGATACCGGCTTTGTCTGGCAGCACAAGTCGCGTCCCGAACCTGCTGCTCCCGCGCCCGAGGCTCCCGTTCAGGAAGCGAAGCCTCCAAAGCGCAGGCGCTCGCGCGACGGGCACCGCCCCGCTGTTTTCCCTGCGCAGCCGACACAGCCGATGCAGCCGATGGCTCAGGGGTCGGACGTACCTGCTGCGAACTATGCTCCGGGTTTCCCCCAGGGGCAGGACGCCACTGCGCTTGCCGGTGCCCCCCAGCGTCGCTCCGATCGCTATATGCCCTCAGCTCCAGCAGATCCTGTTCCTGCTCCTGCGGATATTCCGACGCCCGCCCGGGGCATCCCCGCTGAGCAGGTCTCGACGGCCACGGCCCTCACGCACGAGGCCGATGTCTACCACGAGCACCCGACAACTGAGCTGGCACATAGCGAGTCGCGCGTCTCGGCCCCTGTGCCGGCGCCGCCCGCAGACCAAGATGATGCTCCTGCAACAATGCTGATCCCGAAGGTTCGGCATGGAGTCGCACCTGAGCCAGAACCCATCGTTGTTCCTCAGCCCGAACCAGAGCCGATCGTCATCCCCCAGCCCGAGCCGGAACCCATTGTCGTCCCGGAACCGGCCGTCGTCCCTGAGCCGGAACCCGTCGTCGTACCCAAGCCCGAGCCCGAACCGGAAACCATCGTTGTTCCCGAGCCCGAGCCCGAACCTGAGCCGGAACTCATCGTCCCTCCCGCACCCGAGCCCGAACCTGAGCCTACGCAGCAGGCCTCGTTTGATCCCGTGATCGATGCTGGTGAGCTCCCGACGGCCCAGATTCCTCGTGTACGCCGGGTGAATTCCTTCGATTGGTCTGCGACGACACGCGCCGAGACCGCACCTGTTGCCCCCGAACAGGCAGCCGCTCCCGCTGCCCCGGCCGCGCCGTACGTGCCGACAACGCCTCAGGTCACGCATACACAGGCGCCTCAGACGGCCGTGCCCCCGGCTCCGTTCGTACCGCAGACGCCGACCATGCCCCAGGCCCCCCAGGCCCCCCAGGCGTCCGTCGCCCCGCAGCCGTCCGTCACGCCCCAGGCGCCGGCGGTACCCGCCCAATTCCAGGAAGACTGGAACTCCGAATTCTCATGGAATGAGGAGGCACGCCGCGAACAGGAGGGCGAGTCGAAGCGCCGCAAGCGCTGGGGTTGGGGCAAGCGCCGCAAGCAGCGCGAGGACCACAACGACGCCATTGAGGCGGAGAACGAGGACCAGGCCTCGTCCGCGCGCATGCCGATGATCTCGGTCGACGCTCAGGACGACGACTGGAACGACTGGCAGAACTGGAACTCGAGGAGCTGATCGTGCGGGCGCGCTATCGGCGTCCCTCGGCCTCGGCTAGCTCGACGTAGCGCGTGATCTGCGCATCCAGATCATCTTCGTTGGATTCCCCCGTAGCACCCGCTGCGGGGGAATCCTCATCCTCCCCCTGCGCGTAACGCTCCATCAAAAGACGTTCGCGGTAGAGGTGATCCGCCGTCACGCCGATGGTGCGGATGAGGGACGCGTTGAGGCTCACGCCCACGATAATGCCGATGATCGGCACAATTTGGGCGATCTTCATGCCGACGAGACGCGCTCCGAGAGCCGCGAACAGGGAGTTGACCGACGCGGTGAGTGCATTGTTCCCGATGGTCTCCATCGATCCGCGCCTGGCGAGCTTACGCATCACCTTGTTGAGAAGGAGCATCGAGGTCTCTTTCTCGACGACGAAGGCGCTGCCCTCGTTCTCCGGAGATATCGCCTGGGACAAAACCATCGCGGCGAAAAGGTCTTCCGCGGGGTCCTCGGTGTCGTACCCGTAGTAGGCAGCCGTGTGAGAAACCAGGCGCGTCGCGGATGCTAGGAACGTCATAATGTCGAGTCCGATCGCGGCCGCCACCACGCCGACACCGGGGGCCGAGGCAACACCTAGTCCGGCAAGCACAGCGACCGATCCTCCCGACGCGACGATGCTGCTGATCGCTCCCTCGGCGGCCGCAACCCCGCAATAGCCCACCTTCAGGTGCGGCTTCACTGAGCGAATCTGCGCCAGGCTCAAGTGTCGGATGTCCTCGAGGCACTCGATATCACACTCAGCCCGACGGAAAGCCCTCACGATTCGCTCGCAGCTGATCGAAGACTCGGCGGCTGATGTCCCGAGCTCGACGAGCTTGAGGATCCCAGAGGCCACCGCACCAGTGACAGCCGCCCCGCCGGGCACCTTGCGGGCAAGAGAAACGGCCTTCGCGAGGGGCGCGAGCAGATACGAGCGAATACGCTGCGAGATGACACGAGGCCTGATGGGGCGAATCTGCGCGGCTTTCCATTCCTGGATTGCGTCCCACTGGGCGAGGTCGTCAGTGCTCATGCGCGCACGCATCTCGTCGATCGCGTCGTTCATCTCCTCCGTGCTTTCGCTCATGACCGTCCTCTGCGCACCATCAGGCAGTAGCGTTTTCGCATCCGCCACCAACGCCGAAGCCCTTCGCCTGAAAGAGGGACGCCACCTTACTACGCACGACTCTCAGCCTCGGTCAGTTCGAGGTAGCGAGCGACGTCCGCGTTGATATCCGTGCCCTGTGGGGAAACCACGAGGGCGCTTGAGGCCTCTCCGCTGTCGGCCACCCGCCCGTAACGCTCGGCGAGGAAACGTTCCCGGTAGAGGTGATCCGCCGTCTCCCCAATGGTGCGCATGAGCGCCGCGTTGAGCCCTGCGCTCACGACGATTCCGGCGACGGGAACGATCTGGGCGAGCTTGCGGCTGGCCAGACGAACGCCCATCGCTGAGAAGAGTGATTTCATGGCGCTCACGATCGCGCTTCCGCCGAGCGATTCGAGGGATCCCTTGCGCGCGAGGTCGCGCATCACCTGGCTGAAGGCGAGCATCGTCGCCTGCTTTTCGACGACGAAGTCACGCCCGCTGCCGGCCGGGTCGATCGCCTGGGAGAGCACCATCGTGGAAAAGAGGCGTTCTGAGGGATCCTCGGAGTCGTAGCCGTAGTAGGCAGCGGTGTGGGCGACGAGACGCGTGGCTGCTGCCAGGAAGGTCGTAATATCGACGGCCATCGCCGAGGCGGTGACGCCCACGCCGGGCGCCGACGCGACGCCCATGCCGAGCACAGCGGCGAGGGAGCCACCGGAGGCGAACACGCCGCTGACCGCCCCCTCCGCGGCTGCCGTACCCGAGTATGCGAGACTCAGGCGAGGCTTGACCGCGAGCACCTGGTCGAGAGGCAGAGAGCGGATGTCTCGCAGGCTTGTCACGTCGTGTCCGGCCGCGCGATAAGCCTTGAGGATGCGCGTGCGGCGCACCGAGGCCTCGGATGCGGAGGCAGCCAGCTCGACCAGTCCGAGGGCTGCGGATGACATGGTTCGCCTCAGCGCTTCCCCGCCGGGAACCTTGCGCGCAATGGACACTGCTTTGCCCACCGGTGCGAGGGCTGCCGACTTCATCTTCTGCGTGATAGCGCGGGGGCGTTTGTCGCTCAGCTGGGAGGCCTTCCACTGCTGGATTTCGTCCCACTGGGCGGCATCGGCCTCGCTCATACGCGCACGCAGGTCGTCGTTCACGCGGCCCTCATTCATGCCGGTCTGGTCCATCCTGTCAGCCTACACAGCGAGCGTTCCATCAGCGACACAGAGCCGACACGCGCCCTGTTATGCTTGTGATCAGGCAGTCACATTCGGCATCGTTTGAAGGAGATTCCGTGGATTCTCGCTCGTCGCTCATCGACCAGATTAATCTCCTGCACGAGGAGAAGGAACACCAAAAGATCATCGCGCTCATCGAGGGGCAGCCCCCGTCGGCGATGGATTACGAGCTGACGAGTCTGCTGGCGCGCGCCTACATCAACTACGCGCAGCCCTACATGGATTCTTTCCGCGATCACATCAAGCACGCGATCGAGCTGCTGCGCAGCGTCGAAGCTGAAGGCATGGCGGACCCGCGCTGGTACTACCGGATTGGCACGGCCCTGTACTGGCAGGACGAGGAGGAGAGCGCGCTGACGTACCTGGAGCAGTGCGTCGCCATGGATCCATCCAACGAGGACGCGCCGGAAATCATCGCCGAGTGCAAGGCCGCCATTTCGCGCCGCACCGTTGTACGTCCCCTCAACGTGCAACGGCTGATCGATTACTTCGACCGTAACGACTTCAACTACAGGGTGGAAGACCAGAGCCTGCACATGGGTATCGGGCGCGGCTACTTCATTTTTTCGATCGCGAACGATGGCACGGACCTGAGCATGTGGGCCGCGATCCCCGAGGACGTGTCGATGGAGCTTCGTCAGCGCCTCATTCAGGCGTGCAATGACTGGAACGGAGCGACCACGTGGCCGAAGGTCTACGTGGCGTCGCTGGACGACGGCCGTCAGCGCCTGTGCGCCGAGCAGTTCGTCACCGCCCGCTACGGGCTCACGGACGCGCAGGTATCGACCAGCATCGAGCGTTTCGTCGCGTCGGCCGAGGCCTTTTTCAAGGATCAGATCGAACGTATTCCCGCCCTGGGTGGGACCCAGGAGTAGCGCTCGTACGCACACGTTTCCCGGCCTCGTCGACGGGGACGAGGCCGGGGCGTGTGATGCGCTCACGCGCGCGGCACGTAGACGCTGAGGCCTCCGTCGCTCACGGTGCCGGTGAGGGTCCCATCATCCGCGACACGCACGCTCGGGTGGCCACCGATGACGCATTCCCATTCCTCGCCCACATGGCGCGTTCCAACGTAGAGCGTCTTGTCTGACGCCATACGGTCGGAGAGGATGACCGCGCATCCGGAGCCGGGAATCTCTTCCTTGCCTTCGCGGGCGAAACCGACCACGTCGGGATCGTCGAAAGCATTGTGCTGGCGTCCGACGGCCGCGCGGGCACGGATCCCCATGAGGATCGGCAGCTCGCGCACGGCGGGCAGGTCGTCAGAATCGGGAGAACCGAGGAGGTCACCCCAGAACACGCAGGGAACCCCAGCCTCGTGGAAGAGGATGAGGGCGTAAGCGGCCGCCTTGAACCAGGGGGCAACCGTTGAGGCCAGCGACTGGCCGGGCTGGGTGTCGTGGTACTCGACGAACGTGACGGACTGGTCGGGGTGGGACGCCGTCAGCGTGTTCTCCCACAGTCGGGACAAGTCGACGTTGCCGTCCGAAATCGACGCGTCGTGGAGGTGGTAGTGCAGGGGAACGTCGAAGAGCATGACGTCGGAGACCCTCGCCAGGTAGCTTTCGAGCTCACGCACGTCGCCGTTCCAGTATTCGCCGACGGCGGGCAGAAGGCGGCCCGTGGAGGTGCGCAGGTCGCTCAGCCAACGCGCGTAGAAGTCGGAACCCACGTGCTTGACGGCGTCCAGACGCAGCGCGTCCACGCCGGTCGTCTCGACGTACCAGCGACCCCAGCGGTCCAGCTCCTCGCTGACTCGGGGTTCGGTGACGTGCACATCGCAGCCCATGAGGTAGTCGAAGTTGCCGAACTCCGTGTCGACGGACTCGTTCCAGTGTTTGCCCTCGAAGAGCCACAGGCCGTTGCGCTTGGTGGCCTCGTCCCAGTCGACGCCGTGGAAGCACGTCCAGTCCCACGTGAAGTCCGAGTACGCGCCCGCGCGCCCCGGGAACGTGAAGCGGGTCCACGCCTCGATCATCTCGGGCTCGCCGATGGCCTCATGACGGTCCTGGGGGTTGATCGGGGTGGCTCGCACGGTCTCGGTCGCGTCGGCGCCCATGCGGTGGTTGAGGACGATGTCGGCGCACACGGCGATTCCCGCCTCATGCAGGGCCTCGATGGCGGCCAGGTATTCGTCCTTCGTCCCGTACTTCGTGGGCACGGAGCCACGCTGGTCAAACTCGCCCAGGTCGTACAGGTCGTAGACGCCGTAGCCGACGTCGTTGATGCCCTCGTGTCCCTTGTAGGCGGGTGGCAGCCAGATGATGGTGACACCCAGGTCCGCAATCGCTTGGGCGTGCTGGGCGAGGTAGCGCCAGTGGCTGGCGTCCGGCGCCATGTCCCAGGCGAAGGCCTGCAGGATCAGGGGGCCCGCCTCGGTCTGGGACGAGGCCAGGGCCGGTTTCGTCGTCTCATTCACCCGCATATGGTGGCAGGTTTTCCCTCTCCCGGGGCTGAAAAAGTAGGAAACAGTGGCCCGTTAAACTCTGCGCCGAGGCCTGTGCTTCGTTCGTGGTTAAGCGCATCCCCAGCCCCGGCCTCATCTCCGAGATGCTACTTATTCCAACCGAAGAGCCCCTTGACGCCGCTGGTGATGGCGGAGGCAGCGCTCGTCGCGCCATCGGCAATCGCGGAGGCAGCGCTCGTCGCGCCGTCGGCAACGACCTTTGTCGTGCTCTCCAGTGCCTGCTGGGCGCTATCCAGCACGCCCAGCCCCTGGTCCTCGGGGGTCGCGTCGCTGACCGACTGCTTCCAGACCGCAGCGTCGACTCCGGGAGGCGGCAGCTCGCGCAGGTGGCCCTTGAGGCGAGTGGACTGGGACTGGAGCGACACAAGGGTCATGCCACCCGACACGACGCCTCCAATGACGGGGATAACCTTGGAGACGCCCTGCGCGAAGCTCTTCTTCGTCACGTTAATACCGATGAAACGCAGGCAATGCTTCATCACCGGGTACCACGAGGTCTTCGTGAGAGCCTGCTTCGTCACCTGCTTCTGGAACGCGGGCATCGCGACCGAGCGGGCGAACGTCGTCAGCGACTGGGCCGCGCCACCGACGCCGAGCATGACGCCGAAGAACATCGCGAGGACACCGATTGTCTCGTCATCCACCTCATCCATGTCACTGAGGAGCTCACGCCAGCCGTAGAGGTACGCGAGCTTCTGCATGATCCGAAACGCGTGCACGTAGTACTGCATCAGGTCTGCGGGGACCGTTCCGAGCATCGCGAAGCCGCCGGGGATGCCCGCAGCGAAGGACATCGCCGCGGACTTGTTCGTCTCGAAGGAGATAGCTTGCTCAGCCAGCCTATCGAGATCGGCTAGCGGGACACCGGCGAACGCAGGGCTGGTGTCGATCGCCCTCCGAATCACCTCTTCGGGCACACCACGCTCACGCAGTTCCTGGCGCAGGAAGTCGTCGCGGTTGATGCGCACGCCGGGCACGCGCACGAGCTTCTTCAGGAATTCGACCGCATGCTGTTCAGCCTCGCTCCGTTGAGCTGCCGTCAACTCCCCACCGCTTGTTTCACGCTGGAGGTCTCGCCCATTCCCGACGTTTTCACCATGAGCACCCGGTTTGTTGAGGCTGCCCCACATGTCATTCCTTTACACTGCGTTGTGACCCCAACACGAGGCCTGGATACGCGACAACTATAGCCTACTTTTTCTGCGATTTGGCGCCCATGACACACCGTCATTATTCTCAGGTGCGCGGACGTCAGCGTCGGGCCTAGGCTGGTCTCATGTGGATCGTCGCGGCCTGCTTGTCTGCCTTGTTTGCGGGACTAACCTCGGTCCTGGCTAAGGCGGGCGTCGCGTCGACGAATTCGACCGTCGCGACGGCACTGCGAACGGTCGTCGTGGCCGTTGGCGCGTGGGGCATGGCTGTCCTCACCGGCACAGCCCCCGACGTCACCGTCATCGACGAGCGTTCGCTAGTGTTCCTGGTATTGTCAGGGCTGGCAACGGGGGCCTCGTGGCTGTGTTACTTCGCGGCACTGTCTCGGGGGGACGTATCCCGTGTCGCCCCCATCGATAAGCTGTCGACGGTCCTGGCGATCATCCTCGCGCTCATCCTGCTGGGTGAACCCGTGAGCGTGTGGGGCGGCATTGGAATCGTCGTCATCACGGTGGGGACGCTTCTCATGGTGGAGCCCTCCGACCTCTCAGGCCTGCCGCGTGCGCTGCGCGGGGGTGGCAGCTGGCTGACGTTCGCGCTCGCGTCCGCACTATTCGCGGCGCTGACGTCGATCCTCGGGAAGGTCGGCATTTCGGGTGTGGATCCGACGCTGGGGACGGCGGTGCGCACGCTGGTGGTGCTGGCGATGGCGTGGGTGATCGTGTGCATGCAGGGACGCCTTGGCGAGGTCCGGTCGATTCCCGGCCGGGAGCTGGCGTTTATCGTCGCGTCGGGCGCCGCGACGTGCGCGTCGTGGCTGGCGTACTATCACGCGCTAAAGGATGGGCCTGCATCGGTCGTGGTGCCCATCGACAAGCTGTCGATTCTCGTGACGGTCGCAGTGTCAGCAGAGGCGTTTCACGAGCGTTTCACGCGGCGCTACCTGCTGGGCCTGGCTCTCATGTGCGCGGGAACTGTCGCCATGGTGGTCGCGTAGCTTCGCACCTGCCCTGCGTTTTAGTGGCCTTGTTTTTCTTCCCAGGTGTCGGTGTTTGAGACGATGAGGTGGTTGAGGGGGAAGGGGCCTGTTGTTTCTTTGGTGGTGACTAGGCCGTTGATGGTTTGGGTTTCTCCGGTGAAGGGGTTGGTGGCTGTACCCGCCCAGGTGGTGGTCAGGGTGATGGTGCGGGTGGCGTTGGGGTAGGGGCCGTCGAAGCGTGAGCGCCAGCCGTTGGGTGGGGTGTAGTAGTGGCGGATGAGGGCGGGGTCGGTGTTGGGGTCCATGCCCTTCTCGTATGGCATTCCCTGGTAGACGGTGACGGTGTTCGAGGTGCCGTCACCCCAGTCCCATTCGTAGTTGGTGGCTTTCAGTGTGATGGTGATGTCGTGTCCCAGCAGATTGATCGTGTGGGTCTGTGTGGGGTGGGTGGCTGCCACGAGCGTGGGGACGTACTTGTTCGTGTATGAAGTACTCGTGGGGCGCTTATGCAAGCCAGCGCCATCGGCGTGAATGAGCGTGGCCGCGGCCAAGAGAATCTCGCGAGTCGTGGGAACACGTTGAGGATTGGCCTCCTCTCCATGTTCTGGCGGAGGGTAGGCACATATCGCGACACGTAAGTAGTCAGGAACATCCGGGTCTTGCGAGTCAGCAGCGCAGTGAGCCCAGTCGACGTAGTGATCAGCTTCAGCTGTGGGCGTTCTCGTATTGGACTGACGGATTGTGTCATCTCTAGCGTTCGTTTGAGGTGTCGAAGGAAGTGTTCCAGGTATGGATGTATACCCCCATGTTTCTTGGCCAATAGTTTTGATCTCACTGTTTCCGCTCCCTTCAACCAGTTGATCCCAACCGTGGGGAGTTTCTTCCCATCCATCCGCAGCTGCGGGTGAAAATGGCCAGAGGAGAAAATATATTGTTAAAAGTACCGAATACCTTGACCGGATCCCCGTATATTTAATGCTCATGAGATTCTGCTCTTCCCTGTGTTTCAACCCAGCGGTTGTCGCGCCAGGTCATAAACAATGAGATTGTTGATTGATATTCTTTTTTGCTTACGGTGATCCGTTTGCCGGAACACTTCGTACCATCAACAGCAGTAACGCTGAACTTGACTCCAATTGTGTTAGGCGGAACATCGGTACCATTAGGGGGTACAGGCTCAAGAACAAGGACATGATCAACTGTGAGTGAGTGACCATATGTCCAGCCATTGGCGTATTCACTATCAATCCGCTTAATTAGTGCTTGAGCAAATCCGCTATCAGGGTCGGAAACTGCAGCGATTTCTGAAGTATCTCCTGTGTTCCAGGCATAAGTTGCAACAGCCAGGTAGTGTTCTGCGGCTGCTTCTGCTCCTCGCTCGGTGTTTTCCTTCGCTTCGTCAGGCAACTCGGGTTTGGTGTAGGTGTCTGCAGCGTATTGGGCGGGGCGTACGAGGATGCCGTCGGGGCCGATCTGGTAGCCGCCCGACATCGCAGCCTCGCTCGACACTGATGGCGCGGGCGTGGGGTTCACGGCGGGGGCTGTGGCTGCGACGCTGGGTTTCTCGCCCCAGGCGTGCCACCAGCCTTCTGCGACGCCGTTGATGTAGACGGCGAAGACGGCTCCTGCGGTGAGGCATACGTAGACCACGCGCATCGTCCAATAGAACGGCTCGACGTGCAGCCAGGCCTGGGCGCGGGCATGGATCCCCGTGGGGCGCCGCGCTGTGGCCTCGGCCCGATAATCAGCCCACCGCTGGCACAGCGTGTACCTGCGCGGGGCGCACTCGCTGCGGAAGCGCTCCTCGTCCTCCTGGGTCACGGGACGCTCAGACAGCGGTGGAACCATCATGATCTATCAACCTCCACGGTGAGGTGCCCTGCGGCGCACCCCGTCGTTGGAGGCGCGCCCTACTGTTTCAGGGTACGCGCAGAACCAGCACGAAACACTAAGAATGCTGCGCAACCATCACGCACATCCTCCCATCCGCGTTCTCGAAACCGCACGTATGTGCACACCCCAGCCCAGGCCTCGTCGCGAGCCATGGATGATGACGAACAGAAGCCGCCGCGACGGTCATCGAGGACATCGACCGGGTGCAGAGGACGTCAACCTAGAGGAGCCGATCCAACGCTTCCCGAATCTGCTGTTCCTCCCCGGATCCGATCGTGGGCAGACGCAGGACGGGAACTCCATACGCGGACATGATCGAATCTTTGAGGCCGTCGCGCTTCTGCTGTTTCTGACTCATGCCGTGGAACGTCCACCCGTCTACCTCGATGGCAAGGAGAAGGCGCTTCGTCACACGCGAGTACACCCCGAAGTCGAGCGCGCTGTCCCGGAACACGAAAGCTCGCTGTTCCTCGTTCAAGCGACGCGTATTCGGCAACGCATCCCGCAGGAACACTTGGGTCTGATAGCCAAAGCGCGCATACCTGGGTTCTGCGAGCACGTCTCGCAGGCATTGTTCCGCAACATTTTCTGCGGGCGAGCGCCGACGATCAGCCCACTTAACCTGAGAATACCGCTCGAGTGACTCGCTATACGCGTTGTAGAGGACGTCGAAAATGGACACGATGTCCGACTGGATGACGGAGCTCGGATCGTACATCTCGATGTACTCGAGCAAGGCTCTCATGTTTCGGCTGAGCCGGACTCCGCCATGCGTGGTCACGACGACGAAGCGGTCTTTGGCTCGCGACACAATCACGTTTGTCAGGGCATCCGCGTCGTAGAAATCTTGCGCGGCCGAGCGGTCGTTGGCGTTGAGGACTGTAGACAGAATGATCGTGCCCGCACCGCGCCCCTGAAATTTGTGCGCGGTCTCCACCAGCCATCGGGGATGAGCCCCATCGCCGAGGTCGCTACGAATCCGCTTGCTCATATTCGTTGCCTGTGCCCGAAACGGAGTCACGACGCCCACCACGAAGTCGCCCGACTCGTCTGTCCCCTCGAGCTCGACGCCGTCCCGGATGCTGCGCACATCCTCAAGGTCGGTGACGATGTCGATTTCCCGCTGCGAGAAGAAGCCACTGCCACGCGATGGGCGTCGCGCGTGGTTTCCGGGCGCTGCATAGATGATCGCGAGCGGATCGGGTGCATCGTCGGCAGGGACGCGCATCGGAATAAGCTGACCGCCGTAGTACATACGGTTGCAGAACTCGATGATCGCGGGATGACACCGGTAATGTTCCTTGAGCAGAGTGCTCGGCACCTGCGCCGACTCCGGCATTATTTTGATGGAGTCGAGCAGCGAGAGCGAACGGACGTCGAAGCGCGGCGTGGGCGGATCCTGCTTGCTCTCATCCCATCCCTGGAAGATCGGGCCGAGCTGCTTGTCGTCACCAACGATGACAGCGTTACGGGCCTTGCTCAGTGCCGCCATACCCTGGGGGAGCAGCACCTGAGAGGACTCGTCGATGATGATCCAGTCGAGCAGCACTTCCTCCGCCAGGTTGTTCCGGATCGAAAAACACGTGGATGCCACAACGGGGTAGGTGCGCAGGAGGATATCCGTCTGCCGCTTGAGCCGCTCGGTTGGGCTGAGGCGGCTCGGACGCTCGCGCCTGAATCGGCTGAGCAAGGCGGCATCCAACGCTTCGCGTGAGTGGCGGCGATACTGCGCGCTCACTTCGACGAGGCCGTGGCGGGCAGCGCGGGCCTCGGCTTGCTCGATGCGGTCGGATAGTTCTTGCTCGTTGGCCCGGTAGAAGGCGAGCTGGAGCGCCGACTGGACGTGCGGGTCTCCCAGGTCAACGCCCTTTAAGGAGCCGTAAACGAAGTAGCGACGCACCCGCTCGATGAAGCCCCGAGGACCACGCCCCACCCTCGGCGCGCAGCGAGCGAGGGCAAGCAGGTCACCGATGACCCCAGAGCTGCGCCTCGAGATAGCCAGATGAGAGATATCCGCAATCGGGCGGCGACTCTCCTGTACCTTTTCCTCAAAAAGACGCCGCTCACGCTGAGCCGCCGTCAGCTGCGCGCGGATCTTCGGAATGTCTCGAGCATCCTCCCATAAAGCGACGAGGCGATCTTCTTCGACCCGCAGCGCAGTCTCGTCGGCTCCGGCAGGCGCATCCGACGACGCAGCGGACGCCTTGCGAGCCCACGCTTCGCGCCTCTGTTCAAGGACACCCTCACGCTCGTGGAATTCCTTGACGCGCTTCGTTTTCCCGAGGTTCGCGACGAGGAAGCCGTAGCCTTCCTCCGTCAGCTTGTCGACGACGTTGTCGACCGCAGAGTTCGCCCCCGCGACGACGCCGACGGTCTTGCCTTGCGCGATCAGGGAGGCGATGAGATTGAGGATCGTCTGCGTTTTACCCGTACCGGGAGGCCCGTCGATGATGGACAGTTGGTGTGTGAGCGCGGCTCGAATCGCGTTGCGCTGATCGATATTGGAGGGGAAGGGCATGATCAGTCGATCGCTCGCGCCCGTCTTCGTGGAGGACGTACCGGCGAGGAACGCTTCCAGGGCGGAACGACGCGGCGCCTGAGGGAGCCATTCCCACACGTTCGCGAGGATCGCCTCGGGCAGCATCTTCTCACCGCTCACCCAGCGGGGATAGTGGGCTGTCGGGTTGAGCGTCGCCCCAGCTCGTCGAGCCTGCGCGCGTACTTCCTCGCGGACGTAGTTGAGGGTGGCGGCGTTTTGCCGATCCTCCGCTGTCGCGTACCTTACCCGTACTTCGTCGTGCCCGTAGCGATGGAGTTTAAGCGTGCCGTCAGCCGTGCGGTACGCGAGCGTGTAGCGAGGATCGCGCGGGTGACCGGAGCGGCGGAGCGTCCAGATGATTTCGACGTTGTTCCGGCGCTGGCCACCGATCCAAACCTCGTCGAGTGCGTCGACTGTTCGACGCTCAACCTGGTCGTAGAGGCGCGCCCTCTCCTCGCCGTATGGAAACACTTTGCTGCTGGTGGTGTAAGTGACGACGATGCGCTTCCCATCGCGGCGTGCCTTCGCGATTTTCCAGGTCTCGTCCTGCCAGGTCAGCGTTTTTTTATCGCGAATCAGTACGTGCATCGTGCGCGGATCGACGGGCTCCATGCCACTCCCCCTTGAGTTTTACACCCAGGATAGGCGACTTATCAGACCGGCGGTAGGTTGTTGAACACACACGCTGCACCGGGTCGGACGCAGATGTGCATTGCCCGCTTTAGAGTGCAGGTATGGGTATGTCGCTTGTATTTCTCCTCGTTGGTCTAGTGGTTGGCGCGCTCCTCGGGTACGTGGGCGCGGTGGCGCGCCGGGCGTCGACGCCTGACCAGGCAGGCACGCTGCGCGCGGAGGTTGCCCGCTGGCAGGCGCGCGCAGAAGAGCTCTCCCGGCGGGTCGATTCTGCCGAGGCCCGCTCACAGGGTGAAGCTTCCGTCTTGCAGGCGCTCGCACCGGTGCGCGCGCAGCTGGAGCAGATGACGCATCGGGTTGATCAAATGGAGCAGATTCGCGCGCGTCAGCACGGCGCCCTCGCCGAGCAGCTGCGCGAGTCCGCGAGGCGCGAGGTCGAGCTGGCGCGCACGACCGCCTCCCTGGAGGGAGCTCTGCGGTCGCGTAGCGCACGCGGCACGTGGGGCGAGGTCGAGCTCGCCCGCATCCTGGAGGCTTCCGGCATGATGCCGCACGTGGACTTCGCGGAGCAGCGTTCGATTGGCTCGCTCACTCAGGGACGAGGCCGGGGCGCAGTTTCATCGTCGGGCGACCTCGGCCGTCCCGACGTCACGATTCACCTGCCCGGGCAGGGGTTCCTCGCGCTCGACGCGAAGGCACCCATGGACGCGTACCTGCGGGCGTGCGCCATTGAAGAGAGCGGAGAAGACGCCGAATCTCGACGCCGCGCCGAGCTGTCGGCACATGCAAAGGCGCTGCGCTCTCACGTCGAGGCGCTGGCTGGACGCGACTATGCGCAGTCGCTTGGCGCGTCACCCGAGCTGGTCATCTTGTTTGTCCCATCCGAGGCCGCACTGTCGGCGGCACTGCGCACTGATGCATCGCTCCTGGACGACGCGATGGCCCGAGGCGTGGCCCTATGCTCCCCCATCACCCTACTGGCGGTCGCACGCACGTGCGCCACCGCGTGGGCGCGGACGTCCATCAACGAACAGGCGGACCAGGTCATCGCGCTCGGCCGCGAACTGTACGAGCGCCTCGGCGTCGTCGCTGGGCACATGGAAAACCTGGGCAAGCACCTGGCCAAGACCGTGGACTTCTACAACAAGACCGTGTCGTCCATGGAAAGCCGCCTCCTGGCCAGCGCACGGTCTGTGAGCGCACTTGAGGAGGCCTCGAAAAAGACCATGACGGTCACGCCCATCGACCCGGATGCCGCCCAGGTTCGCTCCTTCACGAAGCCGGAGTTGACGGACCAGTAAGCGTGTCGGCGATCCCATCCAGCTGCGCGCGGATCTCCTCGAAAGGCCTGTCCAGGTCGAGCGTCGTCGCGCCGATTCGGTTGCCACTCATGCGATAGCTGAAGTCAGGCTGGACGTCCTCGTCGGTCGTGGCGTAGAGGAGCATGCCCGACACCTCAACGCTCTCCCCCGCGCGCTCGAAGGCAATCTGTTTGTTCTTCACGTACGCGAAGATCTGGTAGAGGTTCCCCGAATGCACGGTCCTCTTGTTGAAGTTGCTCTGCATCGTGGACGCGTAGTACTTCGCGTCAATGATGAGCACTCGGCCGCGAGCGCCCAACGTGATATCACTGCGCATGGCAGGCAGGCCCTCCGAGGCCTCGTCGTCCAGTGCCCAATCGATGAAGGACGCGCTGGCGCTCAACTGCGGGTGCTCTCTGCGGTAATACTCGAGGATGAACTTCTCGTAGAGGCGGCTCATGCGCTGCTCGTCCAAAAAATCCATCATGCGCGTGGTGCCGTCACTCTGGGTTTGGAGCAGTCCCTTCACGACGAGCCAGCACACCGCCATCAGCATTCGGTACGTGCGGTTGTTGCGGTCGTAGCGCATGTTCCAGTCGACCGTACGCAGATCGATCTCGCGAACGTCCGCGAAAAACACCATGAGCTTTTTCAGGCTCTTTTTGCGCGCCTTCGAGATATCCGAACGCACCAGCAGCGCGACCGTCGCCTTGATGGTGCGATTCATCGTCGTGTCGACGCTGAACTCGTCGTAGGAGCACACCAGCTGGCGGCGCCAAATCGCCTGCGATTTCACGGATTCGGTGACCTCGATTTTGCCGCGCAGGGAGGAGCGCGCCTCGGTTCGGCTGACGTATTCCTGCCCGAGGCCTCGTTTGAGTTGCAGGGACACGCCTCGCTCGAGGATCGCGGCGCATAGCTCGGCCGCGTTGTCGAAGTCCTCCGTGGCCACGGAACGGTAGCCCTGCTCGGTGAGCGCCGAGAAGGCGTAGGCGAGCATGTGGAAGAGGTTGCGGACGCGAATCACCGCAGCGACCTGCGCAGCCTGTCGGTCCACTCGCGGACCTTGCCGGGTTCGTCGAACCAGTATTCCCTGAGCATCGGGATGAGCTCGTAGTCCACGATCGAGGCCAGGGCAGCATCCGTACAGGAGTCGGCTTCCATGTTGCAGAAGTAGCTGTGCCCGATGCAGAAACCGTCGCCGAGAGACTCGTCCTCGGCGATCGCACGGTTGAGGGATTCCACCTCGCGCACGAGCGCCTCGAACCTCGGATTATCGAGCCCGGCGAGGTAGTCGCGAAAGCCCGCGGAGTCGAAGGCGGGGCGCAGCTCCACGAAGGCGAAGCGCCGACGCAGCGCGTAGTCAAGCATGGCGAGGCTGCGGTCCGCCGTGTTCATCATGCCGATGATATGGACGTTAGCGGGAACGCAGAACAGTTCGCGGGAGTAGAGGAGTTGGAGCTTGTCCCCTCGCTTATCGCTCTCGATGAGCATGAACAGTTCGCCGAAAATCTTGGAGAGGTTGCCGCGGTTGATCTCGTCGATGATGAAGAAGTACTCGTTGTCCTCATCGTCTGCGGCCTTCTTACAGAAGGAGTAGAAGGCTCCCTTGACAAGCTCGAATCCCGCGCCGGACGGCCTATACCCCTCGATAAAGTCCTCGTAGGAATAGCTCTGATGGAACTGCACCAGCATGACGCGCGCGGTATCCTTAACGCCCATCATCGAGTAGGCGAGGCGCTTGGCGGCGTAGGTCTTACCCACGCCAGGCGCGCCCTGCATGATGATGTTCTTCTTAGCGCGCAGCAGCCCCACGATCGCGTCGTAGCGCTCCTCGTTCATGTAAACCTCGTCAAGGAATTGCCGGGCGGAATACTCCGTCAAGGGCATCGGCATTTCCTCGCAATCGAGCACGTCCTCATCGTCCTCAAAATAGGCCTCAAGACGCGCAAGCAGATCGGGATAGTCAGTAATTTCGGTGAGAGTCTTCATGGCGAACTGTTGATCGCTTCGCCAACTTCCCTGACGCTCCCACGAGACCTCACGCAGGTGCGGATACTCCCCGCCATCCGGGTCATAGACGTAGTTCCCCGTGACGACGCCGCGGCCGATAATCTCCTTGAGGCCTCGTTTGACGAAGACGACATCGCCCGGCTTGATCTCGTTGGCGAACTGCCAGACGGCTCGGGCCGAATTCGTCTGTGACGTATTATCGTCGCGAGTTTCGAGCAGCCGTTGGCGCATCTCCTCCTTGGTGGCATACTCCCTCAGATCACCGAGCTGATACCACCCCAGCCCCATAACGCCACGCGCGTAGAACTCGTCCCACATGCAGGCTCCCCGGCCGGGGGCGTAGAGCCAGTACCGCACGGTCTGCACGCCGTCATCGCCAAGAGCCGTCGCCTGCATCATTGCCTCCTTGGGAAGCGCAGCCATGAGTACTGACTATCCGTCGTCATGACCACACCCTACCACTCAGGTGATCGACGACACTCCCCATACTTCCACTTCCACAAACCCAACAGCAAAGCCGGACCACGCCCTCGCGCGATCCGGCCGCAGCCTCGTCAGAGTTCTCCTACCTCACTCAAAGTCTGCCAACACGCCCACGTCGCGTGCAGCCTGTCGCAGGCGCTTATCACGAGTCCACAGCGCCACACCGGGGGTTACGACAGCACTTGCCAGGAGTGCCACGTCGACCGCGCTGAGTCCTCTACCCCACAGCCTCCGTTCCTCGACGAGGTGCCGCACGCCTTGGTCGTCGACGTTGCGAACGATCATGAGGCGCTCAAGCGCTTTCAAAAAGATCGAGCGATCCTTGAGATTTCCCAACGCAAGTTCAGTGATGACACTCTGATGCACGCAGACCTGGTCTCTCTCGAGTAGATCAACCAGAACCGGCTCAGCGTTTCGCAGGTGATCGATCCAGATGCTCGTGTCAACGAGGACCCTCATGCGCGCTCTCGACTCCGAGGCGCAGCCTCCGCCGCCGGATCACTGCCGCCGAGCGCGGCGAGCTGCCGTCCAGTCTCAATGCGGACGAGGAGCTCAACCGCGTCCCTAATCAAAGCGGATCGCTCGCTGACCCCGGTCAACTCCTCAGCGCGCGCAAGCAGGTCATCATCGAGTGTCACTGTGGTTCTCATGGCTACCTCCAATCCCAGGATAGCACCATACACATCATCATTTGATGCAATAGATGATGCAGTACCTCTCTCTCGCTCAGCTCACATAACAACAAAGCCGGGCCACGCCCTCGCTCGACCCGGCCACTGCCTCGTCAGTCTGAGGCGTTTTAGGCGACTTCCACCATCGCAAGCGGAACGATTCCACTCAACGTATCCCCTAGCGCATCTTCGGCACGGTCGAGCTCGTAGCGCATCTGCAGGTTCATCCAGAACCCGGGGTCGTACCGAAGTAACGAGAGAGCCGCATCGCGGTATCGGCTGTAATTCCCCGCTTTCCATGGACGATTTCATTGATACGACGGGGCGGAACACCGATAGCGACGGCGAGCTTGTGCTGCGCGATTCCGAAGCCCTCGATGAAGTCTTCCATGAGGACTTCACCCGGGTGAATCGGTGCAATTTTAGTGGTAGTCAACGATCTCAACCCCTTCTGGACCAGCGTCGCCCAGGCCGCCACCCATCATGAACGTGTTCGGAGAGATACCGCCACTGAACAGCACCCCCTGTGGTTCTCTACGCCCCAGTGCTACCATCCTACTAACCGCGTCGGGCTTGGACCGGCGCACTCTACTACGGGGATCCTCGCCATCACGGCGAGGATCCGGGCTATAGGCGCAAACGTGGTGCTTTAGGCGGCGTGTTGTGGGTCTAGTGGGCG
>ERZ772968.257-NODE-257-length-26525-cov-3.305176_pt1 | contig 26525 bp, 22 predicted proteins | sample MGYA00580674_ERZ772968 | MGnify/ENA primary metagenome ERZ772968 (study PRJEB29015, sample SAMEA2737940) | human oral metagenome | biome: human oral; feature: human-associated habitat; material: dental | place: China | collected 2138 ...
TCCTTGATGCCCTGGGAAGCAGCTTCGGTCACTTTTATCAGCCGAAAATCACATCGTCCGTGAAGGATCTTTTGGACGTGACCATGCTTGACGCTTCCAATGTAGATTTTTATAACTCTCGTGAGGATCCTCGAGTGGTCGCTCCCGTGCCACTGCCCCGACGGGTGCTCCTGTGCCGGGTGACGCCAAAACAGCAGCTGGGGGACAAAGGCTCAGACTACAATGAACAGCTCGCGCAGCTTAAATACATCATTTTCTTTGGACCGGTAGCCAAAATAAAAACGGACTCGGATAGGGAAAAGATCGTAGAGCGATCGGAGACCACCGAGATGAACGTTCTGGTGCGCCCCACCGACCAGGGAGGCAAGGGCGGGGACAACGGCGGCGGAAGCTGCGATGCGCTGGCCCTGGGGGCGGCTGCGCTTCTGGTGCCGGGACTGTCCCTCCTCCGCAGGGGAAAGACACAGGCTAAGAGGTAAAACGCAATACGGTATGATATGCAAAAAGGCCCGGACGAGCATGCCCTCGTCCGGGCTCATGTTTATGAGGGGGCGAATAACGGGACCGTAAAGGTGCGGCGGAACCGTGTTAAAACAGGTACCGGATCGCCCAGAAAAAGCCCGCCAGGGCCAACCCCAGGAACAGAAGGAAGATCAGGTTATCGAAGAAGCCGATCCGTCTTCGTCTGTCGTTCGCCATGAGCCGTGTCCGAAGGCGCAGGTCCTTGGTCAGGGTCAGGAGGCCGCGCATCTCCTCGTTGATGGTAAGGTAGACGTAGGTCTTGTCCTTGCGCCGATCGATGGATTCGACGGGGAATATGCTGGACTGCTTCGTGGCCTGCAGAAACTGCTGGACCAGGCCTCCAGCCCCCACGGTGCTTTGAATCCGCACCTCCAGGACATCCCCGGGGACGAGGTCTGCAAGGGGCTTGCCGTGGATGGGGTCGACGAGAGGCAGGCATTGGACGAGGATCCCCGAGAACGATTTGGGGCCTTCCTCGGCAGTCGTTTCCTCGGAAGATCCTCCCCTTCCCTCGGGGGCCTCCAGGAGCCCGGCCTCGATAAGTTCAGCCCTGCCCGGACGCTCGACATCGCAGGATACGTCCAAAAGGTAATGGCTCACGCGTTCGTAGCCCTTGCGGATCGCCTCCGAAATTCGGGACAGGATTCGCTCGGCGTCCTGAGGTCCCGCCCGATAGAGCTCCGCCCGATCCGCTGTGGACAGAAGTTCCGGAATCAGGGGGGCCAGTTTGTCCCCCCAGGTCCTGTCGTAGGGCCCGATGCGGGACGAAAGCCTGTTGAAGGTCCTCCAGCCCTGCGAGGGGCTGAGGTCGGCGAGGGAGTCCGCATGGGTCACCCAAAAAGCCTGAAAGAGAGTCTTGCCCGTCGTTCCCTCGAAGATCAGACAAAACGCCCCGCACAGGTCCCCCACCTGTTTCGACGTGATGAAGGTGCATTTCAGGGCGACGTAGCCCTCGGACGCCTCCTCTGCAGGGGACTCCCTGCCCGTTTCGGCGGCGGTCACCTCATCGGTCTCGGGGGAAACGGTGTTCGGGCTGACTCCGTTCGGCGGCAAAACTGAGGACATGGCATCGGCTCCTTTTCATCGTTGCCCCTGACTGCGGCGGTCCCGCGCAGGAGGGGCGCTCTCCCTCACTTAACGGAAAAACTTTTTGCGCTCCAGGACTTTCCGCGCTTCATCTCCCCGGAGACCAACTCAAGGTAGCGGCCGAAGCAGGAAGGGCATCGCTTTGTCGCGGCGTTCGCGTCCTCCTCGAATTCCTTTTTGCACTGGATGCATCGAAACTTTGCCATACGAGATCTCCTCCCCAATAGTCGCAATTGTGAGACTGCCGCGGAACACCCTCCGCCCGAGGTTTGCCGTAAACCCACGGCCGGAGGCGACGTTCGCCTCCTCCATATCATATCATAGGGAAAATACCATTCAGGAAAAATGCTGTTCAGGAAAAATGCCATTCCGGATCAACGGCATTCCGATCGTTTTCGCGGCGATGCCCGGAACTCCAGCCGGGGAAAAGTGAGGACGCCGCCGGTTGAGGACGATCAGAACGGACCGATGCGGAGAGGGGAGGGCTCGTCCTTCAGGGCCTCGGACATCTCCTCGAGGGACTTTCCCGTCAGCGGGTGGTTCCAGCCGGGCAGGATCTGAATGAGCGGCGTCAGCACGAAGGACCTCTCGGACAGGTGAAGGTGGGGGATCCTCAGGGCGGGGCTCTCGTAAATGCGGTCCCCGATCAGCAGAATGTCGATGTCGATCAGGCGCGCGCCCCAGCGGATCGTCTCCTTACGTCCCATCCGTCTTTCGATGGCCTTCAGGGGGGCCAGAAGCGCCTCGGGGTCCGACTCCCCGTCGATATCCAGGCAGAGACAGGCGTTGAGAAAATGCGGCTGGTCGGTCACACCCCAGGGCTCCGTCTCGAAGACCTCGCTGGCACGAAGGATGGGCCCGATATCCTCCTCGATGGCCCGTGCCGCCTGGCGAAGGTTTCCGAGGCGGTTCCCGAGGTTCGTGCCGAGGCCGAGGGCTAAGACCGCCATGGGGCGACTTCTCGTATGGCCCGGGCCATGAGCATTGCCTGATGATTCTGCTCGACGTCATGGACGCGCAGGATCTGTGCCCGTCCCTCCAGCAGGGCCGATATGGCCGTGGTCCCCTGAAGACGGCCGGCCGCATCCGCGGCGCGGGTCACGGCGCCCGTGAAGCCCTTGCGGGAGTGGCCGATCAGGAGGGGGCGGCCGAGGGAACGGAAGCTCTCCAGCTCCTTCAGGATCAGCAGGTTGTCCTCGCCGCGCTTGCCGAAGCCCAGCCCCGGATCCAGGATGATGCGGTCCCGGCTCATGCCCGCAAGCTCCGCCTCGTGTATCTTCTCCTGAAAATAAAGCTGGATCTCGGTCAGCAGGTCGTCGTAGGAGGGGGAGTCCTGCATGGTCGCCGGGGTCCCCTGGATGTGGGAGAGCACGTAGGGCAGTCCCGTCTGGGCGGCGCAGGGCAGCATGGACCCGTCCAGATCGAATCCCCCGACGTCGTTGATAATGTCCGCCCCGGCGTCGGCCGCGGCCAAAGCCACGTTGCCCTTGTAGGTGTCCACGGACAGGACGGCCTCGGGAAAGGCCCGGCGGACCGCCGAGAGCCGGGGCAGCAGGCGCTCGAGCTCCTCGGACTCGGGGGTGGGCGCGGAGCCGGGACGGGTCGACTCCGCACCGAGATCCAGGATGTCGGCGCCGGCGCTCAGCATGGCCTCCGCGCGATGCAGCAGCTCCGCCTCGTCCGCGATGCGGCTGGGCGCATGGAAGGAGTCCGGGGTGAGGTTCAGGATGCCCATGATCCTCGTCGTCCGGTTCAGGGTCAGCGTGCGCCCTCCGGGCAGAGGAAGCGTCCATTCGACGATGTCGTCGTTTTGCAGCGACTCGGCAAGCGCCGTTCTCAGCGACTTCAGGCCCCAGCAGTCCATGGATCGGAGCTTCTGGAGGAGGGCAGCGATCTGTCCGTCCGTCCCCATCATGAGGATGTCGCTGAGCTCCGTCCTGCCGTCGATGACGTGGCGCGCGACGATTGCGTCCCCCCCTCGCGCCAGAAGCTCCTGCTTGACGAACGCCGCCGCACGGTAGTCCACCCGAGGGGCAAAGAGATGACGGACCCTTCGCTTGGGCTGAAAATAACGCAGAGAGCGCGGATCGGCGCCGATATGCCGGGCTATCGTCTCCAGGTCTCGGGACCTGGAGGCCGAGAGCGGATAGACGACCTGAACGGAAGCTGCAAGATTATCCATGGCGGTCCTCCCCGATGAGCGAATGACTGAGCGAATGAATGAGGCGAAAACGACTTCCATGCCCCTCTCGTGCCCTGAGACAGGCGGACGAAAAGGGCATGGAAGTCCCTGCTCGGAATGGCCTACTTCGACTTCAGCTGGTCGTAGACCTCCAAAACGATCCCGCCGTAGGATGCGGCGGGCCCGCCGCCCATGAGGATGGCCACCTCTAAAGCCTCCGTCACCTCCTCGCGGGTGACGCCCGCATCGATGGCGTTCTGTGCGTGCGTCATGATGCAGGGCATGCAGCGGGTAGCCTGAGCGAGCATCAGGGCGATCAGCTCCTTGGTCTTCAGCGTCAACACACCCTCCTTGAGGGCGGAATCCTTGAGGGAACCCAAAGCCTTCATCGCCTCGGGAGCCGCCTCGGCCAATTTGCCGCGTCGGACCTTTACCTCTCGAAAATCGGTCTTGACGTCCATCGTATCGAAAACCTCCAATTAATAATGATTAGATGCCGTAACGCAACTTGACAATAACCCGACCGCGGCCCTTTGTCAACGATGGATTCGCGGAGGCGTCGGAAACGCAAAAGGGCGGTCCTCCTGGGAAGACCGCCCTCCATGTTTGGGGTTCGGCGTAGGCGCCGGCCGACGGATGTCAGCTGGCCTGAATCCAGACGGCTGCGGCCTCGTTGAGCGACAGGTCCACCGTGTGCCTCTTCACCTGCACGGTGTATTCGCCATCCTTGACCTGAAGCAGGGTGACGTTGGTCCCGGAGGCCAGCCCGGAGTCCAGGAGCTTCTTGCGCAGCGGCTCATCGGCCGTGATGCGGATGATCTGCCCCTTGACCCCCTCCGGCGAAAGGGTCAGGGGGAGCGGCAGGAGGATCGGCTTCTCAAAGGCGGTGAAGGCCTCGTCCACCCAGGGGGCCCGCTCCGCGCGGGCGCGCCGGAAATATTCGAGCAGGGCGTAGAGCCGCTCCTCGGTCACGGCGTCGACATAATGCTCCATGCAGCAGGCCATCTCGGAGGACTTCTCCCGGTCCAGGCCCAGGAGCTCATGGAAGAAGGCCCTCAGGCCCTCGTGCCGGCGGAACACGACCAGCCCCTTACGGCGCCCGCTGTCCGTCAGATGCAGCGCCCCGTACCGTTCGTGATTCAGAAAACCCTGGTCGACGAGTTTCTGGACGGTGGCCGTGACCGTCCCCTTCGTGATCTTCAGACGCTCCGCCAAGTCCGTCACGGTCACAGTGCGTCCGGTACTCTCCAGAAGAAACAGTTCCTCCAGGTAATCCTCTATACGAGCCGTAATCATGGCGTCCTCCTCGGCGATCTGAATGTCTGACGCGGATGCTTTCGAAACGATATGAGGTCTTGTTCGTGGGCAGTACAATGTTATCCTAGGGCCGGTCGAGGCGTTTGTCAAGAAACGGGGAGGACGAAATGCGATTCTCCGTAATTTTCTATACTTTTGTCTGGGCATGAGGTGCCGCCGACGGGGGGGATGAAGATGAGCGGGAGGGAGAACGGAAAGGGCAGCGGGTGGCGTTTTTTTCCCGCGGGGTCGCTGCTGGCGTGCCTGCTGTGTCTGGCCGTGTCCTGTGGCGCGGGCGCTGCGGAGTCGACTCGGGACATCGCCGCACGCTTCGCGAAGGAGCGCCCCGCGGCGTGGGGGATGGACCTCCCCGGAATCCTGCGCCGGGTTCCCGTGGAGGTCCGGGTCGTGGCCCTGACGTTCGACGCCTGCGGCGGGGCGAGGCGGGGCCGTGACGATTATGACCGGAGGCTGATCGCCTTTCTGGAGTCGGAGGGGATCCCCGCGACGCTCTTCCTCAACCTGCGGTGGATTCGCGCTCATCCGAGGACGGCCAAGGCCCTCGCGGGCAACCCGCTCTTCGAGATCGGCAACCACGGAGCGGAGCACCGTCCCCTGTCGGTCTCGGGCCGCCGGGCCTATGGAATCCAAGGGACGGCGAGCGCTGCGGAGGCCGTGGAGGAGGTGGAGGCCAACGTCGGCCCCATCATGGCCATGACGGGCCGTCGGCCGCTTTTCTTTCGATCGGGAACCGCGCACTACGACGACGTGGCCCTGCGCATCCTGGAGGCGCTGGGCTGTCGGGCCGCAGGGTTCAGCGTGAACGGGGACGAGGGCGGGACGCTGTCCGCGGGGGCGGTGAGGCGCAGGCTGCTCTCCGTCCGGCCGGGGGACATCGTCCTGTGCCACATGAACCGCCCCGTATCCGGGACGGCCGAGGGAATACGGCAGGCCGTCCCGGAACTGCTGCGCCGCGGCTTCCGGTTCGTCACCCTGGAGGAGCTGCTGTCGCTGGAGCGCGGTCGATCGCCCGGATCGCCGCACCGTTAAAATTTCAGCAAACCGTTCTCGTCGAATTGAAAATCCGGCTCCCATGCCACTTCCCAACAATAGCCGTCGGGGTCGGAAAAATATGCGTGATAACCGCCCCAGAAAACATCCTGCGGTTCCTTCACGACGGTTCCTCCCGCATTTTCGACCAACTCGATGGTTTTATCGACGTCCTTCTTCTCCGCTACGTTGTATGCCAGGGTAATGCCGCAAAATCCGTTTCCTGTTGGGAGTGGACTATCCCCGCCGATGTCCTTTGCCAAGAGGTCCAGGGGATACAATTCAAATTTCGTCCCCGGCGTATCGAAAAAGCATACGGGCGGATTGTCCTCCCTGCAGTCCGTTTTGAATCCCAGACCGTCCCGGTAAAATTTCATCGATCTCTCCATGTTTCTGACGCCCAGGCAGATGCAGGTGATCTTGTTCATCTTGTTTCAGCCTCCGCTATTCTCTCCTAAAGGTGCGCGTCGAACCAATCGCAGATCTCCCGCAGGCGCGCCAGCCTGTTCGCGGGCTTGCCGGAGCGGCTGAGCTCGTGGTTCTCGCCCCTGAAGACGCACATTCTGGCCTCCACGCCCAGGACCTTCAGGGCGGTGAACATCTGAAAGCCCTGATTCAGCTCGCAGCGGAAGTCCTCGGTCGAATGGATGAAGAGGGTGGGGGTCCGGGCCCGGTCGGCATACCGCACGGGCGACTCCGCCCACGCGGCCTCAGGGTTGCTCCAAGGCGTTCCCAGATGCTGGTCCTCGACGTAGTAGTAGCCGATGTCGCAGCCCCCGAACTTGGAGACCCAGTTGGCGATGCCCCTCTGGGAGACGGCCGCCTTGAAGCGGTTCGTCCGGGTGATGATCCAGTTCGTCATGTAGCCGCCGTAGGAGCCGCCGGTCACCCCCAGACGCTCGGGATCGATGAACTTCAGATTCTTGACGCACCAGTCCGTGAAGGCCATCAGGTCCCGGTAATCGGCGTCCCCATAGCGTCCGCGGATGTCCTCGAACGCGCTGCCCCGCCCATCGCCGCCCCGGGGGTTGCAGTAGATGACGGCGTAGCCCCGTGCGGCCCAGCACTGCATCTCGTGGTGGTACACGTCTCCGAAGGCGGCCTTGGGTCCGCCGTGGATGTGCAGGATCGTGGGGTACCTCTCCCCCTCGCGGAAGTTGACGGGGCGCATGTACCATCCGTCCAGGACCCATCCGTCGCCGCCCTCCACGGAGACGTGGATGGGCTGCGACAGGCTCAGCTCCTCGAAGAGCGGCCGGTTGAAGGCGGTGATGCGCCTCTCGGCGCCCCCCTCCAGGACGTGAAGCTCGGGGAGGTTCAGCCCCTCGTAGGCGACGTAGGCGATGCGGCGGTCCGATACCGCGTAGTCGATGACGGCGGAGACGGCCGAGGTCAGGGTCTTCAGGCGTCCGTCCGGCGTCACGGAGCAGATGCGGCTCTTCATGACGTCGGTGGCGCAGCAGATCAGCCCCATGCCGCTGGGGAAGATGGCCCCGCTCAGCTCCGAGCAGCCGTAGCCGGAGTCCGCCACGATGGCGTGCCCCAGGCTGGAGTCGAGCTCCGGGGTCAGGCAGCCGAGCCTGCCGTCCCGCAGGTGGTAGACCCGCGCGTTTTGGTTGACGCCCGTGCTCCTGCGGTCCGCGGCGGTGACGACGACCTCGCCGTCGCTCCAGGCGGCGTGCTTGAAGGTATACGCCAGGCTCGGCGTAAGGCACCGGCAGTCCCCCGAGACGAGGTCCAGCTCGTAGACGGCGTTGTCGGGAAGCTTGACGTCCCTGTAGTCCGAGGCCACGAGCAGCGCGGCGGTGCGCTTCGCGTTCAGGGCCGTCCGCGCGACGTCCATCAGGGGCGGGGTCAGGCGCGTGAATTCGCCCTTCGTCCCGTCGTAGACGCCCAGACCGATGCGCCGCTGTCCGATGTACCCCTTGCCGTTGGCCATGAAGGGAAGCTGCTCGAAGACCATCATGTCCGCGCCCTCGGGGTTGTGACCGTCGCACTCGCGCTCGAAGACCGTCGTGATCAGGTAGCGCTCCCCGGGAAGCGCCTGGATGGCGTTTGCGGCATGGGGAATCTCGAAGAGAAGCTCCGCCTCGCCGCCGTCGACGCCGATGGAGTAGAACCGGGTCGCGGCATTTCCCTTTGCATGGGAACACCTGGGTTCGCCCCGCTTCGAGGCGAAGACGATCCGGGCCCCGTCGAGGCTCCAGCAGAAGAACTGCTCCGAGCCGGAGGCGGTCAGCCGCCTGTTCGTCTCCGCGGTGAGGTCGGCGATCCAGATGTCCGACGCATAGCCGTTTTTCTCCAGGTCGGGACGGCTGAGGCGGTAGGCGATCCTCTCCCCGTCGGGGGAGAAGGCGGGGTTCGACAGGAAGTGGAAGCCGAGAAGATCCTTGTGTTCGACAGGGCGTTTCATGAACGTGAGTACCTCCTGAAAGGGGTTCGAAAAAAGCGTCCCGCCGCTCCGGGCGGAGGGACGGAGCCGTTCTTATCTCTTATCGGGCTTCGTCGGCCGGGACCACGTCGATGCGAAAGACGTTGATCACGTCAGGATCGGGGCAGCAGAACGCGATGGAGTCCGTGCTCCTGCAGGGGGGGATGGAGCCCCCGTAGCGCAGGATGTCGATGTAGGGGAAGCCCGTGTGCAGGGCCATGGGGCAAAGTTTGCCGCGCTCGGTGTCGTAGTCGAAGGTGTCCCCGACCCTGTGCCCTCTGTGGCAGCCATGGGTTCCTCTGCGTTCGATCAGAGTCAGGACGATTCGCGGCCGTCTCCGTGGAGCGGTGCTGGCGGTCTTTTCCATGTTATTCCTCTTCCTCCTTGCTCATATAGTTCTGCAGGTCCCGGGAGGTCTTCTCCAGGTGCCGGGACAAAGCCTCGAGCGCGGCGTCGCGGTCCCTTGCCCTGACCGCCTCGAGGATGGCCCGGTGCTGGGTCTCGGACTCCTCCCTCATGGAGGCGAGATGCAGGCGGATGTACCGGTCCACCTGCTGCCGAAGCCGGGCGATGTGGTCGAGCGTCATGGGACGGTCGGCGGACTCGTAGAGCAGGGTGTGAAACAGGATGTTCCGCTCTCTCCAGACGATGCAGTCCGGCTCGGCCTCCATCTTGTCGAGGAGCTTCTCCGCCGCGGCCATCGTCTCCTCCGTTATGGAGGGAAAGGCGATGCGCAGGACGTTCGTCTCCAGGGCGGCGAGCATCTCGTAGATCTCGCGCGTCTCCCCGGCGCTCAGCCCCGTGACCACGGCCCCGCGCCGGCCGCGGAAATCGACCAGCCCCTCCGTCTCCAGCAGGCGGAGCGCCTCGCGCAGCGGGATGGGACTGACCTTCAAGCGTTCCGCGAGCAGGCTCTGATGCAGGGGCTCGCCGTCCGCCAGCAGGCCGCGATAGATGGCCTCCCGAAGGATGTTGGCGATGTAGTAGGGGGCCGGGTTGTCCTTGAGGTGAATGGGAATGAGCCGTTCCAGGGAGCGATAGGGGGTCTCCGTTTCCATGGCTTCCGCTTTCATGGCTTCCACGTCCTTTCCCGAGGGGACCGAGCCGTTCGAGAATAAGCTGCGCGCTCGTTTCATTATAGTGCATGACGCCGGGCTCCGGGCTTCACACCGTCAAAAGCGCCGATGGAATAAATTTGTTTTTCCTGTTGCTTTTATTCGTAAACAAAAGTATAATACACGCGCCCAAGGATCGGCTTTTGCCTTTGGCGTGTCCGGCGGGCCGATGGGGATTTGAAGTGCAGGGGAGGAACGTGGGATGAAGCGTGTGGGGCAATTTGCAGTGGTGCTGGCGGCTGTCGCGTCGTTCTTCGCGTGGGGGACCGAGGGGTTCGCCGCGGAGCCCATCAGGATCGGCTATATGGCGACCCTGACGGGCGAGGGGGCGACCTGGGGACAGCACGAGCGCGAAGGGGCGCTTATGGCGGTCAAGGACATCAATGCCAGGGGGGGCGTGCTGGGGCGGCCGCTCGAGTTGATCTGCTACGACGTCAAGGGGAAGCCCGAGGAGGGGGTCAGCGCCATCCGCAGGCTGATCTATGACGATAAGGTCGTTGCTATTGGAGGGAGCAACTACAGCGGCATTCAGATTGCCGTGGCGCCCATTGCCGACAAGGGACAGGTCCCTGTCGTCTCGAGCACGGCGACGAACCCGGCGGTGACGGTGGACCCGGACACGGGCAAGGTGCGGCCCTACATGTTCCGCATCGTCTACACGGACCCCTATCAGGGAAAGGTGATCGCGGACTACCTCATCAAGAAGTGTGGGGCAAAAAAGCTGGCGATCATCGGCGATGTGGAGGACGCCTATTCCGAGGGGCTGACGGAGTACGTCAAAAGGACGGCGGAGGCCCTTGGGGTCGAGAATCGGTTCTGGGGGTTCCGTGGTGGGGATGTCGATTTTCGTGCGCAGCTGACGGCGGCCCGGGAGTGGGGGGCCGACGCGGTGGCCCTGACGATGTACTATAAGGAAATGGGGCTCGTGATCAAGCAGGCCGCCGAGATGGACTGGAAGCCCCTCTTCATGGGTGGGGACGGGTACAGCCCCAATATGTTCGAGATCGCGGGCAAGGCCATGGAGGGAACCTATTGGGTGTACCCCATGAACGCGGACGATCCGATCCTCGACCCCATCAAGGCCGCCTTCAGAAAGGAGTACGATCGGGACGCTACGGAGGTGCTGAACGTTGTCCTTGCCTACGATGTCGTCTTGATGATCGCCAACGCCATCGAGACGGCGGGCGTCGCCGAGGGGCCGGCCATTCGGGATGCCCTCGAGAATACGCAGGATTTTAAGGTCACGCATTTCGTCTGGACGGTGAACAAGGAGACCCATGACCCTCTGAACAAGCCGGCGTCCATTCTGAAGGCGAAGGACGGCAAGCTGGTCTTCCTGGAGCAGTGGAAGCCCGAGGGGGCTCCGGTCAAATGAGGCGGCGCTGGGGATTGTGGTACGGAATGAATATTCACATGGAATAATTCGATAGACCGGGGACGGGCCGGAGCGAGGGCGCTCCGGCCCGTCCCCTGTCGTCGGCTCGGCGGATTCGTCCTCCCGTTTGCCCTCTCTCTGTTAAAATACTGTGGAATCCGCTGTTACGGATATTTAAGGGAGGAGTGGAAGGAATATGGACGAGGAAAAGAGTACGGACTTCGATATCGTAAACGGGCGGCTGGCCCGATTGAGGGCCCTGATGCGCGAGAAGGGGGCGGACGCCTTCGTCCTCATGGTCCTGGAGCGGCTCAACTCGGAGAGCTGCCATTACATCTCGGGCTTCCGCGGAAGCTCCGCCGCCCTGCTCATCGACGAAGAGGACGCGCGCCTGGTCACGGACGGGCGTTACCGGACCCAGGCCGCGAAGCAGTCGCCCTTCTCCCTGACCGTCCAGTCGGATCTGCCCCTGCCGGCCTATGTCGCCAGGGCGGTGACGGAGAGGGGGTGGCGCACGGTCGCCTTCGAGGCGGAGAAGGTGTCGCAGGCCCTCTTCGAGGCGGTCTTCCGGCCCCTTTCCGTCCGTTGGGTGGACGGCTCGGCCTTCATTCCCTCGCTGCGCCGTTCCAAGGACGGGACGGAGGCCGACGCCATACGCAGGGCCGCGGTCATCGCCCGCAAGGCCTACGATTCTGTCCTGGAGCAGGTGAGGCCCGGGATGACGGAGGTGGAGTTCGAGAGCCGGATGCTCTCCGAGATCAAGAGGCTGGGCGGGGAGAAGGGCTGGGTCCATGACGACTTCATCGTGGCCTCGGGGGATCGGGGAGCCATGTGCCATGCGCGGGCGACGTGCAGGCCCTTCGAGAGCGGGGACACCGTGACGTTCGATTACGGCGTGACGGTGGACGGCTACATGTGCGACATCACCCGCAACTTCGCCGTGGGCCGTGCCCAGCCGAGGGCCCTCGAGCTGAACGACATCCTGCTGAGGGCGCACCGCGAGGCGGCGGCGGCCCTCCGTCCCGGCATCGCGGGCCGCGACGTGGATGCGGTCGCCAGAAAGATCATCACCGACGCGGGGTACGGCAAGGACTTCGTGCACGGCCTGGGGCACGGTCTGGGGCTCGAGATCCATGAGGCCCCGCGCCTCTCCGCGATCTCGAAGGATATCCTCCAGGTCGGCGACGTCGTGACGATAGAGCCGGGCATCTATATCGAGGGATGGGGCGGCCTCCGCATCGAGGACGACTACCTCATCACCGAGACGGGGTCGGAGTGCCTGACCTTGTCGGACGATCAGTCGCTGAGGGTCGTGGGATAAGACATTGATGGCAGCAGGAAAACTCTATACTTTCCTGCCGGATATAGGGGGCTTGGCCTCCGGGAAAGGGGAACGGGTAAGTGGAAAGCAGCACGGAGAGGCCCGGCGCGGTCGGGGCGGAACAGCTGGACGCGTTGGATACGGCGGACAACGAGATCGTTCGGCAGAGGGTGGAGAAGCTTCGGCGCCTTCGCGGGGAGGAGGGGTATGACCCCTACGTGGTGGAGAAATGGGAGCGCAGGGATACCCTGAAGGATGTCGGGGCGCGTTTCGTGCACCTCGAGTCGGGGCAGACGGACGACGCCGTGACGGTCCGCACCGCCGGGCGCCTGATGACGCTGCGGCGGCAGGGCAAGGCGACCTTCGCCGACCTCGCGGACGAGGAGGGGCGGATGCAGCTCTATTTCCAGGTCAACGAGCTGGGCGAGGCTCCCTACGAGTTCCTGAAGAAATGGGTCGACACGGGCGACTGGATCGGCATCGTCGGCCACCCCTGCCGAACCCGGCGCGGGGAGCTCACGATCCTGGTGAAGGAGTTCAAGCTGCTGAGCAAGGCGATGCGGCCGCTCCCCGAAAAGTGGCACGGCCTCACCGATACGGAGGCGCGCTACCGCCGGCGCTATACGGACCTGATCGCCAACCCCGAGGTGCGCGAGGTCTTCCGCAAGCGCGCGCGGATCATCGCGTCCTTCCGCAGGACCCTGGAGGAGCACGGGACCCTGGAGGTCGAGACCCCAACGCTGTCGGTGCTGGCGGGCGGGGCCAACGCCCGTCCCTTCAAGACGTTCCACAACGCCCTGGGGCTCCCCATGTTCCTGCGCATCGCGCCCGAGCTCTACCTGAAGCGCCTGATCGTGGGGATGATGGGGCGGGTCTACGAGATCGGCAAGAACTTCCGCAACGAGGGGATCGACACCATGCATAACCCCGAGTTCACCATGATGGAGGTCTACTGGGCCTACTCGAACTACGAGGACATGATGAACCTGGCCGAGGAACTCATCCGCAACGCGGCCCGCGCCATCGGCCCCCTGCAGATCGAGTGGCAGGGCGTCCCGCTGGACCTCGAAAAGCCCTTCCGCCGCGTGACGATGCTGGATATGGTCCGGGACCATACCGGCGTGGACTTCCGCGGTGTGAGGACCGACGAGGAGGCCAGGAGGATCGCCGCGGACAAGGGGCTGGCCGGGGAGCTCAAGGGGACCGAGAGCCGCTTCGCCGTCCTGAACCTGATGTTCGAGGCGTTCTGCGAGGAAAAGATCACGGACCCCACCTTCGTCATCGGGCATCCGACGGAGATATCCCCGCTCTCCAAGCGGGACCCGGAGAACCCGGACTATACGCATCGCTTCGAGCTCTTCATGTGCGGCAAGGAGCTGGCCAACGCCTTCAGCGAGCTGAACGACCCGCTGGACCAGAGGGGGCGCTTCGAGGACCAGCTGCGGAAGAAGGAGGCGGGGGACGAGGAGGCCCACGATTTCGACGAGGACTTCATCAACGCCATCGAGTCCGGGCTTCCCCCGACCGGAGGCATGGGGATCGGCATCGACCGGCTCGTGATGTTCCTGACGGACTCCCGCTCCATCCGGGACGTCATCCTCTTCCCCGCGATGAAGCCGAAGGCCTGAGCCGGGGGCCCCTATGACCGACCCCAACGTGCCGTCCGGCGGAAAGGATGCGGGGAACGCGGCCGGACGCGTCGCCGAGCGGATGGAGGAGCTCTTCGAGCTCGTTGCGCATCACGCGCGCCTCTATTATGAAAAGGACGCCCCCGAGCTCTCCGACGCGGACTACGACGCCCTGGTCCGGGAGCTGGCCGCCCTGGAGAAGGAGCATCCGGAGCTTGCCCGGCCCGATTCCCCGACCCGGCGCGTCGGCGGCGCGGTCCTAGAGGGATTCGGCAAGGTCGAGCACCGGCGCCCGATGCTCTCGCTCGACAACGTCTTCGACTCGGGGGAGCTGGCGTCGTTCCTGGCCCGGATGCGGGGGGCCGTGCCGGACGCGGATGCGGCGGACTGGGCCTTTACCTGCGAGATGAAGATCGACGGCCTGGCCGTGTCCCTCCTGTACGAGGACGGGGTATTCGTCCGCGGGGCGACCCGGGGCGACGGGCGCGTGGGGGAGGACGTCACCGGGAACCTGCGCACCCTGCGTTCCCTGCCCCTGCGCCTGAGGGGGAGCGTGCCCGGAACTCTGGAGGTGCGCGGGGAGGTGCTGATGACCCGGAGCCGTTTCGAGGCGCTGAATCGCCGCCGGGAAGAGCGCGGGGAGCCTTTGTTCGCCAACCCCCGCAACGCCGCCGCCGGGACGCTGCGCCAGCTGGACCCGGCCGTGACCGCGGAGCGCGGGCTCGACATATTCCTGTACTACGTCCTGGAGCCCCAGGCCCTCGGGATCGTGCGTCAGAGCGACGCCCTGTCCTGGCTCGCGGAGCGGGGACTTCCGGTCCAGCCTGCCTGGGAGCGCTGTTCCGGCCAGGCCGAGGTCGAGGGGTTCATCGAGAAATGGCGGGAGGGGCGTTTCGGGCTGGACTACGTGACGGACGGGGTCGTGGTGAAGCTCGACGACATCGGGCTCTGGGACGGGCTCGGGGCGACCTCGCACGCGCCGCGCTGGGCCGTGGCCTACAAATATCCTCCCGAGGAGGCCCTGACCCGCATCCTGAGCATCGACGTCTCCGTCGGCAGGACGGGCGCCCTGACCCCGGTGGCGAACCTGGAGCCGGTACGGCTGGCGGGGACGGCGGTGCAGCGGGCGGGGCTCCACAACGAGGACGAGATTCGGCGCAAAGACATCCGGGTCGGGGACACGGTGCGCGTTCGCAAGGCGGCCGAGATCATCCCGGAGGTGGTCCGCGTGGAGACCTCGTGTCGGACGGGGAGCGAGACGCCCTTCGTCATGCCGAAACACTGCCCGGCGTGCGGCGCGGAGGCGGTGCGGCTGCCGGACGAGGCGGTGTGGCGCTGCCCGAACCGGTCCTCCTGCCCGGCCCAGCTGAAGGAGGGCCTGCGCTATTTCGCCTCGCGGGCCGGCCTGGACATCCGGGGGCTCGGCGAACGTCTGGCGGAACAGCTGGTCGATACGGGGAGGGTCCGGGACCTCGCAGACATCTACGACCTGACCGAGGCGGATTGGGCCGCCATGGACAGGATGGGGGAGAAGTCGGCCCGAAACCTCCTGGCGGGACTCGAGGCCTCGAAGAAGCGCCCGCTGTCCTCTCTGCTCGCGGCCCTGGGCATCCGCTACGTCGGGACGCGCGTCGCAGAGCTTCTGGCCGGGCACTTCGGGCACATGGACCGCCTGAAGGAGGCCTCCGAGGAGGAGCTCGCGGGGATCGACGGGGTCGGTCCCATCATCGCGTCCTCGGTCGAGGCGTTCTTCCGGGAGCCTGCGAACCGGGAGCTGCTGTGCCGGCTCCGGGAAAGGGGCCTGAATTTCGTCGGGGAGGAGAGGGGAGGGGCCGGCAGCGGCGCCCTGTCGGGCAAGAGCTTCGTGTTCACCGGGGAGCTCTCCTCGATGAAGCGCTCCGAGGCCGAGGCCCGGGTCCGCGCCCTTGGCGGGACGGCCACCGCGGCCGTCAGCTCCAGAACCGGCTGCGTCGTCGCGGGCGAGGGAGGCGGCTCGAAGCTGAGAAAGGCCCGGGAACTGGGCGTCTCCGTGATCGACGAGGAGGCGTTCTTGAGGATGCTCAGGGAGGCGGAGTGAAGGGGGCGGAGTGCCCCCGGCCTCACCGTTCCCCCCGCTGCACGACCCGCGCCCCGTCGGTCAGGTCCGACGCGGGGTAGAGGATCACCCGTTCCCCGGGTCGAAGTCCGTCCAGGACCTGGGCCTCGATGCCGTTGTCCCGCCCCGCCTCGACGGTCCGAAGCCTCGCGACGCCGTCCTCGACCACGAAGGCGGCCCACTTCCCGTCGCTGCGGAAGAGCGCGCTGGACGGCACGGTGAGGGCGTCGCGGTCCTCCCAGACGACGATCCTGGCCTCGACGCGGAAGCCGTGCCCGAGCCTTCCGAGGGATTCCTGCAGGTCGGTGAACCGGACGACGACGTTCACCCTCTGCTCCTCGACCCCGAGGGCGGAGACCTTGGTGAATGCGAACGGCTCGATCTTCTCGACGATGCCGTTAAGGGGCCTGTCCCCGCCCCAGCCCGACAGGACGACCCGGTCGCCCGACGTGACGCGGACGGCCTCCGAGGACAGGAGCTCGATGACGACCTCCAGTCCGTTCTCGACGTCCCCGACCTCCATCAGGGGAGTCCCGGCGGACAGGGGTCCCTCGCTCTCCCGCATCACGCGCAGCACCCGGCCGTCGGCCGGCGCGCAGATGGGGATGACGTTCGCCTCGGTCGTTTCTGTCCCCGCCCCCTTGTCCCCGAAGCGGCGCAGCCGCGACAGGGCCCCCTTGCGCTCCGCCTCCCTCACGGCGATCGCGGCCTCGGCGTTGTGCAGGGCCGCAGCGGTCGTGCGGGCCTCCCGTTCGACCTGGTCCAGCTGAAGCTGGCTGGCGGCCCCGGAGCTCCTCAGGCCCTTTATCCGGCGCAGCTGTACCTGGGCCAGGTCGCGGTCGGCGACGGCCCGCTCCCGGTCGGCCCGCGCGAGCTTCAGCGCCGCCTCCGCCGCGGCGAGGGCGGCACGGGCCCCGGTCTCGTCCCGGGCGTCCAGGGGCGTGGGGGCGGACGGGACCATCCTCGCCACGACGCTCTTCCCCGCTGAGACCACGTCGCCGGGCCGGACCTCCACCCGCAGCAGGCGGCCGTCGACCGGCGCGGACACCGTGTAGGCATCGCGGACCCGCGTCCGGCCCTCCTCGTCGACCGTCAGGGTCATGGGCCGCCGGGCGACCTCCTCCATATCGACCTCCAGGGGAAGGGGCCGGAAGGCATAGGCCAGGGCGACGGCGATCAGGGCAGCGGCGCCGAAGGTGAAGAACTTCCTCGAAATTTTTTTACGCATCTTCCCACTACTCCCTTGTCCATCACTCTCTCGTCTTGATGACGGAGACGAGATCCGCCCTGTCCATGATCCGCTTCACCAGCCATCCCGAGACGACGGCGGACCCAAGGACCACCACGACCCCGGTCCCGGCGCTCGCCGGGGTGAAGTCGGTCGGAATCTGGTAAAGCTCCATGCTGAAGGCCTCGGCGAACAGGAAAAAAGCTCCGTAGCCCAGAAGGGTCCCCCCCGCCAGCGCCGAGAGGGTGACGACCGCCAGCTCGCCCAGCAGGACGAAGGCTGTCTCTCCCCGGGTGAACCCCATGACGCGCAGGCTGGCCAGGTCCCGGGCGCGTTCGGCGTAGGCGATGCTCGCGGCGTTGTAGACCACGCCGAAGGCGACCACGCCGGCTATCGCCAGGATGAGGTAGCGCATGGAGCCGGGGCCGCTGTCCATCTGTTGCCGAAACGCCGCGCGGGAGTCGCTTTTAACCCTTACGCCCGCTATGGAGGGCATCCGCTTGAGCGCCCGGTAGATGGAGGAGGCCTTCGCCTCGTCGATGCGGAGCCAGGCCCCGGAGACGCGGTTCGGCTCGCGCAGCGCCCGGTTCAGGGAATCCAGGTCCATGTAGGCTGGGGCGCCCATTACCGTCCCGGCCACGGCGACGACGGGGAGGGACAGCCTCGGCCTTCTCCCGGTCCGAACCTCCACGTCCAGGACGTCGCCCGCTCGCACGCCCAGGGTGTTCGCGAGGGTCTGTCCCAGGACGACCCCGCCCGGTCGCAGGGGGATGGGGCGCAGTTCGGCGTCCAGGGCAAGGTTGAGGCGCTGGGGCGAGATCAGGCCGTCGATCGTCCCGTGATGGTCTCGGAGCCCGTGACGCAGGATGACGGGGACGCTGCGCACCGGCTCCGCCTCGATCACGCCGGGCAGGCTGCGCAGCTCGTAGAGCGTCCGGTCCGAGGCGGCGTCGTTGAAGACGACGGCCACGTTGCTGTGGTCGAAGATGTCGAAGGTCAGGGATACCGTCGTGTCGAAGCTTCCCAGGATGGCGATCATGCCCACGGACAGCGCCATACCGAAGGCGATCCCCAGCGCCGCGCCGATCATGCGTCCCGGACGCCGGAGCAGGCGGCGCAGCACCATGCGGCAGGGCTGGTCCAGGCGCGCGTCGAGGCGTCGGGTCAGCCCCCCGGTGCGGCTGTAGTCCGGCGGGGCGGGCGGCCGCATCGCGGAGGCCGGGGTCAGAGCGAAGACGCGCCGCAGGACGAAGCAGCCCCCGGCCGCGGCCGAGCCGATGCTCACCAGGAACCCCATGAGGAACGGCCTGGGGTCGGGGCGGAAGGTCAGGGACGGGAACTTGAAGTGGATCAGGTAGACGCCGGCCAGAGCCCGTCCCGCCAGCACGCCCAGGACGCACCCGGCCGCGGCGCCCAGCACGGCGATGGCGACGACCATCTTGAAGTAGTGAAGTCCCACCGCCAGGTCGGAGTAACCGAAGGCCTTGATCAGCCCGATCTGCTCGCGCTCGGAGTGGACCATGCGCGAGACGACGAGGGTGAGCAGAAAGGCCGCCACGATGAGGAAGATAGGCGGTATCATGACGCTCATGGAGCGGAGCTGCTCGAGCTCGTCGCTGACGAACCGATTGGAGTTCTGATTGTCCCGCCCGTAGGAGCCGGTTCCCCCGTAGGGGTCGAGAATGCGGTCCACGGCGTCGAGGACCTCCGCGAGGCGGGCGCTGCGGTCCAGGGTCAGGATGGCCTCGTTGAAGGCCCCCTCCATCCCGTAGGCGGCGGCGATGGCCCGGCGCCCCATCCAGAGGACGCCGTACAGGGCATCGTTCGCGACGATCTCTCCGGGTGCCGTGATGTAGATGAACTCCGGCGACTGCGCCAGCCCCACGATGCGCAGGCTCCGGCGCGAGCCGTTCATCGTGACGGCAAGCCGGTCCCCTGGCCTCAGCCCGCGAGCCGAGGCGAAGCTCCGGAGCAGGAGGATCTCGTCGGCGTTCCCGGGGTCGGGCATGCGCCCGGCGACGAGGAGGACGCCGTTCAGGTGGGCGCCGTCCATGTCCGGAAGCGAGAGGGCCCGGCCTCGGACCGGGAGCTCGAGTCCCGGCAGGTCGATCAGGGCCTCCCCGACGACGCGCCCCTCGGCCGCCGAGACGCCGGACAGCGCGGCGAGGGCGTCGAGCAGAAAGCGCGGCGCGCGCTTGACCGGCGCAAACACGTCGGCGAACCGACAGCTCTCGTAGTAGGCCCGGCGGGTTTCCTGAATGGAGACGAACAGGCCGGACATCATGACCAGCACCATGACCCCCATGGCCACGACCGCGCCGATGGCGGCGACCTGCCCCTTCATCCTCCAGAGGTCCCGGATGAGCTTCCGATCCATGGTCGGCAGCGGGATCACCATTCGATGGCCTCCGGATCGCTTCGCTCCGCGTTCTCGACGATCGAGCGGATCGCCCCGTCCGCGAAGTGGATCACCCGGTCCGCCATGCCGGCCGTCGCCGCGGCGTGGGTCACGATCAGGACGGTCGTCCCCAGTTCATTGTTGACGTCCGTCAGGACCTTCAGCACGGCCCGTCCGGTGCTGCTGTCGAGCGCCCCCGTGGGCTCGTCACAGAAGAGCACCGTCGGCCGTTTGGCCACGGCGCGGGCGATGGCGACGCGCTGCTGTTCCCCGCCGGAGAGCTGTGAGGGAAAATGGTCCACCCGCCCTCCCAGCCCCACGAGCGCAAGGGCCTCGTCCGGGGACATCGGGTTGGGGGCGATCTCCGCCACCAGTTCGACGTTCTCCCGGGCGGTGAGGCTGGGCATGAGGTTGTAGAACTGAAAGACAAACCCCACGTGGTCACGCCGGTAACGGGTGAGCTGGGGCTCCGCCATGGCGCCGAGGTCCGCACTGCGGAATCGCACCGTGCCCGCCGTCGGGCGGTCCAGTCCGCCGACGACGTTCAGCAGGGTGGTCTTACCGCTTCCGGAGGGCCCCAGCAGGACGACCAGCTCCCCCTCGCGGATCGTCAGGTCGATCCCCCGCAGGGCGTGGACGGCCGCCGTCCCCTCCCCGTAGACCTTCGTCAGCCCCTCGATCTCGAACACGGGGGCCCCGCTTTCCCTTTCCTTCGGCTCCCTTTTCAATCGAATCCTACCTCCGTTCCGCTGGAGAAGCACAGCCCCGACAATCCGAACGATGCGTCGATATCGAAAGGAACAAGACTCCTTATTGTATCACCGATGAAACATTTAGCGATGCGCGGGCGCTCGCCCAAAACCACCGGCTGCGACGGTCTTAACGAGGATCGAGCGCGTTGTTTGCAGTGCGCTCCCTTGTCAAGACACGAAAAAGGAAAAGATCCGAACGGCTCCTTGATCCTCGCTGTCCGTGGGGTCGTTCTCAGGCCAGGACTCGAGCGGCATCCTGGTTATCCACCTGCCGATCGATCTGCCCTGTTGACAGGGTAAATGGTGTCTGATAATTTTGCCTTGGTTTCCTTTTTCGTTCAAAAATTGGTTGTGTCGCGTTTACCCCTTTTTCCCGATTCCCTGCGGCTGGCGTGCTTTTGGGTTTCGGGGCGGCGGGTGAGATCAACGCCGAGAGACGGACAAAAAGGCAGCGGGGCATCGAGGCAGAAAATCGGGGTTGAAATAGGCGTTCACTTCTACGAGGCTCGGGGAGGCGGAGCGATGGACGAGAGGGTATTGGAATCGACGCGGGAGGGGACGTTGGAGGAGATCCAGAACTGCCGCCGGAAAATTAGGAGGCTGCTGGTGATCTACTTTGTGATTATCCTGCTCCTGATCCTGTCGGGCGGTGGAAACCTTTTCCTTCTCCTCATGGAGGGGGGCGGGAAGAGGAACGTTCTGGGGAAAATCCTGTACGCGGCGCTGCCCCTGTTTCTGTGGTTGTACACTCAAAGGCCGAACACGAGCGGCGGAATCCTGATGCTCTATGCGGTCGTTGAAGGGATACAGGCCGCTATTAGCTTGGTCATAGTGTCCGTAGGGTCATCTTTTTTCGGGTTTGACGACCCAGCCAGTATTGCGATGCTGCCGCTTGCGGTGCTGCTTGTCTTTGGGGTCGTCGGTGGCCAGTTGGCGTTGTTCGTCAAACTTTTTCGCTCGGCACGCCGGTTGGGCAATCTGATGCTTGCGGCAGGCCCTGGAGACAGGACCCGTGCGGACCGATGGGACGCCGCGATGGTTGCGGTGGCCGTCGTCTGCTACATGGCGCCGGCCATTCCGGCCTGGGATTCGATACAGTCTTCGATGACGTTGAAGAGGGAACTGAAACAGGCGCCCGAGGTCAAGATTTACCGCGTAAGGGAAGCGATCGACTGCATGGCGGGGACCCCGGACGGCAATCTGTTGGCGCTGGGTACGGAGAAGAGGCTTTATGTGTGGGACACGAGGACGCGGGAGTGCGTATGGAGCGACGACTGCCTTGCGGTGCAGCGGGTGCGTTTCAGCCCCGGCGGGCGCTATCTGGCTGCGGCGGGGCGTGGCCGGCCGGAGGGGGCCAGCGATCTTGTCGTGTACCAGGTGGATGGGTTCATGCGTCTGCCCGGCTTCGACTGGCCGGAGCACGAGGAGCACAAGGAGAAGGTGTTTCACGACCTGATGTTCCGCCCGGACGAGGAGACGCTGCTGGTGCTGTGGCACCGGAGCTGGATTTGGAACCGGATGCCTCAGGGCTGGTACAGCAATGAGGCTAAAGTTGTGGAGGACAGAGAAGAAAGTCTTGGGCATAAAACGGATAAGGCGGATTTATTATGCACTGAAGTAAACGTAGATAAAAGAGCGATAGGGCAGCCGCGGACGATACATCAGGGGCTTTCCGTATATCATGAACTGAGCCCCGAGGGCTGCGCGTACTTTTCTTCGGATGCTTCCCGGTTTATCTATCCTACATGTTATCAGGATAAAGGACCGGTTTCGGTCAAGTGGGTGCATCGGGTGGATACGATGACATGGGAAGAGCGAGTATATCAACTTGATGGGTATCGTTTGGATTTTTTGTTGGGTGTCGACTACCATTACGAATGGAGACTGAACGCAAACGGAACGAAGGCGTATCTCCTTTGTGAAAGAGATAGGGGAGAAGAGCCTAAGGGAGTCTTGCTGGAATTGGACCTGCATACCGGAAGAACAAGGGAACTGGAGAGCTGGGGTTGGCGTTTGGCTTTGTCGCCTGACGGGCGGTGCGTCGTGATGCTCTCCGGAAGCACGAACGACAATAGCATGACGCTGGCCAGGCTGCACTTTCTGGATGTCAATACGGGAGCGAAGGAGAGGATTTTGCGCAGGTTTCCTGGGAATGGTTTCGACTATCCCCATCGTTTCGTGTGGTTGAAGCCGAATCTCTTTGCCGTCTCCATGGAGGCCAGGCGAAGCCGTGAGGGCAATTTTGTATTTATCGACCTGAAGGAGGGCGAGGGTAAATGACGAAGGTAACGACGTGGCTGCATGACCAGCAGCTCGAGATGCTGCAGCTTATCAAATCTTCATACGAGATGACTGCCGCTTGTCTGGGTGGGAAGTATTTCAAAAACTGGCTTTCAATGCATTATGGATAAAGTGGCCCCCATGTCAAGGACCAAAAAACATTGAAGAAGAGTTAAGGTCAAGAATCAAGAAATGAGGCGCTTTTCATACATCATGAGGGGCGTTGCCTTTCCCGGCAAGGACGTATGAGGCCGCTCCTCGTTATAAAACCTGAACCAACACCTCAGCCCTTCCAGCAATTCAGGCACGTTTTCATACGCATTCAGATAAATGCATTCGTACTTCAGGCTCCTCCACAGGCGCTCCACGAAAATATTGTCCAAGGCGCGTCCACGACCGTCCATGCTGATCCGAATCGACTGACTCTCAAGCCTTGACGTAAATTCCCTGCTCGTGAACTGACTTCCCTGATCCGTGTTGAAGATCTCGGGCTTGCCTCGTCTCAATGCCCTTTCCAGGGCTCTCATACAAAATCCGATGCAAAGCGTGTTTGAAAGCTCCCATGACAGCACATAGCGACTATACCAATCCATAACGGCGGACAAATACATGAAACCTTGCCGCAGCGGAATATACGTGATATCCGTGCTCCAAACCTGATTCACCGAGGTCACCTCAAATCCTCGAAGCAGGTAGGGATAGACCTTGTGACCCGGTTGAGGTTTGCTGGTCGACGGCCCCGGAGACTGACCTTCCAGTCCCATCTTCCTCATCAGACGCACGATGCGCTTCCGGTTCACCCTGTAACCCTGACCCTGAAGGCAAAGCGTCATCCTCCGGCTCCCGTAAAATGGCGTTCGGGTGTACTGCTGATCTATTCGCTTCATCAGTTCTTCGTTGGCATCACTCTCCAGGCTCGGTAAAAGCGATTGGTAATACCCGGAACGGCTCAAGCCCAAAAGGCTGCACTGGCGTCTCAGGCTGAACTCAGGATCGGAGGGGTCTATGAAACTGCGTCGCTCAGCGGCGTTCAATTCCTCCCCGTTTTTTTTTAAGCCACTCTACATCCATCTTCAGACGGCCAATCTCCTTGTACAGAGGATCCGTGACCTTTTCAATGTCCAGGGGGGACTTGCTCTCGAAAAGATCTCCGGCCCGTTCCAGCAGGGTCTTCTTCCAGCGGCCAATCTGCATGGCGGAGACCCCGTACTCCGAGGAGAGCTCCGCCAGCGTCCGATCCTCGCGACAGGCTCTCAGGGCAACTTCGGCCTTCAATTTTGAACTGTACCGATTCCCTTTGTTTTTCACGGCAACACCACCTCGCGGGTCTATTCTCCTTTTTTCACCATCCTTCCTTCAATCCTGACTTTTACTGTCTCTAACACTACACGTGGTTCTCTATTTGGGGGCCACTATAGTCCGTAATCTTTTCGTATATTTTGACAAAACAGCTATATCCTTATCTTCCCGTTCATGATGTCGCTTCCGGCGTACATGAGATATTCCACGCCGCTGGCCACGGCCATCTCACGCGCCGCGTCTGCCTTGGCTTTGACGACGGCATTGTCAATCATGTTGTCGCCCTTAACCTCGATGAGTTGATAGGAACCGTCAGTCATTCTTGCAAGGAAGTCAGGATAGTACTGCCGCAACCGTCCGGACTCCGGATCATAGTAGTACACAGAGAGGTCGCCCTGTCCTGACGTGAACATCCCGGTGAAGTAAACCTCCCTGACCTTCTCGTTGGCAAGGTACTGTTCAAAGCACTTTTTCTCCGGCTGAGAGTCAAAACAATAGGTGTCGGCGTGGAAACTTTTCTCCAACTGCGCCTGAGAGAAACCAGCCCCGGCCTCCCGCTTGACGACAAGATCATCTCTCGCGGAGAACTCATAGTACCCGGCGTTCCTCGGCTCACGCAACAGAATAAGCTCCTTGTCCTCGGACTTCTGCGTTGCCGTTATCTCAAACAGGGCGCGGAACACCGCCGGGATAATGACATCATCGACAACCTGATTGTACCTGTTGATGGCCTCAAGGATAACGTCAATCCCGTCCTTTGCCTCCCTGAGAATTTTCGCCGCAAGGACGCATGAGATATTCAGGTATCGCGCCAGCTCTCCGGCAAGCGTCAGTTCGCTGTACCTCATTTTCTTTTGAAGATAGTCCACGTTCGTTTTTTTGACGTTCGCCCTTGTGTCGTGGGCGAGGCTGTCCCCGGTGTACATCGTGCTGGCGTATCTCGATAAGTCCATGTCCTTCAAGCCAAAATCCACAGGCTTGGAGTATTCCTTCTCAGTGAGTGAGTATTCGTGCCATATCCGCTTCAAGGTAATCTTCCTCAACGGCGGCAAAACGCGAACCTGATACCTGCTCCGCTTTGCGGTTGAGGGGTCTTTCATGTCCTTTATCTCCATGTTGAAGTTCTTATGAAGCTCACTGTTCAGGGTGTCGTAGTTATCCTTTGAGAGAAAGACGGTAGCGGTCAGCCTGTCCTTTGTGATTGCCCTGAGACACCTCATCGTAGCCTGGAGGACAAATATCTTTGATTCCTTTGGGCTGCGGTAGAGAGCCACGCCGAACAGGGAGCGGCAGTTCCACCCTTCCTTGCCCTTCTCGACGAGGATTATAAATTGCTTCTCGTTCCCCTCGCTTCCGGCGACATCCAGATTGTTGAAGTTCCTTATGTCATCGTTTTTTGTGTATGTCTCATCACCGACGTTCAGGAGTATCTTTGAGGCGGGAATATCCAGCTCGGACAGGATTTTCTCCAGAGCAGGACGCACCTCTTTAGCCGCTTCCTCCACTCCGGCCGCGTAGATTGCGAGCTTGGGCGTAAGCTCTTCATAAGTTTTCCCGCCGTAACGCTTCCAGAACTCCGTAACCGCCGCAGTCAAAAACTCATCACTCTTGACGTTTTCAAAGCCTATCGGGTCAGCGTCTTTAAGAAAACCGTTGCGAATGGAATCTTTCAGCCCGTAGGCATAGACCACCTCCGGCAGGAGCTGGTTCTCGACATACGGCGTCCCCGTGTAGTTGTAGCACCCCACGATGGACGTACTCTCCGCCAGAAGGTTTATCGTATCCCGGAGGCTTGTCTTGCTCGTCCCGCCGGAGCGTATCTGCTTCTCCAAAGCCGCGCCGAACAGATGATGTGCTTCATCAACGTAAACACCGAGCTGGGGAAGTCGGCAGAGCTTCTTGAAGCGTTGATTATCCATCAGCGTTGTCTCGTCCCATGCGTCGTCGTCCTCGTTGTTGCCGCCGTAGATTGCGGAGAGAAGGGAATTGTCCCCGAACAGCGTCTCCGCTGCCGTTACCTCCTTGCGCTTCTTTTTCAGGATAATCTTCTGTGTGTTCGATATGATGATGTTGAAATCCGAGTCATCTATCGTATTGAGTATTGTCCCCGCCTCGTACATAAAGTGAAACTTGATGTTCGATTCTAACACCTTTGCGTATTCCGGCGGAACGACCTTTGTCATGTCGAACGTCGTTATCTCGCGCAGGGATTGCAGAACCGTCTTGTCCGGGGCGAAAACAAGGGCGTTGTGGCAGAACCGCTCGTCCTTTGGGTACTTCTTTGCCAGAAGGAACTCATAAAAGATAGAGGTTGCCATCAGGATTGTCTTTCCAAGGCCCATCGTGAGGGCATAGATGTAGTTGGGGTAGCCCTCCTTATACTTCTTCATTCTCTTGAAAAGTGCCTCGGTCTGCTTCTCGACGGGAGCGTCAAAGAGGCCGATCTGACCGCCCTGACCATAATAGG